>UMCJ01013023.1_pt1 | contig 82733 bp, 88 predicted proteins | sample 1964171 | NCBI WGS metagenome assembly UMCJ01 (sample SAMEA4835962, study PRJEB28245) | human gut metagenome | biome: gut microbiome; material: fecal sample | place: Denmark | collected 2008
TCCTTCTCCTATAAACATTATTTTTGCATTTCTATTTCCTGTGCCTATTACCACATTATGCCTGTTTGCATAGAGTTTACATTTGTTGCAATTTTTACATGCTTCTTCTAATTCTTCCCATGTTTGATACATATTTTGTTCCTTTCTATTTTAAACAAATTAATGCTGTATTTCTTCCTGCCTGTTTTCCTTCTTTTCTATATGAATGAATTATATTACTATTACAGTATGTGCAAATTTTGCTATCTATTATATTTTCCTCTAATATTCCTTCTTCTTTTAGTAGTTCTTTATTTATTTCTACTGTGTCTATAAAATAACTATTTGTGTTTTTATTAAATTCTATTATTTTATCTATATTTTTCATGTAATTGAATGTATTATAAAATTTATTTTTTACATCTTCTTGTACTTCAAAATGACATTTTCTAATTGTTGGTCCTATTACACAAACAATATCTTTGGGATTAGAATTAAATTCTTTTTTCATTTGAATTATTGCATGTTTTGCTATTTTTTTAATTGTTCCCTGCCATCCTGAATGAATGTTTCCAATTATATTTTTTTGTTTATCATATAAATATATTGGTGTGCAATCTGCAAATGTTAAAGAAAGTATTTTATTATTTTCTTGTGTTATTAATCCATCTATGTCTTTTAATTCTTGTGGAAATATACCAACTTCACCACTTATTTTTTTCACGTTGTTTGTATGTGTTTGATATGGTCTTACTATGTTGTTACTATCTAATTTTAATAAATTACATATATCATTATAGTTTTTGTTTGCTATATCTTTTATTTCTTTGTAAGTATCATTGCTTCCCACATCTAATGGTTTTAAAGTAAAACAATGTTTAATATTTTTATAATCTAATAATTTTTTGAATTGCATATATCTTATGTTTTCATTTTTTATTATAACTGTTTCTTTGTTAAATAAATTTTTATTACTTAACAATTCTAAAAAGTCTTTTGCTTCTTTTTCTAGATTTGCATTATTGTTTATTAAAACATAATTTGAATTTTTAATATATGTATCTTCCGCAAGCTGGCTGTTTAGCCTTTGTTTTGCTGTTTTTTTGTCAACATTATCTCTTTTGCAAATTCTTTCTATTTTTGTACTTTCATTTGCTATAACAGAAACTACTATATCACATACTTCATTTAGTTTTGTTTCTATTAAAAGTGGTGCATCTATTATCACTATTCTTTTGGTTTCTTTTTTCGCTTCTTCTTTAATTTTTTTTGCAATATGTGTGCATGTAATTTTATTTAATTTTTCTCTTTTTTGGTTATCGCTAAAAATTATTTGTGCTAATTTGGGTCTGTTTATTTCTTTATTTTCTAATAATATTTCTTGTCCAAATTGTTTTACTATTTCTTTATAATATGGTTTTTCGCACTTTGATAATTCTTTTACAATTTGGTCTGCATTTATTAATTTTGCATTTGTTTTTGCACATAATTCTTGGCTAAATAAAGTTTTTCCGCGAACCAGAATTCCCTGTAATTCCTATTATCATATTTCTTTTCTTCACCTCTACATTGTTTGCAATAATTTTGCAACTGCTTTTGGCACATATTTATCTATTTCTTTACTATGTGTATATAGCTCCATAACAATGCTTGAAGACAAATAGCCTAAGTCTCCTGCTCTAAAATAACATGTGTCCATTCCCGCTAATTTTTCGTTTATTGCAGATATATTCTCTTCATATTCGTAATCCGTACCATTTCTTAAGCCTCTAATTAATATGTCGCAATTCATTTGTTTTGCTTTTTCTACTGTTAGTCCTTCATAAAGTACTACTTCTACATTACTTAATCCTATCTCTTTTATTGTTTCTTCTATTGCTTCTTTCATTTTATTCTTGTCTATACGCTCTGATTTATTTTTATTGTGTCCTATACCTATTATTACTTTATCAAAACATCTGGCAGCTTTTTTTACTATTTGCAAGTGTCCATTTGTAAATGGATCAAATGATCCTGCATAAAAACCTATTAATCCCATTTTGTTTCTCCTTTCGCTTTATTGTAAATTATCTAACAATTCTTTTTTTGATTTATTATCTATAAATGAATAGTTATTTACATTTGGATTAAAACAGCATATTGATTTATATTCACAATATTTGCATGCTTCTTCTTTTTTTCCTTTGTTGTATGTTGGTTTTATTTCTATATTTCCTTCTAATATTTCTTTTGCTATTTGCTTTATTATTTTTTTTACCTTATTTTGCAATAAAGTAAATTGTTCTTTTGTTATTGCATTTGAACGAGAATCCATTATATCTCCATTTTTGTCAAGAGTTACTGGTATTGTGCTTGAAGCACCTGTTTGTAAGTTTTTATCCATCATTCGTATAATGTTTACATCTGCTAATACCATACCGCTCATTCTAAATTGCTTTTTTAATTCTTCTTGTATTTGTTCATCTGTTAAATTTCTACTTGCTTTTATTACTGGGTCTATTAAGTTAAAATAAAGCATTCCAACAGGTATATTTTTTGTTTTTTCTACTGCTGTATCTAAATATGTTAATAATTGTATTTGTGTTCCAGCTTCTAGCTCATTTAAATTTATACTTCTATCTGATGATTTATAGTCTATTATTCTAATGTATTTGCCTTGTTCATTTTGTGCTGTATCTATTCTATCTATTTTACCTGTTATTTCTACATTATCTATTTTTCTATTAAATTCTATTTCGTTTCCTGCTATTTCAAAATCGCTATTTTTCATTTGTTGAACTATATATGTTATTGATTGAAGTATTGCTTTTTTTAGTATGTTTGTAAGTACTGCAAACCTTGGTGTGCTTGTAAATATATAGTTTTTGCTAAGTGAAAGTTTTTCATCGATTATGCTATTTACTATTTCTTTTATTTCTTGGTCTTCTATTGTTTTTATATTTTTTGTATTTTCAAAAAACTCATCTATTACTTCATGCATAAATGAACCTGTGTCAATTGGTCTTACTACAAATTCTTCTCTTTCTTTTAATTTTAGTCCATATTTTAAATGGAAAGAAAATGGGCATTCTCTATATTGTTCAAGCCTTGATACACTTGTTTTTAAAGTGTTTCCATATAGTCTTTTTATATTTTCTTCTGTTATTTTTTCTGCATCATTTTTATGTGAAAAACCTTTTATAGCCTCTTTTAATTTAGGCTTCCATTCATCATTTTGCATGTACCAATTATACACAGCAAGCCAAATTTCATCTATCTCTTTTCCTTGTTTAAAATCTTTAATGTTTGAAAGCATTTGATTAAATGTACTTTCTGCTGTTAAAATACTATCATTTTTACTTACTACATCACTTTCTTCTTTTAAATTTTTAAACATCTTTTTTATTCTAGAAATTAGTATAGATTGTCTTTTAGCTTTTTGTTCTTTATCTGTTGATACATAAGATAAATATAGTTCTTCTTCTGCTGTTGTAAAAGCTCTATATATATTAAATTGGTCTTCATACAAGTTTTCTATTGTTCCTTTTGCAAGTTCAATTCCATTTTGTTTTAAATACTTTCTATCTTTATCGTTAAGGAAACCTTCTCCTGAATTAACCGCAGGAAATACGCCATCATTTAAGCCAAGTATAAATACAACTTTTGCTTTATGGTTTCTAGACCTATCTGTATCTCCTATTATAACTTGATCTATTACTTGAGGTATTTCTCCTAAACTAGAAAATTCTAATCCAACTTTTAATATGTTTTTGTATTGTTTAAAACTCATTTTGTCTTGGCTAAATATTAGCACTATCTCATCAAATATTTGCATAAGAATATTCCAACTAGATTTATACTTATTTGCTACATCTTTTCTACCTGCTTGCTCTAATTTTTCTGCTTTTTCTTCTAGTTTTTCTCTTATTTGATTTTCTTCTAAAAATCTATATAGTTTTGTTGTTATTTCTTCTGCTAGCTTTGATTCATCTAAACTTGTTTTTAGTTTTAATAGTGGTTCTACAATTTTTCTTCTTAACTCGTTTAGCTTTTCTACATCTTTGTTTAAGCTATCATATTTCCAATCTTCTTTATACCATTTGTTACCTTTTATTCCCCACTTTTTGCAATAGTTTTCTAAATTATATATATCTTCTTTTTCTAGTGGAAGGAAACCAGTTTTTATATATGCAAGTACTGCATCTTGTGACCAACTTTTTGCATATATTTCTAAAATTGAAAGAACATATTTTACTAAAATATTTTGGCTTAAATCCTCTTTTTGGTCTATAAATACTGGTATTTCATATTTTTCGAAAATTGCTTTTACTATGTTTGTATATTCATCTATATTTTTTGTAATTACCGATATATCTTTATACCTATATTCTTTTTCTCTTACTAATTCTATTATTGTTTTTGCTACATATTCTACTTCTGAATATGGCTGACTAAGCAAGCTTATATGTATATTGTTTACTGGTTTTTCATATATTTTATATGGTACTTCATAAACATTTTTTTCTAAATGTTTTAATTCCTCATTTTTAAATCTATAAGTATTTTTTAATTCTATATTTTCTTCTAAATTTACATTAACCTCTTGAGAACATTTTATTAATTCTTGAATTACCATTTTATTTTGATAAAAAATATCTTCTTCTGGCTGTTTTTCTATGTTTATTCCATCTGAACATATTGTAATATCAATCTCTTTGGCCTTTTTTAATAATTCTTTTATTACATTGTATTCTTGTCTTGTAAAACCAGAAAATTCATCTATGTAAATATATGAATTATCAAACATACTGCTTTCTTCTATTTTTTTTGCAAGGATTGTAAGTATATCGTCTTCGTCTATGTACTTGTTTTGTAGAGTTTCCTCATATTTTTTATATATTGTATTTATATCATTTAATTTTATTTTTAAGTATTGGTCTTGTGCCTCTTTTTGTTTTTGCTCTAAATCTTCTAGTTTTACATCATGCTTTTTTAATTCCGTTATAGTCCTTAATACTATATCTATATTTTCGGATGATTTATTTAAAAATTGTAAATCTTTTTTATATTTTTCTAATATATTGCTTACAAGCATTGCCTTACCTGTTTTTGATAAGTTTACTTCTGTAAGCCCTCCAACTTCTGTAAAAATTCTATGTGCCATTCTTTTAAATGTTATAACTTCTGCATTTATTACACTGTTTTGTTCTAGTGTTTCTAGCAATCTTTTTTCTGTCGAAAATGAAAATTGTTCTGGCACAACAAGATATATTTTTTGTGCTGTTTTATTATTTATTTGCTCTTTAATTTTGTTTAAGCAGAACTGGCTTTTCCCAGTTCCTGCTCTTCCATAAATCAACCTTAAACTCATTAATTTAAGCTCCCCTTCTCCAATAGAATAAATATTGTTGTGCAATTCCTGCTAAATTACCATATTTTGTTTTGGCTAATTGTTCTATTTCTTTTTTATTTATTTTCGTTTCATCCTCATTTTTTATATATAATTCATTCATAACTCTTCGTACCCAAACATCTATTGGAAATACTTCTAATCGTTTAAGTGTAGAAAATAGCATTACGCAATCTGCTACTTTTGGCCCTACGCCTGGGAATTCCAACAACTCTTCTCTTAATCTGTTTAGATCTTTTTCATCTTCTAATTCATTTAGTTTATTAGGATTTTCATTTATTATTTTAGTTGTTTCATATACTCTTACATCTCTAAATCCAAGTCCAAGATTTCTTAAATCTTCTACACTTGCTTTAGATAATTCTTTAGGTGTTGGAAATGTGTAGTATTCAGTCTTATCCCAAACTATTTTTTTGCCATATTTTTTGGAAATTCTTTCTATTATTCCTTTTATTCTAGGAATGTTGTTATTTGCTGATATTATAAATGAAATAAGTGTTTCCCATAAGTCTTGATTTAGTATTCTAATTCCCTCGCCATATTTAATGCTAGTTTTTAAATAATCATCTACATTTGATAATTTGTTTTTTATATTGTCATAATCGGTATCTAAATCAAAATAATCTATGCATTCTTCTTTTATATTTTCTTTACATATCCCTTTAAAAATTATTCTATTATTTTCCTTTTTTACATTAACAACATTTTCTTTAAATATTCCTGTATAGCTTCCATCCTCTTGCTTATTCCATCTAAAGCATTGTCCACATTCAAAAATGTGCTCTGGTTCAAAGGATTTGCAATCTTCTAAAATGTACTCTTGTTCCATAAAATCTCCTCTTTTACAATTGTTATTATATCATATTTAGCTTGTTTCTGTATATATTTTAATTGACATTTCAAGTTTATTATATTATTATATTGTATATTTAACTAGAAGGGATGATATTATGGACTATAAGTGTGACATTTGTGGATTCGTTTATGATGAAAACAAAGAAGCAGTTAAATTTGAAGACTTACCAACTGACTGGGTTTGCCCAATTTGCGGTACAAGTAAAAATTCTTTTTCTGAAGTAAAATAAATAAAAATATATAAATAGCTTACAAGTAAAACTTGCAAGCTATTATTTTTATACCTTATTTTTACAATCTCCTGTTTCAAAAAACTCTTTTATATTTTCGCATGTGTCTAATGCAATTTTATTTAGAGCTTCTTTCGTAAAGAATGCTTGATGTGATGTTACTACTACATTTGGCATAGTAAGTAATATTGAAAGTTCTTCATCTCTTATATATGAATTAGACATATCATTTAAAAAGAATTCCTCTTCATCTTCGTAAACATCTAAACCAAGTCCACCAATTTTGCCTTGTTCTAACCTTTTTATTAAGCTTTTTGTGTCTATTAATTTTCCTCTACTTGTGTTTATTAATACAACCCCATCTTTCATTTTATCTAATGATTCTTCATTTATCATTTTATAATTTTCGTCTGTTAATGGACAATGAAGTGATATTATATCTGATTCTTTATATAATGTGTCTAAGTCTACATATTCAAATTTCATTTCTTTTGCTGATTTTTCATCTGGGAATTTATCATAAGCTAATACTCTACACCCAAAGCCATTCATAATGTTTATAAATACTTTTCCAATTTTTCCTGAACCTATAACTCCAACTGTTTTACCGTGTATATCAAATCCTAATAGTCCATTTAAGGTAAAGTTGTATTTTTTTGTTCTTTGATATGCTTTATATATTTTTCTATCAATACTTAAAAGTAATGCTACTGCATGTTCTGCAACTGCATAAGGAGAGTATGCTGGTACTCTTACCACTTTTAGCTTTTCTCCAATCTTTTTTATATCTACATTGTTAAATCCTGCACATCTTAAAGCTATTAGTTTTACTCCATCCTCTTCTAAGATTTTAATTGTTTTTTCGTCTACTACGTCGTTTACAAATATACATACAACGTCAAATCCTTTTGCTAGTGGTGCAGTTTCACTATTTAATCTTGATTCTAAATATGTTATTTCATAACCATATTTTTTATTGTATTCATCAAACAATTTTTTATCATATTCTTTTGTATCAAAAAATGCTATTTTTATCATATTCTATTCCTTCTTACTTTTTATTAATTTCTTTGCAATGTGGGTCGCCGAAAATGGCGACCAATACATTTATTTAATTATATATTTTTCTAATGCTCTAGCTATTTGGTCTGGGCAAGATGTTCCTTTGTATCCACATGGAATTCCTTTTAGTTTTTTTATTATGTCTTTTATTTTCATTCCTTCTACTAATTTTGAAATTCCTACTGTATTCCCTGGGCATCCTCCAACTACTTTTACTGATTTTACAATATCTCCTTCTATATCGAATACTAACTCTCTTGAGCATACTCCTTCTGGTTTATATTTATATTCCATATTTTTCACCTCTTTTTATTTTTATCTTTTTTTAATATTTTATTACAATTATTTTTTATTTTCAACTCTTCTATTGTTTAGTATTTTATGATATATTATTATGTAATAATTTGTATTGGAGGATTATAGTGGAAAGTACTTTTAGTTTTAAGTCGAGTACAGGTTTTGATGTATTTGCAAAAAAATGGATTAATAATGATTTTAAAGAACACAAAGGAATAATACAATTAGTTCACGGTATGCAAGAACATATTGGTAGATATAATGATTTTGCTAATTTTTTAGCTAATAATGGTTACATTGTGGTTGGTCATGATCATTTAGGTCATGGTAATACAGCTAAATGTGAAGATGATTTTGGATATTTTGCTGATAATAATGGCTGGGATAGGTTAGTAGAAGATGTTCATATTCTTCAAAATAAAGTTCATAATGAGTATCCTAATTTACCTTATATTGTTATGGGACACAGTATGGGCTCACTTATTGTTCGTACATATATTACAAAATATGATGATAATTTAACTGGTGTAATTATTTCTGGAACAAGTGGGCAAAAATATGGGCTTATTTCTGGGAAACTGCTTATTAAAATAATTTCTGCTTTTAAGGGTAAAAGGTATAAAAGCAAATTGATTGAGCATCTTGTTACTGGTTCTTTTAATAAAAAGTTTGAACCAAACAGAACTCCTTCTGACTGGATTTGTAGTGATGAAAATGAAGTTAATAAATTTATAGAAGATGAGAAATGCGGAAAAATGTTTTCTGTTCAAGCATATTATGATTTATTAAGTGGAACTCAATATTTATCTAAACAGAAAAATGTTAATAAAACTGTAAAGGTTCCTATATTAATTTTTTCTGGTGATGAAGACCCTGTTGGACAAAATGGTAAAGGGGTTTTAAGAGTGTATAAAATGCTTAAGAAAGATGGAACTAGAAATGTGTATTTAAGATTGTTTAAAAATGCTAGACATGAATTGCTTAATGAGGTAAATAAATTAGAGGTTTATAACTTTATTTTAGATTGGTTGGATAAATTGTAATTTTTAAACTTAATTTAAGGTTTGGTAATATATAATGTAATTATCCTCCATGATATATATTAAATATTATGAAAAGCATAGCGTAAGTCTATCCCCTTTGACTTGCGCTATGTTTTGTTTTTATTTAATAGCTTTTTTTGCAAATTCGTTGTTTACTATTGTTTCATAAGGTGCTTTTGTTGTAAGTTCTCCTGCTTCTTGCATTACTGTTTGTAATTTTTCAAAAGCTTCTTGTTTTAGTACTGGTGTTTCATTCCAAGCATCTATGTCTTTATATCTTTGAATTGAACTTTCTAACATATTTAAATCTGTATCTGGGAAAAAGTTTTGTATTTTTTCTGCAATTTCTTTTGCTGTATGTTCTTTTACCCATGTTTGACCTTTATATACTGCATTTGTAAAGTCTTGAATTATATCTTTGTTATTGTTTATATAGCTCTTTTTTGCAAAGTATGCTGTATATGGTATTTCTCCTCCTGCTTCTCCAACTGATGCTACTATATATCCTTTTCCTTGTGCTTCTGTCATTGATGCTGTTGGTTCAAATAGTGTAACATAGTCTGCTTTTCCTCCTGCAAATGCTCCTGCCATTAAGTCGAATTTAATACTATCATCTAATACTACATCTTTTTTTGTGTCTAATCCACTTTGTTTTAGTACATATTCAAATGTCATATATGGTACTCCACCTTTTCTACCAGGAATAATAGTAGAACCTTTTAAATCTGTCCATTTAAAGTCTTTGTTTTCTTTTCTGCTAACTAGAAAAGATCCATCTCTTTTAGTCATTTGTGCAAATACTTGCATGTAATCTTCTTTTCCTTCGTTATATACATAAATTGCAGCTTCTGGTCCGTGCAAATCCTATATCACTTTGACCAGCAAGCACTGCTGTCATTACCTTATCTGCACCTTGACCTGTGGTAATTTCTATATCCAAATTTTCTTCTTTAAAATATCCATTGCTAATTGCAACATATTGTGGTGCATAAAAAACTGAACGTGTAACTTCATTTAATCTTATTTTTGTCATTTCTGTGTTTCCGTTATTTTTATCTTTAAGCATAGAATATGCTAAAATTCCACCAACGACTAATAAGATTATAAGTATGCCTATAATATATTTTTTCAAAATTTTTCTCCTTTCAATTGATTGTAATTTGTTTAAAACATGTATATTGCAAAGCCTGCTATACCTTTGGGTCGCCGAGGACGGCGACCCCTACCGTGTCAAATTACAATTTATCCAAATTTTTTTGTTTTTAAAATTATTTTTTCTAGTAGGACTACTGCCTCATACATAATTGCTGCGACAGCTGCAAGTATTACTACACTTGCCATTACTAAATCTAGCTGAAACACTTGACCTCCATATACTATTAAATAGCCGAAGTCCTGCTTTTGATACTAAGAATTCCCCTGATATTACTCCGACTAATGAAAGCCCTATATTCACTTTTAGCGAATTTATAAATGTAGAAATATTTGCTGGTATTACTATTTTTGTTAATATCTGCAATTTATTTGCATTAAAGGTTTTTGCCATTTTTATTTTTTCGCTATCTGTATTTAAAAAACCATTTAATATTTCTAAAATTGTAACTATTAAAGATATTGCTAATGCCATTACTATAATTGCGCCTGTTCCTGCTCCTACCCATATTATTATTACCGGTCCGAAGTGCTATTTTTGGTAAACTATTTAATACTACTAAAAATGGTTCAGATACCTTTGATAGGAATTTTGACCACCATAGTATTATTGCAATAATCACTCCAAGTATAGCTCCAGATAAGAATCCTACTATTGTTTCATAACATGTAACTCCTAAGTGTTCTAATAGTCCATTTTGAGATAAATTCATAAAGGTTTTTAGCATTCTAGATGGTTGGCTTGTTATAAAGCTATCTATTACTCCTTTATTGGCTAGTATCTCCCATAATGCTACAAATGCAACAGCTACTGTAATTTGTGTAAATAATGTTAATATTTTTGTTAATCTAATTTTTTTTAGATACTTCTTTCTTTCTTCTGAATTATTTTTCTTTTGCATCAACATCTAGCTCCTTCCATAAGCTATCAAAATATTTACTGAATTTTGGACTTTTACGGCAGTTCATAGGATCTCTTCCTTCTATTTCAAAATCTATTGTATCAATTTTTTTAACAGTCGCTGGTCTTTTTGTAAGTACTACTATTCTGTCAGACATACTAATAGCCTCTGATATATCGTGTGTTACCATTACTGTGGTAATATTTTCGTTTTTTAGAATTTTGTATATATCCTTTGTTACCATTATTCTTGTTTGATAATCAAGAGCCGAAAAAGCTTCATCTAATAGAAGAATTTCTGGTCTTATTGCAAGTGTTCTAATTAGTGCCACTCTTTGCCTCATTCCTCCTGATAATTGAGATGGATATTTATCTTTAAATTCATAAAGATTATATTTTTTTAATAAATCTTTTACATATTGCTCGTTTTCTTTAGTTTTTCTTTTTGTTATTTCCAACCCAAAAATCACATTGCTATATATAGTTCTCCATTCTAGTAAACTATCTTTTTGAAGCATATATCCAATTTTGTTTGATACATTTTCTGTTTCTACATTATCTATATATATCTTTCCACTTGATTTCTCTTCTAGCCCTGCAATTATTGAAAGTAATGTTGATTTTCCGACATCCGACTTGGTCCAATTATGCTAACAAATTCGCCTTCATTTACATTAAAATTTATATTTCTTAAAGCTTCTATTTCCCCATTTTTTGCTTGATATGTCTTGTTTATATTTTCTAATCTTAAAACTTCTTTCATGCTATTCCTCCTACTATATTAATAATATATTCCTATTTATGTAAATTGGTACCGTTGATTTATTGTTTTCTTATAAAGTCTACGATGTCTTCGGGTCGCCGAGGACGGCGACCCCTACATTTACTCTACTATTTATATTTTCTGTTTTGTAATAGTGAATTCAGGGCAGTCCCAAAAATTCCCCATTACACAAAATCCATTTTTTTGTTGTATATTATAATTTTATATAATATAATTAATTCAGATTTATTTTTTGGGAGGGAAAAATGGAAAAAAATATTGATGTAGCAATAATTATGGGTAGTGATTCTGATTTACCTATAATGAAAGATAGTGCCAAATTTTTGGACAATATGGGAATTTCTTATGAGATGAAAATTTTATCTGTTCATAGATGTCCAGATGAAGCAATTGATTACGCAAAAAATCTTAAAAATAGAGGTGTTAAAGCAATTATTGCTGGTGCTGGTGGTGCAGCTCATTTACCTGGAATTTTTGCAGCAGTAAATACATGCCCAGTAATTGGTGTTCCTATTCATTCTAAGGCTTTAAATGGTATTGATTCACTTTATTCAATTGTGCAAATGCCTTCTGGAATTCCTGTTGCAACAGTTGCAATAAATGGCGCAAAAAATGCAGCTATTTTAGCAACTCAAATAATAGGTGTTTCGAATGAAGATGTGCGTAATAAATTAGCTGATTTTAAAGCTGGATTAAAAGATGCTGTTATGGAAAAAGATGCAAAATTACAAGATGTAGGTTACGAAAATTATTAATTTAGAAAGGATTGTTATTTTATGAAAAAAATTAGTAGTGGTAAAGTTCGTGAAATATATGAAGTAGATGATGACAAACTTATGATGGTTGTTTCTGATAGAATTTCTGCATTTGATTTTATTATGCCAAATCCTGTTTTGGACAAAGGAAAAATTTTAAATAAATTATCTGAATTCTGGTTTAATTTTGTTTCTGATATTATACCAAACCATATAATTACTACAAATTATGAAGAGTTTCCAGAGGAGTTTAGAAAAGAAGAATTTAAAGATAGAAGTATGTTAGTAAAAAAATTAAAAATGCTTCCAGTTGAATGCATTGTAAGAGGATATATTACAGGTTCTGGTTGGGCAGAATATCAAAAAACTGGTACTGTTTGTAATATTAAATTGCCAGAAGGTTTACAAGAATGTCAAAAATTAGATGAACCAATTTTTACACCTTCTACAAAGGCTGAACTTGGAGATCATGACGAAAATATTTCTTTTGAGAGATGTAAAGAAATTTTAGGTAATGAACTTGCTGAAAAAGTAAAAAATGCTACAATTAATATTTATAAAAAATGCGCTGATTATGCTCTTTCTAAGGGAATAATTATAGCTGATACAAAATTTGAATTTGGTTTAGATGAAAATGGTATTTTAGTTTTAGGAGATGAAGTTTTAACTCCTGATTCTAGTAGATTCTGGCCTCTTGATGATTATAAAGTAGGTAGAGGTCAAAAAAGTTTTGATAAGCAATACTTAAGAGATTGGTTATCAAATAATGGATATAGAAATAATCCTCCTACTGAACTTCCAAAAGATGTTTTAGAAACTACAAGAAATAAATATATTGAAGCTTATGAAAAAATAACAGGAAAGAAATTTTAAATAAATGAGACAAAAGGGTGTAATTCTCTTTTGTCTCATTTTATAACTCTAATTCTTCTATTTCTATTTGTTCTCTATTGTCTATGTCACCAATTATCTCTAAGTCTTTTGCATTGTCTACAAATCTTTTTAATTCCTCTTTTGAAATTTCTTCATATTTTTTGTTACTAGCATTATATAAAAAATATGAGTTTTCGCCTTTTGATTTTTCTGCTGGTCTTAATTTTACAATAGAATGTATTTTAGAAAGGTTACCATTGTTCACTGCTGCATACATATTTATTCTTTTTGCTTCTTCTTTTGAGAAAAAATTTCGCAATGTATAAAAATAGTATCTTACATTTTCTAAATATCTTGTGTCTCCATTATATGTAGAAAACTTATCCATATTTTCCAAAAAGAATTCTAATTTATATTTAAGCACCTCTTCTTCTGGTACATCTTCTCTTCCTTTTAAAACATATTTTTTAAACTTCTCTGGATTTTCTAGTTCTTGTTTTATTCTTTCAAATACATCATCTGTATATATTCCTCTTTTGTTATTATCTTTTTCAGCTTTGGTGCTATAACTATATCCCAATTTTTTATCCATTCTTTCTATTTCTTCTCTTGGTAAAAAAGATAAGTTATAACATTTTTTTACTCTGTCTTTATATGTTCGTGAATACATAATATTTCTACTATTCTCTAAATCAAATCCAAATGAGTTTACCCTTTTTGCAGTTTTTATTCTTGATAAATCGCTTATTAGGTTAGTAATATAGTATTTCCCATCAATATTTGACACTACATCCACATGTGCCCCTGGATTTTCATTTACTTTTATTAAATCTGAACTTATTCCTATATCTTCTAATATACTTGCATATAATTCTGCTATAGCTTTACAATTTCCTTGAAGTTCTTTTCCTATTTTTTTATTGAATAGGTCTCTTCTCTCTTCAACTTCTCCAAAAGCATTAATAGGATCTTCTGATAAAATTTTTCCTAATTCTATATATGCATAGTAAGCCTCTTCAATTTTACTAAATTCTTTGCCCTGCATACTGTTTATAATTTTTTCTTTTACTTGCTTAATTGAATCTTCGTAATCAGGATTACTGCTAAGTATTAGTAATCTTTTTCGCAGTCTAATTTTTCTAAACCAATCTATTATTTTCATATTTTCCTCTATTATTTATAATTAATGAGACAAAAAGGGGCTGTCCCATTTTGTCTCATTTTTTCTAGACATTTATCTCTACTTTTTCTTCGCTTATTAAGTCTTTATATTTTTCTAGTACTGGATTTACACATTCTTCTATAAAATCTGTTACTTGATTTTTTGCTCTTCCGCAAAGGTGATCTGGATTTAATATATGTAAAATTTCTTCTTTGGTTAGTCCAAATGTTTCGTCTGCTGCTATTCTATCTACTAAATCATTTGGTCTACCAAATTCTTTTACTTCTCTTCCAGCTTCCATTGAGTATACTCTTATTTTCTCATGTAACTCTTGTCTATCTCCACCTTTTAAAACTGCATTCATAAGTATTTCTTCTGTCCCCATAAATGGAAGTTCTTGCATCATATTTGTTTTTATTACGTTTTTATATACTACAATGTTTGATGATATGTTTTCATAAAGGATTAATATTGCATCTGTTGCTAAAAAGCTTTCTGGCACACATATTCTCTTGTTTGCAGAATCATCTAGTGTTCTTTCTAACCATTGTGTTGCTGTTGTTATTTTTGCATCATTTGAAAGTACCATTACATGTCTTGAAAGTGAATTTATTCTTTCACATCTCATTGGATTTCTTTTATATGCCATTGCTGATGATCCAATTTGTCCTTTTTCGAATGGCTCTTCTAATTCTTTTTCGTGTTGTAAAAGTCTCATGTCATTTGCAAATTTTGATGCACTTTCTGCTATTCCTGATAAGCAATTTAATACTATTGAATCTAATTTTCTTGTATATGTTTGTCCAGATACTGCATATACTTTGTCAAATCCCATTTTTTCTGCTATTTTTCCATCTATTTGTTTTACTTTTTCTTCATCTTTAAATAATTTCATAAAGCTTTCTTGTGTTCCTGTTGTTCCTTTGCAACCTAAAAGCTTCATTCTTGATTCTACAAATTCTAGTTCTTCTAAATCTTCTAATAAATCTTGCATCCAAAGTGTTGCTCTTTTACCAACTGTTGTTAGCTGTGCAGGTTGAAAATGTGTATATCCTAAGCATGTTGTTCCTTTATATTCATCTGCAAATTTTTTTAGATTATTTATTACATTAACTAATTTTGCTTTTATAATTTTTAAAGCTTCTCTCATTAAAATTACGTCTGTGTTATCTGTTACGTAGCAAGATGTTGCTCCTAAGTGTATTATTGGTTTTGCTTTTGGGCATTTTGTACCAAATTCATAAACATGTGCCATAACATCATGTCTACATTCTTTTTCTCTTTTTGCAACTACATCATAATCAATGTTATTTACATTTTCTTTCATTTCATTAATTTGTTCATCTGTTATATCAATTCCTAGCTCTTTTTCTGTTTCTGCAAGTGCAACCCAAAGTTTTCTCCATGTTGAATATTTAGAATCACTTGACCAAATTTTGTTCATCTCTTTACTTGGATATCTTCCAGCAAGTGGTGTTACATAGATTTCATTGTTCATAATATATCTCCTTTTCTTTTATATTATTTTGTTATTACCAATACTGTTTCTAACTTTGAAAAATCCACTGATGTTTCTACAATTGCATATCTGTCTGTTATATTTTTTGATTCTATTATTTCTTTTATTTTACCTATTTGTATTCCTTTTGGATATATTCCACCTAATCCAGAAGTTTCTATTGTATCTTCTAAAACTAGGTCGGCATCTGTTGGAATATACATTAATTTTAATGTATTACTGCTTCCGTAAAATTCCTCTTACAATCACACTATCTCTTGATGTTGTTATTGTCCCACTTATATTAGTTGCTGGGTCTATTATTGGTTGGACCTTTGCAGTATTTTCTGTTACAGACATAATATAGCCAACTAATCCCTGTTCTGTAATAACTGGCATATCTACATCTATTCCACTTGATTTTCCTGCATTAATAACCATTGTTTCACTTAAATTGCTAACATCTTTATTTATTATATATGCTGGTACAGTTTTGTATTCTGAGTACTTTTCTGCCATATTTACATATTGTCTTAGTGTTGCATTTTCTGTTTTAATTATTTCTAATTCTTGTAATTTTTTTTGTAATTCACTATTTTCTTCTTTTAGCTTTTTATTTTCTTCATCTAGTTTATCTATGTTTTCGAAAAACGAATCATTTTTTGCTATTTTATTTTTTAAATGCGTTAATCCATTTTGCACAGGCATTACAAGTTTACTAAATAAATTCTCTGCACCAGAAAGTTTATTTGTATTTATATTGGTAAGCAAAACTAATATAATCAATACTATTATTGTTATTACTATACCTATAATACTTGTTTTATTGTTTCTATACATCGCTGTAATCCTTTCTTATTTATTGTTTATCTACGTTTACGCGCATTTATAAGAACAGTTTTTAATCTTTCTAAGTCTTCTAAAGTTTTTCCTGTTCCTTTTACAACACATTCTAATGGATCTTCTGCAATATATACTGGCATTTCTGTTTTTTGGCTTAATAATTTGTCTAGATTTCTGATTAGTGCTCCTCCACCTGCAAGCACTATTCCCTTTTCTACTATGTCTGATGCAAGCTCTGGTGGAGTTTTTTCTAATGTAGCTTTTACAACTTCTACTATTTCATTTATTGAATCATGCATTGCCTCTTCTATTTGTGTTGAAGTAACTATAACATTTCTTGGTAACCCATTTCCTAAATCTCTTCCTCTTACTTCCATGCTTGCTTCTGTCATTAATGGTAATGCACATCCTATTTCTATTTTTATTTCTTCTGCTGTTGTTTCTCCTATTGCTAGTCCCATTTCTCTTTTTATATAATTTACTATATCTTCGTCTAATTCATCTCCAGCAGTTCTTAAAGAGTTACTTATTACAACTCCTCCTAGAGAAATTACGGCAACCTCTGTTGTTCCTCCACCTATATCAACTATTATATTTCCTGTAGGTTCTGCTACATCTAAGTTTGCTCCAATTGCTGCTGCCATTGGTTCTTCTATTAAGTATACTTCTTTTGCTCCAGCTCTTAAAACTGATTCTTCTACTGCTCTTTCTTCCACTTCTGTAATACCAGATGGTACTCCAACAACTACTCTTGGTCTACCTGCATTATATCTTTGGCATACTTTTGATACTATATTTTTAAGCATTAACTGTGTTGCTGTGAAATCTGCTATCACACCATCTTTTAATGGTCTTACTGCTTTAATAGTTTCTGGTGTTCTTCCAAGCATTTCTTTTGCTTCATAACCAGTAGCTAAAATATTACCACTTCTTCTATCTATTGCTACAACAGATGGTTCTTTTAATATTACTCCTTTTCCTTTTAGTGTAACTAAAGTATTAGCTGTTCCTAAATCTATTCCAATATCTTTTGATTTTAGTCCAAATAACATATTTCTCACGTTTCCTTTCCCATTAATACACTCTCATATATTCCATCCCCTATTACTACATGGTCTAATAATTCAATTCCCATTAAATCAGCACATTCATATATTCTGTCTGTTACTTTGTAGTCACTTTTGCTGGGTTTTGGATCTCCACTTGGATGGTTATGAATAAGTATTATCTTTGGTGCCTGCATTTTTATAGCCTCTGCTAACACATCTTTGGGTTCTATACATGCGAAATTCGAGCCTCCTAATGATATGTTTACAATTCTTAATATAATATTTTTGTTATTAAGGATAATTACTTTGGCTATTTCTCTTTTTTCGTATCTTAGTTCAGACATTACTAATTCTGCCACATCTTTTGTATTGCTTATTTTTATTTTATTTGTAATTGGCTTTGTTATTCTTTTTGCAATTTCGGATGCTGCTTTTATTTGTATTGCTTTTACTTTTCCTATTCCATTAACTTCTGTAAGTTCTTCTATTGATATTTCTTGCAAAAATCTTAGGTCATTTTTGTTATAATTTTTATTTAAATTTAATATTTTTTGAGCAAGTGCTACTGCAGTTTCTTTTTTATTTCCAGTTTTTATTATTATTGCCAAAAGTTCTGCATTAGATAACATCTCGGCTCCATAAATTTCTAACTTTTCGTAAGGTCTTTCTAATATTGGGAGCTCCTTCATTTTTAGTTGCATATTATCATCCTTTCAAAGTAATTTGTTGCCCCCATCAAAATTTGCTAAAAGCAAATTTTGTATTATTTTTTGTTATACTTTTCTATATATAAATATTGCTATTGCCATTCCTACAATGCTTGCAATATTTATTTTAAACATTAGCCCAAATGTTATTGTTATTACATTTAAATCTAGTGATACTGGAGTTGATAGTCCAAAACTTTGTCCATAAGATAACCACCATAGCCAATCTACTTTTGCTGCAAGTTCTCCTAAAAGTCCTCCTATTACTAGACCTGATAGTAAAAATACTAATAATATCCATATATTTTTTTCTCTTGTTGCCATTTGTGCTCCTCCTTATTTTTCCTTTGTTAAATACTTATATATTATATATGCAATTACTTGTTTTTTCAAGTAATTTCAGGCATTTATTGGTTTTTGTTATATAAATTCCAATTCATTTAACCTTTTTAATGCTTTTTTAATATAATATGGTATAATAATTTCCATATTTTTATTATTTAAATTATTATATATTGGTGTTATAATAATAATATACTTTATATTGGAGGTTACTTATTTTGAAAATTGAAAAATTGACAGAGAATAAAATTAGAATCACTTTGAATTTGAGCGATTTGGAAGAAGAACATATAGATTTACATTCATTTATGTCTAATTCTGCTGAGTCACAAGCATTGTTTTGTAGTTTGTTAAATAAAGCCGAAAAAGAAGTTGGTTTTTATACAAAAGATTATAAATTGATGATTGAAGCGATTGCAGTTCCAGAAGGAAACTTTATACTAACTGTTACAAGGCTTCCTGAAAAGGAGCAAGTTAAGAAACAATTAAAAATAAAGAGAAAAACTTCTGCAATTAATAATAGTTTAGTAATATATTCTTTTAATTCTTTTGATGATTATTGTGAATTTTGTAAGTATTTAAGTATGAATTTAAATAGTGAAACATATTTAAAATTGAAAAAGGTTTCTTTGAGTTTATATAATTCAAAATATTATTTATGCATACATATTAACAAATCAAATTTACCTGTTGTAAAAGCAATTAATTGTGAAATAAGTGAGTTTGGGAATAGTGTTGATAACCCAGAATTGTTTGAAAGAAAAATTTTGGAATATGGAAAGATAATTTTTAAGACAAATGCCATATCTAATTGTGTTAAAGCATTTTTATAAGAATAGCATTTTTGCTAAATAGAAAACTCTTTGATTTTCTTATTTAGCAAAAAATAAAACCAGTTAAAAACTGGTTTTTATTTTTTATTTGTATAAATAAATTTGTGGATTTTGTCTTACTCCATTTACTCTTATTTCTAAGTGTAAGTGAGGTCCTGTTGAATTTCCTGTTGATCCAACTGCGGCTATTGCTTCACCTTGTGCAACTGTTTGACCTGCTGTTACATATAGTTTACTACAATGTCCATATACTGTTTCTACACCATTTCCATGGCTTATTTTTACAAAGTTTCCTAAACCTCCACCATTATTTCCAGAATAAGTTACTGTTCCTGCTGCTGCTGCAACTATTGTTGTTCCTGTTGATGTTGCTATATCTAGTCCTGTATGGTTTCCACTAGCTCTTCGACCAAATCTTGATGTTATTATTCCTGATACTGGTCTTATTAATCCTATTCCTAGAACTGCTGATGATGGTGTTTCTGTACTTGCTATTCTTTGTCCTGTATATGTTGCATAAGCTGATGTTGCTACAACTACTGGTTTTACATATAATGCTGTTACAACTTTATCTTTTTCTGTAAATTCTTTCATTTCTGTTGAATGAACTTGTGTATATGCTATTTTATTTATATTTGTACTTTTCTTTGATTTTAACTCATTAATTATAGCTTCTGCTTCGTCTTTTGTTCCTACATAATATTTTTCTTCGTTACTTACTACTATTGCATAGTATTCATAATATGTTGTTCCTGAGCTTTTTACCTTTTCAAATATTTCTTCATCATTTGCTTGGTTATCTTTTTTTAGTAAGCATAATGAATATTCTGGTAAATCTTTAATATCTATAAATGCAATATTACTATTTTCTTTGCTCTCTATATAATCATTTATTCTCTTTTGTAATTTGCTTTTATTTGATGTATATCCTAAAAATTCTCCGTTTACTGTTACGCTATACATTGGTTTATATACTAAAGATATTAGTCCTACTATTAATGCTGTAGATATCATAATAAGAAATAAAACTTTTAACGAACTTCTAACATGCACAAATATATTTTTTATACTTCTTAAAATAATAAACACTCCTAACTATTTTTATTTTTCCACTTTTCTATTTTACATTAATTTTACATTTTTGGCAATTTTTATATTCTTTTATTTGCTCCTTTAATGTTAGCGATACTTACATTTTCTCTTTTTTTCTCTGTTTTACTCCCAAAAGCTCTGTTTTTTGTGCTGTGAATTATCTGTTTTGTTTATTTCCGTAGGGATTGGTGGATTAGGCAAATTGTAATTTGTAATTTCACACCTCACACCTCTCACATCAATTAAACAAATTACATTTTTTTGAATAATTTATTAATTTTTGTAAACAATATACTTGTTAAATAAAAAATGGAAAGGATGATTTTAATGTCAGAACTAAGTCAAGTAGAATTACAAAATTTAAGGCACTTAATAGGTGCACACGACACATCATATCAAAAATTAAACACATACGCATCACAATGTGTTGACCCACAAATAAAGCAAATGTTTACAAAGGCTGCACAAGATTCATTAAATACAAAACAAAAATTGTTAACATTTTTAAATTAGGAGGTAAGAATATGGAAGAAAAATACATGGTTAACGATATATTAGAAAGCGTTAAAGCAGAGCTTACAACATATCAAGGAGTTATTTCAGAAGCAGAAAATATGCAATTAAGACAAACAATACAACAGATAAGAAATAATGACGAATCATTCCAATATGAATTATTTAAGGTAGCACAAGCAAAAGGATATTACACACCAGCAGGGCAAGCACCACAGACAGAAATAGACAAAGTAAAAAACGAAGTAAGTAATTAGATAAATTGTAATTTGTAATTATATTCAAAATTAAAATATGTTGCAAACGTTGTAGGGGTCGCCCAGGAGTGCGACCCCTACAAACCAAAAAATAAATTTAGTCATACAAATTCCAATTTTTTTGCATAAAAAAAGAAGATTGCTCTTCTTTTTTATCTTATTTCTAAATTTGCGAATTTTGCCATTAGTCTTTTATGTCCTGCTTTTTCAAAGTTTATATCTAGTTTTAAGTCTTCTCCTTCTTGTTCTACTGAGTTTATTACTCCTTCTCCAAATTTTTTGTGGTATACTGTTACACCTGCTCTAAATTTGCTTAAATCTACTCCTTCTGTTTTTGTTTTGTTTAGTGAATTTAAGAAACTTTCTGCTGTTCTAAATTGATATGCTGGTTCTTTTGGAGAGTATTTGTCTCCAAATGCTTTTGTTTGATATTTTTTTACTGTTCCATATTCCCATTCATATTTTGTTTCTCTTGGTTCATATAGTTTTTCTGTTTTTGTATTTTTATCTCCGTCTAGCATTTCTGGTGGTATTTCTTCTATAAATCTAGATATTTTGTTGCATGATGTTGAACCAAATATTGTTCTTTGTCTGCTACATGTTAAGTATAAAAATTGTTCTGCTCTTGTTAGTCCAACATAGCAAAGCCTTCTCTCTTCTTCTAGTTCTCTTTCTTCTCCTATTGATTTATAGCTTGGGAATATTCCGGTCTTCCATTCCTATTAAAAATACTACTGGGAATTCTAGCCCTTTTGCACTATGTAAAGTCATTAATGTTACTGCTTCGTCTGTATCTTCTAATTCGTCTACATCGCTTGTAAGTGTTATACTTTCTAAGAATTCTGCTAAATTGTTTTCTGCTGCTTCATCTTCAAATTCTATTGCTACTGTTAAAAACTCATCTAAGTTTTCTAGCCTTGTTTCTGCTTGTGTTGTACTTTCTAGCTCTAAAGCTTTTGTATATCCTGTTTTGTTTAGCGTTTGTTTTACAAGTTCCGAAATTTTAATTTCATCTTTACTTGCTCTTAATTCTTCTATTACATTTACAAAATCTCTTGAATTTGCAAATACTTTATTTAGTCCAAACTCATCTGCTTTTTTTATTACTTCATACATTGATATTCCGGTTTGCTGATGCTATTGATTCTATTTTTTCTAAACTTGTTTTTCCTATTCCTCTTTTAGGCTCATTTATTATTCTTTGCAAACTTAAATTATCTGATGTGTTTTGAATTAATCTTAAATAACTAATTATATCTTTTATTTCTTTTCTTTCGTAGAATTTGTGTCCACCTATAATTCTGTATGGAATTCCTTCTCTTACCAAAATCTCTTCTATACTACGTGACTGTGCATTCATTCTATATAGAATTGCAAAATCTGAATATTTTAAATATTCTTCTCTTCTTAAATGTTCTATTTCTTCCGCAATATATCTTGCTTCATCATATTCATCATTACATATGTGTACTTCTGGAAGTTTTCCTTCTTCTTTTTCTGTCCACAAGTTTTTTTCATATTTTTTGCTATTATTTTTGATTATTGCATTTGCTGCATTTAATATACTTTTTGTAGATCTATAATTTTGCTCTAATTTTATTATTTTTGTTCCTGGAAAATCCTTTTCAAAGTTTAATATATTTGATATGTCTGCTCCTCTAAAAGAATATATTCCTTGGTCATTATCCCCTACGGCTGTAATGTTTCCGTGTCTTGCTGCAATTAATGTTAGTAGTGTAAATTGTGATTTGTTTGTATCTTGATACTCATCTACTAATACATATTTGAATTTATCTGAATAATATTCTAAAACATCTGGATTTTCTGTTAATATGTCTATTGTAAAATTGATAATATCATCAAAATCTATTGCATTATTTTCTTTTAATTTTCTTTGATATACAGCATATATTTCTGCAATTTTTTCTTTTCTATATTCACCATTTGTTCTTAATTTGTAGCTTTCTGGTGTAAGCATTTCATTTTTTGCATTGCTTATTTCTGATAATACGCTTCTATCTGTAAACAATTTATCATCAATATTTAATTCTCTTAAACATTGTTTTACTAAACTTCTTTGGTCTGATGTATCAAATATTATAAATGAGCTTTCATATCCTAATCTATCTATAAATCTTCTTAAAATTCTAACACAAATAGAGTGGAAAGTTCCTAGCCACATTTCATTTGCTGCTTCTCCGACTAATGCTTCTACCCTTGTTTTCATTTCGTTTGCTGCTTTATTTGTAAATGTAATTGCAAGTATTTGCCATGGCTTTACATTTTTTTCTCCTATTAAATATGCTATTTTATGTGTTAGTACTTTTGTTTTCCCTGAGCCTGCACCTGCTATAATTAGGTTTGGTCCCTCTGTATTTATTACTGCTTCGTATTGTTTATCATTTAGTCCTTCTAATATGTTCATTTGCTTATTCCTTTCTTTGATTTATTTGAAGTGGGAAGTGTGCTTTTTTAGTTATAATTTTTCTATAATCCTATCAAGGCACTCTTGTATTTCCTTTGCACAATTTTTGTATACTTCTATTCCGTATCCCCATGGGTCTTTTATATCTAAATCATTTTGTGGATATCCTGCATATTCTTTTATTGTAAATACTTTTTCTTTTAGTTCTGGATACATATTTATAACACTATTTTTATGCGAAGTTGTTGCGCAAAGTATTACATCCATATCTTTTATGTTTGAGCTTCTTATATTTGTTGCTCTATGATTTCTTAAATTTATTCCATATTCATTCATTGTTTCAATCGCTTCATTTGTTGGAATATCGCCATTTTCTGCATATATTCCACACGAGTATGCTTGTACATTTTTATTTTGTTCTTTTGCTATTTTTTCAAGCATTGCATGTGCCATTGCACTTCTGCAAATGTTGCCTGTGCATATAAACATTATTTTCATTTTTTGTTTTCCTCCTATATAATCCCTAAAATGTATTTTTCTTTTTTTACTGGCTCTTCTACTATTTTGTATGCGTTTTGCATATCTTCTACTGCTGTTTCTCCTTTTTGCTTATTGTTTGCATACACGAATGCTAGTATATCACCTTTCTTTACTTTGTCTGCATTTTTCTTATTTAGCACTATTCCTACTGCTTTATCTATATCGTCTTCTTTTCTTAATCTTCCTGCTCCTAAATCTACTGATATTTTTCCTACTTCTCCTGCATTTAGTTTTTCTACATATCCGTCTTTTCCACAAATTACTGGTAATATGTATTTTGCTTTTTCAAATTTATCTGTATTTTTTACATATTCTATATCGCCATTTTGATTTTGTACTAATTCTAAAAATTTATTATATGCTTTTCCGTTTTTTATATTTTCTAATATTTTTAGTTTGTTTTCTTCTAAATTGTCACCTTTATCTGCAAGTTTTAGTATATATGCTCCTATTGTTGTTATTATTTCTTTTATGTCTTCTGGCATATTTCCTTTTAAACATTCTATTGTTTCTATAATTTCTAAGCTATTTCCTATTGCATATCCAACTGGTTCGTCCATATTTGTAATTATACATACTGTTTCTCTATTTGCTAACTTTCCTATGTTTTTCATTATATTAGATAACTCTATTGCATCTTTTTCGTTTTGCATAAAAGCTCCACTTCCACATGTTACATCTAATACTATTTTGTTTGCTCCTGCAGCTATTTTTTTGCTCATTATGCTTGATGCTATAAGTGACATATTGTCTACACAGCTAATTGTATCACGTAGTGCATATATTTTTTTGTCTGCTGGTGCTAAATTAGCAGTTTGACCAATTAGGCTTATGCCAACTTTTTGCACGTTTTCTATAAATTCGTCTATTTTTATTTCTGTTTTGTATCCCGGAATTGATTCTAGTTTATCTACTGTTCCACCAGTAAAGCCTAAGCCTCTTCCAGACATTTTTGCGACTGGCACGCCAAGTGATGCAATAATAGGCATTAATACTAATGTTATTTTATCTCCAACTCCTCCTGTACTATGCTTATCTATAACTGTTTTAGAAATTTTTGATAAATCTAAAATTTCTCCAGAGTGAGCCATTTCTAATGTTAAATTTGTAGTTTCTTCATTATTTAATCCATTAATATACATTGCCATAATTAGTGCTGCAGCTTGATAATCTGTAACAGTTCCTTTTGTATATTCTTCTATAAAGTATTTTATTTCTTCTTTATTTAATTCTAATCCATCTCTTTTTTTAGCTATAATTTCTTTAATATTCATAAAATAACCTCCAAAATTTGATTTTTTTATGTAAATTGTGTATAATAGTTTTACATTCTTTTTTAAGGAGGAGTTACCTAAATGTGTAATTCTATTGTTTGTTTAGAAAATCGGCTTAAGGCTTGTAAAAATCTTGATGATTACAGGCTCTTGATTGGGTCTTGTAGTATTGCTCTCACACGGCATATTGATCCTGAGAGCCAGAAAGTGATTTACGGCATCCTTCAGAAGTGTGTTACAAACTGTTTATGGATTCTTAATTCTGAAGATTAAAGCTTACTTTTTCAATTTCAAACATTTTGGCGTAGTTGGACTTCCAACTGCGCCATTTCTTTTTAGTAATTTACTCCTTTATTTCCTCTTTTTTGTTTATAGATTATATGAAGTTTTTTACAAAACTTTTTCTATGTATTGAACATATTCCATACTCTTTTATTGCTTGTATATGTTTTGCTGTTCCATATCCTTTATGACTTGCAAATCCGTATTGTGGATAGATTTGATCATATTCCCTCATTATCCTGTCCCTAGTTACTTTTGCCACAATTGATGCTGCTGATATACTATAAATTTTAGCATCTCCTTTTATTACTGATATATATGGAATTTGGTGTGTATCTATTTTTTCTAGAGCATCTACCACTATAACTTCTGGTTTTATTTTTAGGTTATCTATTGCCATTGTTAGTGCTTTTTTTGTTGCATTTAATATATTTATTTCGTCTATTTCATCTTGCATTACAATTCCTGTACTCCATGCAATTGCTTCATTTGTTATCTTTTCGTAAAGCATTTCTCTTTTTGTTTCTGACACTTTTTTTGAGTCATTTACATATTCTATAAAGGAATCTTGTGGCATTATTACACATCCTACCACTACTGGTCCTGCTAAAGGCCCTCTTCCAGCTTCATCTATACCCGCAATATATTTTATTCCTTTATCGTATAACTTTTTTTCGTATTCTTTTAATTTATTTAGTCTTTCAATTTCTCTTTCTTTCATTATTAATCCTCTTCTTGTAGCTCTGTTAAACTATATTTTCCGTCTACTGCCTTTGAGTAGTACACTTCTATTTCGTCATCTCCATAGCATACAATATAAAATTCTGATTTGTTAGAGCTTATTGATGCTAATCCTTGGTCATTTAAGTCTTCTTGAGTCCATATATAGCATTTATTTATTTTTTCACCTGGTATTTCTGCCTTTACATCTGTTGTTGTATGCTCTGTGTCATCTATTAAGGATGTTCCTACCAAGTTTTCTATATCTTTAAAATTATACTTATCTTTAACTATTTTTGCTTTTGTTTTTATTGATATCATATTTGTTATTATGTCTTGTTTTTCTGATTCGTCTATTGAGTTTGTTCCTATTTTTACTGTTACTCCAACTAATATTAGCATTATTATTACTGTAAGTACTAATGCTATTATTGTTATACCATTTTTACTTTTTAAATTCATTTTTTCAACTCCTTAAATTATTTTTATTATATTATATGTAGAAATTTATTTCAATATAATTTTTAGGTAAATTGGAATTTGTATTATTAATTTTTCAGGATTTTTTAATATATATCTTGTATTATATTTTTAGTTTAGGTTATTATTATATTAGATATTTATTTTTATAAGGAGGTTATATTAATGAAAGAAAACAATGATTTTTTTAAAGGTTTTGATGATACTTCAAAGGAAAGTTTTAGTTTTGGAAAGTCTTTTTTAATTCCGTTTTTTTCTGGAATATTGGGCACAACTTTAGTTATATCTATAGCTTTTGGTGTTCCTGGTATAAAAGATTCTATTTTAAACGTTTCTACTGAAAAAACAGAAGAGACTTCTACAATTCCCGCTTCTACTTCTAATACTGGAACTGTTCAAACTGTATCTCTTTCTAATTATTCTGATACTGCAATATATTCTGCAAATAAAGTTTTACCTTCAATTGTTGGTATTACTGTAGAATACACTGTAACCTCAAACTTTATGCAAGGTATGTCACAACTTGCACAAGCACAAGGCTCTGGAATTATAATTAGTAAAGATGGATATATATTAACAAATAATCATATTATTAATTCTAGTGATTCTTCTAGTTATTATGAAGTTTCTAAAGCAACAAAGGTATACGTATATTTGTATAATGATTCTACTCCGTATGAAGCTAAAATTATTGGTACAGATGAGCAAACTGATTTAGCTGTTATAAAAATTGAAAAAGATAATTTAACAGCAGCAGAGCTTGGAGATTCTAGTTCTGTTAAAATTGGAGAATTTGCAATGGCCATTGGAAATCCTTTGGGAATGCAAAGTAGTGTTACTTCTGGAATTATAAGTGCTGTAAATAGAACTGTTACTGGTGACAATGGAACTACTTATACTTTAATTCAAACTGATGCAGCTATAAACTCTGGAAACAGTGGTGGAGCATTAGTAAATAGTGAAGGTAAAGTAATTGGTATTAATACTTTAAAGCTTTCTGGAACTGGTATTGAAGGTATGGGATTTGCTATTCCAATTAATGATACAATTGATATTTACAAACAACTAATAGATCATGGAAAAGTTTTAAGACCTTATATTGGTATTGAAGGAATTGATATTACAGATGCTATGGCTGAAAAGTATAAACTTCCTGTTGGAATTTATATTAAGGGAATTCAAAGCTCAAGTCCGGCTTCTTTAGTAGATTTAAAATCTGGAGATGTGATTGTTTCTGTTGATGGAACTTCTATTAAAACAATGGATGAGTTAAATAAGATAAAAGAATCCAAAAATATTGGAGATACATTAGAACTTGAAATAAATAGAAATGGCCAAACATTTAAAGTTAATATTAAGTTAGCTGAAAAACCTTAATGTAAAAGCCTCTCAATAAAAAATATTGAGAGGCTTTTTATTTTAAAATATTACTAAATCTGTTTCGCTTGTATAGTCATTGTTTCCATACGCATATACTAAATATAGAGTTTTATTTTTTCCTAAGAAAAAGTTTGGTGTGTTTTCTACTTTATATATATCGTCATTTGGATTTCTTACATAGACGTTATATCCTTGGTTTGCAAAACTTGCATTTTGCTTACTTAATTTTGTTATTTCTTGTGTTATTTGGTTTTGTACTTTTTCTTTATCTAAATTTCTTTTTTGCATAATTTCATCTAGTGTTACAATTCTGTCTTCATCTATATTGTAATTGTATGTTTGAATTATTGTTCTTTGTGCTTTTGTCCCTTCTTTTAATGTGCATTTTATAACTAGTGATAGTATGTTATCATTAATATAGCCAACATATCCCAAATTATAGATTGTATCTGTATTGCTGTTTGTTATTATATCTACTATTTTTCCACCGAAAGTATTAAATATTTCTTGATTTATTTTTTTTGTTGTTTCTGTTTCTTTTTTAAACAAAGGAATTTTTGCAACTATACTATATTTTGTTTCTTTTTTCTCGTTAACGTTATATTTTGTTTCTATTAATTCATCATAGTTAACATTAGCATTCTCTACATTAACTGCCCCTTCTTTGTTAACAGTATTTGTGAATATTGTATCGAAATTATTCTTTAAGTCTTCGTAGTTTGCTTCTATTCTTTCTTCTTTTGTTTTTGTTATTTTGCTGTTTGTAACTTGGGCATATATTCCAATCGCTATTGCTATGCTACATACTAGTATTATTCCTATTATTATAATTAATTGTTTTTTATCTCTCCAAATGTACTTTAGCATTAATTAACTCCTTATTTTTATAACATTAAATATATTTTATATTTTGTTTTTATCAATGTCAATGCTTTTTAATAAACTAAAAGAGACACATTATTTTTGTGTCCCTTTAAAGTATTTTTAGTTTATTCATCTTTATTTTCTTTTGTTTCTTTAGTTTCTTTTGCTTCTGTTGTTATTACAGCTTCTTCTTTTTTTACTTCTCCATTTCCTGTTGTTGAATCAGTTATCATTATGAATTTAACTTCTCCTGCCATTCCGTTTTGAATTCCTGCATAGTTATTATATTCATTTGCAAGTTCATTCATTTTTTCTACTCTACTTGCAATGTTTCTTAAATCTCCATTTACTAAATTATTTATTTTTGATATTCCTTGTTCATTAAATGTTTTTACTCCATTTGCTAATTGTAGTGCTCCACTATCTAGTTTGTTTGTTCCTACTGATAATGCACTTACTCCATTATCTATATTTGCTAATCCATTCGTTAATTCGTCTAAAGCACTTCCTAATGTACTCATTTGTGATACTACTTGATTTGTGAATTTTTGTTTAGCTTGATTTCCAACTTGTGTTGCTGTTTGTGTTGCTGTTGCTCCAGCTGTTTGTGTTGCTGTGCTTTGTGCTACTGTTAATGCTGTTGTTTCTGCTGTTTGTGTTGCTGTGCTTTGTGCTACTTCTAGTGCTGTTGTTTCTGCCGTTTGGTATGCTGTATTTTGTGCTACTTCTAGTGCTGTTGCCTCTGCTGTTTGGTATACTATATTTTGTGCTATTGCTAATATTAATTCTTTTTCTGCTTCTGTTAGTTCTACCGGGTATTTGATTTGTGCTTGGGCTATTATTGCTTCTTTTTGAGCAACTGTAAATGTTGCTGCTGTTTTTGCTTGAGCTGCTATTCCTGCTTTTTGTGCGTCTGTAAGTTTTGCATCGGCTTTTGCTTGTGCTGCTATTCCTGCTTTTTGTTCATCTGAAAGTGTTGCTGCTGCTTTTGCTTGTGCTGCTATTCCTGCTTTTTGCTCATCTGAAAGTGTTGCACTTTGCATTGCTTGTGCTTTTATTGCTTCCAAAGTTTTGCTATCTATTGCAGGAGTATTATCATTTTTTAAGTTTCTTGTACTTTCTTCAACTTCATCTTTTATTTGTTTAGAACCTGCATATGCTGCTCCTGTTCCATCTTTTAATTGATCAACTCCACTTACTAATTCTGATGTTCCTTCTTTTAGTTGATTTGCACCTGCTAATATTTCGTTACTTGCATTTGCTGATTCATTAATTTGGCTATACATACTGTTTAAATCACTTGTTAAATCTTCATCTATACCTTTTACTGCTACAACTGCTATAATATTTCCCATTTCAAAATCTTCTGTTTCCATTGAAATCTCTATTTCTTCTGGAATATCTATTTTGCTTTTTGAAATTCCAATATTTTCTTGCATTCCTGGCATTGCAATTCCAACTGCCAATGTACTTTCTCCGTTATCTACTATTTTTCCATTTGTAATTTGAATATTTTTATTTTTTGCATTATCTATTTTTGTTCCTGCAACTATTATAAATGGAGTATACATTGTAACTTGTTTTCCATTTATTGAAACAACGTGTTTTTCGTTGTTTGTGTAATTTATTTTAATTTTTACATTTCCGCTTTTTCCTTTTAATTCTTCTGCTGATATTTCTTCTCCATTTAGTTCATAAGTTATTTTACATTCTACTGGTAATTGTTTGTCACTTTCACCTTTATAGTAAATGTTATTTCCATTGCTGTCCCAAACTATTTGGTTTCCTTCTTTCTTGAAAGTTTCATCTCCATTTGTGTTTTCTATATTTAATAGATTAGATATATCAGTTATTTCATCTAATTTATCCTCATTTGTTAATTGAGTACTTACTATTGTTTTGTATGCTTTACCATTTGAGTCTAAGTTTGAGTATACTGTTTCTGATTTTGATGCTGCAAATACTGGTATTGTCATATATGAAGTTATTGTAAATAACAAAAGTCCTGAAATCATTTTTTTGTTTTTCATTTTATATCATCCTTTCATTTATTTTATTTTTGACATTTTTAATGTTGTTTTACATATTACTTTATCTAATAGCATTAGGAATGCTGGTAATAATGTTATTACTACACATGTACTTACTATTGCACCTCTTGCCATTAGTGAACATAGTGAACCAATCATTTCTATTTGTGAGTAAACACCAACTCCAAATGTTGCTCCAAAGAAGCATAGACCACTTACTATTATTGAAGAAATTGATGTTCCTAAAGCTTCGTCTATTGCTTGTTTCTTGTCTTTTCCATCTTTTCTAAATGTTATATATTTGTTTGTTATTAATATTGCATAATCTATTGTTGCTCCTAATTGTATTGTTCCTATTACAATTGATGCAACGAATGGAAGTACAGTTCCTATATATGCTGGTATTCCCATGTTTATAAATATTGCAAATTCTATTACTGTTATTAATATAACTGGTATTGATATTGATTTGAATATTACAAACATTAATAAGAAAATTATTGCTATTGATACTGTATTTACACTATTAAAGTCATGATCACTTACTTGAATTAAGTCTTTCATAAGAGGACCTTCTCCTGCAAGTATTGCATTAGGATCATATTTATCTATTACTTTTTGTATTTCTTCCATTTGTGAATTTAATTCATTTGTTGCTACTTCATATTTAGAATTAATTATTACCATTTTGTATTTATCACTTTGGAATATTTTTGTTAAATCTTCTGAAAGTACTTGTTCTGGCACTGCTTTTGATATTCTTGAATAGCTTAATGTCCAGTCAATGCCCTCTATTTGATCTATCTCATCTAACATTTGATTTACTTTATAATCTGGAACATCGTTGTTTACTAATATCATTTCTGTTGCTACTATTCCAAATTTATCTTTTAATTCTTTGTTTCCACTTACACTTTCTAGCTCTTCTGGAAGTGAACTATCTAGGTTGTAATAAACTTGTGTGTGTGTATATCCATATACTGCAAATGGTAATATAACTAAGAAAGCTATTAATATTAATTTGTAATGTTTTATATTAAAGTTCTTTAATGCTGTGAACTTAGGAAAGATTTCTTTGTGTGATGTTCTTTCTATTGCTTTGTTAAATTGCAATATCATTGCTGGTAAAACTGTTACTACTGTTATTACTCCAAATAGAACACCTTTTGCCATTACTATACCAATATCTTTTCCAAGTGTTAAGTTCATACTACATAGTGCTAAGAATCCTGCTATCGTTGTAAGTGAACTTCCTAAAACTGATACTAGTGTTTTTGCAATTGCATTTGCCATTGCTTCGTCATTGTTTGAATATTTTTCTTTTTCTGCTTTATAACTGTGGTAAAGGAATATAGAAAAGTCCGTTGTTACACCTAATTGTAATACTGCACTTATTGCTTTTGTTATATATGATATTTCTCCAAGCATTATATTTGAACCCATATTATAAAGTATTGCTATTCCTATATTTAACAATAAAAATATTGGAACCAAATATGAATCCAATGCTAATTCTAGGATTATAATACATAGGGCTACTGCAATTAATACATATATTGCGACTTCTTTATCTGATAAGTCTCTTGTGTCTATTAATGCTGATGTCATTCCACTTACTTTGCATCTTTCATCTGTCATGTTTCTTAATTGTTCTACTGCATTTGTTGTTTCATCTGATGAAATTGCATCTTTAAATGTTACAAGCATTAATGTTGTATTATCCTTATATATTTTGTCTTTTACCTCTTGTGGTAAACTTTCTACTGGAATACTTGTTCCTGTAGCATCTACAATACTTACTACATTTTCTACTCCTTGTATTTTTTTAACTTCTGTTTCTAGTTTTGCTATCTCTTTTGATTTCATATTTTCCAAAACTACTATTGAAAATGCTCCCATATCAAAGTCTTCTGAAAGAATATTTTCTCCTTGAACAGTTTCAATGTCGCTTGGTAAATATACCAAAATATCATAGTTTATTTTTGTTGCCTTTATTCCTAATATTGAAGGAATTAGTAAAAGTATTGAAATTACTAAAATTATTTTTTTATGCTTGCATATAAACTCTCCAAATTTTAGCATATTATCGCTCCTTTCATTTTATGACTATCGGTCATTTTTATATTGTAGCACCATTATGACCGTTAGTCAATATTTTTATTGAAATTTATTCAATTTATGTGAAAGATGGGGTGTTGCAGGTGGAATTTATAAATATTTTTTCATTTTTGATTGACCTACTGGTCATTTTATGCAATAATAATATATGTGGTGATTAAATTGAGTATTCAAGAAACTAAGGAAAATAAAAAAAATAGATTGCTAGATACCGGCTTTAAGTTGTTCACCGAAAAAGGTATTCAAAACACATCTATACAAGATATTGTAGATAATGCGAATGTTGCAAAAGGTACTTTTTATTTATATTTTAAAGATAAGTATGAGTTGAGAGATATTCTTGTTGCAAAAAAATCTCACAAATTATTTTGTGATGCATTAGAAAATTTAAGAAAAAACTATATAAGTAATTTTTCTGATCAAATTATTTATATAATAAATTATGTTATAGATGAACTTACTAAATTTCCTGCATTGCTTAAGTTTATTTCTAAAAATTTGTCTTGGGGAATTAAAAGTAATACTGTATTTAAAATTTATAATACTTTAGATGATAACAAAGATGGGCTTCGCTCTTTATTTATAAAAGGAATAGAAGAAAACAAAATTAATATTAAAAATCCTGATGTTGTCTTGTTTATGATTATAGAACTTGCAAGTTCTACTTGCTTTAATTCTATTTTGTATAATGACCCAATGCCTATTGATGAGTTTAAGCCATATCTGTATAATACTATTAGAACTATGTTAAAAGGTGATAGTATATAATTAAAGTAAAAAGGCATCTCTTTACAGAGATACCTTTTTCTGTTTAGGAGATTAATTATTCTCCTTTTTTGTCTTGCTCCTGCTGAATTTTGTTTCGCAAAAACCAGTGAGCCTTTGCAAGCTCTTTTTCTAACTCCTCGCAATGTTTTTCTAGCTCACCTTTTGTCATTTTTGCAAAATCTTTTTCTGTCATTTTTGTCGCTCCTTAAAATCCAGTATTACTGGTTGTTGTATATATATTTTATACCATTTTACATAATTAGTCAATTTTGCGTTTTATAAGCTTTATTTTATATTTCTGTCATTTCTTTATTTACCAAATCTTCGCTTTCTCTCATTGCAAGTATTGTTTGTTCAAACAAATCATTTAATTCCCAACCTAGCTTTTCTGCCCCTTCTTTTATTACATCTCTTGAACAACCTGCTGCAAATTTTTTATCTTTAAATTTTTTCTTTAAACTTGAAACCTCCATATCTTTTGTGCTATTAGATGGTCTCATTTTTGCTGCTGCCCATATTAATCCTGTAAGCTCATCTGTTGCAAATAATATTTTTTCCATTTCGTGTGTTGGTTCTACATCAGAACATATTCCATATCCATGACTACATACAGCATGTATTAATTCATCACTTGCATCTATTTTCTTTAATAACTCTGGAGCTTTTTTGCAATGCTCTTCTGGATAACATTCAAAATCTACATCATGCAATAAACCGAACTATTCCCCAAAAATCCTCGTCATATCCTTTTTGTTTAGCAAAATATCTCATAACTGCTTCTACAGTTAATGCATGCCTTATATGAAATTCTTCTTTATTATATTTTTTTAATAATTCTACTGCTTTTTCTCTTTTCATAATAACATCTCCTTTTTGTTTTAAAATATTATATCATAATTTTATATTTTTTGTTTAAAATAGTTGACATGTTTTTTTAGTTGATGTAAAATAATTTCACAGTAGCGAACATTATTTTGTTTAGGAGGGGTTTTTATGGGTATAATTAATTTTAGTAAAACTGTTAAAAGCAAGTCATATCTAGCTATTAGCTTATTAGGAATCAGTTACAAACTTAATATTAAATATGTAAAATCTTCTTCTATTGATCTTGTTCAAAATGACTCTGAATTTTGTTTATTTTTACCTGCAAAATATAAAAATGTAGACAATATGGAAATTATAAATTCTGCAATAAAAAAATTATATGATGAAGTTGCAGTTAAAAATTTGGAATATTCTTTGGAACTTGCTAGACATATTTTTAAGTTTGCTCCAGATGATTATAAAATTCAAAGATTAAAAGATTCTTATTATAAATGCTCAAAAAAAGTCTTAACTGTAAATCCAGATATTTATCAATATAATCAAGAAATTATTGATACAACAATTTTACAGGCATTTTGCAAGATGCAATATAAACAAAATTCTAACGCATATAAAAATGCTTTGGAATTTGCTTTAAATTCTTACGAAAAATATAAGAAACAACAAAGAATTAAAAAAGCTGTTTTAAGAGTTTCTTAAAATGATTTTATTTTAAAAAATATTGTTATAATTTTAAAACCCTCAGATTCATTTCTGAGGGTTTTGTTGTTTTATATTATACTGCACAGGCCAGTTTTCTTAACTCTTCTGCGTTTTGAATTGCAACTTTTGTTATTTCTCCATTAGAAATTCTTGCAATTTCTTGTATTGTTTTTTCTTCATTTAATAGTTCAACATTTGTTGTAGTTTTTCCATTGTTTATTTGTTTAAATATATAATAATTGTAGTCTCCTTTTGCTGCAATTGTAGCTAAATGTGTTATACAAATTATTTGATGGTTCTTTGCAATCAATTTCATTTTGTCAGCAACTGCTTTTGCTGCTTTTCCACTTATTCCTGTGTCTATCTCGTCAAATATTAATATTCCAACTTTATCTGTATTTGCAATAACTGTTTTTATTGCAAGCATTATTCTAGACATTTCACCACCTGAAGCAATTTTTGTTAGTCCTTTTTCTTCCTCTCCTATATTTGTACAAATCATAAATATAACTTCATCTAATCCGTTTTTATTATATTTTTGGTTTTCTATTTTATTTACATTAACATTAAATTTAGCATTTACCATTTCTAAGCTTTTTAATTCATTGTTTATTTTTTCATTTAAAATAGTAGCATATTTTTTCCTTATATTACTCATTTCTAAACATAGTTTATCCATTTTTGCTTCTATTTCTTTTAATTTTATTTTTAATTTGTTATTTATTTCATCCACGTTTTCTATTAATTCAATTTCGTTTTTTAATTGCTCTTTGTATTCTAATATTTCGATAATTGAATTTCCATATTTTCTTTTCATTGTGAATATTGTATCTAATCTTCTTTCTACTTCTTGCATTTGGTATGGATCATATTCTGCATCTTCTTTTAATGAGTAGATATCTCTGCTAGTTTCTTGAATTTCATAATATATGTTTTTTAATTCTGCTAGTTTTTCTTTGTATATCTCTCCACAGTTTTCTATTTTTTCGAAACATTTTATTGCATTAGAAATTCCTTCTATTGCATTATTATTTAAATTGTCATCTATAATCTGCAAGTTTTCTTTAAGTTTTTCGCTATTTACCATTGCTGTATGTTTTTCATTTAATTCTATTTCTTCTGCTTCTTTTAAATTAGCTGTTTCTATTTCATTTAACTGATATTTTAGTAAATCTAATTTTCTTTCTTTTTCTGTTTCGTTTCCATAGTTGTTTTCTAATTCATTTTTTATTTTATTATATTCATCAAAAAGCTCTGAATATTGTGCTTTTATTGGATGTATTTCTTTCCCTGCAAAGTCATCTAAATATGATATATGATTTGAATTATCTAATAAATTTTGATTATCATGCTGTCCGTGAATATCTATTATTTTACTCATAACTTTTTTTAATTCACTAACTGTTACTAACTTGCCATTTATTTTACATGTATTTCTTCCGTTTGAATATATCTCTCTAGAAATTATTATATTTCCATCTTCTGAAATTTCACTTTCTGGTAAATAAATGCTTGCTTCAACTAATGAGTAATTTTCACCTTTTCTTATTATTTCTTTTGAAAATCTTCCACCAGAAATTATTTCTAGAGATTGTATTATTAATGTTTTTCCGGCTCCCGTTTCTCCTGTTAAAATATTTAATCCTTCGTTAAAATCTATTGATAAATCATCTATAATTCCAATATTTTTAATATGCAATGTTGATATCATATTATTTCCTCCAAATATTTGTTCGTATATATTCTATTGCTTTATTTTTCTAATGTCAATAGTTTTTGCGAAAAAATGTTCTCTTTTTTGCAAAAAAATGATAAGGAAAAATATTCCTTATCATTTTTATTCATCTGCCTTTTCATTTTGCTCTCTACTTAACATTTCTTCTTCCTGCAAGTTCTTAAATAGTACTTCTATTCCATCTTTATTATTTTTTATTCCTATTGTTAATAATGCATCTTTTAAGTTTCCCTCTTGAGTTGATTGTAAATATTCTTTTATTGCTGAAATGTCCCCTTCTTCATATTTTTTAAATATACTTGGAGCAATTAATTTAGCAATTGCATATTTTTCTTGATACCAAACTTTTTTATTATCATTTGTTATAGCTTTTACAATTCTTCTTATTCCATTTCTAGAAAAATTTTTATCCCTCATAATTTTTTCTAAAAATTCTTCTGTAATCTGTCCATTTTTTTCTTTCTCTTTGTATAATACTAACTTATAATATGTAGCCCTACAATTATCTCGCACAAGGTTTTCTCTTATATTATCAATTGCTTGTATAATCTCTTTTGAAAAAATTTTATTTTTTAGCAAGTATTGAGAAAACATTTTTTCTAAAGCTAAAGCTGTACTCTCTGTTAACAACTGTCTGGTAACTCCTTTTTTCCCTTCATGAGCTTTCCCTAATCTCATTTGATCTATATTAAAATCCAAGACATGTCCTATCTCGTGTACCATAACATATGCATCCTGTAAAGTAGCTTCTGGAATTATATTATCTAACTCGCCTTGAGCAATATTTTTTTTACTTCTTAAAAAATTAATTTGTTGTGTAAGTGGTATATGTATTTCACACCAATTCTTTCCTTCTATAGTAAATCCAGAATATTCTATTCCGATTTCAGAATCTAATTTTTTTTTGTCTGTTTTATATGGGTTATATATATAGCAGTTCACACCTTTTTCTTGTTGCAAAACATATTTCTTTACTTTTTGATATATCTCTTCATCTATTGATTTGTAAAAGTCCATAACAAGCTTTAACATTTTATGATATTTTATTGGAGTTATTATACGAATTTCGGATTCCTCTCTATATGGAATTACTTTTTCTATTCTTTCCATAAGCCTCTCTAATATGTCTCTATTAAAATTAATTCTTGATTTTTCTTGGCTTATTCTGTCTATAGCTTTATTTAGTTCTTCTAATTCTTGTTCATTTACTATCATTAATTCATTTAAATCCATAATTAAAATAACTCCCATATTTTACTTTTCCATTAATTATTGTATCATATATTAGTTGCTTTGTCCACTTTATGTGAACCTTTTCCCGTGAGAATATTTTTTACTATAGACTAAATCTGCTTTAAAAATATCTTTGATATGCAATAAAAAAAAGACCTCTTTCGAGGTCAATTTTTTTATTCGCCTTCAATTTGTATATACTTTTTATCTTCTAGTTTTTTACTCTCTTCTTTAGGGAATGTAATTTCTAGTGTTCCGTTTTTGAAGTTTGCTTTAATATCTTCTTCTTTTACATTTTCTCCTGCATAATAGCTTCTTGAGCATTCTCCAAAGAATCTTTCTTGATGAATATATTTATTGTGTTTTTCTTTTTCTTCTTTATGTTCTGTTCTGCTTGCTGTAACTGTTAGATATCCATCTGTTAATTCTATTTTAATGTCATTTTTGTCATAACCTGGAAGATCAATATCTAGTACATAATTTCCATCCTTTTCTCTTACATCAGTTTTCATTAATTTGCTTTCTTTTTTTGTGAAAAATGGATCATTGAAAACCTCATCAAAAATATCAAATCCATTTCTTCTTGGTACCATCATCATAAGTCATTCCTCCTTTTAAAATTTTTATGTGTTGATACCCAAAATAGGTTGCACATATGTACTTTAATGTTATTTTTCCCTGTTGCAAGTATATTATACATCACTTTTTAGCAATGTCAATAGGAGAGTGCTAATTTTTTTAAAATTTTTTTGTTTTCTCTCTAGTCAAAAAGGCTTTTAAAATTTTACATATTTCCAATGATTATTATAACAAAAATTATAGTTAATATCCAAAACCACCATTTATTAAATATACTATCCTTTTGTTTTTTTCCTTTTGTTATGTTTTTTTCTAAATTTTCATTTTCACTTTCTATTTCATTATTTTCATTTTCTATATCTAGTTCTCTATACAACACTTGTCTCGTTTGACTTCCTTTGTATTCAGAAATCAATCCTTTTTCTTCTAGCTGATCTATAATTTTTGTTGCTCTGATATATCCTACTTTAAGCATTCTCTGGACATTAGATGCTGATATTTCATCCATATCAATTAACATTTTTTCTATTTCTTTCAAAAGAGGATCATCTTTTTCGTCTTCTTCAAGTTCATTATAATAATTATTTTTTCTCTCTTCTATTTCTTTCATTGTTTTCAACAAATTTTCGTCATATTTACATTCATTATTTTCCTTTATAAATCTTATACTCTCATCAATTTCTTCGTCACTTATATACGGAGTCTGTACTCTTTCTAATTTATGCCCCTCTTCTCCTATAAAAAGTGAATCTCCACATGTTAATAATTCCTCCGCTCCCTTTGTCTCTATAACCGTTTTAGAATCTATTTGTGAAGGAAGTCTAAAAGTAAGTCTTATTGGTATATTATTTTTTATTTCTCCCGTTATTATATCAGTAGAAGACCTTGCTGTAGAAATAATTAAACATATTCCCGCCGCTCTTGACAAATTAATTATTTTTAATATATATCTCTCAATTTCTTTTCTATCATAAAGCATTAAATCCCCAAAATCTTCAATAATTGCTACTATTTCAGGTAACTTATCTTAAGCTTTTTTATTATATTCATCTAAGTTATTAACATTTTCTTTCTCAAACATTTCATATCTATTACATACTTCCTGTTCTAGGCACTCTAACGCATTTTTAACTTCCTCAATATTTGTAATTGTCGGTATTAGCAAATGCGATATTCCATTAAATCTCCTAAAGTTAACCAGTCTTGTATCTATTAGCATTAACTTAACTTCTATTGGATCACAATTATATACAATGTCAATTATAAAAGAACTTAGCAAGTTGCTTTTTCCTGTACCAGTTGTTCCTGTAATTAATATATTTGATATTTTTGCTAAATCTTTTTTTACAATTTTTCCATCCATGTCCTTGCCTATTATGATTGGAATTTTCATTTCATTTTCAATATTACCAATACAATCCCCTAAATTTAATTTCTGTGCTTTTAAATTGTTAATATCTATTGCAATAACTTGCTTTTCCTTTATAGGTTTAATTGATATTCTTTCCGCACCTAAATTATATTGTAAGTCATTCTTTAAACCTTTTATTTTACTTATGGTGATTCCCTCATTTGGTTTTATGCAATATCTTGTTATTAATCTACCAGCTGTTACATTTGTCACTTGTATAGGAATCCCAAAAGCAAAAAATGTCTTTCTAATTCTATTCGCTTTGTCATTTATTTCTTTTCCATTAATTAAATTATCTGATTTCTTTAATATATCTATTGGAGGAGTTTTATATTTATCACTCATTTTCTTTCTCCTCTTTTTTTCATTTTTTTATATGCATATGCAATCCCTCCTCCGCAAGCAGCAACAGTTATCCCTCCTACTACTGCATCATTTTCTCCTTTTTGCTTATTGGTTGCATTTATATTGTTTTTTTTCTTGTTTGCTGTTGATGTTCTTATAGCATTATTTTTGTCTTCTTTTACAACAATTTTTATAGCATTACTTAGTCCATTCGAACTTGTGGCTGTTATTTCTACCGTTCCTGGATTCTTTGCAATCACTTTTCCAATTGAACTAACTGTTGCAATTTTTTCATTACTAGATTTCCATGTTATAGTTTTGTCTGTAGAATTGTTTGGTGTTATTGTTACTGTTAGTATTTTGCTTTCTCCTACTTTGATTTCTTTGACAGTTTCATTTATTTGTATATCTTCTACATTAATAATAGTTGGTTCTACAGTTGTAGCTTTTTGACTAGAAGTCGATGAACTTGGCTTGCTATTTTTGCTTGATGATGAATATGGACAAACTCCATTTGTATGTAAATGCGCTGGATGTCCACCACAATGATAATGATAACTACCTAATCCACTTTTATTATTATTATCTCTATGTCCCCCACTTGAATCTGTTCTTCCTGAGTGTGCAAATGATGTTGTACAGACCATTAATGAAAAAATCACTAATATACAAAAACATTTTTTAAAATTACATTTCATATTTATATTCCCCCTAAAATATAATTACATAAAAATTATATAATAATTTAATTGCAAATTTTGTCGAACTATAATGCAAAAAGCAGAAAATTTAATTTTCATTAAACTTTCTGCTTTTTATTATCTTTTAATAAACTTTATAATTTATTTTTTCTTAATAGGTATCCATACTTCTGTATAATATTTCTCATTCATTATTCCATTTTCATATTTTGATGGATCTGTATACATTTCTATGTTATATCCACCACCTATTTCAAAGTCATTTGAATTAGGTAACCATTCTTTAAATATTTTTTCATTTAATTCTGGCATACTTTTAAATGCTGGTCCATAGCAAGGAAATATAGCCCAAGTAAATTTTGGTATTTCTTTTACTACACAATTTTCTGGTATTTTCATACCTTCTTTGTAATTCTCACAAATCATATATGTGAATTCATTACATTCCATTGTTTCATCGCAATTAACTCCATACATTGGACAAATATCCTTGTTTTCGCTCATATTGAACTCTTGCCATAATTTTGGCACTTCTTCAAATGCATTCTCATATTTGAATTTTCTTGATACTCCAACAACCTTAAAACTTTCTTTTTCCTCGATTCTGTACTCCATAGTATATCCTCCTTTTAAATCTATGTTTATTTTTAATGGTGCAAATTCTTTTATCGTTGCTCCATCTTTACGAACAGAAATCGGTGTAGATCCATGAAATCTTGTAAATGCTTTAGTAAAACTATCTGGTGAATCATAAGAATATTTTAAAGCTATGTCTATTACTTTTTCATCAGTATTTATTAGGTCAATTGCTGCAAGTGTTAGTCTTCTATTTCTTATATATTCTGATATTGTATAACCACACATAATAGAAAATCCCTTTTGTAGGTATAATGGTGACATATATACTTCTTTTGCAATGTCATTTATTTGTATGTCTTCTAAAATATTATCTTCTATATAGCTAATAGTTTTTCTAATAACATCAACCCAATTCATAATTACACTTCTCTCCTTTCGTTAGATATACTATACTTCAATATTATTTTTTCTTCCCGATTTTTTATATACTTTTTTGTCCGTTTTCTTTTTATATTGCTACATCTAAATATTCAAACTATCTAATTATTTATTTTCTCTATAAATAAAAATTTGCTTGAAAGTTGGAGTATTGGAAAAATTAGACAACCTTTCTGAATCCACCTAGACAAGTTACTATTTTTTCACTTTTCTATTGTCTTAATAAATATTTTTTAAGTATCTTCATTATGATTAATATTACATAAATTACTAACAAATTTTAAATAAAATTTGTTAGTATTATACCATCTTTTTCCAAGAAATGTATTATTTTTTGTTTTTAGTATTACTTTCATTCTAAAAAATAAACTTAATATTGTTCATTAAATTAATAAATTTGCATAATTAATAGTAATTATTGTTATGGAATGTAAAGATTTCTTATATACTTCTAGCAATTACAATTTTTTAAGAAATTCCTTTTCATTTGTTTTGTCATTCTCATATTTAATTCTTTTTCAACAACATTAATTAATTTGTTTTGCTGTTCACTAAAACTATTAGAATTTAAAGCTGTTATTGTCATTTGTATTTGTAAGTCTAACTTTTCATCACTATCTAGATATTCTAGAATTTGTTTAGCTGTTTTTCTTGTATTCATGATAATAATCCAGTATGCTATTATTACTTTCCTGACATATCTCCTTAATAGCTTTTCATCTAATTCGTCAATATTGTTTATCTTTGAACCATGTATATAATCGCATCTTTTTTTATATAATTTCTTAATATCTATATATATTTCTTTATACATTTCTAAATTATCTTCTGCCAAAAGTTTGGCTGTATATTTTGATATTTTTTCCGTAACATTTTCTGAATTCAAATTAAATATTGCTTCTAGGCTAGTGAAAGCTAATATAAATCTATTACTTGTTTTTTCGCTATCAAAAGAATTATCATAAAACTCTAAAGCTCTATTAAAGTAATTATTGTTTGTATTTTTCATTACATCAAAATTTATTTTAAACCTACTATTATTAGAAAATTCAATATCATCAATATTGTATGTACACCTATTCCAAAAAGAAATTGGCCTATTATACTGTATAGAACCTATAAGATTTTCTCCTTCATCGTAAAAGCCAATATTAATTATTTGAAACAACAATGGAATATTAAATGTTAATCTCAATTTTTGTTCTAAATTTTTGATGTCTGTTAGTATTTTAGGATATTTTTTTAAAACAATATATAGTTTCTCCTTATTTATTGCTGTTTTATCTGGAATTTCAATCCTTTTATAATCTTCAGATTCAAAATATTTATATTTAAGCTCATTATCTATTATACATGAATATAAATATTTATTCATGTTTAGACACATTTTATCTTGTTCTCTTTTACAATTAGATTTAAAAATGTTTTTATTAAATTGTGCTTCTTTTAATAAAAATCCATCTGTTTTATATTCTCCAGTAACTTTTAATCCATTTACTAATATTTTATATTTATACAATAATTGTTTCATTTCTTACCTCCTTATTATATTTTATCATTGTTTATTTGACTTTCTTCTATTTTCTCTTCTTTTTCAACAGAGTAATTTATGTTTCCAATGCACTTACCATTTTTAAATATACCAGATGTGCTATAAATAATATTCAATATTTGTTTATACCAATTATTCAACACATCTTCATAATAGACCGTTAGTTTCATTTTAGTTGTACTATTAGGTTTTAATGATAAGAAATAGTTTCTTTCAATTTCTTCATCTTTTTCTATTGTAATAACATTATTCTTTCCCAACAACCTACATGTGGAGTCTGTTACATCAGCTTCATAATCAATAATAATATTCTTTATACTGTTTAATCCTATATTTTTAAATGAAAAGTTTAACTCATATGCTTGTCCATTTTCTATTGTTGTCATTATTAATTGGCCTAAGCAATCTTCGCATTCTATTCCTGTATTAATATTGTATTTTAACAATGGCATATTTTGAATCCTCAAATTCTCCTTGTCTCGTTTTTCATTATCTTCATTATTTTTTCTTATTTGAAAGAAAGCTAAATATATTGAAGCTGTAATTCCTAATATAGTTGAAGCAATACTAGATATGTAATTTGATAAAAAAGCTAACCAGTCTTGAGTATTAATATTGTTAGTTAAATTCAGTTGTGATGGTATATCCCACAGATCCAAATAATATATAATTATAGGGGCACCACATGTAATTACATACAATATAAGAATCATTTTTTCAACACTCGTTTTACATCTTTTATAATTAAATCTAAAAAATAGTATTAGTATTATTGTTATAATAATAAACATTAATATTTCCATAATATCCCCCTTGTTGAGTTTATCACTTTTATTTTGCAAAATCTGTCGATTTATAACTCAAAAAGTAGAAAATTTAATTTTCATTAAACTTCCTTTTTTTACTTTTATTATTATATAAGAAATTCTTTATTAAGTATTGATACAAATCTAAATATTTCGCAAAAACTTTCTTTATTGTTTGATTTAACTAAATATGTTTTTATGTTAGTTGTTAAAATAATGAGTATTACGCAAACCAGTCTTGTGGCGGAAATCAACTACATATTAGATTTCTTGATAAATAGGTAGAAATCATTATATTTATAATATATATGTGAATATCTTTTTTTTATTTATATATAATAATATTGTGAGGTAAAATAATGGAAAAAAACTATTATTATATAACTAATATTACTCCAAACATTTTTGAGAAAATAGTTGTTTATAAAGATAATCTTCCTATTAAAAATTTTTGTTTTAGTTTTCCATATAAATTTCCTTTATTACGCTTTTCAAAATACAACTATTATGATATAATTTCTTTAATTGACTTCAATGAATTTTCTAATAGATTTTTTTGTAAAGAAAGGATTTTTATGGAACGCAATTTTAAACCTATAATAAATAAAGAAGAAGTATCTTCTTACTCTGATGATGATTTATTCAATATCACATCATGGGGAGCTGATTTATCGTTTAGAGAATTAATTATGATGTATGATGACAAAGATTTGGTTAAGCCCACTCTTCAACGTAATTATGTATGGAAATTAGATGAAGCAAGTAGATTAATAGATTCAATTCTATTAGGTTTACCTATTCCAAGTATTTTTTTAGCAAAAAAAAATGAACAACAATTAATAATAGATGGCTATCAAAGAATAAAAACAGTATATGATTACGTTAAGGGAATTTTTTCACAAAATAATAAAATATTTAAGCTATCAAATTCCGTCATAATTAACGAGAGATGGAGAGGTAAAGCCTTTTCTGAATTATCTGACGATGAACAAAGGCGCATTAAAAATACAACCATTCACGCAATAATATTTGAACAAAAAAAGCCCAATAATGATACTGGTATGTTTCAAATTTTTGAAAGGATAAATACATCTGGAAGAACATTATCTTCTCAGGAAATTAGAAACTGTGTTTATCATGGCTACTTTAATGATTTATTAATAGAGCTTAATAAAAATAGTGATTGGAGAGAATTATTAAATTGTCCAGAAGATATCAGAATGCTTGATATGGAAAATATTCTTAGATTTTTTGCTATAACCGATATTGAACAGACAGAATTTTATAAAAAAAATCAAATTATATTAAAAAAATTTTTAAATGAATATATGGCACATAATTCAAATATTGACAATGCTAAATATGAAAGTTTAAAATCATCTTTTGAAAACATAATGCATTTAATTAATATTAGTTTAGGCAATATTGCATTTAATAACTTATCATTTAAAAATAAAAATAACCAAGAACTCACATACAGTGAAACATATGTACCAAAATTTCATCCTACAATATTTGAAGCAATTTCAGCCGCATTTTTATACGCTTCTAAACATATTAATTTATCAAAATATGATTTTTCGAAATTAAAAGAACAACATATTGAATTATTAAATAATGAAGATTTTAAAGATGCAATTAGCAATAGAACTACTAACTTAGAAAACATAAAAAAAAGGATTACTTTAGCTACAAAATATTTATTTAACTTAAATTATGACTGGAAATAATGTTCAATCCATTCAGGATTGCCAATCGGAATTGACCAACATAAAAACCTTTATAGCTAATGACCCGTTAGGTTCTATGGTAAAATATTTGGTTTCTTATTCCGTAATAAAAAGCTGTGGCACAATAGAACTGGTATTTAAAGATATTATATACAATCATTTAATACAGCACGCAAATCAAGAAGCCATAGCATACTTTTCAAAAAACATTAAAGAAAGTAGCACTAATCCAAAAATTGATAATATATGTACTTTATTAAAACAAATAAATATCAATTGGAATGCATCTTTTAAAAAAGCAGCGGCTGATGTAGATAAACGTTCTTTAAATTCGTTAGTTGAACTTAGAAACCAGTTAGCACATGGTAATTCAATAACTTCCTCAATAGATGATATTATTAAATATTTTGCTTGTGGCTGTAATATATTACAAGTTCTAGATTCTATCATAACAAAAAAAGCCTGAATATCAGGCTTTTTTATATTTGTACTCTTCACTATTTTTTGCAACCATGCCTTCATAAAATTCTTCATTCTCATCTATTGCATAGGCAATTTTATTATGGCCATTTATCCTCTTTTTTAAATATTCAGCCAATTACTTATCCTCACAATGGATATAACATTTTTATCTTCTTTCTATTAATGTTCTATATGTGTTTTTTATAATTTCATCAGTTAACTTTAATTCCTTATTAAGATTTTAACTGTTAGTATATTGGGTGATAAATTCTCTTGATTTGAAAGCCTCTCCACTAATAATTTAATATGTTTAATTTGTTTATTTGCTTCTATATCTTTATCTATTTATTCAAGTATTTTTTTGTTAATTACAGTCATGTTTAATATATTTCAGCTTCTTATAATCTTATATAATTAGATTTAAAAAAATATTTTACTTCATACCAATATATTCTTAGTTTCTTTCTTAGATCTAAATCATTAATTTTTATTTTCAATAAATCAATTACTGATGTTTTTTCTCCAGTGAAATCATATTTCATATTACTTATGATTTTTCCTACCAAGAACATTTGCTCTACTATATTTTGTTTTTCTTTACTTTTAAATATTTCTTGCATATAACTTCCTATATACTTTAATGTCAATTTTGATGAATACATATAACTATCTTTTTGGACTGCTTTTATTGCCATAGTATCCGTTATTTCATTCGGTCTAATTATATTATTTTCATTCATTATTCTTTTTGATTTCTCTCTTATATATTTTTTTACTGTTGCATCATAATCCGTAAACAGTATTGAACACCAAAAATCCAAGATTTCTTTTTGCTCTTTTATCCCCTCCTGTTTGAAGAATACTGTTGTTTGCTTTCTGTTTTCATTTCTGTTGGTAAAAAACGCTGTTATAAATGCAATAAAAATTGTAATAGCTAATTCTAATAATGTTATAAAGTTTTGTTCCATATTCTCCCCTCTTATTCATCAATTTTTTCTCTGTTAATATAAAATTTTTATATTAAGAAAACTCTTATTGTTTACTATATTTTTTTATTTGCCTAAAAATTTCTGGCTTCTCTGACACACATTCTCTCTTTTTTTACAATATATCATATTTTGTCTATGTTTGTCTACGGGTGTATTTAGTTGTTTGCTGTCGAATATTGTAACTTGAGAACAAATATATACTCATGTGCCAACAAATAGAAATCTCTATTTAAATTTTCACTCCAATAATTTGTCCTCTTACAATTATGCTGTTCCTTTATTATTATTTCTTTTAAGGTAAATCCTGTTTCGATAAAAATATTCATGATATAAAAACCTAATGGAATAACATTTTTATTTTTTCTTATGTCTCCAATTAAAACTGCACAATATTTATTTTTCTTTAAGATTCTAAAGCATTCTTTTGAAAATAACCTCATTTGATCTAAAAATTCATTTAACTCTAATCTAGATAAATCTTCTTTAATATCTTTACTATATTTTATAATGTTTGCATATGGTGGATGTGCAAATATGAAATCTATACAATCATCTGGTACTATTCCTTTTAAATTTGTTGAATCAGCCCTTATTAATTTCGGTTCATATAAGTTGTTGCCTTTGAATTTAATTCGTTCCTTTGCTATTTTAAGAGCATTTACATTTACATCTATTCCGTACTCCTTTTCTATTAAGTAATTTTGCTTCTATCATTGTAGTTCCGCTTCCACAAAATGTATCTAATACTATATCTCCTTCTTTTGTATATTTTAAAATCAAGTTTCTGGGGACTTGCGGAGAACAATTTCCTCTATAATCTCCTTTGTGAGTTGTCCAATTACCCCTTTCTTTAAAAGACCATATTGTTGTGTCTTCTAATTTGAATTCATCCGGTTCATATTTCAATCCCATTCCTCCTTTTATACGCAAAGGGGCAACCAATAATAGTTGCCCCCCTAAAACTATTTTATATATTTATTTTATCTTCCTCTAAATGTAGATGTACTAACAATTGAAAAAATATCCATATTGTCTTTTAATAGTTCATCCAATATCTGTTTGAACATATATGCATCTACTCTATTTGTTTTTTCCTGAATCATAAGTAGTAACAATAATACTAAAACAAAATCAATTGGATACTCTCCGCCCTTTGAGAGTTAATTTTGATATTTCTTTCTCTACTCTACTTTTATATTTTAATAATGTATTTTTTAATGTTATATAATCATTGCTTTCTAGCCCAACAATTTCATCCCAAGTTTTTTGCATACATTTTATAAAAGTAATAACATCATTATGATTCTTTTGTTCTTTTAAAAGCATGTCTATTACCCAATGTATATGCTTTGGTGTTCTTGCTCTTCCTCCATTTTTACTATATTGAACTACTATATCGTTTGGAGATAAAGAACCTTTGAATACATATATTGTATAACTGTTATTTACTTTTATATCCATTATTGATTTTTCTGTTCTTCTTTTTCTATATTTTCTACCTTCTAAAAATTCCATTTACTTTTCCTATTCTATTTAAATATTTTATTCATAATACCATTTTCCATATCGTTTATATTATAAATATTTTCCATAACATTAAATGTTTCTTCTAAATTTCTTCTAGCACTTCTCCATGCTGTTCCATCTGTAAACCATACAAATTTTACACCATCTATTGTATCAGCCTCTTGAGAAATCATTTTATAGCTTCTAGCAGTTTCATTTAATTTTGAGCCTCCACCATTTCCACCATAAAAATTAGTTTCAATTACATATATCATATTATCTGTTTTTACAACGAAATCAAATCTCTTAGTTGATGTACCATTTCCTGATATTGCTGACAAGTCTACATTCCACTTTTCCTCAATATCTGTTAAATACATTTCTTTATAGTATTCTTTCACTCCTGATTTTTTTATATATGCTTCAACTAAGTCTTCCATTTGATGTCCACCACGATTTTTTCTTCCATTAGAATCTAATCCTGTCTCTACACCCAAACAATAATCAACTAGATTATTAACTATATGCTTCTCTAGCAATTCAAAAAGACCAGTCTCTCTCATAAAAACTTTGTATTGTTCTATACTATAATTTTGATTTTTAAAATTATAAGTAAATTCTCCATTCTCATCTTGAGCATATATTTCCATTTGTCTAACCGCTAATAAAATTGGTATACATTTTAAAGTTTCCGGATATTTTTCTATAATATTTTGAAAATCTTCTTCTATTTGTTTACTACCAATAAGTGAATTCAAAATATTTAATTCTATTTTTATATTCTCTACATTTCTATATACTTTTTCAAAATCGATATAATACTTATATCCTGAAATACTAAATTTAAATTCATTTAGCCACTCTTCAAAATTTCTACTCATCCATTGCCTCCCTAATTTCTTCAAATCTTTTTATAGATAAATCTAAATATTCTTTTTCTCTTTCTATTCCAATATAATTTCTACCTAGCTTATATGCTGCAATTCCTGTTGTTCCACTTCCACTAAATGGGTCTAAAATTATATCTTTTTCATCTGTAGATGCTTTTATTATTTTTTCTAATATTTCTAGTGGTTTCTGCGTTGGATGTTTTCCATATTTCTTTTCTGATAGTTTAGTTAAACTTGTAGTCCAAACATCCTTCATTTGTTTTCCATCATTCATATTTTTCATTAATTCATAATTGAATTTATATTTGCACTTTTTAATATCTTTTCTTGCCCATAGTATGGTTTCAGTTGAATGTGTAAATGTTTTGCAAGCCAAGTTTGGTGGTGGATTTGTCTTTTGCCAAGTTATATTATTTATTATTTTAAAGCCTTCTTCTTCCAATGCCATCCCTATTGAATAAATGTTATGCAATGTTCCACTTATCCATATAGTTCCATCATCTTTTAGTATTCTATAGCACTCTTTTATCCATTTTTTATTAAAGTTATGTTTATATTTTAATGAATCAGACTCATCCCATTTTCCTTTATTTACTGTTACCATTTTTCCACCACTACATGTTATACCATCATTTGATAAAAAGTATGGTGGATCTGCAAATATTGTATCTATTGTTTTGTCTTCAAGCTTTTTTAATATTCTAAAAGTATCACCTTTTATTAATTTAAAATGATCCTCATCATAATAATATTTTCCTGTATACATTATCACACTCCACTATGCATTGTAGTTTGTAACCAGTATTTCAGATATTTTACCTCTTCCTTTCGAATTTGCATTTATCATTCTACTTGCATATATTTCATCTATATTGAATCCCTGATATATATTATCAAAGAAATGATCTTCTTTATTTGTATTCTTTGGATTTGAATTACTTAGCATTAATTTAGCATTTCGTTCATTTAATTCTCTATAAAATTGTGCTAATTCTTTTTGATTCTCATCATTAAAATCTTCTTTGGTATACGATGTAAATGCTGATGTTACATTTAATGGTCTATATGGTGGGTCAAAATATACAAATGTATTTTCTGTTACATATTCCATACTTTTTTTATAATCGCCATAAATAAATTCTACATTTTGTATTAATGTTGATAAATCTCTTAAATTATCTGAATCACATATTGTGGGATTTTTATAATTGCCAGCGGGCACATTAAATTTTCCTGCTTTATTTACTCTATATAATCCATTAAAGCATGTCCTATTTAAATATATAAATTGAGATGCTCTTTGAATATTTTGTTCTTTTTCTTTTAGTGAATAATTATTATATTCATCTCTTTTATTATAAAAATATTCTTTTCTTCCTTCTTGCTCTAAATTTAAATATTCAGTTTCCATTTGTTCTAGAATTTCAATTAATTCTTCTACATTATTCTTTATAACATTATAACAGTTTATTAAATCAATATTTATATCAAATGCATATGCTTGCTCAACATTATACTTTTGCAATATGTCTATTAGTACTGCCCCTCCACCAACAAATGGTTCTATATATGTTTCTATTATTCCATTTCTTAATTCGTATGGGTAGAAATTATTTAGCTGTGGTATTAAACTTCCTTTTCCTCCTGCCCATTTTACAAATGGTCTTATTTGTCCTGCCATATTATCCCTCTTTACTTTTTTGTAATTTTATCACATAAATCATATTTTTTCCACATATCCTGTTTAAATTAATAAGATTTTTATACTTGCATTTCTATTATTTTTAAGTTTAAATACAAAACCAAATTGGAGGTGAGATTTAGATGAAACCAAAAACTATACTTTCTTTATATAATGGTGATTACACTTTTATTGAAAGAGATTCTCCACCAGAGGAGAGACATTCTAAAAATCTTTCTAAATGTGTTGAAGTTGAAAACAAATTAAAAGAACTTGTAGATAAAAATACTTTTGATTTAATTATGAAAGCTATGGATTATCAAAATAATTTTATGGATGTAGAAACAGAAGCGGCTTTTGTAGAAGGCTTTTCTTTAGCTGTATCATTACTGCTGGAAGCATTATCAGAGAAATAAAAGGATACCCCCTTATGTATTTCCCGAAATAATTGACAGAGCTCCCCTCGCCGTTCCCCCTTCTTTTCTTTGTAGAGATTTAAGGCGGGGGGGGGTTATATTATCGGTATATATTTTTTATTAATATTTCAATGGTTTTATTAATTCTATCCCGTTTATCACAGGAAAAATAGTAACTACTATAATTATTATTTAACTTTTACATATGAAAAACTTTAGGTTCATCTATTTCTACCAATCCGCTACTTATTAAATCTAATTCTAATTGTTCTCTTTTAATATTGCTTATTTGAATTTTTTCTCTAATATGAGTTTTATAATTGCTTAATATTAAATCATACAATCCTTTATCATCTTCATTTTGAAACATAAAAATCTCATTATATCCTTTAAGAAAAGGAAATTTTTCTTCAATTTCTGGTGTTAATTCTTGCCACATATATGTAACATCTTGAAATCCTCTCTTAGGTTTATCTGCAATCTCTGGAATTATCCAATCTCTACCTTGTTTCTTTGCACTTCTTATTTTTCCTCTTCTTATCCATTGTCTAACAGTAATATCTGATACATTATATAATTTAGCAAATTCGTTAACAGTCATATAATCGCTTTTTACACTTAATAATATGTATTCATCAGAAAAAGTCGCACTAGAAACTTCATCATCTTCTACTTCTAATTCTGTACAAAGTGTTAGTCCTAAATCTATAGAATCATTTTTTAGTAAATAGCTATAGCACCACCAATCATCTGTTAATTTTGGTAAATTAAGTTCTTCTAATTTATCCAAAAATTTTTTACATAGTTTTAAATACTTTTCTTTATGTTCTTTAGATTGCTCCTCTAAATCATCACTCTCTTTATAATAATTATAATGACTCTTAAATTCTTCTATTATTTCTTCCTTTGTTTGTGAATAAAAATCTTTAAAAATTTCTTCTTTCTTCATATTATCTCTCCTTTTTGTATTGTTCTAATACATTTATTGTATCACAGCAATACATTTTTGTCAATACAAAAAATAAAGATAATTACAGTCTAGTAATTATCTTTAATAAACTTTTTTATATATTCCTTCTTCACTACTTTGCTATACTCTGTTGAATATCTTGTGTATGTGTTCTTCTAATTTCTTTGGTTACAGAATTTATCTCATTAATACCTATTCCACTATCTGCTGTTCCTCTACTAATGTCTTCTGAATTCATAGTTTTAGATAAAGCCTCATCAAATAATGTTTTAAATTCATCATCTGAAAACTCTGCATCTTCCCAATTTGTTCTTACTTCTGCCATTAATCTTGACAAATCTTGTTCTGTATAATCTTTTCCGGCAACCATTATATCAATTATATCATTTTGCACAATAGCATATAAAAAGTCTAAATCACATTCATGTTTTGCTTTTGGGTCATCCACAACTTCTCTTGTTCCTTCTAGATATTCTTTAGCCTTCCCTGTAACTAATTCTATTTCTTCTTTCTGAATTCCTAATTGTTCAAAGAACTTATATCCATTTGCAAATAATCTAATTTTGGTATATAAATGAGCTTTTAATGTTGCAGTTTTCATTGCCATTTCTTGAGGCATATTTTTTACCATATCGTATGTCGCAATTAACTCATCAATTTGTGATGCTTCAGTTTGAAAAAATTGTGTATAATAGTTTTTTATATCTTCATATAATATAGGACTTAATGTTTCTTGTTGTTCTTGAGTTAATGGAGTTTCTCTTCTTACTCCGTTTTCATGAGTTAATAGTACAACTTTTCCATCTCGCATTATTAAATTTCCTCCAAGATTTGACTGTTCATCAATTTCTTGTAATGTTTGACCTACGCTTGTGCTACTATTATTTGTTCCCATATAATCATTTATGAAACCATATCTTCCACTAGTTGCATTAACAAATTCTCCTATCTCTTCTGGCATAGTTCCAAACTGTTGTAATAATTTTATCTTTATAAATGCAGATTTTTCATCTTGTAGTTGTTCCATAAATTTATTTACAGGTAAAAACTTTCTTTTTCTATCTCTATCAAAATTTTTAAAAGGATATACTATTCTTTTCCTTGCATTAATTGCATTTGCAATTACTCTATAATTTTCTTTTAGTTCTTGTTCAGTAAAAGTAGTTAAATCAAATACTGTTTCTTCACTATCTCTATCAATTTGATGTCCATATTTTTTATAAAAATCAGGATCTTGTCCAAAATTTCTAAAAGAACACTTTTCATCATCTCTGTCAGTACAATCCCAAGTACAATCTATTCCTCTTAATTTTCCATCTAATTCGACTACATTAAATGCGTGTACACTTTTTTGATTTTGATAATAGCAATTTATTCCAAGCCTGTCCATCATTTCTTTAAATGTTTTTGCTATTCCCGCACATGTCAATTGATTATATAGTATTCCATTTAAGCTTCTTTCTGTAACACCTGCTGTTAATATGTCTTGACTTAAATCTCTAACATAATTAGTGTCAATAGCTAAAGCATTATAGGCATACATACATTTTTGCGTATCAGTCCATTCAGGATCTATTCTAGCTTCTATTGTTTCAAAATATTGCAATATTTTAGTTAATCCTTTTGGGTTAGATTGAGTTCTTTCTCTATAATCTTGTGTATTATACTTACTTTTTTCATAATAGTCTAATCCTCCAAGAATACTAAAGTAAACATTGTCTGTATTTATTTTACTAATAATTTCGCTAGATTGACCTCTTGTGTTTTGTAATACTAAGTTAGTCCTTATTTTAAAAGCATTTATTCTTTTAACATCTTCTTGAGTTATTTCACCATCAACCCTATATGTTCCATCTTCTATTAATTCAAATGTAGCCATAATTACACCTTCTATTTCTTAAAAAAATTTTTAACTCTATTTATTAGTTTTTTAATGAAACTTTCTTCTTTATATTCAACAAGAGATGTGATTTCTTCAGTGTTTTCTTCTTGTTCTATTTCTTTTGTTTTATTTTTAAATATATTGTCTGGATTATATTTCTCTCTTGATTCTTCTTCTCGATTATTATCGTTATTAGAATAGGCTCTCATTAATTCCTGCTTTTCTTCTTCATTCGTACACCAATAGTTTAAATCAAGCATTGCTAAAATTGCGTAAGTTTTTCTCTCAAGATTTTGTTCATTTAAAGGAATGTCTTTATTTATATCTGGGCTATAATCTTTTAATTTTTCTTTTTTAAATACTTCTCTTAATTTTCTAGGAACTTTTTCTACATATTTTGTTTCCATAAGCGATAATATTTTATCTACCTCTGCATAAGCCTTTAATAAACTATCCTCCATCAATTTACCAGCCTTTCTTTTGTATATAAACTACTATTTAATTATAATATATTTTATAATTAATTTTCAATAAATTGTGTAATATTTATGTTAAAAGTTGCTTAATCTCGCTATGTTCCGTTCTAATTGTGACCAAAGTGTGACTTTTTTGATGAAAAAGGCATAGAAAAAGCACTTGCTAAAATCTAGCAAGTGCTTTTTGTTCTAATGGTTGCGGGGGTAAGACTCGAACTATCGACCTTCGGGTTATGAGAACTAACCTTTAACTCTCGTTATTTCCATAGAATATTAAAAAGTGCTATTCTGTAGGGTTTCAGAACAACACTTATTTTTTTATATCTCAATATTTCTATTATTTCTCGTTTGGGTTGTGGTCAAAAAAGTGGTCAAAATATTTATATTTTTATCATAAATTTCTTACAAGTAGTTAGCACATATTATAATTTTGTTTAATTTTAGTCATTATATGAATTATAACATTACTTTATCTAAAAGTTTGTATATTTCATCCCATTCTTCCTGTTCTTCTACTTCTTTAATGAATTCATTACTTAGTGGATTATATATCGCTGCATATATTCTTAATTTATTTTCTTCATCATAAGTATTATCTGTATATACAACATAATCTTGTTTATTTATTTCGCTTTTAAAAGTTAGAATTACATCATAATCTATTTTTTCTCCATTTTTATTTATAGAAAATATTCTAGGTGCCATATTAAACCTCCTTTTACCTTTCTTCTCTATTATTCTCTGGTTGTTTATTTTCTGGTGTTGCTTGTCCTAATTCTTCATCACCTTGAATTTGACTTATTTTTTCTTCTAGTTCTGCAAGTTTTGCATCTTGATCGTCCATATATGCAAATAAGCTTTTTTGTAAATCTGCAAATTGTTTCATTTTTTCTTTTCTATCTTTTATAATTTCACTTACCTGTGTTTTTAGTTCTTTTAATTGCTCATATTTTCCTTTTTCTTCTGGTGTTATTCCTACTGTTCCATCTGAAGGTTTAAATACGCTTACATTTCCTATTGTTTCGTCTTTATTTAAAATAATTCCTCCAGCTGTTTTAAATGTTGGGTCATACTTTTCTTGTACATACCATTCTATACTATCCACATCCATTCCAGGAGGCACAATGGATTCTAAATCTAATGGTAATATTTCCCCTAAATCTAAATTATCTACTCTATTTATGTAGCAATTATAAAACCTTCCTCCATCTACTGGTGTGTTTGGGTTTGGTATAAAATAAACATTAACATTGCTACAGCTCCTTCCTATAAATTCTTCCTGCCTAGATTGAGAATAGTTTATTTCTTCTACCATATAATTTGTTCTTGGTAGTTTCGATATTTTTTCATATAGAAGGTTATTTGCCTCTTCTGCATTTTCTGGGTATTTCTCTTCTGCAATTTTTTTAACTTCTTCTTTAACCTCTTCATCATCAAAAGTTTTACCATCTAATAACAACGCAGTTAAATCTTTCAATTCTGTAGTAGAAATTTTATCTCCCTTTGGGTATATTGTTGTGTTTCCACTTAAATATCCTGCTAAATTAGAAAAGGTTAAATTTTGTGGCAATTGGCTAATCCTTTTTGCTTCTTTTATTTTTTCCATTGTTCTTTCATGATCATCTTTATATATTTCTAAAACCTTTGCATCTCTTTTTTCTATTTCTTCTACTATATATCCAAGCCTTTTATCTGAAAGTATTTGGGAACTTATTTGCTCATACACTAATTCGGTTTCTTCTCCATTTGCTTCAAATTGCTCGCACATTTTTAAAATTGCTTTTCTAATTTCTTGTTCATCTTTTTTACTTAAAATACAATCAGAAATTTCTTGTAATTTACTAATTGCTATTCTGTCTATATAATCGGTCTTTGTATCTTCTTGTATTCTTCTATTTAATATACCTCTTCCAACACTTGGTAATTCTTTTATTTCGAATGCATCTTTTATTTGATTTAAAATTTGTTTATGATTTTCTAAGTCTTGTAGCTCTTCTAGTTGTTCTAGTTTTTTTGCTCTTTCTTCTATTTCTACTAAATAGTTTCCTATATTTGCTCCTTCAGATATTTGTGTATATAGAGCTTCATATTCTTCTTCTGTTTTTCCTTCATAGTTCTCTCTTAAAACTTGCATAAATGCATCTTTTACTTCTGGTACATTAAAATAATTGTATTTTGCAAGTGCATCAGTAACTGGTTTAAAAGCTGTTTGACTTATATGTACTTTATCAAAAGAGGCATTGCTTGCTAAATACCTTGCAATACTAGATAATGTTACATTTGGTAATTCTTCTTTATTAGAAGCATTTTTAATATCTTCTAATACTTTAACATGTCTTTTAAGTTCTCTTTCTGGACTCATAAAATTCCTCCTTATTTTCTTTTAAATATATTTTTAAAAAATCTTAGAATTTTCTTTATTAAAGACTCTTTATATTCTACTGGCAAAACATTTTCTTGTATCTTCTCTTCTATTTCACTATTAGAATTAAACACATCACTTGAAAATTGTTCTTGTTTTTCTTTTTCTTTTTGAATAGCTTGCATTTTTGCAATATCTTCTATAACTCTTCGTTCTTCTTCTGGAGCTAAATATTTTGTATAAATATATATTAACAAATTTTCAGCATCTTTTTCTAATTTAAAGTTTTCTAAGTCATCACCATAATCAAAAACATATTCTTTATCTCTGTTGTCATCTAAAAATTTTATTACATTCTCTGGAACATTTTCTATTCCATCTTCATATTCAATAATAATTTCATATACTTGTGCAAGTGCAATTCTACTAAATTTAGTATTTTCTATGTAATAACTTTTTATTTTATTGTCCTCTACCATCACTTGCACTCCTTTCTGCTACTTTCTCTGCCATTAATATTTCTGTTTCTAATTCTACACCGCTTTCTAAAGCTGAAGACAAATTTTCTCTGTTTTGATTTATGACACTTTTAATTTTTGTTTTGTTCCCTCTTTTCTTTCCTAATATTCCCAATTTTTCTGCTTCTTCTTTTTCCGTCTCTGTTATTGGGTTTGCATCAGTTCCATTATATGCTCCTCTAACTCTTTTAACCCTTTTTCCAAGCGGAAAATCTCCACTTAAATTATTTTCTTCTATAATCTTTATGATATCAATTCCTTCTTGTTCTATTTCATTTAATAATATTTCTTTATATTTTCCATTCACTTTGACCGAAAGTTGTATTTTAGATAAATCAATTCCATTATCACTTAAAATTCGACATATTCTTAGTGTCTCTGCTACTGATGTTTCTCTATATTCTTTTATTAAACCTAGTCTTTGGGCAAGTTTCTTCTCTTCTTCTGTTATTAACAGTTTTTGTGCCCCATTATATGACCCTCTCACCGAAGATATTCTTCGACCTAACTCAAAGTCTGGATTTAATCCATTATCGCTAACTATTTTTAAAATATCTATTCCTTCTTGCTTTATATCTGCTAATTTTATTCCTTCGGTTTTACCATTAGTAGTTTTTGAAAGTGTCAGATTAAATAAATCAACTCCATTATCATATAAAACTTGGCATATTCTTAGTGTTTCTGCTATTGATGTTTCTTGTTCTGTTCTTATTAACCTTAAATCTTCTGCTGTTCTTCTTTCATCACCTGTTATTTTACAATTTATTGTACCATTATATGCTGAACGCAAATATCCAACTCTTTGGCCAAATGGAAAATCTCCACTTAAATTATTTTCTTCTATAATCTTTATGATATCAATTCCTTTTTGTTCTATTTCATTTAATAAAATATCATATCGTTTACCGTCAATCATTTTTGATAATTCAATGCTTTCAAAATGGACCCCATTATTAGCTAAAATCTGACAAATTTTTAGTGTTTCATCAATTACACTTTCTTTTTTATCTAAAATCCCAGTTTTTTCTGCAATTTTTTTCTCTTCCTCTGATATTACACATTTTCCTTTTCCATTATACGATTGGCGTAATTGTTCAACTCTTCGACCAAATTTAAAAGTACCCTCTAATCCGTTTTCTTTTATTATTTTTTTTATATCAATTCCTTTTTGTTCTATTTCATTTAACAAAATTCCTCTCGATTTTCTTTCATTAACTCTTTTATAAGGTTGCAAATTGGTTAAATCTACACCATTATCCGCTAAAATCTGACAAATTCTTAATGTTGTAGCAATTGCACTTTCTTTTTTTCTCTCTAAAATCCCTATTTTTTCTGCTAATCCTTTTTCTTCATTAGTAATTATATACGAGTTTTTGCTATTATACGCTCTACGCAACTCAATAACTTTTTGACCGAAAGGGAAATATTCATCTAATCCATTTTCATCTATTATTTTTCCTATATTTACTCCCTGATGTTCTAAATCTAATAACATTATCCTTTCTGTTTTTCCCTCAACAGTTTTTGTTACATTGAGCATACTCAAATCAACACCATTATTATATAAAATCTCACAAACTCTTAATGTTTCTGCAACAGAAGTTTCTTTATTTATATCTATTAATCCTATATCTTCTGCGATTTTTTTACCTTCATTTGATATTATGCATGTTCCTTTTCCATTATACGATTGGCGTAATTGTGAAACTCTTTGACCAAAAGGGAAAGATTCATCTAATCCATTTTCTTCTATTGTTTTTATAATATCTACTCCGTCTATCAATATATCTTTAAGCAATATAAATTCCCTATTTTTTCTAATTTGTATTTTAGATAAATTAATACCATTGTCATATAATATTTGACAAATCTTCAATGTTTCTTCTATTGAGCTATCTCTATTATTTTCTAGTATTCCTAAACTTTCTGCCATCTTCCTTTCTGATTCTGTCATAAATTTATCTTCTTTATCATTATATGTTGAACGTAATCTTGAAATTCTTTGACCTAATTCAAATTCTGGATTCAAACCATTTTCTATTATTATATTTGATATATTTATTCCATCTTGTTGTAAATCTTTCAATTTTATTTTTATTGTTTTTTTATTGTTTGTATTGGTAATTTGAATTTTTGTTAAGTCAACTCCACTACTATTTAAGATTTGACATATTCTTAATGTTTCTTCAATTGCATTTTCTTCTCTATTTAATAATTCCTCAAATATAGAAAAGTTATACTTAGACCAAAATTCTAAATTTTTAAAAACATTAACGTCATATAAGATATCCGGTCTATTACTTATAACTTTTATGATTTGCTCTTTGTTAAGAATAGTTTTAAGCCTATCCATATGACTAATTAAATATTTATTTATATACCCCTCTATCTCTATTGGTGTATGAAATAGTTTAATGTTTTCTAATATAATTGTGCTTATTAATAAATCATTTGCAACTGTATATTTATTATTTTCTATTCCCATTTGTTCTAAAACAGATAGTATATTTTTTCTTACTTCTATTTCAAATGGAATTTCTCCTTCAACTTCTTTATACATATTCTGAAGTTTTTCTGTTATTTCTTGTGGTATCTTTTCTTCTTTTTCCAACACTTCTAAAGCATCTGTTAAAAACATTGCTTCTGTTATTTTTGTTTCTTTCGCTTTTTGTTTTGCTAAACTTGGGATTTCACCTTCTTGTTGTGGTATTTGTGTTAAAATATTCTTTCCATCTTCTAGTTCAGTAGTTGCTGTTATTGTATCTGATAATAATTCTTTTGCAATTTCTTCTTGCATTAAAAATTCATCTATTTTATTCGGTGTCAATAATCTTTTTCTATATTCTCTCGGTTGTTTTTTTATTCCTAAATCTTTTCTTGCTTGTAAGCTTTTTAACATATAGTTTACAAGTTTTAGTAGCTTTTCTGGACTATATATTGAATTTCCATTTATATCTTTTGCTTTGGGCCACCAGTCTAATATATAATATCCATTTTTTTGAATATTATATTGTAACACTGTTGGAACTATATTAGGAATTATGTCATTTCCACCTGTTGTTAATGCCACTATATGTTCTGCTGACAAATTTGTTGTTACTCTAGCATTTCCTTCTCTTTCTACTGGTTTAACAAAAATAACAAGTTTTTCCCCAGATAAAGCACATCTGTATCCAAAATATTCCAAAGCATAATTTGCATATGTTGCTATTTCTCCATCTGTTTCTACTTCATTTGCTTCTGCTCTTTTACTATGATTTACACTCTTGAATTTCACTTGTCCTTTACTGTCCTGTACTACTTTGTCATTGTCACTTAACTCTTCTGGCTCTTGTATGTAATCTTCTTTATATTCTTCATATTCAGTTACTTTTTCTAATTCTTCTTTTGCCATTTTTTCTCCTATTTTACAATGATATATATTCTGTAAAATTATTTATTAATATATTTCTTATTTCTTCATTTGCTTTTCCTTGCTCTTGTAATTTTTCAATTAATTCTTTTACTTCTATTGGATTAACAGACATAGCAATTGGTTGATTTATTAATAGTTCTTTATACTCTGTTAATTCTGCTAATTTATAGATTCTTTTTAAATATTTTATTCTTTCAAAGCTCTCTGTTAGCATCCATGGATTTTGTTTTGCAATTTGAGCAATTTCACTATCTTCTAATCCAAAACTTTCAAATTTTTTTATAACTTGATAAACATCTGGTGCTATTACTTTTTTTAAGTAGATATTTGTTTCTACTGCTTGATCTATTTCTTCTTTACTTAAATTTAACTTTTTATCTAATAAATCATATATTTCTTCTAATGGTGTCATTTTATTTTTACTCCAATTCTTTTTACATTTTTACACTTGTATTATAACATATAATCTTAATTTTTTATCAATGTTCTTATAAAAATTTTTTTGATTTACAAAAAAATCTCGACTTTATAAAGCCGAGACCGAGGATTAAATCTTTACCTCCTTTGCAATGGATAAGTATAAGCTATCCTTACTTTCTACAATCTGCAAGTTGAATTGTTTTGCAAGTTCTTTAGCAGTTGCAATCGAGCAAGAGGAAAGCTTAATTGGAATTAATGTGATATAAGTTTTTGAACGAAAGATTACTATTATCGCCCGCATAATTGTTTTATAAAAGTCTAATTCTTCCACTTCCTTTTCTGTTGGTTTTTTTAATGTGTTTAGTAAAGAAATTCTTCTCATGATGTCTGATATCATAAAGTATTCTCCTCCTTAAATAATATATAATAATTATACCAACATTTCAATATTATGTCAAATTGAAGCCTTGCTTAATTTTTTTAATTCTTCCTTAAAATCTTCTATTTTATCATCTGTATACTTATCTCTTAATTCTCTTGCTTGTTTAGACCATTTTTTAAACTTTGCCTCAGTAAACTTCTTGCTATTGTTGTAATGTAGTCCATACATTCTTTTATATTCCCTTTGAAATTCTTTTAAAATCAGGCTATCTGATATTTTTTCTTTGTGTTTTGTTGTAGCTCCAATTTCACTACAACTCTTTCCTGTATTTAAGTATAAATTATCACAATATTGTTTATCAGTTTTAAGTGGAATAAATAATTTACCACAATTTGTACATTTTTTTATTACAAAATTGTTTTGTATTACTTTAAATAGTTCAAATCTTATCTGATCTTCGCTATTGTCTAATTCATATATTTCTAGAACTTCAATATTTTTTTCTTTTATTCTCTTAGCTATTTCTAATACATCTAATCTTTTTTCCTCTTTTGTTAAACTACCATTTGCAATATACTTTGTTTTAAATGCTGTATCTAGAAATATTGTATTTGTTGGAGATAAATTCAAATAATTCAAATTTAATACTCCTGTAGATTCATACAAATAAATCTTTTGTTCTGGAGTTAAATCTCTTATTAATTTGTCTTTTGAATACTCTGCCATTAAAGTTATTCTTTCATTATATTCATTTACCTTTTCTTTAAAATCCTTTGCTAAAGAATCTTTTACTTCATTGAAAAATTATAAAAATTTATTATTTCTTTTCTCTGTTATTCCTGATACTTTTTGAAAGCAATCTCTTACTAATATTGTTGTATTCTTTTTATCTTCATCTTTCTCTAACAAAATTTCATGTATACTTGTTTCTTTTTTATTGAATCCTTCATCATAATTAAATTTTATATCATTTTTAATTAATAAATCCGACCTAATAAAATTCATATTATATGTTTTAATTATTGTATCTACTAATATTTGATTATAGGAGATATTTGATATAAAATTTAATAATACATAAACAGATAAACTTATTATTCTAATAAAAAAGCAACCTCGAGAACATTTCCAAAAAGCTGAGCCTAATCTTACACCAGAGCAATTAAATAATAGAGTTAATGAAGTTGTTAGAGAAATTTTGTTAGATGAAATGAAGAAAGCCTAGAATTATTCTAGGTTTTCACTTGTTTTTCTTCATGGTTTTCTGTTCTTACTGTACTATTAATTTCATTAATCATATCTTCTATTTGTATTTTCTCTTCATCTAAAATATCTTTATCAAAATTTATATTATTAATTTCTTCACCGTTATAAAGCAAGTCTATAAATTTAATATAATCAAATTTAATATTCTCATTATCTTTTTTTATGGTTAAATTCCAATTTTTAGTACCTTTTTTTACCTCTATATCCATTACTCTTCCTCCTTGTATTTTTTAAAATTATACTTTTTAAATCTTTTTTTAATAGCTTTTTTCCCTCCATCTGTTATCTCAGCTATATAGTCTATTACAGGTTTCCCTTCTATATTTCCTTCTAATTTTTCTGAAACTATCCTTATTTTATTTCCTTCATTTCTGCATAACACTATATTTTGCGCATCTCCAAGCATTGGAATAGTTGCATTGTGTGATACTATCAAAATCTGCTTGTTTAATTTTGCTCTTTTTAATGTATCTATTAATCCACCATTTATATAACTATTTGCTAAATTATCCTCAGGTTGATCTATTATTAAAGGAGCATTATCATCATCATATTTTAGCATTATATCCAATATTATAGCTGTTTTCCATCCAGGACTTAATTTATCAAAATCATTTCCATTATAATCAATGACTTTATATGTTTTTTTATCTTTACTTGCTATATCATTATAAATATTATTTGTAAATTCTTCATAATTTGCTGCCTTATTTTTTACAAAATTTTCTTTAAATAAATCTTTTGGTTTTAATGATGATAATGTGGATATCTTTACTTTTCTATTATTAATATAAGTTTTTATAGAATCCAGAAGAATTTCCTCAGAAATTTTAAGATTATTAATTATATATAGTTTGTTACCTTCAAATTCCCTTTCAATACTTTTTATCTCATAATCTATTTTTAATAATTCTTCTAAATTTTTATAAAATTCATTTGTTCCTGAAATATATGAAGCTATATTTTTTATTAATGATTGTTTGTTTTTTATACTATTCGAATTATTAGAATTTGCTTTTTTTATTTGGATATCATATCTCTTTATATATTTATTTATTATTTTTCTTATTTTTTCTTCAAATTTATATTTTTTATTTAATTCCGTTAATTCTTTAATTATTTCATCAAAATTATTAATGTTTCCTTGATATAATGGATTTTTTATTAAGTTATTTTTTATTTCTTTAATTTGCTTTGTGTCTGCTGCTAAATCCTCTTTAGTATATTTTATTTTTTCTAAAATATCATCACTAACTTCAAATAATTGAATATGATTTTCAGAAACTTCTCCTTTTGTTAATAAATTATTTATGGTAGGAATTTTTTTAATTTTAGCATATGCTGACTCTACTTTTTTAATAGATTTTACCAAATTATTTAGAATTTTTTTTATTTGTGACAATTGAACTTCTATTGCATTTTGATTATATTCTTCCTCTGGAAATAAATCTTTTATTATTGGAATTGTATTTAATTCATTTCTATTACGAATAGCTTTAGCTATAAAATTTTGTTCTATATAATATGGTTCAGCACCTAAACCATCTTCAATCTTCATTTTTGAAATCTCAAAATCTTCTTCATATTCACATTCATCAATTTTATTTGTTATTTTTTTATATATTGAATCAACAAATAAAGATTTTCCTGAAGATGATTCACCTATAATTACATTTAAACCTTGTGTTAATTTAGTATTAATTTCTATTTTTTCATTTTTTAGTTCAATGTTTTCAATAATACTATAATCATCAACAGTTGGTTCATCCGCATACTCTATTCTAGAAGTTTCAGACAAAGCTAATCTCAATCCTTTAAAATTAGGTGTAGTATATATCCATGTAGGGATAAACTTTTCTGCTTTATCCGATTTGGGTTCAGGATATTTAGTAGGATCATAGTTATCTGTTCCTGTTATTAAGTTAACAAAATCACTTATTCCAAGTCTTTTTAAGTATTTCTTTGTTTCTTCTAAACCACTATTACTTCTAGCAGAAAAGCCCTCAATTTGATTATAATATATAGTTCTTTCTATTGTATCATCACATTTACGATCTTTAGAAATTGAAGTATCAAATGTAGCATGTCCTTGTCCTCCATGCGGTATCAAAATAAAATCATAATCTTCAAATATATTAATAATTTCTTCTATTTTTGGAATAGATTTATCTCTTTTTTCTACCATTTTAATCGGATACTTATAATTTAATATATGATTTATATCATTGATAACATTCTCTGTAATCTCATCTACATCAAAATAAATATGGCAATGGTATGCTGGTTTACCTTCATAATTTCGAATATGTAATTCTGTCCCAAGAACCACACTAATATTATCACTCTTTTTCTCTAATAGTTCTAAATATGCTTCCTTATTAATAGTATTATGGTCTGTAAGTGAAATTAAACATTTATGTCCTTTAGAATTTTCTGTTATTTTACTTAATAGAATTTCAATATTATAATTTTTATTTAGTTTATCTGCATTTTCTGATGTGTGTATGTGTAAATCTACATATGTAGCCTCCATAATTTTCCCTCCATATTTTAAAGTGATTTTATCATATCATATTTTGTCATTTTTTGCCAGAGGTTTATTTTGTCGAATACTGTCATTTCAATAATTTTGTAAATATTTTTTATCTATTATTTTAAAATATTTCCATTACATCTCGTTCAGGTTATGGTCAAATAAGTGGTCAAAACACAAAAAATAAGCACTCTGTATTTCTACAAAATGCTTATTTCAATATGGTTGCGGGGGTAAGACTCGAACTTACGACCTTCGGGTTATGAGCCCGACGAGCTGCCAACTGCTCCACCCCGCGATATTCAATTTTAACTACTGTATTAGTATACTCTTCTTCTGTATATTTGTCAATACTTTCATTAAAATATGTATCTACTTTATACATTTTATGCCATTATTCAAAAAATATTCATCTTTTTTTAAATTAAGAATGCTGGTCTGGAACTCCAGACCAGCAAGCACACTTAGCTAATTCTAACTTCCCATTCTTTTTCATTGTCATCAGTTTTTCTGAAGCCATTTCTAGCAGCAGCAGCCATAAATTGGGGCTTATCGCTAGTGGCACACATACGAACTCTTTTTACTTCAGGTTCGTTTTCTTTCAGATAATTAATGAACTCCTCTACAGCCTCTGTAGCAAATGGGCTGTTATCTTCATACCAAGGGAACATCCAAATATCTGTTGAAACAGTATTTTCAAGTTCATAAAACTGAATTACTCCCAACATATTGTCAGATCTCTTATCTGCAATTATCAATGTATAGTCATTGTTTACTTGTGGAACCATATCATTGATTCTTTCATCTTTCAGTTTCGCTGGTCCAAATGGTATTTTGTGTGCTACACACCTACCAATTGTTACTTTATCCTGGTTTTTATATTCCCGAAGATAAATATGGTTAGTGTTTTCTTTGTACATAAAAAAGCCTCCTTTTTTAGTGTACATAAAGTATAACACACATTTTAAGTAAAAGCAAATTTTAGTTGTTTATTGTCGGTATTCTTAATGTTTCTCCAACATAAATTAAATTTGGATTTGCTATATCATTTAATTCTACAATACTTTCTATAGTTACTCCATATTCTCTAGCTATTTGTGTTAAAGTATTTCCTCTTCTTACTATATACAATCTATGACTAGTATCATGTATTTTGTAATCACTTAACATAGGAACTCTTAATTCTTGACCTACATAAATTAAGTTTGGATTTGCTATGCTATTTATTCTTGCCAAATATTGATATGAAGTATTGTATTTAATTGCAATACCACTTAACGTTTCTCCCCTGCTAACCCTAATATATTTAAATTCTTGATTTTTATCTGTTACTGTATCTTTTGGAATTTGTGACACATTATTTAAAAATACTCCATTTGTAAAATAATCTCTATCTACATTTCCATCTATTCCATTTACTCTACCTCTATCTGAATATTGAAAACCTACCCAAAATTTCCATTTACCATTACTTTCTGGTTCTTCTACAAAATAATCTGCAACCCAAATAGGATAATCATCTGCTAGTTCTTTACTAAATACTGTTCTTGCATTATATGCATCACTATAAATTACGCATTCTTTACCACTTAATTTTTCTACCGCTTCTAAAAATACTCTTGAAATCTCGTTTATAGTACTAACATCTAAGCCATTAAACACTTCAAAATCCATTGCTAATCTACAATCTGGTTCTAAACCTTTTATATTGCTAACAAAAAATTCCGCTTCTTCTTTTGCTTCTGCCACATTTGTTGCTGTTAAAAAGTGATAAAAACCAATTCTTAATCCATTTGCTTTTGCCTTTTCGTAATTCTCTCTAAAATATGGATCAACATAGCCTCTTCCTTCACTTGCTCTAATATATACTACATCAATCCCGGATCTTGCAACTTCTCCAAAGTCTATATTCCCTTGCCACTCACTTACATCTATTCCGTTATATAGCTTCTCTGATGATTGCGAGAAAGCAAATGCTTGAGTGCTAATTGTTGCAATTATTGCCACTAGCAATATACTTAAAAAAATCTTTCTCATAAATACCTCCTCTTAAAATTTTATGATTAATATATTTGTTTATTACTCTAAAATATGGTAATATAGTTATTGGTGATAAATATGAAATTTTTAAATGAAATATTAGACTTCTTTAAAAATCTTACTATTGAAAATGCAGTAGATATTGGAATAGGACTAGCGATTATTGTAATTTTTAAAATAATAAGCTCGCCCATTGCATATATGATAGTAAAGATGTTTAAATTTAAAGTTAAAGATAAAAATAAAATTAAAAATAATGGATTTTATAAACCATTAAAATCATTCTTTGTTATTCTTGGAATATACATTGGATTTATGGTTTTAAAATTACCAGCAGATGTTTTTGCTGTTATAACTAAAATATTTAAAATATGTGTTATATTACTTGCTACAAAAGGATTTTCTAATTTATTTGATTCAAATTCTGAATCATTTGCTAAATTACGTGAAAAACTTAACTTTAATGGAAATGACACAACAATTAACTTTTTTAGCAAAGTAGCTAAGGCATTAATTTATATAATAGCTGGATTTATTTTAATTACTGAACTTGGTTATAACTTAGGTGGTTTAGCAACAGGTCTTGGAATTAGTAGTGTTGTAATTGCACTCGCTGCCCAAGATATTGCAAAAAGTTTTTTAGCAGGTATTTCTATAATATCTGATAGACCTTTTGAAATAGGTGATTACATTACTGTTGGTGATCTTTCTGGAACTGTAGAAGATATTACATTTAGGACAACAAGAATAAGAAATGCTGATGATCAAGTTATAGTTCTTCCAAACAATGTTTTAACAGATAATAATATTATAAATTCATCAAAAAGAGATTGTAGAAGATTCCGTATTGTACTTACACTTGAATTGGATACTCCTTTAGAAAAAGTAACTCAATTAACAGAAAATATAAAATTAGCTTTAACAACTCATCCACAAGTTATTAATGAAACTGTAAAAGTATTTTTTGAAACAATTTCTGCTGATGGAATTGATTTGTCAATTGACTTAAAAACTAGTGCTTTAGAATATGTTGATTATTTAAAATTCAAAGAAGAAATAAATTACACTTTATTAGATATGGTAAATCAAGCAAAAATAGGTCTTGCATATCCATCACAATCAATTTATTTAAAGAAGGACTAAAAGATGTTAAATAGTTGTACTCTATGCCCACATAATTGTAAAGTTAATAGATTAGAAGGAAAAAAAGGTAGATGTAAGTGTGATAATACATTAAAGATTGCACTTGCATCTTTGCATAAGTTTGAAGAGCCATGTATTAGTGGTACAAATGGCTCTGGAACAGTGTTTTTTACTAATTGCAATTTGAATTGTATATATTGCCAAAACTATGAAATTAGTCAAGGTGGAAAAGGTAAAGAAATCACCATACAAACTCTTGCTGATATTTTTATTAAACAACAAGAAAAAGGTGCTCATAATATAAATTTAGTAACACCTACAATGTATGTGTACCAAATAATCGAGGCAATTAAACTTGCAAGAAAAAATGGTTTAAAAATTCCAATTATATATAATTCTAATGGATATGAAAATGTAGAAACAATAAAAATGTTAAATGGATATATTGATGTTTATTTACCTGATTTAAAATATTATACAAATGAATTGTCTAAAAAGTACTCTAATGTGGATAATTATTTTGAAGTTGCAACAAATGCTATAAAAGAAATGTACTCACAAGTTGGAAATGCTGTTTTTGATGATAATGAAATTATTCAAAAAGGAGTTATTATTCGTCATTTAGTTCTTCCAAATCATATTCAAAATACAAAAAATATTTTAAAATGGATTAATGAAAATTTGCCAAAAGATATATATGTAAGTGTAATGGCTCAATATTTTCCAACTTATAAAGCAAAAAATGATTCTTTAATAAACAGAAAATTAAATAAAAAAGAATATAAGGAAGTTTTAAACTACTTATATTCTCTAGATTTACAAAATGGATATATTCAAGAATTAGGAAGCCATGAAGAAGAATATGTTCCAAATTTTAATTTAACTTTCTAATTCTTGCTATATTCTCTAATTGCATCTTCAAACATTCCTTCTATTTTTTTCATGCTTTTTTCTATTCTATACTCATTTGCATGTTCTGCATATTTTGTTTCCATTTGTTTTCTTTCGGCTTCATTTTCAATCCAATAATCAATTTTTTTAGCTAAATCATCACTATTTCCTGCTTCAAATAAACTTCTGTCATCTAATGCAAATTGAGGAGTTGCAGATTTTGGACTGTTTGCAATTATAGGAACTATTCCACATGCAAATGCTTCTATACAAGATATTGCTTCTATCTCTGCATCTGCTGAATGTATATAAAGGTCTGTCATCCCAAGTAATTCTAATAAATGCTCTTTATCAAAAAAGCTTATTACTGGTTCATTTACTAATTTTTCTCCTAATTTTTTATATTTATTATATTTTGGTCCTTTCCCAGCAAGTACTAATTGAATTTTATCACTATATTTTGACTTTGAAATTGCTTCAAATATTAAATCTTGTCTTTTCTCATTTGATAATCTTCCTATCATTGTAATTACAAATTTATCTTTAAATTCAGGACTTTTTTCATTTTTTCTATATTTAAATTCTGGACCTACTCCATTTGATATTACATAAGTTTTAGCAGTATATCCATGTTCTTTTAATTCATTTGCTATAAAGTTACTTGGGCAATGAATATGTTTAAATTTATTGAAAAATTTATCTCTAAAAAAGATATATATTTTATCATTAACTTTTGTATTTTTTCCAAGTCCTATTGTATATGTTATATTTTCTGGTTGTACATGAAAAGCAGCTGTACGTGGTGTTCCCAGTTTTTCTGCTATTTCTAGCGCTTCATAAGATAAGAAAAATGGCATGTAAAAATGGACCACATCAACTTTTGAAATAGCCTCTTCTAATACATCTTTGTTTGGAACAGCAAATGTCATACCTTGAGATTTTATTATTTTAGAAACTATTATAGGTAGTGGCAATTTTTTAACTACATATTTATTTTCTGCTGGTTTTCCTGTACTTACAACATATACTTCATGTCCTAAATTCATTAACCCTTCTGCAAATCTTTTTGCAGAAATTGTTGTACCATTATTTGCATCATCAAATTGGTCTATAACTATCAAAATTTTCATTAATATCAACCTCGCACAATACTATACAATAAAACTCGAAAAAAATCAACTTTTGTAATCTGTGGGGAAAAAGGGGGCAGACCCCTTTTTCCCATTGTTTTTATTTTTAAGTAGTGATATAATCTTGGCGGAATGGAGGGAGAGAAATGAAAGATTTATTAAAAAGAGCAGGCTTTACATCTATACTATCTTCAATAGTATTTTTACTTTTAGGTATTTTACTTGTTGTAAATCCAGATGCTATGGTTCAAGCAGTTTCTTATGTAATTGGTGTATTACTTATTGCTATTGGAATTGTTAAAGTCATATCTTATTTTACATCAAAGGATAATTATCTATTTTATGATTACAGACTTATATATGGTGCTTTATGTGTAATTTTAGGTATACTTGTAACAGTTAGTGGTAGTGCAATTGCTTCATTTTTTAGAATTATTATAGGTATATGGATAATTTTAAGTGGTATAGCAAGATTAGACCTTTCTGTAAGACTTAAAGGAGCTGACACTGGCTACTGGATTTTAAGTTTACTTCTATCTATTTTAATACTTGTTGCTGGTGTTTATGTAATGTTTGCACCTGGTACAATATTAGTTACATTAGGAGTTATCTTAATTGCTTATTCTATTATGGATATAATAGAAAGTATTATATTTATGTGTAATATGAATAAACTATTAAAATAGAGTACAAAAAAAGGACTAAAAGTCCTTTTTTTGTACTCTTTTTGTACTCTATTTTATAATTTCTATTAATTCTTTGTTTTTATCTCTTATTTTAAGTATTACTAAAATTATTGCCGTTATTACAAATGTAATTAAATATATTAATAAACTTGTTTTCCAATTTCCATTAGAAATATTTGCTCCAACCATTGTAGATGTAATTACAGATGGAAATCTTACAAGTGTTGCTATTAATATAAATCTTAACGGTTTTACTGGTAAAAGTCCTCCAATATATACAAATAAATCTTTTGGAGTTCCTGGCAAGAAAAATATTAGGCATAAAATAATTTCTAAGTTTGTTTCGTTTTTTAGTAGTTTGCTATTCATTACTTTTTCTACTTTTTCTTTTTTGAAGAAATTATATAAATATTTCTCTCCTAATTTTCTTACAGAAAAGAATATTATTATTGTAGTAATAAGTACAGATAGTATTATAAATAACCATCCACCCCATGTACCATAACACATTCCTGCAAGCACTTCAAATGGTTCTCCTGGTAATACTACTAATAATATTTGCAATACTTGCAAACTAAATAGCAATAGCAATCCTAAAAATCCCATGCTATTTATTTTGTTTTTAAAAGCTATTTGTCCTTCTGTTGTAGATAGATCCATCATAAATGGAGCAATTTTCCAAAAAAATATTGCTAGTGCTACTAATATTACAACTGTTAATGTTATTTTAATTATTTTTATTTTATTTTGATTTTTCATTTAATTCCTTCCTTATTATTAAGAGTTTAGCATTTCAAAATACAAAAGTCAAACAAATTCCAATTTATTTTACTGTTCTTCAATTCTATGTTATAATTATATTCAGTTTTTTAAGGAAGGGATTTTTATGAATTTAAATATAGTTTTAGTAGAACCAGAAATTCCTCAAAACACAGGCAATATTGCAAGAACTTGTGCTGCAATTGGTGCTAAATTGCATTTGGTAAGGCCTTTAGGTTTTGAAATTTCTGATAAATATGTAAAAAGAGCTGGTCTTGATTATTGGGATAAATTAGACATAGAAGAACATAATTCTTTATCTGCTTTTTTGAAAAAATATCCAGTAAATAATAATATGTTTTTAGTTACAACAAAGGGGCAACATTGTTATTCTGATGTTAATTATTCTAAATTAGATGAAGTTTTTCTTTTGTTTGGAAAGGAAACCAAAGGACTTCCAGAAGGTTTATTAAAAGAACATTTAGAAAATACCATAAGAATTCCAATGAGAGAAACCTTACGTTCTCTTAATTTATCTAATTCTGTTGCTATTGTTGCTTATGAAGTTTTTAGGCAAAATAATTTCTGCAATTTAGAAGAAACTAGTAAATATTTTAAATAATCTACTTTTATTTATTTAATTATTAAATTATAATATATTTATAATATTAAAAGGAGGTTTTTAATGTCGATTTTTTATGCTATTATTTCATCATTTTGGTTTGAAGTTTTAATTAGGCTTATTTTAGGTTTTTTGTTAGCAGGCTTTATTGGTGCAGAAAGAGAATCTGTAAATAAACCTGCTGGCTTTAAAACGCACTCTCTTATTGGAGTAAGTGCAGTACTTATAATGCTTTGTGGTGAATATTTAAGCAACAATTATTCTGTTGATGCATCTAGAATACCAGCTCAATTACTTTCTGGTATTGGATTTATTGGTGCTGGTACTATTTTAAGAGATGGCTTTAATGTAAAGGGATTAACTACTGCATCTAGTTTACTTGCAGTTACTTGTATTGGTCTTAGTATTGGCGCAGGATTTTATATTGGTGGAATTGTTGGAACAGTACTTGTATATATTATTCTTTCTCATTCTTACAATTTATCTGAAACATTAGACCATTTTAATAATGTTTCTTTAACTCTTACTGTTAAGGATTATACAAATACTTTACCTGAAATACAAAAAATATTAGATAAATATAGTATTAATATTAAAAAAATAAAAAATGGTCAACCAAATGAAGAAAATATAACTGATATTCAATTATTTTTCAGATACCATAAGGACGTAAATATAAATTCTGTTTTTACAGAAATTTCTGGTTTAGAAAATGTAACTGATTTGGAGGAAGGATAGAGTAAAGCTCTATCCTGTTTTGCTTAATATATCCTTTTTCATCTTGTTCATAATTTTCTTTTCCAATCTTGATATATAACTTTGCGAAATTCCTAGCATATCTGCCACTTCTTTTTGTGTTTTTTCTGTTCCACTAATAAAACCAAATCTTAATTCCATAATATTTTTCTCTCTATTACTTAGTTTTTCTATTGAGGCTTTTAGTAATACTTTATCCACTTCGTCTTCTATTCCTCTAGAAGTAATATCTGGTTCTGTTCCCAAAATGTCTGAAAGCAGTAATTCATTTCCATCACCATCTTGATTAAGTGGCTCATCTATTGATATTTCACCTTTTATTCTGTTACTTCTTCTTAGATACATTAAGATTTCATTTTCTATACACCTAGAAGCATAGGTAGCAAGTTTTATGTTTTTACTTATATTAAATGTATTTATTGCTTTCATTAATCCTATTGTTCCAATTGATATTAAATCTTCTATTCCTACACCTGTATTTTCGAATTTTTTAGCAATATATACTACCAATCTTAGGTTCCTTTCTACTAAGATTTGTCTTGCTTCTAAATCCTTATTTTCTAGTTTAATTAATAATTCTTCCTCTTCATCCGAACTTAATGGCGGAGGTAATTTTTGACTACCTGCTATATAAAAAATCGGCAGATTTTCTATTTCCTCATTGTTTAAATATTTAACATAGATTGTACTAATTTTAGATTTTAACAGTTCTAATATGTTCATTCTCTTCATTTCCTCCTTTGTTTTCTAAAAGTTCTAGACCTATTAGTGCTCTATATTTTCCTGTTTTGCTTAAAGAGCCATCATATATACCTATTATTATATTTTTTATAAATACTACATCTTCTTGTGTATTTACTGTTAGTCCATCTGCTTTTATTCCTATTAGCATTCCATTTTCTTTCCCTAATGACATAAATGGTATTAGTCTTATTTTTGATAGGTACTCTCCTAAATCTATTTCTTTCCCTTCTATAATATTTGATAGATTGTTTAATATTTTTTCTGGTATTACTCCTTTTAATACGTCTTTTTCTACAACTGCTACTGGTATTTTTGTAATAGGTTCCTTTAAAAAGTTTCCTGTATCTAGTATTGCTTTTGTATACACACTATTTGAGTTTATATTTATTTTGATATTGCAAAGCATGTCTTTTTTGCTTAATTTTCCTTTTATGTTTTTAAATGCTGTTGTTATAATAATAAATCCCACCATTCCTCCTGCTAGTACAATTTTTATTGGATATGTACCAATTAACACACCGTTTTTCCATTAATATGTTTTGTGGACTTACAAAATATAAAAGTGCAAAAGCCACTCCTCCAAATGTAAATGAAGTTAAATAAAATATTATAAACTCTTTAAAAAACAATTTTATATTTAATGGTTTGAATGCAATATATACCATGGCAATAGAAAGTATTATTTTTAAAAATATGCTGGAACATATTTCCAGTACTGATATATATGAAAGTACTGCATAAACACTTCCTATACTACTAGCTACAAGGGTTCTAATTATTTTTTTTGGTGCTTTTATAATTATTCCAGTTGCAAATATAATAATATAATTCATAAATAAATTTTCTAAAAAAATTATATCTATATATATGGTCAATAGGTCACCTCGTATTCTTTTACACAAATTACAGTTGTGAATACTAATCTGTGCTAAATATTGTACTACTGTTTGTTTAAATAATGTGTCATTTTGTGAAGGCGAAAAAAAGAAATAATCTACTATTTTAGATTATTTCTTATTCATTTTTATTTTAATAATTATTGTTTAGGAAAAATCGACTTTTCTTTTAGCGATTTTTAAGATTTTTCCTTATTATTTATTTCCTTTTTTTCTTAAGAAAGAAGGTATGTCTAAATCATTTTGATTGTCTTTATTTTCTACTGGAGTTGGTATTGAGTTTATTTTTTTATTCCATGTATTTGTTACTAAGTTTTCAACTCCTATGCTTGAAATTGGTGGTTCTTGTTGTTCAAAACCTGTTGCTATAACTGTAATTACAATTTCATCTCCTAAGTTTTCGTCTGTAACTACACCAAATATAATATTTGCTTCTGGATCAACACTTCTTTGTACTAATTCTGCTGCTGTATTTGCTTCTTGTAATCCTAAATCGTTTCCACCTGTAATGTTTATTATAACTCCTCTTGCTCCTTCTATTGATGTTTCTAGTAATGGACTTTGAATAGCTTGTTTCGCAGCATCTTCTGCTCTGTTTTCTCCACTTGCTCTACCAATTCCCATGTGTGCCATACCTGTATTTAACATTACTGTTTTAACGTCAGCAAAGTCTAAGTTAATTAGTCCTGGTATAGAAATCAAGTCTGATATACCTTGAACACCTTGTCTTAAAACGTCATCAGCCATTTTAAATGCTTCTACAATTGATGTTCTTCTATCAATAATTTGTAACAATTTATCATTTGGTATTACAACTAATGTATCTACTTTTTCTTTTAAGTTTGCAATTCCTTTTTCTGCTTGAGTAAGTCTTTTCTTTCCTTCAAATGTAAATGGTTTTGTTACAACACCTATTGTTAATATTCCTAATTCTTTTGCTGCTGCTGCAACTATTGGAGCTGCTCCTGTTCCTGTTCCGCCTCCCATACCAGCTGTAACGAATACCATATCTGCTCCTCTTAATATTTCTGCTATTTCAGCTTTGCTTTCTTCTGCTGCTTGCATACCGATTTCTGGATTTGCTCCTGCTCCAAGTCCTCTTGTTAGTTTTTCTCCTATTTGAATTTTAGAACTTGCTTTTGATAATTGAAGAGCTTGTCTATCTGTATTTATTGCTATAAATTCTACACCTTTAATTCCTGATTCAATCATTCTATTTATAGCATTATTTCCTGCTCCTCCTACACCTATAACTTTTATTGTTGCTGTTCCGTCCATCATGTAATTATTGTTTTCATCGTAATCTGTTTCCATCATAGTGTTAATCCTCCTTCATTTTTGGGTTTGGAATTTTAAAGTTTTTTTCGCACTTCTTTCTTATTCCAAATATATTTTTTTAAAATTTAAAACTTAATTATGAATAGAAAAATTCTTTTATTCTTTCTAAAATATTTCTAAATATATTTTCATCAGATACTGTGTCAATACTGCTAGAAACAGTTTTTGCAAATGGTCTTGATGCAATATATTTAATTAATGCATAACTAGATCTATAATTTGGTTTTATTGTACTTACTAATCTTCCTGTTGATATTTTAACAGGTATATTTAATGTTATTTTTCCTGCTACGTCACTTTTGCTTATATTAGTAATTCCTTGACCTGTTAGTACAACATTATTTATATTTGATTTTACTCCTGCATTTGTTATATCTTTATTTACTAATGAGAACATTTCTTCTACTCTTGCTTCTATTACTTCTATTAGCTCTGAGCTTTTTATTGTTTTTGTTCTCTCTTCGCCTTTATATGTATTTAAAATTATGTCTGTATCGTTATCTATAAATGATTTTAATGCTAATCCATATTGTTTTTTTAATCTATCTGCTTCTTCTTCTGTTATATTAAAAACATAAGCAATATCTGATGTAATATTATCTCCACCTAAAGGAATTGTGTTTGTATAAATAAAAGTATTTCCTTCAAACACACCTATGTCTGTGTTTCCTGCTCCAATATCTAATATCATTACATTATCTGTTAATTCATTTTTGTCTAGCACAAGCCCTCTTTCAGAAAGTACGTTTGGAACTATTCCATCTATTTCTATACCTGCTTTTTTAAAAACACTTGTTAATTGTTTTACATATTCTTTATCTGCTAATATAACTTGTCCTTTTACTGTAAATGATGAACTTAGGCTTCCTACTGGATCGTCTATCATTCTACCATTGTCTAATATAAATTGATTTGCAATAATATCTATTAAAACTTGATTTTCTGGTATATCAATATCTCTAACTTGCATTATTGCAGATGTGACATCTCTTGTTGATATTCCAGCATATTTATCTTTTGCTTCTTTTACAATACTATTTTGTACAATTGTAACGTATTTACCTGGTATTGTAACATAAGCTGAATGTATTTTTATATTTGCTTCTTCTTCTGCAGATTTTATTGTTTTTGCAACTGCAGCAGCTATTTCTTCTTCATCTGTGATTTTTGATTTTTTCATTCCAAAGCATTTACATTCACTTGTTGCTATAACTTCAATTTGATTAAAGCTATTAACTTCGCCAACACTTGTGTTTACTTTGGATGTTCCTATGTCGATACCTACAATTATATCACCGATTGCCAAGACAAATTCCTCCATTTTTACAGTATATTTTTTTGCTGCTACTAGAATATTATATTTTAGGTAAAAAGTCAATAGAAAATGTTACATTTTTGTAATATTTTCGTAATGTTTTCGTAATAATAAAAGTCAGACATTAGAACCTGTAAAAATTGTTTTCCCTAAGAGTTCTATCTCTGACCATTTATCATTATTTATTTTTCAAGTAGCCGATTTTTCTATATATATATGACATCGCTTTAAATAAATTATTTACTATTGGGTTAAATATTATATAAATTTCTCCTATAAATTCTGTAAAGTCTGGATTAAATCCTTTTTTAAATTTATATACCCCATAAGAATCTGAATGTTCATCTTTAAATCCTGAAATTCCTCTAAAGTCATATACATCACATTTATTTTCTAATGCCCATTTTATCATTTCCCATTGTAGTAAATAGTTAGGCATTAAATTTCTTTTTTCATTTTTGCTTCCACCGTACAAATACCAAACTTTATTTCCATATAATATAGGCATTGTTGCAGCAATAACTTCTCCTTCATATTCTGCTAACATTATTCTAACATGTTCTGGTCCAAGACAGTCATAAATTTTTTCATAATATTCAATGCTTCTGATTATAAAGTTATCTCTGCTTCCAGTTTCTTTCATTGTTTTATAAAATTCTGGTAAATCATCTTTTGTTCCAACTCTTACAGTAACGCCTTTTCTTGCTGATAATCTAATGTTGTATCTAGTTTTTTGATGAAATGATTGTAACACTTCCTCTTCCGTTTTATTTGTTAGATTTAACCTGAATACATATTTAGGCTGTATTACATCATTTACACTTTTAATATTTTGTTTTACTTTTATTCCAGCTTCTTTTATTATTCTTTTAAACTCTTCGTCATTTACTAAAACATCTGGATCTGCTCTAAATATAAATGCTTTATATTTTTTTGCAATTTTTCTAATTTCATCTGCTAACTCTTTAATTATTTTTTCATTATATATATCACATATTGGTCCTCTTGGTGCATACATTATATATCTGTTTAAAACAGGAACTTTTCTTAATAACACACTTAAGTATGCATTTATTCTACCATTTTCGTCATGTAATATAATCTCTTCATGTTTCCACTCTGATTTTACTTTTGCCCATTCTGGAGATTGTAAAAAGTGAGCTCTTTCATGTTTTGTAATAAATTCTTCTATTTCTTTTCTTTCTTTTGAATCAGTTTCCAATCTTATATTTCACCTCATATTTTTGCAGTTTTCTGGATTATTTTTCCAACATTATTCACCTTTTAATTTTTCTGCTCTGTCTGCTGCAATTAGATTGTCTATCATTTCATCTAATCCACCATTTAGGAAATTTTCCATTTGATATATACTCATTCCTATTCTGTGGTCTGTAATTCTTCCTTGTGGGTAATTATATGTTCTTATCTTTTCACTTCTATCTCCACTACCAACTTGCGATTTTCTTTCGTTTGCAAGTTCTGCGTCTTGTTTTGCCTTTTCTTGTTCATATATTCTAGATTTTAATAATCTCATTGCATACTCTCTATTTTGAGTTTGTGATCTTTCTGTTTGACATTCTGCTACTATTCCTGTTGGTTCATGTATTAATCTTACTGCTGATGATGTTTTATTTACATGTTGTCCACCTGCCCCAGATGCTCTAAACACTTCCATTTTTACATCTGCTGGATTTATTTCTATTTCTACATCTTCTACAACTGGTAATACTGCAACTGTTGCTGTTGATGTATGAATTCTTCCACTGCTTTCTGTATCTGGAACTCTTTGAACTCTATGAACTCCACTTTCGAATTTTAGTCTACTATATGCACCTTTACCTGTAACCATAAATGTTATTTCTTTATATCCGCCAAGTCCTGTTTCGTTTTCGTTAAGTACATCTATTTTCCAATGTCTATTTTCTGCATACATTGAGTACATTCTAAATAATGTTCCTGCAAATAATGCTGCTTCTTCTCCTCCTGCACCTGCTCTTATTTCACAGATTATATTTTTATCATCATCTGGATCTTTTGGAATTAATAATATTTTTAATTCTTCTTCTATTTTAGGTAATTTTTCTTTTATCTCTTCTATTTCCATTTCTGCTAATTCTTTTAATTCTTTATCATTTAGCATTTCTTTTGCTTGTTCTAAATCTTTATTTGCTTTTTTGTACTCTCTATATTTTTCTACAACATCTACCATTGCAGCATGCTCTTTCATAAGCTTTTGCCACTCGCTTTGTCTTGCAATCACTTCTGGGTCACTAATTTTTTCACTAACCTCTTCAAACCTTTTCTCTACGTCTTCTAGTTTTTCAAACATATATATCTCTCCTTTTAACCTAATTATTATACACAACTATTGCAGATTTTTCAACTTACATTTTACAGATTAACTAAATTATATTCTATATTTAATTTGTCTAAAATTTCTTTTTCTCTATTTGTACATGTAAAGATAATAATTTGGTTATTATAATTAGAATCTAAATACTTTATAACATTCTCTAGTCTTTGGTTATCAAAATATGCAAAACTTTCGTCTAGTATTATTGGAATAGTTTCTTCTGTTATTTCTTTAATTGCAGATAATCTAAGAGATAAATATAATTGATCTATTGTTCCTATACTTAATTTATTACATTCTATGTATTCTCCATTTTCTGCTTCTATTGTTAATCCTGTATCTGAGTTAAAGTTTGCTTTTTTATATTTCCCATCAGAAATCATTTCTATGTTATTTGATAATTCTTTCGTGAATTTTGGTGTTATATTCTTTTTTATTTCATCATAAGATTCTTCCAATGTTTCTTTTGCTAAATTAATTATTTTATTTAATTCTTCTAATTCTTTTTTCTGTTCATACAAATATTCTAGTTTTTCTTCACATGCTATTTTATTATCTAATTTCTCATTAATATTTTTTTCTTCTATATTAATAGTATTTATTCTAATTAAATTTAAATTTAATTGTTTTTCTAAATAATCAATATTATAATTTATTTCTTTTAAATTATCATTAAATAAATTATCAATTTCTATTTCATTATTAAATTTATTTTTTATTTCTTTTATTTTTATTTTATTTTTTTCTTCTATATTATTT
>UMCJ01015124.1_pt1 | contig 66643 bp, 60 predicted proteins | sample 1964171 | NCBI WGS metagenome assembly UMCJ01 (sample SAMEA4835962, study PRJEB28245) | human gut metagenome | biome: gut microbiome; material: fecal sample | place: Denmark | collected 2008
AATTTATATTTTTTAATATTGCAATAAATCTATTATTGATATACTTTTCTACTTAAATCTTATTATTATTACAATCTAATATAAAAAAGAAGTGTACATATTTTTATGTTACACTTCTTTAATTCTTAAACTTTTACTTATTTCTGCCACAACAATTTTTATACTTCTTACCACTTCCACATGGACAATTTGTCGTCAAATATTTCATATTTATCACATATATAATATTATCTATATTTCTCTCCTTTGTAAACAAAACTAATATAGTATATTTAATATTTTTGATATTTATTTTATATAAAATATCAATTTCCCGTTGACAAAATGTTGACACAGTCAACATTTCATTTGCTAAAAAAATTATAACATATTATTTTGTACTTGTCATTATATTTTATCAAATAATTTTATATTGAGAAATTTTTTCTATTGTTTCAGAATAAGTAGATTTTTCAAATAATTTATTAGCTTTTTTTCTTGTTTCATCTGAACTTGATATATAATAATTTTCTGTTGTTTCTATATTTCTATGTCCCAATAAATCTGCAACTTCTTTTAAGTTTGCACCGTTCCCATAAACTTTTTGTTGCATAGCTACCTCTTAAATCATAAAATCTACAATTTTTTATTTTTAATTCTTTATGTATTATTTTAAAAGGGTATTTAGTAAGGTCTGTTCCAATATAACTGCCATCATATTTTGTAAATACAAAATTAAGAGAATTTATATTTAAAATATTATTTTCATTTTCAACAATTCTATATTCAACTGTTTTACCATAATCATTTGTTACATTTTCCAAATGGTAATAATGATAATCTGAGCCTATGAGTTCTTTATAATATAATTGTTTTTTCTTATAATTTTTAAGAGCTTTTAGAAGAGTTTGAGCGATATATACTTTTCTGTTTCCTGTTTCTGTCTTTGTAGTTCCTAAGTACCATCTTCCTTTATCATCTTTCTTTTTATCATATACATTATGTTTTACTTCTATTATACCATTTACAAGGTCAATATCATTCCAAGTTAATGCACAAACTTCGCCTGTTCTCATCCCGTGTAAAACAAGATGTAAGGAAAGCACAAGTAAAAGCATCATTATCTTTAAATCTTTCCAAAATTCTATCTATTTCTCCTTGTGTATAAATATGTTTTTTATTTTCTTTATTAGTATCTTCCATTCTTGGCAATCTAAGAGTAATTGTCGGATTATACCTTATTAAACCATAAGTATCACAAGCTTCACGAAAAGTACATTTTAATACTTTTAAAATATTTTGAAAATAAACTCTTGAAAAAGTATATCTTTGAGTTATTTCTGCAACAAAAGAATTAAGTTTTACACTTGTAAGTGAAGCTAATCTATATTTACCTAAATAGGGCTTTAAATATTTATTTATTATTGTTATATATGCTTGAATTGTATTATACTTGAGATTTGATTTACAATAATTCTCTACCCAATAGTCTAAATAATCTGAATAAGAGATTTTTGTTTCTTTGAATGTTAATCCTGTATTTAAGTAGTCTTCATATGCTTTTGCTCCAACTTCTTCAGCTTCTTTTTTTGTCTTGAAACCAGACTTTGTAATTTGTTTTCTTTTTCCATCAACTACTGCTGCTTCAAATTGATATTGATAAACCTTTCCTCTTTTTCTAATATTTACACCAGACATTCATTTTTCCTCTCATTTTATTTCAAGTTTTTTTATGTTATTTACATCTGAAAGGTCTTTGCCTTCATTTTCTATAAGAAATTTTTCTAAGGTTGTTTTCAATATCTTTATACTTCCTAATTTTATTGCTGGTAAGTATCCTTTTTCTATCAACAAGTAAATATAGTTAGGACTTGAATGTAATATTTTTGCTGTTTCTTGTACTGTATATATTAGTTTTTCATTCATTATCATAATTCTTTCTATTTTTATTAAGAATATCCTCAGCCTGTTTAATTGCAATTTTAGGCTCTATACTTCTCATAGCACTTATCATTTTATATGCTAAATTACTTGCTGAAAGTTTGGGATATATTTTATTAAATGCAATTATTGCATAAGAAACAGCATATTGTTTTGTAATGTTTTGATTTTGTTCTGGAACTTTTTGATTTTTTCTTTTCATCTAATTTTTCTCTCCTTTTGTTTTTTATTTATCTATAAGAATTATAACTGAGCCGTGAAAAACTCACATAGGAATTCCACCTCCACCCTCTTTTAGGTAGCAACACAATAAATGTTGAAGTATCATTATCCTCTATTTCAAGTCATCGCCAACACAGACTTCACACTCTGCTTTTTCGCTCGTTATATTCGCTTGGTAGTTCGGAATTACCTATCGACTTCTTGCAGCTCGTTGAAACGAGAAAGTATTATAATTCTTTATATGACACTTTTAAAGTGTATTTTTCAATGTGCATAGATAAGTTTTTAATTGCTTACCTATTTAAAAGAACGACAGACAATATTAAAAGGTGCTATTTTATTTCAAATTTATCAATACTTTTCCAAACTTTTTCAATTACAAAGTCATAGCATTCCTCTTGGTCTTGTATTTGATATTTATTTATTAAAAAATAAATATACTTATCATAATGCTTTATAATCTCCTCTATTGCATTGGTATTTCCGTTTTTTTGCTTTAATTAAATTTTCAATAATCATTGTTTATTCCTCCATTTTCTTTACTATTTCTCTAATAGTATCACTATAAATGTGTTTAATTCTGCTATTACTTCTGTTAAGTATTTTCGCTATTTGTTCTAAAGTATATTGATATACTATTTTAAGTTTCAGAACTTTTTTCTGCATAGGTTTTAAATTTGAAATAATTTGATACAATTTTTCATTTTCAATATAATCTTCTATTGCATTTGAATTTATATGAAATAAAAAAGGCACAGATATATCTTTCTCGCTTGTTAAAGTTTCAAAAGATACTTCTCTATGCTCTTTTCTTGATTCATATTTTTTAAAGTCTAATATAGCATTTTTAATAGTTTTCTTAATGTATGTATCAAATTGTTTTTCTACTCCATTAACACTCATAACCTCACCCCCTCACGGGGCAAGATTTTAAGGTTATCTTGTGTAAAATAAATAGGTTAAATAATAATTCTTTTGTTTCTTGCCTTTATGTAACCCTTTATATGTTACCATTTTTTTACATAAAAATAAAGTATTTATAAGCCATCTAAAATAAGCCTATAAATACTTTTTAAAAAAATAGGAAATAATTTCCCATTTCTACATATAAAGAAAGCACAGGAATGCGAGTTCTTGTGCTTTCTTATATATTCACTTAATAATTAAATAAAGAACTATCTACTACTATTTTGTCAGAATATCCTTTATCTCGGAAAAGTTGAGCAACTGTTTCATTTTCACAATAAATTGTCTTTAATTTATTACAATCATCAAAAACATTATTTCCAACTTTTTTTACATTTGCTGGAATATATATTGTTTCTAACCTATTACCAGAAAATACATATTCCTCAAGTTCAGTAGTAGTTTTAGGTAATTTTATTTCTTTATTTATATAATTGTAAAAAGAATTATTACAAAGTTTTGTTATGCCTTCTTCAAGAACAATATTTTGAATAATACTATTATTAGTATCAAAATTATGTGATAAATAACTCCAAATTAAATTGCCATTATAATTGCCTTTTATTTCATTGCTTTCAGCAGGACGAATAGACAATGTGTTTATATTACACCTTAATCCTGTTTCAAAGCCTTGATTTGTTGAACAAGGAATTGATATATTATTTATATTGTTGTCATTAAAATAAAGTAATCCGCAATAATCTGGAATATAAATATTATCTACATTTTCTTTTGAAATAGGTAAATATATAACACTATCATTGGAAGTGTTTTTCACATTTTCAAAAACTAACTTTTTTAATTTTGGCATAAAACTCAAATTGAAATTATCAACTTTTCCAGTAATATGTAATTCTTTGATTGATGTATTGTCAAAACACCCATTATAAATTTGTTTAATACTCGGTGCTATATCAATGTCTGTTAATTCATTCATATTACGAAATGCACCTTCAGAAATATTAGTAACACCGTCTTTTATAATTACTTTTTTAGCATTGAATTTTTTATAGATTAACTTATCCGTTTTATCCATTAATTCATTAGAAATAGATACCCCATTAGTAAAACATTCTGGTAACGGCATATTTCCAGAAATATTGCCATTGTTTGAATATATATCCACAGGATTAGCATTACTAATTCCACTATCTTGTTCTGATAATCTAAATCCAGCAAAAGTAAAATAATTTCCGTATGTAGAATATGTATTCCAATCTCCTAATTTATAAAAAACTATGTTTCCAAACACTTTTTTATAATCTTCAAATGTTGGATTATCTGGAAGTAATTTGATTTTTTGATTATACACATCCTTTATACCTTGATAAACAAATTTATCTGTTGTAGATATGCCTGTACCTAAAGGATAAAATTCACAATTTGGAAATTGCTCCTTCAATTTGTTTATATGGTCAGAAACAAGTTTTTCATAATCATAAAAATATTTTTGAGAAATATCTTCTTCCATTTCTCCAGTACCAGAAATCACAACAGTTCCATTCTCATATTTATCTACAATCGAAGTCCTTGTTTTTCTTTTATTTACTTTTGTTTGAATTTGTGAAGGGTCATAGTAAGTGAGCCAAACATCATCACCATTACTACGGTCTTTTGAAATATCCCAAGATTTAATTTTCTTTCCTAATTCTTTTTCAGTATTGGTAAAAGTTACATTAAAGTTAAATGAGCCATTCCAAGAACCAGCTGAAAGAGAATTAGCCGTTATTGTTCCTGTACTTGTGGATGTCGCTCCAGCTTTTAAATCTGAATATGTAAATTCCTGCTTTTCTTGAGTAATTGTTGCAGTAATATCTTCTTTTCCTTCTTGTTTCAATACAACACTTTCATCTGGAACAATTTTTATTTTTTCATTACCTGCAATATTCCCTTCAACTCTAACACCATATTCAGCTGTATATTTATGTTGTTCATTTGCTTTACCACTTAAAACAACAGATGTTGGTAGCCAAACAACAGCCGAACTGTCAACATTTGCACTAACTTGTGTTTTAGCATTGTGATTAGGTATTATTGGTTGTTCTTCTGCTGCAAAGACTGGCATTGCTGAACTATACATTATTGTAGCTGATAAACCAATACAAGCTAATTGTTTTATAATAGCTTTCATTTTTTTCCTCCGTTTTTTGTTAATTGTAGTTACTTTTATTTATTTTTCAAAGATACAGTAAAGTTAAATGAGCCATTCCAAGAGCCAGCTGAAAGAGAATTAGCTATTACATTTCCTGTACTTGTTGATGTCGCTCCGTCTTTTAAATCTGAATATGTAAATTCCTGCTTTTCTTGAGTAATTGTTGCTGTAATATTCTCTTTTCCTTGTTGTTTCAGTAAAACACTTTCATCTGGAACAATAGAAACAACTTCATTCCCTGCAATATTTCCTTTAACTCTAACACCATATTCAGCTGTATATTCGTTAGCTTTATTTGTGCCATTTAATACTAATGAAGTTGGTAGCCAAACAATTATATCTCCATCTATCAACTCGCCACTTTGATTATAATAATCTTCGCCACTTGCTTGACTTGCATAAACATCTGCTGGATATTGCTTAGTTTCTTGTTTAAAGTCAGAATACTGTTTCCATTGTGATTCGACATTTTGAGTATCATCATATCCAATCAAACCATCTGTTTTAGATATTGCTTCTGTCGGATTTTTACCATTTACTTCTGTAAAATAATCATTTGCGACAGAGCCAACAGAATTCACAATTTTTTCTGCTGCAAAAACAGGCATTACCGAACTGAATATCATCATAGCTGATAATCCAGCACAAAGTATTTTGCTTACAATTTTTTTCATAATGTATTCCTCCGTTTTTTGTTAGTTAATTATAATTTCTACTGGAACATCGTAAGTTACATCATTAACACTCCCATCTTGGTTATAACTATATATTTTTAATACTATTTGATAAGACCCCTTTTTATTAAACTTACTATATATATCAAAATTCACTGCATTTCCTGGTTTAATTAAATTAGTCTTATCAATAATTGTATTATCTTTTATTACTTCGTAAGATAAATATTTAGTATTTTCTTTATAATTTTGTAATTGAATATTGGGATTTTCTTTTGAAACAACATACTTTTGTTTTAGCACTATTGCCACTTCATCTGACGAACTTGATTGATTTTCTACAATTTCTTCGTGATATGGCATTTGATTTTCAAAATTTAAAACAGGTTTATCTGTTTTTGAATTTGATAAAAAAATTGTACAAATTAGAATTAAAATTAAAAATAATAATATAATAAATGGTATGACTGAATGTTTAACTAATCTTATGTATGTATTTTTTTCTACTTCAGCATAACCAACGGTATTTAAAAAAAGATTTTTTCTTGTATCTTTGGCATTAAATAAGTCAAATTTTGCAAAAGAATATTCTAAATTATGTTTATCTATATAATTATTGGTTAACCGAGTTTCTACTAAACCATATCGCTTATCGTGAATTTTATCTAGCTCAGTATAATCTTTGGTTATTTCTTTGTATTTTTTCTTATTGATAAAAACATTTCCAACAATAGAAAGTTTAGTGTCATTGTCTTGTTTCTTGATATAATTTTTAAATTGTTTTTTACTGAAGAAAGTAAAAGGAACTAATCTTTTCTTTTTAAAAGTTGAAAACTCATACTTTGTCTTATCAACAGTCAAATCTTCGACTTTATATTTATTAAAATGTTCTAAATCTGTTGAATTATTTATTTTTTCTGTCATATTTCTACTCCTGCTTTAGATAAATTATTTTTATATTCTTCATATTCTTTAGCTTGTAGTCCTTCATTATACAAAGCAGTAATTAAATATTGCTTTAAATTTTGAATGTAACTTCCATTACTACTACACACCATATCATTTATTCTATAATAAATAGCACAAATATTGTTATATCGCAAAAACTCAAAAGTTGATTTCAGTTGTTTAATTGTTTTCTTTCCTTGTAAAATACTTATTTCTTTTGTATCTTCATCTGACATAATTTCATAAATTATATCTCTCATTTCTTTGATATAATCATTATTCATAAATTCTTCTTGTAATCTTTCATAATCTATTTGCTTATTTACTATATCTATTGATACAGTTATATCTTCTGTATCTTTATCAATATAAAAAACAAAATTACTTATTACTCCCTTTTCTTTTCTTCTTTCATACGATACTTTTAAAGGACTATAATCATTGATTTCTTCAACAGCATTATCAATTACCTTTGTAAATTGAGTAATGTTATTATATGTTTTGGCAGTAAGCAATAACTTTTTTCTTAAGTAGTCTATGCTAAAAACTACTTCTTCTTTTCCATCCCAAGAGCGAATTAAATTATATAAATTTATTGAATATTTAGAAGAAAAAGAATTTATTATTTTTAATTCAACAAAAGCGTTTCCTGTTATATGTTTCTGCATACTATTTTCATAATCTTCAGACATCTGGCATATAACTAATCCTTTTTTCTTTTCTATAATTATTTTATTTATCATTCTAATTAAAATTTCTTTGTTGCCTTCTAATACCCAAATAGATGTATCTGCTAATTTCTTCAAAGCACTTTTAAACCGAACATAATAAGTTCCTCCGTTTAACATTTCTGATGAATTACATTCTTTTGATAAATCTGCTAAAGACACTGTAATTTCATTTTTTTCTTCATCATAATATTTAGTATCATAACAACAACATAAAAATTCAAAAAGTTTTAATTCATATTGTTTTAAATTCCAGACATAGTCTTGAATAATTTGATTGCTTTTATATGAGCATAATTCATTGTCTTTTTTCATTTTGTATCGCTCCATTTTTATATTACATTTTTATTATAATTATTTTTATCTATTTGTCAACCACAAAAGTTTAAAAAATGACTTTTTTACCGAACAAAAACCTATTTTTACCGAACAAAAACCTATTTTTACCGAACAAAAAACCACTTTTCACCGAACAAAAACCAACTTTTACCGAACAAAAAACCACTTTTTACCGAACAAAAACCAACTTATCTTTATTATATATTATTTTCATAATAAACAATAAATAAACAATATATTAAACAACAATATAACAAGAAGATGATTTAAGGTGTTCTTATTGAAAAAAATTTTTCATTTTTTCTTTTTTAAATTATGACCTAAAGTTCTAATTAAATAAAAAATCTTATAAAAAGAAAATAAAACTATATATATTTAACTCAAAAATCCTCTCTAATAGCCTATATCATCTTTTTACTGTTTAGGCAAGTAATTCCATTCCTAATAAGTAAAAATTGATTATATGGCTCTATATTTGACAAAAAGGTACAAGAATTAAAAATTTCTTGTACCTTTTCTTCAATAAACTATTTTTCTATACTTCCTTATTTTCTTTTTCGTCTGTTTTTTCTCTTTCTTCTTTATATTTCGCAGCATATTCATTTTTCATTTTCAAAACTTCATCTTCAACTTGTGTTCCTGTAAGAGAATATTCTGGTATCAAATCTTCTTTTTCAGAGGGCTTTTTATTTCTGTTCTTTGATACTTCTTCTTCTGAATAAATTTCATATTCTTTATCATCAATAAGAAACATTGTATAAAACTCATTTTTACTATTAAATGTAACTAAAGATTTATCTATAAGAATATATTTCTCTTGATATGGAAGTTTAACACACCATTGTGTTGAACTTGAATTGTCAAAATCTATTCGATTAGCACCGAACTTAACATTATGAATATACAAATTTGATTTAACTAATTGTTCCTCTTTTAAAATATCTAATTTATTCATTTCTCTTTGTAACTCAAGTCTTTCACTTTTAACTTCGTTTAATTGAAGTCTTACAGCTCTTGCATTATCCACAATTTGTTGTGCTTCATCAATAGTATTTATTTTTAATTCCTTTTGCAAATTGATAAAAATTTTTGCTTCAGTTGGATATTCATAGTTTTTATCAATGCTTTTGTAATAGTCTGCATATTGCTTTATTTTAAAAAGCCTAATAAAATCTCTTGCTTTATCTGCTTTATTTAAAATATCTTTATTTTCTTTTTTTATATCAAATAAAATTTCATTCTTACTTCTTATTTTACTCCTTAAATTTTCTATATTGTTATTCAAATCTTCATAAGAATATATTTTATGCTCATTTAGTGCTTCTAATTCAGCCTTTAGTTGATAAAACCTTTGTATTTCCTTGTACCTAGTTTTTTGATATTCAGAATATACTGAATTTGCACTTGCTACATATTTACTTGTAGAAATAATAGCTTCTCTTGATTGTTTTGCTTTTTGTAGTCTTATCTCATTAAAATTTGTTACATTCATCTGAATATCGGAAAGATTTTTTATAACATTAGTATCTTTATTGGAAAAAAATTTTTTTAAGTCAGATGGTGTGTAACCTTCATCAAGGTTATCTAGTCTTATATATCTTTTCATATTTTCGCATTTAACTGCAACTTGTTTTCCATATTTAATATCATACCCCAAAGAAATAAGACCTTCATATAAATCATCAATATTAGTAGAAGTTAATTTAAGCTCATCAATATCACTCTTAACAGTCGCTCTTAAAGTTTGTGATTTATACTCATAATAATAATTTTTATTCTTCTCAATTTTTATTTTTTGTAGTGGCATAACAAAACAACCGTACTCTTTTGCTAGTTCATCACTTTTAATTTTAAAACCATATAGCCCTTCTTTTTTATTTGCTAGTCTATCTTCAAGTTTCCGACCATTTATATTAACTGAATTTATTGCAATATGGTTGTGAATATGTCCTTTATCAATATGTGTTGCAACTACACATTGAAATTCTGGATAAAGTTCCTCACATAGTTTTATTCCAATCTCATTTGCCTGTTCTGGTGTAATTGGATCATCTGGATGAAATGACTGTATGAGATGATAAGCAACTCTATTTCCTTCATTTTTCCAATGTTTATTATTATTTTTAAATTCTTGTAATGCCGTTGCTGGAGTACAATTCAAAGAATTTATAAGCAACCCTTCATCTGTTTTTTCTTCATCCATTATATATTCCAATAATTCATCAACTTGTTTATGATGAACTAATCTTTTAGTATAGGGCATTATTTTTTCTCCTCTTCTTCAATTTTTAATTTTTGTTCTTCTATTCTTTGCTTTGAAATTGTTTCAATTATTTCATAATCAAGTTTTTCATTAGTTTCTTTTTTTAATTGCTTTACTGCACTATATATTGAAAACAAATTATTTTGTAATTTATTAAATTCATCTGTTGACAATGATGTATCATACCTTAAAATTCTTCGCACCTCTTTATTGAACTTTTTTATTTCATCAAGATATTTTTGATAAACTTTAATTAGCTCATCAGTTCCAGTTAAATTTATTTTCACTAAACTTTCATAGATAGAAGCATCTCTTATATAATCTGCCAAATAGATATATCCATATTCAGTTGCTTTTAATTCAAGCAACTTCCGTTCTCCTTCAGATAACCATAATGGGAATTTTTTTCTTTTTTCTTTATCATCTAATTTTCTCAATATTAGCACCTCTAATTTCTATAAAAATAGTTATCGTACAATCCACCGTTATTTTTAAAAATTTCAGTTAATTGCATTTTATATACTTCTAATAATTCAAGATATTTTTGCTTAAATTTTTCTTTAATCATCCATTCTAAAATTTCTTTATCAAGTATAAGTAACCCTTCATCATCATATTGCCTTTTATATTGTGATGAAATTTGTTTTTCATATTCTGTAATTTTTTTCTTTATTGTTGAGCTACTCTTATTAAAAAACAGTGAAGTTTGGCTAACATTCATTTTTTTAACATTAAAATCAAATTCTGGAAATTCGATTTTATTTTTCTTTAAATTATTTTTATAAAACTCAATTCTAGTTTTAAACCATTCAATATCTTTATCAATAAACTTTGTTTCATAATTTTTAAAGTAAACATCTTTTAACCATAAGTAGCCTTCATATTGAATATAGTAATAGTTCTTTCTAACCTTTTCACTTCTCCATCTGCAAAGTGAATGTTTCTTTTGCATTATTGAAATAGCTTGTCTTAATTCGTGATGTGTTATTATCTTTCCACTTTTAGTTTTTATGTTCTGCTTTGAAAACTCTTCAACTATTTCTTCATAATTCATAAAAACTAATTTTCTTAATTCTTCTGGATTCATTTTCTCCTCCTTATCGGCAAACAAGAAAAACTTTAACAAGTTTTTCTTATAGAACAAGGATTTGTTCTCGAAAGTAGAGAGCATATAGTATTTCTTATGCTCTACTTTCGCCAGCGTGGTGTCAAGACACCTCTATGCTGTTTAGGGTAACCCCTAAAACCCTTTGCTCTCCGATGGACTTTTTATTTTTTTGAATAGGTTAATAGCAGAAGCTATACAAATTTATAACTTCTGCTATCTTATTTTTAGGAAATAATTTCCTAAATTATTTATAATTCAATTTCTTGTTCTTTATCATCTATTTCCTCTTCTGATGAATAATAATTATCATATTCACTTTCAATACTTCCAGCACAAAATTTTTCATCATTTTGTAATTGTTCTTTATTCTTTTTCATCTTTTATACCTCTTTCTTAAAAATCTTCACATATATCTATATCATTGTCTTGAGTTAAAAAATCTGAAAAGTTAATTTGTTCAAAATCATTATTTGACAGATTTTTTAAAACTTCATTAGTATCTTTATGTGTAGAAAAAGTAACTTCATTTTTATTAAATTCTTTAAATAAATTTTTCTCTTTTACTATTTCTATCAATTCATCAAAGCACTTATTTATGCTTTTCCTTTCCTCTCCTTCTGGAAAAGCTTTTATAACTTCATCGGTTATATTATCACGAGTTATTGCATTTTCAGAATGACCACATAAATAATCATTTGTATTCGGACTTAATTTATCTTTTACATAACAAGCAAAAGCTCTTGCAAACATTTCACAATCACTCTGCCAATAACCTTTATCTTCCTTTGAAAACATTTTATCAAATTTTATAGAATTTTTATAAAAATTTGTTTCCACTTTTCGAGAATTATTTAATTCATTTCTTTTTTCTGTAAGAGTAAAAAGTTCATAAGTTATAAGTTTTTTTTCCTTATCTCCTATATCTTTATAAAAAGCATATTTAGATAATTCATTTAAAGTATCTGAATATTTGTTTTCTGTTTTTGCTATTAAATATTCCTCTTTGGTTATGTCTTTATTTAAAAGTTCATCAATAAGTTTTTGTATTTCTTCTTTATTATCTTTTATATATTCATAGCCTAATTCTACCTTGATACTTCCATCTATGTTCTTTTTATGATAATCATAAAGATTTTTATATTGTTCATATTTTGATGGATAATTAGTTTTTAGTTCTTCTGCTGAAACTGTTTTATAGTGCATTGTTTCTCTTATTTTTTTAGCTAAAGAATTATACGTATTAGTTAAAAAGTCGTCTTTACCTGCGATAACTTTTCCTAAATAATGGTCTAATGAATGCCCCCATTCGTGTGCTAAAGAACCTGCACCTTTCATTTTAGTTAGGTTAATTACTTTTCGTAATGGCTCATAATGTGCAAGTGCAGATGACCTTCCCCTAGCACCATAGGCAATTGATAATTCCCCATTAAATGCTATATCTTTACTTGATATATTTAATGCTTTAGCTAAATCAACGAAAGCATCATAAGAAAAATTTAGGTTTTGTTGTCTATCATTTTCATTTAACCAGTTACCAAACTCCCCACCATAAAATCCAAAAACATTTAACATATCTTCGCCTGTAATGTTATGATTATTTCTATAATCATCTCCTACTCTATTGATATGACTTAATTGTGGTGGAATAAGCTTTGTCTTTCTTTTTTTAGTTTCTTTAGGTATGTTCTTTTCCTTTTGACTTTCAAGTATTATTGCTTTTGCTTCATCAATACTTTCAAAGTTATTGCCTATAATATTATGCCGTTTATCAAGTATAAAATATGTATCTCTTTTCCAATTATCTTCTATTGCATAATCTTCTGTTGGATACATATAGGCTGTTCCAAACGGCAGTTTTATACTAACTCTTATTTTATTATTATAATCTGTATCCCAAGTTACATTTTCATATTTATAAAAAGAATAGTCAGCAAGTATCTTTTGTTCTTCTGTATATAAAAATTGTTTTTTAGCAATTTCATTATCTAAATTTATAAAACTTCTTAGTTGTGAAGCTTTAAATAGTTTGTTATTCAAACAACCATAAGTTTCATAATTAGCCGTATAAGAATAATTTTGTTTAGTAACATATTTTAAAATAACATCATTAAAATATGTTAATATTTCAGAATCTTTTTTAATAGCAAGTGTTTTATCTCTTATATCTGAAATAAAATTTATAAAACCTTGTTGATATTCTTCCGTATTTCTTATAGGAGTGGTAGGTAAAGCATCACGAATTAGTTTTGTGAAATATGCTATTCTTACTGACTTGCCATTGCTTACCATTTCTTGATAATTAGGTTTAATCCAAACATTATTTTTATTGATATACTTATTTTTTTCTCCATCATTCATATCAATAATATCATCTAAAATTAAGCCTCTTGACTTCCATACATCTTTTCTTGCTCCACCGATTTTATTGCCAAAGTCTTGTGTCTTTGCCATTTTTATTCCTCACTTTCAGACAAAGATTTTTCTTCATATATTAAATCTGTTCTGTCAAAAATATACTCATAACCTTTATCGTCTTTTATTAAAATCGAATTGCAAAAAGGATTAAAAAAATCTCCTACATATAAAATCATAGGAATTATTATTTGATTTTCATTTGTTATAAATTTTGCTAATGCCTTGTCTTTTGACATTATAAAAATACCTGTTTTACTTTCGAGTTCTTTTAATTCATCGTTTGTCGTACTCTTTAGTAAAATGTTTTCATATATTCCTTCAATCATATTTTTGCCCCCTTATCATTTTTAATTTAGTCAAACACTACTCTCATTCCTATATAAATTCCTTCACTGTCTTTGATTGGTATGCACTTTCCAGATTGACCACTTGCGTATAAATATTCACTGGCTGCATCTGCTACATTGCTCATAGTGTAACCGTCTTCAAACAAAAAATCTTTATTCTTATAGGTCTTGCTTGATTTAGGTTTTGTAACTGGTTTTTCTTTTTTAGAAGTGGTATTTTCATTCTTTTTACTTGGTACTACTGTTGTTGTTTGTTCTTGCTTACTCACTGGTACAACATCTTCTTCATAAGGGTCATTTATTACAGAGCATTTAGTTATTTTCTCTGTTCTATTACCATATATATCTTCTACACATATTTGAATTTGATATTGTCCAATTTGATTTACATTTACTTGTGAACTATCAACTTCTAAATCAGTGGTCTTTGATAAATCTGAAACTTGAAATAGATATAAGTAGGATTTTACATCAAATTTACTACCTTTAAGAATTTCAATATTTTCTGGAACTTCAAGTTGAGGAGCTATTGTATCTTTTATAATTAAAGTAACTGACTTTTTCTTTTCTACTTCTTTTGTCAGATTAAAAAGTTTTACAGGAACTTTATTCAAGACTTCTATACTATATTTTCCAACAGCAGGATAGTTTTTATTTTCTTCAAATTTAACGGAGCTTTTAATTTCAAAATTATCCTTGTTTAAATATTTTGAGTTTTCAAAATCTACTAAACTTTCAACTGTTGGAGAATATGGTGTACCATATTCAAGTGTAATTTCTTCTTGATATAGTTTGAAGTTAGTTTGATTTGATATATGGAAAAAGATGAAAGCAATTCCTACTAAAATAATAATTGCAAAAACTATGCCTATAATTATTTTCTTTTGTTTTTTCTTTTTATAATAAAAATCAAGAAGTTGTTTATCTTGTTCTGTTATATTATTTTCCAATATCAACACTCCTTTTAAAAATAATCGTCATTTATATCTAATTCAATATCATTAGAAATTTCATTTTCTTTTCTTCCTTTGAAATTTTGCATTTCTTCTTTATTGATATTGTTGTAGTTTTTAATTATATTATCTACTACAACATCCATTGTTGAATGATAATATGTACCAAAATAAATATCGTATTTTTCTAATAAATTTTTTATCTTATCGTCTATTTTAATACTTTCTTCCTGTGAGTGTATCCGACCAGATTGTTGGAATTCTTTTCCCCTGTTAATGAAAAGGTTAAAATTTGAATTAGCTTTAAATTCTTTTATTGCCTTTTCTTCAAACTCTTCATTAGGTTGTTTTAAATACAATAAACTTAAAATTGTAGGGCTATCTGTTACAATAACATCAACTTTGCCAAGTAGCCTATCTACTCTTCTTTTTTGTTCTTCATATAATATCTTTTGATGTTCGAGTGAACCGTCAAGAATATCCGTCTTATTTTCCCAAACAAATTCTTTTGCATATTCTGGTACATATTCAGTTTCAAGATTTCTCTTTTTTAATTCACTAGCAATTTCCCAAGCACAAGTCGTTTTTCCTGCACCCGGACCTGCCAATAAATTAACTACTATTGTTTTCTTATTGTTTTCCAATCTTAAACACTCCTTTTAAAAATAATCACTTACATCTGGCACATCTAAATTTTGTTCTTCTTTTAATGCACATAATGGTACAAAATCATTAGCAATCATTTTTCGTTCCCTGTCGATATTGTTTTGAATACCCTCAATATCGTGAACAAAATCAAGATTATTTGTTTTTAATAAATCATTTAACTTTAAGCCTATTGCCTTATGAACATTCTCAATATCTAAAGCTAAATCAATTTTATCACTTTGCATTATTCCTAATGTTTCAGCTCTATCACATATTTTCTTTATAATTAAATGTTCTTCTTGAGTAATTGTTTTCTGTTGACTTATCACATTTTCATTTATATATTTTTCTGCATATTCCTTGAATTCCTCAAATGAACCTATTGAATATCCATTGGTACTATAATTTTCATCTAAATAAAAATCATAATGTTCATCTTCTTCACTTATTTTATATTCTCCAGTATTCCAATCATATAAAAAATACTTTTCGCCTTCAGGACTTCTTAAATGACCACTTCCATCGTCGTAGTGTATCCAATTCCATCCACCCGACAAATTTTCAGCTTTATTTATTTTCATATTTTTGTCTCCCTTTTTTAGATTTATATGTTTAATTATTTTTATTGAAGAGTTCATTTGCACTTGCTTCAACTTTTTCATATTGCTTTTTAATATTATAATATTTTTTTAGATTTTCATCGATTTCTGCAACTTCATTTTGCAAATCTGAAATCTGTCTTTCCTTTTTTGCCTTTTCCTCTTCCATTTTTGTTATTTCTCTTAATACTTTTTTTATCATTTTTATTGTCCTTTCTTTTATTTTTTAATACAAAAAGAAGCCATAATATGACTTCTTTTTTCAATTTTTATCTTACAATACTATATTAACTTATATTGCTTATATAATACAATATAAATAAGAAAAGTTTACAAAATGTTAATAATTATCCTTTTTAGAAATACAAAGAGGACAAGTTATAATAAACCTGTCCTCTATTTTGCCATATATTAAGTTTTATTTATCAAACAATACATTTTATCGTATAAATGCTAAAAACTCCATACAAGCAACTCTGTACAATTTTCAAGTAATTTAATTAACTTTTTCTGTTAAGTATGCTTGTAAAATATATCTATTATTCTTATTTCCATTTGTACAAGTTGATAGTGTAAGTATTGCTTTAGATAAATCATAGTTCATTTCTAAATTGTTATATTTTTGAATTGTACTATAATATTCAGCTAAATTCTCTACATCCGTATCGTAAATATCATAATTGTTAGCCTTAATCTTATAGAAGGCAAAAACTTCGTACTTTAACTTTCTGCCATCTGGTAATAATATATCTATTTCTTTATGATTTTTAGCATAGTTTTTATTTTTATATTTTTTTATATTAGAGAACATAGACCCATTATTAAGATTATGTCCATATATAATAGTATTGTTGCTCTCAAATGGACTTATTGTATTACTGTCAACAAACAGACAACCTGCTTTTGATTTTCTTCCATATAGATTTTTACTTATATACTCCAAATTATCATTACCTTGAACTATCGGATAATCAATGTTTGTGTTTGGTATTTTAATCCAAGCAACAATATCTTCATTTGTATTTTTCAGTTTATTCCAATCTATTTTTCTCTCTTTATTGCTTTCTTTGTCATTTTCTTTGTTTTTTTCTTCAACAAATTCTTCTTGCACTTGCAAGTCCATTTCATTTATTTCATTATATTCCTTTGCTGAAGAAAAAATCTTATATGCAAATATTCCAATAAGAATAATATCTATTATAACAAACAAAAGCCATAGTATATTTTTTATTCTTTTATTCATAATCTTTCCTCTCATAGAATAAGGTTGTAGCATATTTAAAACTACAACCTTATTCTTCATAGCTAACGAGCTTTAAGTACCTCTTCAGCCGTATAAACATTATCTGCTATTTTTTCTAATTCTTTTTCATTTACTGTTTCAAATTTGCATTTAGGAATTACTTTACAATTTTTTATTCCAATCAAAGAAAATATTTCACTTATCTCATCTTCTTTAGTTCCTTTTGGATTATGTATATACATATATTTTTTAGTGTCCTTATTCCAACTATCATACATAAATTTATAATAAGGGTGTACCTTTATGTCATATAAGTCGGAGAAAAACACTCCTACATTAGGTATTAAAACGATGCACTTGCCATATCCCATCATATTTATTTCATTCATATTAGCAAGTTCTCTACCTACAATATCCCAGTTTTGAGAACTCGAGCCTTGACGGGAAAAAGTACGTCCAGAACTTTTTTTGTACCAAGTCTTTTTTCCTAACATTGTTTCAAAATACTTTAATGTTGTTTCTGAATTACTACCTAATAAAATTGTAGTATCACAACAGTCTATTATAGTTTCCCAAGTCTCTTTATAAAATTGCTTAAGTTGAGATAATGATTGTATTGATATTACTATACCAACATTAAGACCACGAACATAGGCTAATTCTTCTTTGAAATTCGGTATTTCTCCAAGTTGGGCAAATTCATCTAAATACAAATCTACTGGAGTTGCTAATGTTCCACCACAACGAACTGCATTTTCATCTATAACTTGAAATATTTGAGTGTACATCATCGAAGCTATAAAGTTAAATGTAGGGTCTGATGGTTTAATAATAACAAAAATAGCAACTTTCCCATTTTTACTCTTTTTAGGATTACTTTTATTGATTTCTTCTAATTCATCTTCATCTATTGGCATACCTAATCTGTCAAGCTCTATATTGTCTGTAAGAACTAAATTTTTAACTTCATTTATATTAAAACAAGCTAATCTTGAAGTAGCCATCATAATAATTGTAGCTATCATCTTTTTAGCACCTTGCGCTGCCTTAAAGTGTAACCATTGTTTTACTGCAATATGGTCTTCACCATATTTATTTGCAAAATCTTCAAAAAGTATATCTAATTCAGAAATACCACTTTCATTTGGCATTGCTTTTCTCATTAAATTTAATACTTCTGGAATATTTTTTCTTAATGGATCATCTTTATGTTCTTCTAAAATATAATAGAACAATGCTTGTAAAAGTAGTATTTCTGCCTTTTCCCAAAAAGGGTCTCCTGTTTGAGTATCTATTTCAGATGATTTTGTATTTTTAATTAGTACATTTATAAGTGTCATTACATCATCTTCTTTAATTTTTGAATTTTCACTATAAACATACTCATCTATATCTTCATCTGACATAGTAGTGTAAACTTTTCTAATGTATTCAAAAGGATTATAAAAGTTTGAAATTGCTTTATTATCCAAGTTCAAAACTTTTATATCATACCCTTTCATTTTGAGTACATTTCCACAATCTCGAAGTAACTCTCCTTTAGGGTCAGTAATAACTAAACTACCTGTCGCATTTAAAATGTTAGGCTCAAGAAAGAATTTTGATTTACCTGTTCCAGGTCTTCCTATAAGTAATATATGTCTATTCATCTTACTTATTTTGGGATTTTTACTTACTTGTTCTGTTTTTGTTAAAATTATATTTTCTTCTATATTTTTAGATTTTTTCTTGTCTAACACTTTCGGAGATTGCCATTCTGAAGAGCCATAAGTTTTTTCTTGTATATTTTCTTTTTGAGATAATATATAACTTTCATAAAATAATACCACGAAACCAGCTATAAATACAGAAATCATTATATTTTTTCTACTAAGTATCAAAGGAGTATTTAATTTATATAAAGTATTTAAGGCAGTATTTAGCATTTCTATGTCAAATTCTCCTGCTTCAGATACTAAACTCATCACTCGTAATACAAAATAAAATAAAACTAAAAATATTATAGTAGGAACGATAAAAGATTGTTTTTTCTTTTTTTTGACAATCATTTCTCTCCCACCTCTATTTCTATATCTATATCTGGATTAGATACTTCATTATTTTGTATTGTTGCACTGGTCGAAGTATCTTTGTTGATAGAAATATCATTTTCAATATTTTTATCTTTTTTCAATTCATCTATTTTCTCCTGTGCAACATCTCTTTTTTTTTCGTAATTATATACTGAATTTAAGTCATTTTCATTTATTGATAATGTTAAATTGTTGTCTTCATTATTAACAATTATGTAGTCTTTTCCTTTGAATTTTTCTATCACTTTATATAGTTCTTCTTTAGGTACTATTACCTCCGTCATTTTTTCATCAATCTTTTTTTCCTTAAATTGTTGTTCTGAAACATTAGTATTTTTCTTTTTTCCGACAGACTGAATAATACCTTGTTTTAAAAAGTTCAAATTTTTATAATCTTCTATTTCTTCAGACTTAATCCATATATTGACCTTTTTTTCTACTTCACTGTCAACTTTTATTGGGTTTCTTACTTCTGAAAACTTGACAGCATAATCTATACCACTATTTTTTAAATCTTTATACATAGCATTATAGTCATCAATATTTACTGTATGTATGAAGTAATTTTCTTTAAATTCAGAAACATCAACCGTTCCTTCTGTCATAAATTCCCCAAAGAAATCTTTGATTTGTTCATTGTTTAAATCAAGTCCTTTGTCTTTTACAAGTTCCATCACTTCTTTAACTTTTGGGTTTTCTTTTGATATATCTTCCATAACACCTACTCTGGCATTTTTTATATCTACTAATCTTTCAGCCATATATCCCATTCTGCTTTTGTTAAAAATAATCGTGTATCTATATCCTTCGTGTTGATTAGTCAAATTTTCTTTTTCTTTTTTAAGAGTATCAATTTTATTTTGAACATATTTTTTCAAAATGTTAGGATTTGTTTTTTGAAATTTAGTATATCTTTCTAAATCTCTTTGAACTTTTGTCATCCCTTCCATTTTACTTAATGATTTCCGTTTACCAAAATCAATATCTATTTCTTCATTTCCTTTTTTAAATTCAGTTACAGATATAGGAATTCCATCCTCTTGACACTTTTTTAATGTTGCTATAACTTCGTCATAGGATAAGTTAGTCATACTTTCTAATTCAGCAGTCGGACCGTCTTTTTTTACTGCTTGTAATCCTTCAATATGTTGACGATAAACTGTACTAAATAGTTTTTTAAATAGTTTTATAAGAGCTGGTAAGCCAATTCTTTCAGCACTATCTTGCAAATTTCTTCCTATTTGCTCTATATCGCCCTTTACTTGAACATCTGCCATATTCGTTCTCCTTTCATTTTTAGGAAATTATTTCCTTTTCTTTCATATTTTCTTTTAATTTTGTAATGTCTAAAAACATAAATTTATACTTATCAAGAAATACATTTTTCGGCAATTTTTCTTTCCATTTCCTTGAGTTTACAGATAAATTTGAAGCTTCTGACAAAGAATAAACGCTTAAATCATTCTTGTTTTTGGTGTCTAACATAAGAACATTTTTGGTACGAGAATACGATTTTTTATCTATATATATTGCTTGATTTGTGTTATTTGGGTTTACAATATATATACCATAGGGTGTCTCCAAAAATTTGTTTATTGGTATTAGTATATTTGATTTGATTTTATTATTATTTTTTTCCTCTTGAATTTTTTGTTGTTTTTTGGTGGAAGGTGTTTTTACAACTTCTTCTTTCTTTGGCTCTTTTGGTTTTATATAGTTTTTTTCAGTGATACCTAATGAATTACCTCTATTGTTATAAGCTAATAATTTTTTATACACATATTCATTATTATCCAGCTTTAAAACATACTTATCACTTAATTTTTCTGGTGTAACATCGTGGCAAGTTCTGAATACAATTTGATATGGTACACAAGCCATACCACCTATTGAATAAACTTCAAAGCACCATCTCTCCATATCAACATAATTTAGTCCCATCCACAAACTTCTATATTCTTGTTCTGTATCTGTAATATATAGTTTGCTAAATGCACGAGCTTTTTCGTCATCTGCTGATACTCTGTATTGTTCCTCATAAGTTGCAAGATATTGCTGTAATACCAATTCTTTTTGCTCGTCTGTTAAGTAAATTCTTACTTCCCTTCCGTGCTTATCAAAGCCATAAACATTATCTAGTATATCTGGCATTTGTCTTAACTTTTTTCTAAATTCATCTTTTTCTAATTTTTCTTTGAGATTTTTATATTCTTCTGTTTGGCATATATATGACTTTATGAAATTATTATAGTCAAATTCTTCTGAATTTTGAATTGTATCTTTACATTCTTCTAAACATTGATTGATATAATCATAATTGATAATATTATTTTTGATGAGATTTTTTAATACATCATCGTTATTTACTTGACTATATTTTGTAATTCTTTCATTAAGTTCTTTTAAAAAGAAATTTTGGGCAAGTTCATTTACATTGCCTGTATCTTTACTTAATATTTCTTCAACTTCTCTAGGCTCGATAATATTTTGTATTTCTTCTTTACTAAATGCTGAATTTTTAGCTATATACTCTTTAAACTCTAATTCATTTACTGAGTTCAACATCAAATTATCTTTTTTTAGTAAATTATATACTAACAAAATATTATTAACATTTATTTGCTTATCTTTAAAATACTTATGTTTTAACAAAAATTCATAGCCTGTTATTTTTGTTTTTTTAATATCTTCTTGAGTTTTTCCGTTAGTAAGGAAATCTCCAAAGTCTTTTAAGTTATTTCCTAAAACACTTGTATCATACACACTTACAATAAGGTTATTTTTTAATAATTCTGGTATAACTCGGAGCATAGCAATGTTACCAGCACTATCATTATCAAGGCTTAAAATAACCTCACAATTAAGTTCTTTTATCATTTCTATTTGTTGTTCTGTTACATTGGCACTCATTACAGCAACAACATTTTTCATTCCCATTTCCCAAGCTGAAATAACATCAAAATAGCCTTCTACAATTACAATTTCATTATTCCTTGCTTCATTTTTTGCTTTATGATAATTAAATAATATCTCACTTTTATGAAATATTTCATTTTCATTTGAATTTAAGTATTTAGGTTTACTATCATCTAATACCCTTCCTCCAAAACCAACAGGATTACCATACCTATCATAAATGGGTACAAGTAGCCTATTAAAGAATGTATCTATATCTTTTCCCGAATGGCTTGATTTTCTCATTAAACCTGTTGTCAGTAAGTATTCTTTTTTATAGTAGAGTTTACCTATAAGAGTATTAGGAAGTTTATTTTGATATTCAATTCCTATATTAAATTCGTCTATTGCCTTTTGTGATATTTTTCTTTTTGCAAGATAGCTTTTGGCTTTATTTACAAATTCAGTATTATCTAAAAAAGAAGCCTTTGTTATTTTTACAGCCTCTTTCATTAGATTTTTTAATTTCTCTGTTCTTTTTTCTTCTTCTGTTAATTTCACAGGTTGTTCATCATCAATTAGTATATTAAAAAATTCATAGGCAATTTTTTCTTTGTCTTTGAATTCATATACATTATTAAAAATTCCTATAACATCAAAAATATCATAAGTACTGTTGCAACTAAAACAATGCACATAAGGTCTTTGTACATTTTTTTCATTATAACTCATACTTGGTGTATTATCTTGATGGTTTGGGTTTATACATTTAAAGTTTCTTCGTGTGTCTATTCCTTGATATTCTAAATATTCTTTTAAATGTTGTCTTACATATTCCCGTGCTTCTTTTCTTTTCATAAGTATTCTCCTTCTTATTTTACACTACTAGGGTCAATATAAAACTGACTTGTTTTTTCGTCGCTAGGCTTACCATAATAAAAACCTACAACATCTTGTTCAATCATCTCTCCATTACCATTTATCATTGACTCAACAATAAATGTCATATCATTATCTTTTGCATATATATTATCTATTTGACATCTAGTTTCCATACTTAATCTCCTTGTCTTGAAAATAAGCTATATAGCCTATTTTTATAGTTCAATACTATATTAACTTATTAAATTTTACTTGTCAATGGTAAAAAAATAAGACAAGCATTTGTTTTGTTGCTTGTCCTTATCTTTAACATTATTTAATTTTGGGAAATTATTTCCTAAAAGTTGTCTGTAATATCTAAATCTTCTATGCCATCAATAGTTATTTCTTTTTTTGTCCGTAGAATATTATTGATTTCTGATATACTCATTTTTTGAATGTCTTGTTTTGATTTATCTAATTGTAATGCAACATCTTCAAAAACTTTCTTATCATCTAAGTTATCATAAATATAATATAAATCTTCTTTATTATCTATACTTTTTAGATTAGGTAATATATTTTGTACCCTATCATATTCAATACATTTTTCTTCTAATAATAAATAATTACAACATCTTTGAGCTAGGGAACTATTGGGATATTGTTCAACAAATCTATATAGTTTTTCTGCATTATTTAATAATATTTCTTCATTTATACAACTTAGTTCTGTTTCTAATAGCTTCCAATAAGATTTTCTTTCCCTTTGGTTTTTAAAATCTCTAAATTGTGATATGTTTTCATATAAAACTTCTGTATATTCATTTTTAGGAACTGGTATCATATTATTTATATCAATTGCTCCATATATTTTTCCTTGTGTTCCAACTATTTTAAAAAAGTCAATATCATTATTCATAGTTATAAATTTAGGTTTATATGAAGTTAAAGGTGCAAAATATTCCATTCCTTTATTACTTTTTAGGAGAACACCTAAAAAGCACTTCATTTTTCCTGCATAATCTATATTAGGTACAATATCATCATATTTCTTTAAATAATTCACATATTCTTTGTTTAATGCATACCATTTCATATTTTTTCTCCTAAACAAATATGGGAGAGTGTTAGACACTCTCCCATATATCTTGCTTTTACTTTCACTTTGACAGATGTGAGAACTGCTTTATTTTCACTTTGACAGATGTGAGAACTGCTTTAAAATACATTACTGTATTTCTTTTAGTATATTCATTGTAACACAAAAAATTCACTTTTTCAAGTATTTTAATAAATTTTCAGACAGAAATTTCTTCAATTTCAGCCTCTTTGTCATTTTCCTTTTCCGTACTCTCCTCTACATTTTCTGTATCATCTGCAACTATTATATTTTTATCACTATCTAAATCTAACTCATTGTCAATTTCTTGTTTTCTTTTTAATAGTGATTGCAATTCTTTCTCATATTCGAAAGGTTTTGCAATTTCAATTTTACATTTTTCAAGTTGCCTGTTTAAATCAATGATATTTTCTTGACATACATTTTTTAAGTATTCCATTTTATCTATCTTTTGATTTAATCTTTCGATATTTAATGATGGCATAGCAGATATTTCAACTTCAAAGGAATATTCTGATTTAATTTTTAATATCATTTTGTCTTTACCAGATATATCAAATAAATCTTTATGACCTTTATTGATTATAGCAATATCGAAACCTCTATAATTTCCTAATAGATATTCTTCATTTACTTTACATATTTTACTATTTATTGATAGTATAATATCTCCAGCTTCTTTATAAGTTTTGCAAACTTTATTATTAAAAACAATAGAACAATTATCTTTATCTTGTATAGGCTCAATTTTTTCTATTGATTTTTCTAATTGACTAAATTTTCGCTTGTTATTTTCAATATCTATTGGAATTATCTTATTTATTTTATCTTCTAATCTGAATTTTGTCGCACGATAATTTCTTTCTTTATCTTGCAATTGTCTAACCTCATTATCTACTTTATGTTTTTCTAGTATCAATGGATTACCAGTAGCAATAGCTTTAATTTGTGAATAAGACAAAATATTATTATCCATATCTTCCATTGTTCTTATAGAAGTATCTCCATAATAAATTTGAGAGATATATTTTTGTTTAGTTTCAATAATTTGCCAAGAATAAGCATCAAACGATGCTTTGGTTACATATCTAAAAATATATACTAATTTATTTAGATTTCCCCTCCTTAAAATTCTGCCTTCCCTTTGTTCAACATCTGAAGGTCTCCACGGTACATCAATGTGATGAAGTGCTATAAGTCTATCTTGAACATTAGTACCTGCACCCATTTTTGCCGTACTACCCATTAGAATTCTAACATTACCATTTCTAACATCTTTAAATAAATTTGCTTTTTTACTGTCAGTATTGGCATCGTGTATAAATTTAATTTCTTCTTCTGGAACTCCCAAAGCAATTAACTTATTTTTTATATCATTATATACATCATATTTTCCACTATTGGTTGGAGTTGACATATCGCAAAAAATAAGTTGTGTACTTCTTTCTTCTTTTGTTGTATCCCATATTTTATACACATTTTCAACTACTGTATTAACTTTGCTATTAACTATATCTGGGTAAAGCTCATCAATTAGTCGCAAGTCTAATGCTGCCTTTTTACCTTCATTTGTTATTTTAAGCATATTGTCAATATGAGGGTCAACACTACCATCTTTTATTGCTTCTGACCTTTCTGAAAGTTGAGTTATATATTCCTTCAATTCATCACTTGGCTCAACTGCAACAATCGTTGGTTTTCCATCGCTTAAATTCGGTCTTTTTAAATTAAGCATTTCAGCAGTTTTTATGTCAGCTACTTCTCTAAACATATTCATCAGTTCGGGAATGTTATAGAATTTACAAAGTCTATTTTTAATTCTATAACCTCTTCCATCTGGTGCAAGTTCAAAGTTTGCCACAATTTCCCCGAATGTACTTACCCAATCATCAAAGTTTTCAAGGTGCATTCGCTCCAATGTTTCTGGTTGCAGATACCTTTGCATAGTATATAATTCAGCCATAGAATTGCTCACAGGTGTACCAGTAGCAAATACAAGACCTTTATTATTGTGTTCTCTTAACAGATATTGTGTCTTCATATACATATCTGAAGCTTTTTGACTTCTTGTTTGTTGAATACCTGCTACATTGTTTATTTTAGTGTATAGGTATAAGTTTTTATAATTATGAGCTTCATCTACAAACAGATAATCAATTCCTAGATTCTCAAAATTTATTACATTATCTTTTGGTTTACTTTGTAATAATTCTTTTTGTCTTTTTTCTAGGTTCCTTTTTGTAGTTTCGAGTTGTTTAACACTCCTACTTCTATCTTGTTCATTTTTTGCTTCGGTAAGTGCTCTTTCTACTGTTTCGATTTCTTCATTTATAAAAGTTTCTTCTGTTTCTTTACTTACTGAAATTCTTTCAAAGGAAGAGTGTGCCATAATAACTGCATCCCAGTCCCCTGTTGCAATTTTAGAAACAAGCCTTTTTCTTCTCTCTTTTTGAAAGTCCTTTTTTGTTGCAACAAGAATTTTTGCACTGGGATATAGTCTATAAAACTCTTTTCCCCAGTCTTCAACTAAATGGTTTGGAACAACTATTAAAGGCTTTTTAGCAAGTCCTAATCGTCTTAATTCCATACAACTTGCTACCATTTCAAAGGTTTTACCAGCACCAACACAATGTGCAAGTAAAGTGTTATCTTTACTGTATAAAATTCTTGCTACTGCACTTTTTTGATGTGGTAACAATTCGATTGTAGGTGTCATATTGGGAAATATCAAATTACTTCCGTCATATTCTCTTAACCTAATTCTATTGAATTGATTATTATATACATTAACTAAACTTTCTCGTCTTTCTACATCATCAAAAATCCATTTGCTGAATTCTTGCTTGATTTGTTCTTGCTTTTCTCTGACAAGTAAAGTTTCTTTTTTATTTACAATCCTTTTTCCCTCAATTTCTGGGTCAGGGTCATATATTGTAATGTTTTTTAAATTTAAAGTATCTTCTAATATATCTATGGCATTCATTCTTTTAGTTCCATAGATTTCAGTAGTTTCGATATTATATGGGTTATTTTTGTTCTCTATTAACCATTTACTGAGTGTTCTGTTATAGTGAACACTCATATTATATCTACTGTAAATTGAATATAACCTAACTTTAAATTTTTCCACCATAAATTGCTCAATAAATTCTGATGGTATCCAAGTTGCACCTAACTTAACTTCAATATCTTTAGCTTCGAGCCTTATAGGTTGTACTTCTTTTAGTGCTTTTACATTTTCAAAGTACAATTCATTTGTTTTTGCAAATTCTTCTGCTATTTTTAATTTGTCAACAACATAGCCAGATAGATATTCTTCAGCAGTTTCCCAACCATATCTTAAATCATCTTCATCTAATTGTTTTGCTTTTTCTGGGTTTCTGAATATCTTTCCTCTTAATTCGTTGATAATTGTTTCTATATCTTTATTACATAGGTTAGACATTTTTTCAAAGTCTATATACCCTAATTCGTTTAAAGATACAATTAAGGCTTCATTTGATGTATCTACCTTTGTTACAACTTTATATGGCTCTATTGTCCTTTTATCGAATATATCTGCCTTGTGATATTTCTTTGTATCTTCATCATATATTTCAAGTGCAGATAAAAGTTCATATTCACTATCTTCACTAAAAGCATTCTTATTAGCTACACTACTGATATTCCCATATTTACTTACAAACTTATCATATTTTTCATTTAATTCTTTTCGATATGGTAATAAGTCATCATTTGAAATATCACTGCATTGTAACTCTATATATTTGTCTAAAATATCTCTTAATGCAATAAGTTCTCTAATTCTTTCAGCTTTTAATCCAGAACATTCTACTTCTTGCATTATGGAATTTACTCTATAATAAATCTTATCTTCATAAATTGTGTAGCTATAATCTTTTACACCATCAATAGCAGAAATTGTAGTTAGTTCTTCTTCACTTTCTACTAATGGCTCTGATTTAGTAATTATGTTTTCTGGAAGATATTTAATTGTTTCTTTTAATTTATCTTTCAGCTCTCCATCACTTAATTTTACTGTGAGGTCTGCTCCGAATTGATTTGTTGTTTCTGTTAATTGTCCAATTACCATTTCTGGGTGTTCAATAAAATACTGGTTTAAATAAACATCTTTAAAATATTCTACTGAGTTTACCCAGCTAGGTAATTTTTGCCGTATTTCTTCTCTTTTTTGAAGAAATATAATATCTGTTACAACTTCTGTATTAGCACTTTTAAAGGCAGTTTCTGGTAATCTTATAGCACCTAACAAATTTGTCCTTTTTGCAAGATATTCTCTTACATCACTTGACATCTTATCCATTGTTCCCTTTGATGTTACAAATGCTATTACACCATTTTGACGAACTTTATCTATACTTTTTGCAAAGAAGTAATCGTGAATTTTGAAGTTTAGTCTATTGTAGTCTTTATCAAAAACACTATAATTACCAAATGGTATGTTAGATATTGCCACATCATAGAAATTATCTTGTAAATTTGTTTCTTCGTACCCTTGATTAAATACTTTTTCTTTTTGATATAATTGTTTTAAAATTCTACCACTTATGCTATCTAATTCTATTGCTGTAAATTTACTGTTTTTTAATGAACTAGGTAATCTACCAATAAATCTACCAACACCTGCAGATGGCTCAAGGATATTTCCACCTTTAAATCCTAATCTTTCAAGTCCTTCATAGATACTATCTATAATTGAATTTTCTGTATAAAAAGCATTTAATACACTTTGTTTTGCTTGTGTATATTCTTCATCTGTTAATAATAATTGTACTTCCTTTGCTTCTTCTCTCCATTTTTCAGATGGATCTAAATCAAATACTTTTGCAAGACCTCCCCAGCCGTTATACTTTGAAAGTATCTCTTGTTCTTTGGGAGTTGCAAGTCTATTTTCATTTTCTATCTTTTTAAGTAAGGTAATTGCTTGTATATTTTGATTGTATTTTTCTTTTAAGGTTAGGTTATATTCTTCGTTATCTGAAATTGTATAATTTACTTTTTCAGATGTTTCTAAAACTTCATCTTCAGATTGATTTGGTATTTCTTGTTTTTCAAAGTTCCTACTATCTTGATAATATAATTCATAGAATTCTCTTACTTTTAGTACTCTACTTATAGGGTATATTTTTGACATTTCTATATCGAATAACTCAACCTTGTCATTGTCAAAGTTGATTGTATCTACTCTAAATTTACTGTCTTCGATATATACAGTTTTTCCTATAAGTTCATCTGCAAGTCTTTTTTCTTCTTCTGAATTGTCTATTACAATTTCATCTTTTGATATTATTTCTTCATTGTCCGAAGTTTCTATTATTTCAATATTATTATTGTCAAAAAGACTTAATTGTGGCTCTGGAACTTTTAAAAACTCTTTTAACCTTTTGGCAACATTCTGCCACGAAAGTGTTATTTTTCCTTTTGTGTTATAGTCTTCTACATCAATACCTTTTTCTTTCAAGTTTACTTGAAAAGAGCCGTCTTGTCCGATTGATGAGCCACATTGTCCATATTCCTTTTTTATTTCCTGTGCTTTTTCTTTATTAGACAATGTAATATCTGAAAGAATTAGGCTAACTCTTTCTTCCCAACCTTTTACAAGGCTACCCATAGATATTGCTTTATTTATTAGTTCTTCCGATACTTTTTGTTTAGAAGAAAAAGAAGTAGTTTTTTCTACTTCTTCTTCGACTTCATTATTTAGATTTTTTCTTCCAACATTGGTTTCAATTCCTCTTCCACCAAGTTTGCTATCATTTGATTGTATTTCGCTTGTTCCGTGAATGCTTCCGTTTTTGGAGCTGGTTTCTCTTCTTTCAACTGTTGTTCGATTATTTCTTTCTGTCTCAAGATTTCTTGTTCCCTCTCCAATAGTCTGTCCATTATTGTTCCTTCCATTGTCAACTCGTCGAATCTGGTTGGATACATCTCCTCCATATTCTTTTTGACTATCATTCCATATTTCCCTAGTTTCATAATTTTGTTCCTCCTTATTTTGATATTGTTTTTCTCTTATGCCATATTCAATGGCTTTTAAAATTTGATTAGTACAATGGTTAACACTTCTACCTAAAATTAAAAGTGCTTTTTCATTTTGTATTGTTGATGAAAAACCTATAAACAGTTCTTCATCGCTAATATTTAAACCTGTTCTTTTTGCAATTTGATATTTAATGCTATCTACCAATGTTTGTAAAAATACAGGATTATACACTATTGTTTGTTCTTCTTCTGTTAAATTTATAAACAAATCATTGTTTACTTGTTCTGTTACATAGTTTTCTAATAAATCTTTTAGGCTATTTTCTTCATAATCTAATGATTTATTCAATATATTTAATGTTTCTTCTTCATTCGATACTGTCCAATGCCTTGACTTCATTACTGCATCTGTATATATGTTCTCTCCGTTTTTTGCATAAGTATCATTAACATCGAAGACATATTCTAAATATATCTCATCAACTTTATTTTTTAGTATTTTTATGCCTGTTGCTCCAGCTTTTACCCATCTGCCTACTCTATTCCATTGTTCTAAAGTAGCACAAGCAGTGGCATTCCGTTTTTGCTTATATATTAGTATATTTTCAAGAAAATTATATTTATAAAATTCACTTGAAAATGATAAAAAATCTTTCCAGTTTTCTGTATTTGTAAGTAATTCTTGCAATGCAGATTTATAAATTTGTCTTGCTTCATTTATTTTTAATCTGTTTGCCATTTTTCCTTATTCCTCCTCGATTTTTTACAATTTGATTATAACATTAATAATTTGAAATGTCATTATAATTAATAAAATAATATATTAATTTTAAATAAAAGGACTTGCCTTTAAGACAAGTCCTTTTTGCTAGTTAATTTATTACTTTTTGTTGTTGTTTTTTCCTACTTTTTTCTTTATAAGAACAATAAGAGCAACTCCGAGAATAAGCACTCCTGCTACATATACATACATCATTGGATTATCTCCTGTTGCTATGATAGGAAGTAGGCTATTTTGATACTTAAATGAATATACTCCGTTTTCTTCTGTTAATTGATTTCCATTAGCAAAGACACCTTTATCATTTATATCAATTTTTACAACTTCGTCAGATAATTCATAGCCTTTAGGAGCTTTTGTTTCTTTGATATAATAAGTACCATAGGTTAATTTTTCAAAAAGTGCCGTGCCTTCTTCGGTGTTTGCATTTACTGTTTTTATTTCTTGAGTACATTGTTCATCGGCAAAGATTGTAAATTCAAATTTATTGGATTTAATGTTTTCTCCTGTTTGTGCATCAACTTTTTCTACTTGAACACTTGCATAAATAGGAGTATCTTGCATTTGAATTGTTTGTAACTCTTTATCTTGTGTTACAGTAAATTCAATTTCTTTTGTTATCTCATAACCATAGGGAGCTTGAACTTCTGCAAGTATATAAGTTTGTCCTTCGATAAGACCACTTACATAGTGTAATTCTTCTGTTGAAGTCCACTTATCTACTATCTGTTTTGTTTTTACATTTGTGATAACAAGTTCAGCTCCAGCCAGTGCTTTATTATTTTCATCAACTTTTGTAACTTCAACTTGCTTATCTATCATATTTACTTTTTGAATTTCAGATGTATTTCCTACTGTAAATTCAATATCTGTTGCTATTGTATAGCCATTTGGTGCATATTCTTCGTGAAGAATATATGTATTACCTACAACAAGACCTTCGATTTTGTGTGCTTCTTTTCCAGAAGTCCATTTATCAATTATATTTCCTGCCTTATCATATACTACAAGTTCTGCACCTTCGATTTCATTTGAGCCTGTTACATCAACTTTGGTTATATCAACTTCTGTTGTTTTATTTACAACATTTAAGTTTACTGTATATTCTTTGGTTGTTGTATCTTCTGGTGTAAATACTACACTATATTTAGTGTCATCAAGAACAGCGCCGTTCATTGTTTCTACTTCTTGTAAGTAGTATTCGCCAATCCAAAGATTTTTAATACTTAATTTACCTTCAGCGTCAAGGTTATATTCTCCGACTTTATCTCCTGCTTTGTATATAACTTCGCCGTCTGCCATATCAATTATATCTTTGGCAGCAACAAGTTCAAATTTTACTTTTGTAAAATCGACTTTAATAACAGAAGTATCTATATCTGGTCTGAGTTCTACTGATTTTTGTAAATTAACATTACCTTTAGGTTGTGAATTTTTAACTTCAACTACAACTACTGTATCTCCGTCTTGGTCTTGGTCATAATCATAAATAGTAGAAATTTCAAACTCATATTTTTCTTCTGGTACAAGGAAACCTTGAGGAGTTTCAAATTCAACTATTTCATAATGACCTGCAGGAAGTTTAAATGGTGTTGTAACTGTTCCTTTATCATCATTTGTTGTTCCATAGATATTACCTGTTGGTACAACAAAATTGTCGGAATTTGTCATAAAGGTATTGTACTTTGCACTGCCTATTTTATATTCAACATAATCGCCTTTTGCAAATACAATTTGACCTGTTGTTGTATTGTAAATATTTTCAGTTGCTTTAATTTTGAATTTTGCTGAATTTAAAGAAACTGTTTTACCACTTTCCTTATCTTTCTTTACAATTTTAACAGGATATTCAACTGGTGCATTATTTACATTGATATAAATAAGTTTATCCTCAACATTTTCAAATTCTGACTCGTCATTCTTAATGCTGAATGTAAAGTCTGTTCCACTTGTATAGTTGATAGGTGTTTTAGTTTCTTTTACAATATATTTACCATAAGGCAGATATTTAGAAACTGCAAAACCATTTTTATTAGTTGTTATTACATCGTAAGTTGGAGCAATTTCTTGAGCTTTTTCAGCCTTAGTTCCATCTACTTCAACTTTTTGGTTTTTGTCATTTATTCCAAACCACTTTGAACCTTCTTTAAATGACCATATTTCTTCTGTTTTATAACCTTGTTTTACTGCATTGTCATAGTCTGATTTTAACTTAATTGTAAATTCAGCACCTTCAAGTCCTTGAACTTGACCTGCTGAACCATCTGACCCTGATTTAAAAATCTGAACTTTCATACTCTTAACGGCATCTGTACTTGTTGTGTTATTTAAAATAACTTCTGTTGTTTGGTCTTTGTATTTAAGTTCGATTTTGTACTCTGTCTTATCTAAAAGAGTTCCTTCTGGTGCTTTTGTTTCTTTTAACATATATTTACCGAGTGGTAAATCGTTAAAAGTACAACTTGCAACTGTTTCAGAATTTGAACTTACTTTACCAACTTGTACTACATCGCCTTTATTATAGAAAGTTTTACTGCCTATTGCTGATTTAATATCTTCGTCAGCATAAAGAGTGTACTCTGCACCGTTGATGTTTACATCTCCGTGCATTCCATCTGTTTTAGATGTATCAAGCTCTTTTGTAAGTTCTATTCTGCCTGTTGGCTCGTCATTGTTAATCGTGATGTATGAAGTTTGATTACTTCTTACTGTGATTTCTGCTACTGTATCACTTAATAAGAAACCTTTAGGAGCTTCAATTTCTTTGATGAAATATGTTTTTGGCTCTAAATAGTCAAAAACGATTTTACCGTCTTTTGATACTGCTGTTGCTACCCGATTAGTGCAATTTCTATCTGTATAAATTCCAAATTTTGCACCATCTATTTTGCCATTAAATCTGTCTTCTTTTGTAAGCTCTACATTACCGAGAGATATTACTGTACCATCCATTGCAAATGATACAGGGTCATAATATGCAGAATATAGCAACTTCTGTGTACCACCAGCTTTAGGATTATACAAAAGACATTCATTTTCATCACCAGTTATGGTTTTTCTATATTCATTATTATTTATTGCGAAAAAATTTTCTTTACAATCTTTATCAATAGTGATGATAAGAGAATTTGAATTAGCTTTATGTTCAATTCTTACACCTTTATTATCTTTTATAAATGCTGGATAATCTTTTAAAACTCCGTTTGTATCTGTTATTGTATATGTTTTTCCTGCAACAAAAGAGCCTACATTTTTGTTATGAAATGATGGACGAGTATTGAGATTTTTCATATTCGTCTCAGCATTATTACACCATTTTTCATAACCATCATTACTGAAAGTCCATTTTGTGTTATCACCCAATATTGACCATACTTTCTTTTGGCAATATGCCATATCAAGATAGTCAATATCATTTCCGTGTTCCATATAGTAGCCACAGAAAATCCACTCTGCTGCTTTCAGCAATTTCTCATCTGACGGTCTGCCTTGACTACCAAGTGTTGAACTTGTTGGACTTGACTTACCATATTCTATACAGAACAATGGGTATGTTTCTCCATTTACCTTTGTTGTATGAATCTCGTGTCCATACTTCTTTTCAGCTTTAACATTGATTGTTGTTCTTGATACTTGTTGTCCTAAATTTATTCCTGCCGCAAAAACTTGCATAGGAATTGATGAACAAAGTATCAAAGTTGCTAAAAAGAATGCTATTATCTTTTTTAGCATTTTACTTTTTGTTTTTACCATAATTTTCTCCTTTCTGAGTTTATAGTTCTCACAACTTTTATATTTTAAAATATCTCAATAAGATATTTTTTGCATTTTAAAAGAAGTCTTATTTGACTTCCTTTTATTAACATTTATATACATTTTAAGCAATTTTATAAATAATCTACTTGATTTTTATTCGGGGGGACAGTATTATATGTATTAGGCAAGTTTTCACTTGCTTCGGTAACTGTTGTGAAATTTTTTGTGGCATTCATTTCTATAAAACAGTTACCGTTTTTTATTTAATAAGTAAAGTTTCCAGTCCATTTACCACAGTATGAACAAGACCAACATTTATAACCAGAAGGACAATTTTTATAATATGTTTCCCTATCAATTTCTCCATTTTCCCACTTTTTTGCCCACATATCACACACAGAACTGAAATAATTATCTACTTCTTTCCTGCTATTAAACCATCTTCCCATATTTCCACAGGACATACTATGATTTCCATTACTAGTACAATGTGATGGTTTGGTAGTTGTTCCACCATCTGATGGTTTGCTTGGTTTTGAAGAACTTCCAGTATTTCCTGAATTTGATGGTTTAGTTGGTTTTGATGAGCTACCACTAGATGGTTTACTGTTAGATGAAGTACTAGGTTTCTTATTTCCAGTTGAAGAATTTACTTGATTTTTGTTCGTGGGGGTAGTATTATTGTTGTTAGGCAAGTTTTCACTTGTCTCGGTAACTGTTTCGGGATTTTCTGTGCCATTGTTTTCAGTAACAGTTACCGTTATTTGCTTTTTAGAAGTGTTGCCACTTTCGTCAGTTGCAATCAATTCTGATTTATATTCTCCTACTACTCCATAATTGATATTTGCACCATTTACAGTTACTTTAATATCATCTAAATCTGTTACTTTATCTTTGTATTGGTCGGTAACATCATCAAGTGGTGTATTTACTACTGTTGAAATTGTTGTTACTATATCTTCAGCAAATGCAGGAGCTACCGTATCTTTAACTTTAAGGACTACTTCTTGACTTTCTTTATTCTTTTTGACTGTAAGTTTGTATTCTCCGATTGCTGGGTATTCTTTTCCCATTTCATTCGGAATATTACCGTCAATAGAATACTTATCATTTAATTTCTTTTCTTCTACAAAGTCCTTTAAGTTTGGAGTATAAATTTCTCCATACTCAATAGTTTTTGTGTTGGCTATTAACTTAATAGCTTGTGAATTTTGCCAAATGAAACAGCTACTTATGATTATTGCTAAAACAATTACTATTGAAACAATCGAAATAATAATCTTTGTTTTTTTAGTTAATTGTTTCTTTTCTGGTGTTACATCTTCTGCAACACTGTTTTCAATAGTTGTTTTTACATCATTTTTTTCTGTCATTTTGCTTTCTCCTTTCATTTTTAGGAAATTTCTTCCTTTTTTATTTAAAATTCTGGTTCATCTAACCCAAAATCATTATCTATTTGCCGTTCGTTTAACAATGCTTGTAGTTCTTCAAGTGTTATATTACTTTCCGTTGTTTCGTATGTTTCGATTTCACTTATTGTTTTCCGTTTATTTGTTTCTTTTTCTATTTCATTTATGAGTTCTCTTGCTCTTGTCTGTATCATTCCTTCAAGTAGTTTTAATCTTTGTTCTGGTAAATTATATTTAGAATGTTTTTTAAAGTTAAAATTCAATAACTTTCTAAGTTTAGCAATTTGCTCTTTTCCACAAAAGGCTTTAACTAATTCTTTGTAATCAACTCCATAGCAAGAAGTATTTACAGCAACATTTTGAATATATTTGTTAAATTCTTTATCATCGTTGAATACTTTAATATCTCCTTTAGATAACAGACCTTCTCCATTATCAAAAATTGGTGCTAATGAAACATATTCTCCTGTAGTATTGTCTTTTAAAACTCCAAAGTTTGCAAGATGACGGTCTTGATTTAAGATAACACTATCAAAAGCTATCATATTAGAAAATGCTTCTTGAAAATCATTTTTGCAGCACCATTTATATATTTCATCAATTTTGTCTGTTTTTGCTGCAAGATATATTGGTACATACGAATATTGTTTATTTGTAAATAACTCACATACAGAAGCTAACATTCCTTTCCATTTATTTAAGTCATATTTTACTGCATTTATTTCCATTGTTTCTGCTATCTGTGTAGCATAATACTCACTATATGGCTCATATCCTGTATTAGAAAAGTTCCAGCCTTCTGTGCTGCCTTTATACAGATACACTTTATTATCTATTCTTCTCCACGCTTTTGGTAATGCTCCATTTGTTGTGAATTCTGGCGATGTTGCTATTCCTTTTATTTTTGAAGTATATCCTGTAAATGCAATTAAAGATAGTGTTGTAGAAAAATTATTATCATACAAATTATAATCTTCAAATTTCATTGTTTCATTGTCTGTAACCCAATAGCAATCATTTAAAGATAATCCCTTACATATATCTATAACTCCTTTTATATCTTTCAATGTAAGGTCTTGTGCTCTTAATATTTCATCTACAAATGCTCTATTTTTAGGAACTATCCTTTGTTTTAAAAATTCTTCTATATTTTCACTATTGATATGACTTTGCAAAATTTCAGGGAAAAGTCTTTTATTCTCTGAAACAACATTTATATTAAATATTTTTAATGATAACTTTCTTTCCATTTCAAATGTTATCAAAGTTTCATCAAACAATTTTAAATAATACATATTTACCCCCATTTTAATTTTATAAATTTATCTTTTTACATTTGTTAAAATTTTTTTATACTAAAATCAATAAGTTCTACTTTTTCATCATCATTAGACATTTTCTATTCTCCATTATATTTCTTATTTTCATTTATATTATATCATACATTTACTTTTTTGTACTATTTTACCATAATTTTTTTATTATTTTTCTGTAATTTGCTTGTTGTAACCTAACTCAACAAGCTCATATCAATTTAAAATGAAGGGTAATTAAGTAACTAATAAAAAAATCAATATGTAGTTTTTCAACCATCGTTAAGAGGAATAATAAAAGGAGATAATCATTGGGTGTTTTTTTCTTTAATTCTTCTTTTTATATTAACAATAAGTCCATAAACAAAAAATAGACTTGCACTTATATATATTATTTTTGAGAGTGTCATTTCAGTAGTAATAGCACTTAAAATTGCTAAAATAGTGCCTACTAATAATAAAATTATTGTTTGCATATTCTTATCTTGTGCTAATTTCATCTTTAAACCTCTTAAATTCTTCTATTGCTTTTGTTTTACTTAAATATCTCATAGGGTCAACTCTCGTATTGTTTACTCTTACTTCAAAATGCAAATGTGGTCCTGTTGAATTACCCGTTGAGCCACTTTTACCAATAACCTGTCCTTGTTTTACTGTTTGTCCTTCAGAAACAAGTCTTTGTGATAAATGACAATAATATGTTCTTATACCACTGCCGTGGTCTATTACTACATATTCGCCATAGCTTCGATATGACCCATCTGAATTTTTAAGTGCTTTTGATATAACAACTACACCGTCTGATGAAGCACCTACTGGTGTTCCTGTTGCCACTGGGAAATCTACTCCTCCATGATATGAGCCATTTGAGTAGTTTGGATAACCTGCTGATATTTGAGTATTAGTTGTAGGATATATGAATTTTCCTGTTCCGACACCTGTAAATTCATCATTATAATCTTCTAGTTTTTCATTTATCAAAGACATAAATTGTTCATAATCTTTATTTACTTCTCTGACAAACTCTGTGAAACTTTCTACATCATAATTGTCTGAATTTATGCCACTTAATTGATAGAATTGTTCAATTACATTTTTATTGTTCTTTAAATAATTATCATAGTCGTTTAAATTTGAAATTGAAGTAAATAAACCTGCATTAGCAAAGTTATTTAAAAGTGTTTGCTCTCCCTCATCATATTTTATATCATCATCTAATATGTATATGTAAGCAAGTGGTATTTGCCATTCTACATTAACAGAATTTTCACTTTCATAATTCACAATATATTCTGAATATTGAGATAGCGTTTTTTGTGATGAAGCCTGTCCAAAGACTGGATTACCCATATATGAAAATATGAGAAAAATTATTATAAGCACAGCAATTACAATAATCACTGGTACTGATACTGGAGCAGTTTCTATGATTATCTTTCCTAATGATTGTACGGTTTTGCTTACTGCTTTTTTAACTGACTTTGCAACTTTTACTGCTAATCTTGTAGTTCTAGTTGCCATTTTTCTTCTTACATTTTTAGTAGCTTTGCCTGTTACTTTGCTAACAACCTTACCCGTACTATTTCTGAAATCATCTGAAAAATTACTACCTACTTCTTCAGTATCTACTGCCGTTTGTAATTTTCTACTTTGCCTTTGAATAAAGTTACCAGCTCTATTGGTTTTCTTTAATACATCTGTTCCTTTTGTTATTTTTTCAGACTTATTTTGATATTTGCTCTTAACTAATGTTTGAAGTTTCGGATTGTCTTTTTGATTTTGCTTTTTTAAATCTATATCTAAAAGTTCATCTTCCGAATTTTCCTCAACAGCAGTTTTTATATTACCTAATTGATTTTCATCATTTTTAACAATACCAGTTTGTAACATTGATGAATTAACATTGATTTCTGAATTTTTGCTATTGTCAATGTCTGTTTGTACTCCTGCTACTTGCTCAGTAGCAGTTTGAACTTCATTATCATCAATCTGTTCTATTGAAGTAGAAAGTTTTTGATTTACTTTTTCATCTTTATTTTGAAAATATAGTTTTTGTACTTCATCAACCGTAGATAATCCAACATTTGAGGTATTTAAAACACTTCTTGTTTCATCACTCAATAATTTACCTACATCACTACCTGTTGTTAATTTCTCACTCATATTATTACTTTATATCCTCGACTTTTGTCTGTTAGATGTTTGATTAAGTTTATAAATGTAGTAATCTTCAGGTACATTATTTTCTATTATTGCTTTATCATCTCCAAAAACAAGAACTCCTTGTCCTGCTGGAGAATCTTCTATATATTCTCTTTGTTTTGGAGAAATATCAAAAATACTGCAAATTGCTTCTATATCTAATGAAGATTGTCTGAAAATTGCTGCAAATTCACTATTTGCAAGTATCTTTCTTCCATTTTCATTATTTAATACATCTTCGATATTTTGAGTTAATATGGTTGGAAGTCCATTATATTTTCTGCATATTTTATAAATCATTGCTATTCTTTCAGCAGATAATTTATTTTGAAGTAATATGTGAAATTCATCTATAAATATCCAAGTGTCTTTACCTAACTTTCTATTTTCAACAAGCCTATTCATTATATGTTCCAAAATTATTAAATAACCTGTTGTTTTCATAGAACTTACTAATTTAGAAATATTAAAAGAAACTAATCTATTATGAATTTCTATATTAGTCTTTTGAGCAAAGATGTCCATACCACCACTAACATATCTTTCAAGAATTAAGACAAGATTTTTTGCTTCTTTTTCTTGACATTTCTTTAATTCTTCATAAAATACTTTGAAGTCTGGCTCTTTACCATTTGCATACAGATAATCTTCTAAAATGTTTTTAGTACACCTATCAATTATAGAAATTTCTGCTCCTGTTAAACCTTTTTCTCCTATTATTGATTCAATAAAAGCAAGTATATATTCTATTTTTGTCTTTATTGGATCTTCATTTTCTGCTACATAATCAATAGAAAAGTCAAATGGGTTTATGTAAGTTTTAGTTTGGTTAGAAATAAATATTTCTTGACCTCCCAAAGCATTAACTATATTTGAAAACTCGCTATCTGGGTCGATAATTATTATATCGTCCTTTGGGTATCTTAAATATATTTGCTCAACATTCATTTTTGCAAAGAAAGATTTACCACCACCAGATGTACCTAATATTACACCATTTCCATTTGTAAGTTGCTTTCTATCTGCAGATACAATTTTCTTTGTTACCAAATCACGACCATACCATAAAGCATAAGGTTGATTTAATTTTTTTGTATTAAATGGAACTGATGTACCACAGGCTTCAGATGTTAAACTTCTTTGAAATTGCAATGTATTATACCCAAATGGCAAGAGATTTTTTAATCCCTCTAATTGTTGCCAATCCAAAGTCCGTAATGTAATAATATGTTTAGCAGCAAGTCCTTTCACTTTTTCGGTAATTAACTTCAATTCTTTTTCTGAATTGGCAATAATACCTATTATCGTACTTTTTTCAAAAAGTTTTTGCTTTTTCTTTGTTAGAGCATTTCTTAACTGAACTAAATTCTCAATATTGTTTTCGAGCTTCTCATCTCTTACATAATTGTAGTCATAATGATTTCGATTTGCTCTTTTTACTTTATTAAGTCTTTCTGTTTTCAGTCCACTTATCTTTTTATTAAGTTTTTCAATAACTTTAGAAGGGTCAGTGGGTGTTATATTTTCAGTAACAATTACATTTGCATTTTCTATTGTTGTAATGTCATTATAAAATTGAGGAGTTATGCTTTTAGGTAATTTTTCAACACATATTATTCTTATGTATTTTTCATTACCTATTTTTACATAACTTTTATTTTTAAAGCTAACATCTTCCTTTGGAGCAAGAACATCATAGAGAGTTAAATTATTCTCATTTGCATATTTTTCAATATCTTTATCTTGTATCTTATTTTTTAATGTATCAAGATTAAAAATATTGTATAAAAGTTCTAATCTTTCAGTATTTGTATATCTTCTTACTTTGGAATTTAATTTTTTTAAAAATTCTTCCAACTTAAATTGATATTCCAAAAATATATCTTTTGCTTCCTCAAAACTATCTGCTTTTGTTGACATTGTAATTAGCCGTAATTCACAAATTTCTTGTGTTTTACTACCCAAACAACCAGAAATTAACTTGTTCAATTCTTTTGTTATTTTTTCCGAAGTTTCTGAATTGCTTTCATTTTCTGGTATCATAAATTTTTGTTTGTATTCTTCAATATCAACAATAGCACCTGTATGACATACTTGTATATTTTCATTTACACTATGTGTATTTAAAAATTCAACATATTTAAGCAAAATTGAAATTTGTTCTTCTCTTTTAGCTTTTGCAAATGATATATCTTGATATTCAAAACAAACACTATAAAGATTTTCATCAATTTTCATAATGCCATCATCATTACATTCTTGAAAAAACTCTTTCATTATTTGAGGAGTTGTATGAGGTTTTGAAATAGATTTATAATCTATTAGCTTTTTCGATTTTTTCTTTTTGTCTTTTGTTTCTTTATTTGTCTGCTCTTGTGCATTTTTATTTTTAAAAAACATTATCATTCCCCCTCAATTTTTTTATTAGTTCTGGGATTGAATAAAATGTATTTACTTGTAACTCATTAAATAGCTTACAAGTTGTTATTTCTCCAGATATTGGTTGATATTTTAATTTTCTCTTTAAACCTGTATAAAGAACTATCTTTGTTGGAATTATATTACTATTATTATTAAATACTTTTAAATATTTAGCATTATAATTCTTTAAATGATATTCTAAAAAGAATTTTTCATAGTCTTTTTTTATTTTATTTTGTTCAGTAATTCTATTAAAGCCTTCCTTTCTTCTGGTGTCATAGAATTTACTATATTACTATCGTCAGATTTTATTTCTTCAGACTGTTTTTCCCTTTTTGGGATTTCTTCCGAAGTTATAACATCTTTTTTACTTTCTTCTGACTTGACAGTATCTTTAAACATATATCCATACTTCTTTTTAGCTTTATATAGGTCTTTTTCTTCTTTTGTTAATTTTCTTTTTTCTCGTTTTTTATTACCTTTCTTTTCAGTTGTTTCGGTAATATTTTTTTCTACTGGGACTGTTTCTGTTTTGATTTCTTGTGTTTTAGGTTTTTGGGAAATTTTTTCCTTTTTTGACTTCTTACCTTTTTTGTTTTTCTTGTCTTTAAGTTCCTTATATTCTTCAATAGTCATATATGTTATAGGTTTCTTAAAAAGAAAAGTATGTCTTATCCAAAAAGGTAATATTTTTTCAGCCGATAGATGATTTATTTTTACAAAACCAAAGAAACCAATTATAGCTCCTTCAAGTATTACAGCATAACTTGCCAATTCTTCTCCTATTTCTTTTGTTAAATAGATATATGTTGGAATTACTATTGCTGCACCTAAAATACAAAATATCCATTGTCTTAAAGTTAAAGCTCCTAATTTTTCTTTGTAATCTGTAAATTCATCAAAAATTTGTATTTCTATATCTTCCATTTTCTCACTACCTTCCGAACAACCTATCTGAAAATTCGTGTGATAATTGTATTATGGCAACAAATAAGGAATTCATTATTAAAATTCCTACAATATGTCCGATAGCATTCAAATTTTCTCCTGCGACAGCTGTTAGACTGTTCATTCCTAAAGCATATATATATGAGCCTACTAATATTAAAATTCCCTCTAAACCTACTCCAGCCGTATACATCAAGTATTGCACTGCTTTTCCTCGATAAGTTTCTCCATCAATTGCTAATGCTACTGGAATTGGCGAAAATGACATACAAAACATAATCTTAACAACTCTTAAAATTAGTTGTGCCCATATTTGTACTACTGTTCCTATAAATGGGAATAGCAATATGAGATATAAAACTACTGAAATTAAGGCAAAGAAAATTCCTCCCATATCTGCAAATGCTGACCTAAAGCTCTCATCTAAACTATATGCTACATCTATATTTAAACCAGCACCTATATTTGTGTAGATTTCATTTACTATTCTCATTATGTATGCACTTAAATCATAGGACTTTACTATTAACATTCTTAATATAAAGAATTGACATCCCCATAAAGCTATTCTTTCCCAAGTTACTTTTTCTATCTCTTGAGTTTGCTTTATTAAATGTATCATAAAAAATATTACAAGTAATGATAAACCTATAGGCACTACGAATGAATTGATAGTTGCCCCTATATCATACATTGTTATACCTTCACTGCCAAAATTTTTTACATTATTCCAATCTGTAATTGATTTTATAGTACTTGTCATATTTTCGCTGTCAAAGTCTATATTAAAAACATTTAATCTGATATGATACATATTGGCAAACATATCTCCTAAGCCTTCTCGAGCTGGTTCCCAGATTTCATCCCATATATCACTAATCCAACTCATTTTACCACCTCACTTTTAGAATTTGTATAATTAAATTCCAAAAATGCTGGGTGTAAGACCGATTGCTGCCATAATTCCCCCAGACATTACTGTCATTAGACCTCTTGACTTTCCTTCAGCATCTTCTCTTTGCCATCCTACTGCAAACATTACACCACCAACCATAGCTACTACTGCTCCAATTTTTACTAACCAATCGCAGATGAAGTCTATAAACGGGTCGATTAACGATGTATTTGAGTTTGAACCTGCTGCAAAACAAACAAAAGGCATTGACAAACAGATTATAAATGTAACAATCGAAGTTATGCTAACAATCCGTCTATTTTTTCTCTTTTCTTCTTTCAATTTCAAATTTTCTCTTTTGTTAAGTTCATTTTTTAATTGCATATTTTTCTCCTTTCATTTTTAGGAAATTATTTCCTAAAACTTCTTAATTTTTTATTAGTAACCACTGTAATTGAATTCTCTAACAATTTCCTCGCCTGTTAGAGTAGTTACTATTTCATTTTTCAAAGTTGCTTTATCATATCTATAAATACTGATATTTGCATTTTTCATAACAGACACTTGCATTGACTTATTTGTGTATGTTCTTATAAATGCTGAGTTTACAGATATATAGCAACCTTGATATTTACTTGAATATGGAAACCATAAACTTACTAGCTTAATCTTTTTTCCTCGACTATCTCTTTTGTTTATGATTCTTTCATTAAACATTTGCGAATTTGAAAAATGCAAATTTAAGATTTCACTTGTATCTATGTTATCTTGTCCTTTCTTATTAAATTAAATTTTCAGTTTTCTAATCCTCCTTTATGCACAAAAAGAAGCCACTAAACATATGAAATTTTCAAATCATATTCTCTGGCTTCTTTTCTTAATTCAATACTATATTAACTTATAAACACTTTGTTGTCAAGTGTTTTTATATTGCAAAAATTATGTAGTATGTCAATAATAATATTGCAAAAAGGATTGCAAGTTCCAGAGAGTTCAAATTATAACAAAATACACTTAAAAATATTGGTGCTTTTATTTCTTTTTCAGTGTCTGTAACAAGAGTTAATAAATCTTCATCACTCTCTGTTTCCAATATATTTATTATCTTATCAATATTATTTTTTGAAGTTTCGTCAATATTATAGTATTTTGAATTTTGACACTTTTTTAGTCTTTTAATAATTTTAGTTACTTTTTTACTTGCAAAAAATGATTTGTTTTTTGTAATGATTTTTTTTAAGTTGTATAACTCATTCTTTATTTTACCACTTGCTCTGATTTTTAAATAATCTTCTATTTTATTCATTAAATCACATTCTTTCTTATGTATCTGCTTCCGACCTGTTTTTGCTCCATTTTATTTATCATTGTTTTTTCTATTTATTTGTACAATACACATTAAAGCAATGCCAAACATTGTACCTGTTATAAAACATAAAATATTTAATATCATAACCTCACTCCTATCATTATATTTTGTGCCATATATATTTTTAATTTTTTAAAAATAATCATTTAGCATTTCTTCAGCTTCAATAGTTATATCCTTTTTATGAGAACGAATATAAAATTCTATATCTTTTAACAATTCTTTTTTCTTTTTAATAAACTTGAGTTGATCTACATAATATTCGATTTCTTCCGAATTATTGCTCCCCATTTTTCTTTCTTGGATACAACCAGACAATAGATATTTAAAATCATCCGATTCTTGATTTAGAACACCCATTATTTTTGATACATCACTCAATAATAAAATATTATTTTCTTTTATTATTTTTTTTGTTTTGTCTGTAATTTGATTTTGTAATTGTTTATTTATTAAAGATATAGATAAACATAAAGCCAATAATATTACTAATATTACTCCAACGATAGCAAATCCTACTCCAATTTTGTGAAATCCGTCAATAAAGAGTAATCCTAATAAAACATTACATAAACTACCAAAAAATAATATAGGGAAAGCTATAACATTACATTCTTCTTTATATTCTTCGAATTCTTTAGCTTTATTTTTTAATTGGAAATAATCATTTATTTCTTCAGTATCGATTTTAAATAGATTTCTGCTCAGTTCTTCCGAACTACTTCTTTTTATTTTAGGCTTAATATTGTTTGGTATTTCTATCGATTCAAAAGGTATTCCGTCCACTAAACAGCAACCACTTAAACATAAATCGCTCGGTATTTTCTTTATATCAGTATAACCTATGTTTAAATCTCCTTTTACCGTTAAGTTATGTGGTAGTTTATATATTTTAGTATTTGAAATATTTAAACTACCATCTACTGTTAGGTTGTCTGGTAATTTTGTTATCTTTATGTTGCTTAAATCAAGATTTCCGTTGTTGTCTGTAAGGTTGTTTGTTTCTGCTATTGTCAATTCCATTTTTTGTTTCCTTTCCTTTTACCTATATAAAGTTTCTCTTTTGGGAATATACAATTAATCTCCTTATTTTAAAAAAATTTAATGATGTTAATTGTTCATCATTTCATAAACTTCATCAACCAAAGAGTTATAGTCAATAGCAACTCCACTTTTTTTATTTAAATCTTTTTCTTCTTCAAGTAAGATTTTTTTATCAAGAGAAGCTTGTACTACTGGTTTTGCTTGATAACGAATTTTACTGTTAAAACATCTATCTGGAAATAAATATCTTAAAGTTTCTTCAATTTCACTTTCGATTTTATTTCTATTTCTCATAGTGAAAAGCAATTTAAAATCAAATCCTAATTCAGATGAGTATTCAATAATTTCAAGCATTTGTTGTAAAGTTGTATCTACACCTTCTAAACTGCCATTTTCAATCTTAATTGGAATTATGACAATGTCATTTTCAGATTTACAAGCAGTTATTCCATTTATTGTTATTGCATTTATAATTGGCGAATTGTCAATTATACAAACATCATATTCATTTTCAACTTCTGACAATGCCATAGATAATCTTGTGTCAGATTTTACAGGACTTGCTTTTAGTCGCATATCTGTTTCTACTAATTTTGACGATGATGGAATAATGGAAATATTCGGGTATTTAGTTTTTATGATAGCATTTCTTATACTTCTTGGATTCAATAAAACATCACTAATATCACAATTTTTGATGTTCTTATTCATATATTCATTGATTATCTCAATGCCTTCCATTCCAGTTAAGCCATTATAAATAGCTTTTCTTTTGTCAAATTCTTTTTTCATTGCTTCCAAAGTAGTTACATCTACTACTTTGTTTAAATTTAAAACTGTTCCACTTGTGTTGCTTTGAGGGTCTAAATCAACAATAAGAACTTTTAAGCCTTTGCAAGATAATCCATATGCTAAATTTTTTGCAGTTTCGCTTTTGCCTGTACCACCTTTTTGAGTAACAATATTAAATATTCTCATTCTTCTTCTCCTTCGATAAAATCGTATTTTAAGTTAATTCCTACATATTTTAGAAATTCATTTAATTCTTCTGTATTATCACATTTAAAAGTAATACTTTTAGCCGTAACAGTAGTATTAAATTGATATTTCTTTTTGATTTCTTTGGCAAATTTCTTGTTATACTCTTGTCTGCTACTTTTTTCTATGTTCTTTGTTTTTTCAGACTTACCCTCATACTTGTTTTTGATGTTTGTTACTTGCCTTCCTGTAATACCAAGTGCAGAACCTATATAATCTCGTTTATTTTGTTCTGGTCTTTTTCCTATGCTAACAAGATAGTCATAAAACTCCTCTTTTTCTTTTATTTCTTTGTATAAAGTTTCGTGAGTAGGTCTTCTTTGTAGGTTAGCATCTCCAATTACATCTTTCATAACATATTTGTTTTTTGGCTTTTCTTGAACTAATACATCCATATAGCCGTCGTGAACTATCTTATTTTCAGTATTAGAATTATATAATAGGCTTATAGCTCTATATCTTTTTGCACCAGATAATAAAGTGTAATGCTTTCCGTCTGAGCCTGTTTCTTCATAAACTAATCCATTGTGAATTTGACCGTGTTCAAGTATTGAATTTGCAAGTGCTGAAATTTCTTCTTGCTTAAAATCATAATAATTGTCTGGATTTTCACGAATATCATTGATATGTATTTTTGTTTTTTGCTTTCCTTTGTTTAGTGTTTTAGCTAAACTCATAATTTAACCTCACTTATCTTAATTCTTTGCTACTGCCGATGAAAAGTAATTATAAAAATTCAATATTGTGTCTTCTTTTGATTTACATTTATCATATAAAAAAATTAGTTCTTTTCTTGTCTTTGACAAAATATCACTAACTTTATTATTTTTTATGAAATCATATATTAAATATATAATTACTTTAATTTTTTTCTTATTTTCTTCTGAAAATGTTTCAAGCATTTCTTTAGTATAATTAAACTCAAAACTTTTTAATATATCTTTAAATGTTTGAATTTGTTTTTTTGTGAGTTCAGTCTTTTCCAGTTCTTCATTTATATAATATAAATAAAATCTATCTATCTTTTTATTTATATTATTATCTTTGACTTTTTCGTCAATACCCTCTTGATTTTTTTGACAAGAGGTATTGATTTTTTTATCAAGTATATAAATTCTTCTTTCAATTACTTCATTATTGTTATTTCTCACAATTTCTACATCTACAAAACCGTAATCTTTTTAAGTCTGCTATCCATCTTGATACAGTTTCAATAGTTACATTATACAAATTTGCAAAATATTTGTTTTTTGCATAACAGTAACCATATTTGTTAGTAAGTGCTGTAATTTCTGCATAAAGTAATTTTTCAGAAGATTTTAATTGTTTGTTATACCTTACAGTTGCTGGAATAACTGCATAGTAACTTGTTATATCATTTTCATTCATCTTTATTTTGGGAAATTTTTTCCTTTTCTTCCATATCCTTTCTTATTAAATTTTTGATATATTTGTTTTTATAATCTTGTTTTTGCAACATTTCGTAAAGTTTCTGGTCAGCAGGGAAAAATCTAACTTTGAATTCTTTTGTTTTTTCCCTTCTGTATTTATTTTTTGCTTCTTTTGTTTTTTCATAGTTTGCCATTTGTTTACCTCTTTTCTTTAGTTTTATGTACTTTATAAGCTAAACTACGAAAATACTCAAAAAGTAATAATTCTTTTTGAGTATTTCTATCAAATTTTAAATCGCATACCGACTTATACATTTTTTCATTTTTCAAAATTATTTTTACAACTTTTCTATCAAAATAACTTGGTAAAATAAACAGTATAGTTATTTGTATAAAAAGTGTAACAGCTAATATGCTAAAATATATAGCATATAAAGTTTTACTTGTTATATTTAGCATTTCAAAAAAATCTTTTGTTTGAAAAAAATATACTACAATAGTAAGAAAAGTTGTAAATCCAATAAAACACAAAAATATATGATGTTTCTCATTTACTTCATAAATAGATAATCCTTTTTTTACTGCACTTTTATTCAAAAAGAATTTTTTGCTTTTTTCATAAAAATCAAGCTCATCTACACTTTCAATATTTTTTGTATCAATCTTCATAAAATACACCTATTCCTTTTATTTTAACTAAATCTGTTAATCGTTGCTTGAAAATCTTCACAGTTCCATTCATCATCAACACCACATTGCACTTCGTCTAAAAGATTTTTTATGAAATACTCTGCTGCATTTTCTTTTATAAATTTTTTGTTTTCGTGAAATGCCCAGCTTAAATCAATTCCACCGTGAGCATTATCACTTGTTTCTTTCCAGTCTTCCCATTGTCCTGTTGTGTAATGAGAAAACTCATCAAGATGTCCCCATTCTTTTGTATCTTTTGCAAATTGTATTGCTCTTTCTGTATATTCTTTTAATGTCATTTTCAAAATTCCTTTCCTTTGTTTATATCTATATTATATACTAACCCCCCGAAAAATTCTATTGACATATTACACAAAGATTTTGTGTTTTTTTTATGCACTTTTATATGAAATTGAATTTATTATGTTTTTTCTTTATTTGCATTAACATTTAATATCATTAGCATAATTTTCAAATTTTTTCACCGTATCATTTACCATCTTCGATGTAACTTTAACATATATATCATAAGTTGTTCTTATATTACTGTGTCCTAATCTCTCTGATACAGCTTTTATATCTGCTCCTGCTTCTATTAGTCTTGTTGCGTGAGTATCTCTAAAATCGTGAAAACGGCAAGGAATGCCTAATTCATAATGAATAACTTTAAATGGATATTTACAAGTGTCTGTCCCTTCAAAAATGCCATTATCTTTAAGAAAAATAAAATCTATTTCTGGCAAAGCAACATCTATCTCTGCATAAGCATTTAATATTTTTATTTCTGGTTTATTCGTAAATTGATTTATAACTACTTTCTTATAATGTTTCATATAAGTATCTCCATATTCTTTTTTATGGCATTGTTGTTCTTCTTTATACAATTTTAGAGCTTTTATTAAAGTATCTCCTATAGATATTGTTCTGTAACTACTTTTAGTTTTACAACTTCCTAAGTACCATACTGTTGTCGATTTCCCACTTAAGTGTCTCTTTTTTGTTGCTCCTTTTTGATTTTTCTTTACTATAATTTTTTCTACTGTTAATGTTTTGTTTTCAAAATCGATATTATCCCAAGTTAATCCAAATACTTCAGATACTCTAAGCCCTGTATAATAGGCAGTAAGCATAGCATAATATATACAATGATTATTCTTAAATCTTTCAAGTATCATATTTATTTCTTTCTTCGAAAAAATATGTACTGGGTCGCTATCTGGAATATCTCTTGATGGAAGTCCAACATTTAATGCTGGATTTTTATTTATAAATTCGACCACATTTGTAGCATATCCAAAAGAACCCTTTAGAACTTTTAGTATATTTTTTAAAAATGCTTTTGAAAACGATTTTTCCACATAAATAGCAGTCATAAGTTCATTTATTGTAGATGCAGTTATTTGCGATAATCTATACATTCCTATTCTTGGTTTTATATGATTTTTTATTATATTTTTATATGCTTGAATTGTATTATATTTCAGATTTACTTGACAGTAATTTTCCATCCAATAATCCAAGTAATCTGAATATGAAATTGTAGAAGGAGTAAATGAATGTCCGAGTATTATTATACTCATTATATGCTTGTATCCCTTCTATCTCTGCTTCTTTTTTTGTTTTAAAACCAGACTTTGTAATTTGTTTTCTTTTTCCATCAACTACTGCTGCTTCAAATTGATATTGATAAACCTTTCCTCTTTTTCTGACATTTACATTTCCCATATTTCTTTGCCTCCAATAAATAAATTTTGGCAAATGAAATAAACAAAAAGAGCTAACATTATAAAATGTTAACTCCCTCTTAAGACAACTTTTAATTGTCAACATCTTGTCAACGGCTCTGTATCGCACTATTATCAATAGTTTTGTAATTTTGTCAACGCAATTTTTATATTTCCGTTGACAAATCGTTGACAAATATATATTTTATATGTTTTATGTTAATTTATATATTCTCTGTAACCCTTGATATTACTGATTTTTACCACAGCAGTTCTTATACTTCTTCCCACTTCCACATGGGCAAGGATCATTTCTTCCAACCTTTGGTCCATCATTTACAATAGTTTGTTGTACATGGTTTTTATCAGATTGTGATAATTTTCCATCTACTAAACTAATTGCTGAGTCATCAAATCCTTCATTTGTTACTTTAACATTTGATGTTCTAACTACATTTCCAACTTTTTCAACATGAGAAAGAATTTTAACTACATCTAATTTGATATTTTCATTCATTTCGTCAAACATATCTGTTCCTTCAATTCTATATTGAACAACAGGGTCTTTTTGACCATAAGCACGAAGACCAATACCATTTTTTAATTCTTCCATGTTATCAATATGATCCATCCATTTTTGATCAACAACTTTTAATACAACAACTCTTTCAAGTTCTCTTATTTCGTTTTCTCCGAAGTCTTTTTCTTTAGCTTCATATTTTTCATGGACTTTATTTGCCAATTCTTCAGAAACTTCTACTATGTCTAGAGTTTCTTTATTCATACTATCTAATTCTGTAATACCAAATACATCTATTATATCTTGCATTAAAGCTTCTTTATTAACATTTTCATTCTCTGCTACATTAAAGTGTGTTGATACTACATCATCTACTATAGAATTAAACATTTTCTCGATATTATCTTTTAAATCTTTACCATCAAGAACTTCTCTTCTTTGTTTATATATAAGTTCTCTTTGAGCATTCATAACATCGTCGTATTTTAATACGTTCTTTCTTATACTAAAGTTTCTACCTTCAACTCTCTTTTGAGCATTTTCAACTGCGTTTGTTATTATCTTAGACTCTATAGGTAGATCTTCTGAAGCATTTAATTTATCATATACTTTTGTAATAGCAGCTCCACCGAATATTTTCATTAAATTATCATCTAATCCTATATAGAATCTAGAGCTTCCTGGATCTCCTTGACGACCACTACGTCCACGTAATTGGTTATCAATTCTTCTTGATTCATGTCTTTCTGTACCAATTATTTTTAATCCACCGGCTTCGATAACTTTTTGTTTCTCTTCTTCTATTTCTTTATCATATTTTTTAACTAATTCTCTAAATGTTTTTCTTGCATTAATAATATCTTGATCATCTGTTTCGTTAAATGCTGTAGCTTGCTCTATCATTTCTGGAACATATTTTCTACGTTTCATTTCTTGTTTTGCTAAATATTCACTGTTACCACCAAGCATAATATCTGTACCACGACCAGCCATGTTTGTTGCTATTGTAACAGCACCATATTTACCTGCTTGTGCAATTATTTCAGCTTCTCTTTCATGTGCTTTAGCGTTTAATACTTGATGTTTAATTCCTTCCTTAGTTAATATTTTACTTAACTTTTCAGATTTCTCGATTGAAACAGTACCAATTAATACTGGTTGTCCCTTTTCATAACTTTCTTTTACGTCCTTAACAACAGCTTTAAATTTAGCTTTTTCATTCTTATATATAATATCTGATAAATCTTTTCTTATCATAGGTTTATTTGTTGGTATAGAAACAACATCTAAGTGATAAATTTCTTGGAATTCTGATTCTTCTGTCATTGCTGTACCAGTCATACCAGATAATTTAGCATACATTCTAAAGTAGTTTTGGAATGTAATGGTTGCTAATGTTTTAGATTCATCTGCAATTTTAACATGTTCCTTTGCTTCAATTGCTTGATGTAATCCATTATTGTATCTTCTACCATACATTATACGTCCAGTAAATTCATCAACGATTAAAACTTCTCCATCTTTTACGATATAGTCTATATCTTTTTTCATAACACCATGTGCACGTAATGCTTGGTTAACATTATGAACGATTTCAGAGTTTTCTAAATCGTTAAAATTATCTACTTTGAAATATTCCTCTGCTTTTTTAATACCTTTTTGTGTTAATGATGCAGATTTTGCTTTTAAATCTACTATATAATCATATTTCTCGTTATCTTCTGCTTGGTCATAATCTTTTACATCTTCTTCAACTATAACTTTTGCTTCTAGCGTTCTTACAAAGCTATCTGCTTTTTTGTATAATTCTGATGATTTATTTGCTCTACCAGATATAATAAGAGGTGTACGAGCCTCATCAATTAAGATACTATCTATTTCGTCTACTATTGCATAGTTTAATTCTCTTTGTACAAGTTGTTCTTTATATAGAACCATATTATCTCTTAAGTAGTCAAATCCGAACTCATTATTTGTTCCATATGTTATATCTGCAGCATATGCTTTTCTTCTTTGGTCTGGTTCTAATCCATTAACAACAAGTCCTACTGTTAATCCTAAAAATTTATATAATTTACCCATCCATTCGCTATCTCTTCTAGCTAGGTAATCATTTACTGTAATAACATGAACACCTTTACCTGTTAACGCATTTAGGTATGCAGGAAGTGTTGCAACTAAAGTTTTTCCTTCACCTGTCTTCATTTCTGAAATTCTACCTTGGTGTAGTATAATACCACCAATTAATTGAACATCAAAATGTCTTAATCCTAAAACTCTTCTAGACGCTTCCCTAACAACTGCAAAAGCCTCAGGTAATATATCATCTAATGTCTTTCCCTCTTCTAGTTGCTTTTTAAAGTACTCAGTTTTTCCTGTTAGTTCTTTGTCTGTTAATTTTTCCATCTCTGGTTCTAATTTGTTAATCTGCTCTACTATTGGCATTACTCTCTTTACTTCTTTTTCACTGTATGATTTAAAGATTTTCCTTAATACGCCCATTCGTCTTTTGCCTCCTAAAAATAAATATCATGTGTACTATATCACTAAAATAATTTTTTCGCAATATTTTACCCCAAAAAAACATATATAAGAAACTTTTTTCATAATATTTATAAATGGAGGTGCATTTGCTTTGTTTATATATAATATTAAAGTTAGTGGAAGCATGTTATTTAAGATTTTTTTTGTGATTGTTACAATTATAATTCTTACTGTTTTTTCTATATGCTGTTATAATTTGTTTGTAGATGCTAAGAATAATGTTAATATAGCAGATAATTCATCAGCAGTAATAGAAATAGACCCTAAAAATTATACTAATATATTAAAAGATTCTCATGAACACATAGATAATTATGTTGGTAAATCATATAAGTTTTCTGGATATATTTATAGAGCATATGATTTTACTGATGAACAATTTGTGCTTGCTCGTGATATGGTAATTAGTTCTGACTATCAAACTCTTATTGTTGGATTTCTTTCTGAATATAAGGATATTAAAAACTATGCAGATGATACATGGGTAGAAGTTACAGGAACCATAAAAAAAGTAGATTATCATGGTGACATGCCAGAGCTACAAATTACATCTTTAAAAGAAATAGATAAACCAAATGATGAATATGTATATCCACCAGATGAATCCTATGTTCCAACAGTATAATATTAATCCACCAACGAAATTGTGGTTTTCGACGGTGGATTAATTTTGTTACTTATAACTTTATCTTTCTAATATTGCCTTTACTACTCCTTTATCTATTAATGTGCTAAATATATTTTTTAGAATAATAAGTATTATTGGCCCTAAAACCATTCCCCAAACTCCTATAAATTTAAATCCTGTATACATTGCAATTAGAGTAAATATTGGATGAATTCCTAATTTATTACTTACTAATTTAGGTTCTAAAAACTGTCTTACAACAGACATTATTCCCCATAATACTAAAAGACCTACTGCAAGTTCTATATTTCCATCTGCTGCACTTATTACTGCCCAAGGTAGCATTATCGTTCCAGAGCCTAAAATTGGTAGTGCATCTACAAATGCAATTCCTAAGGCTATTAATAACGGATAACTTATTTTTATTCCTATAATATTTAATACATAAAATCCTATTAAAGAAATAACAAAAGAAACTAATACCAATATAAATTCAGCTTTTAAATAATTTCCAACTGAGCTTATTATTTCATGTATATGGCTACCTAGCTTTTTTACCCATTTGGCTGGTAGGTGATGCTCCATTTCATCTATCATATATACTTTGTCTACACACATAAAATATAACGCCACTAATGTTATAGAGGTATAAATTGCAATTGTTGGAATTTGCATTAAAAAATCTAAAAGTTTTGATAAACTATTTTTTACCCATGTTGTTATATTATTAAAAAAATCGTCGTTTGAAGTCTCTATTACTTTTTCTACCTGTTCTGGCAAATGTAATCTCTTTATATCAAATTGCGAACTAATATTTTCTATTTGAGTATATGCTTTATCAATATAAGTATTTAATCCTTGCATTAAATTAGATGCCTCAGAAACTAATGTTGATATTCCCCAAACAAGTAGACCTGTAATTATCGAAATTGCAATTAAAAATATTATTATACTACTCGTCCTTCTTTTAAAGCCAAATTTCTTCATAAAAAATTTTATTGGATGTTCTAATGTTAATGCTATAATAAATGCTACTAGAAATGGCATGTAAAAAACACTAAGTTTAAACAAAAGTATTAAAACAACAACACTTATAGCAATTATTCCTATTCTTTTTATTACTTTTGTAAAATAACCCAACTCTACAACCATTTCTTCCTCCTATATTTATTATATGTATATTTGTGTTATTTATGACTCGCTTTAATTATTATTTTTAGAAGAGGGATTTTAGGAACGTCCCCCAAATCCCGAAGAACGCCAAAATCCCAAGGAACGTCCCAAAATCCCAGTTATTAAAAAAGAGAATTTCCAATTATGAAAATTCTCTTTTAAATATAGTTAACTTATAAACTTTACCTAATCCAATGCATCAGACATATTTTTGTAAAATTATTCTGCATTTTTATTTTTATTTGTACAACAAATATCTTCTAATGTAGCACATACTCCCTCTGAATTAATTTCTTTATTTTTAGCTAAATCTCCTAATGTAATCATTCCTATAACCTTATTATTATCAACTATAGGAATTCTTCTAATTTTATTCTCTGCCATTTTATTTTCTACATTTTTAATGTCATCATCTAAAGTACAGCTATAAACATTACAAGTCATTATATCGCTAACTTTAGTTGTATTACAATCTTTATTAGATGCTATACATCTTAAAGTTATATCTCTATCTGTTACTAACCCTACTAAATTTTTTCCTTCATCACAAACTGGAATACATCCTACATGTTTTTCATTCATAATTTTAGCGCAATCTGTAACAGTAGAGTTTGGCAAGCAATAGTAAATATTATTACACATACAATCTTTAACTTTCATTTAATATACCTTCCTTGCTCTAAGTTTAAACAAATAAGTTACTGGTATACTATTATGATGTCCTTTTATAAAAAAATAATTCTTACATTTTTAGCCATTTTTAAAAATCAACATATGGACTATATCTTCTCATTCCTCTATTTAAATACATATTTTTATTTTGGATTTCTGATTGTCTTTCTGCTACTTTTTCTTTTATTATTAGAATTTTTAATAAATCAATTATAAGGTTTTTCATGTCTTTTGTATTTTCTTTTATTTTTAGTTCTTTATAAAGATTTTGGACTATTTCATCAAAATTATTTTGACAAGTTTGTATGTCTATTTGTTTTATTTTTTCACTTAAATCTTTATAAATATCAGGGTAATTTTTCTCTAAATCATACGAAAAATTATCGTAATCATAATTACAATATGTATTCTCCTGATTTATATTATATCCCAAAACCGTACTCATATATTCTTCATAATTTTTATCGTACATTTTTATAACCTCCTTATTTTATTTTATAAAAAAAAGACACTTGATGTGCCTCTTTTTCTTATAATTCATTAACTAATTTTTTAAACTGATTTCCTCTATCTGCAAAGTTTTTGAACATATCAAAACTTGCACTAGCAGGTGAAAATAATACAACTTGATTTTCTTTTGCAACTTGTTTTGCTGCTTTTACAGCATCTCCTAATGTTTGACAAAAACAAATTGGAAGTTCTACTCCTTGTTTTTCCAGTTCTTTTGTAGTGGCATCTAGTATTTTCTTAGCTGTATTGCCAATTAAAACTAATGCTTTTACTTTTCTTACAATGTATTTTCCTAAAATATCATAGTCTAAATTTTTATCATATCCACCAGCAATTAAAACTATTTCCTCGTCATATGCATTTAAACCTGCAATTGTACGTGATGGGCTTGAACTTGCAGAATCATTGTACCATTTTACTCCATTAATTTCTCTTACAAATTCTAATCTGTGTTCTACTGCATTAAATTCTTTTATTGCTTCTACAGCTGTTTTTTCATCTACTAATTCTCTTGTTGCTGCAAGTGCCGCACAAATGTTTTCGAAATTATGAGTTCCTCTTAGTTTAATCTCTTTGACATTTAAAATATGCTTTCTTAATTTGTTTTCACATTCTTTTATGATATTTCCATCAACTATATATCCATCATTTAATTTTTCTTTACTACTAAAATATATTACCTTAGAATCTGCTTCTGGCTTACATTTTCTTGTAATTTCATTATCATAGTTTAGTATTAGTGTATCATCTTGTGTTTGATATTTAAATATTGTTTTCTTAGCCTCTATATATTCTTCATATGAACTATGTATGTTCAAATGATTTGGTGTTATATTTGTAATTACAGAAATATTTGGGCTTACTTCCATTTCCATTAATTGAAAACTACTTAATTCTAAAACAACTATATCATCTGGTAAGATTTCTGAAAGCTTTGTAAATAAAGGTGTACCAATATTTCCACCAAGATAAGTATTATATCCTGCATGTTCTAATATCGCATATATTAAACTTGTAGTAGTTGTTTTACCTTCACTTCCAGTAACACCAATTATTTTACAAGGACACATCTTCATAAGCATTTCTATCTCTGTAGTAACTATTGCACCTTTTTCTTCTTCAGCTCTTAATTCTGGTCTTGTAGGTAAACAACTTGGTGATCTAAATATTAAATTAAATCCATTTAAATTTTTTAAATTGTCTTTTCCTAAAAAATATGGAATAGCATGTGATGTTAATTTATTTACTATTTCTCCAGGAAGTTCATCAATTGTTCTATCGTCAAAAACTGTTACATTAGCTTTTTTGTCATATAAATAATCTAATAAAGGAATATTGCTTACTCCTAACCCAATAATTGCTACTTTTTTATGATATATATAATTTTCAAATTCTTGTAATTTTTCGTTTATGTAATCCAATATAATACACCTCTCCACAGGGATTTAGGGACGTTCCTTTTTTCCCTATTAATTTTTTATTATTATTTTTTTATATATTCCATTATTTTATTTGCTTCATCTTCTATTGTTTTACATTCTGTTACATCTAAAACTTTTGTAATTGGATGAATTTTATAATAACCTGATTGTTTTTGAAGTTCATCTCTTTTTTGTATATGTTCTTTTAATTCATCAACTGTTATTTTCCCTTCGTATTGGTTCATTTTTCTTCTAACTCTTTCATCTATATCTGCAATAAGAAGAAAATGATAATCAATTTTTGGATACATATTTACTATGTCTCTTGAAGATAATATAACATTATATTTTTGTTTTAAATTTTCTACTATATTTCTTCCGAAGTCATATAATTTATCATTATTTGCATAACTACTAATCTTAGAAGTAGCTATAGAAGTTTCTAATGATTGTAAATCTTTTTCGTTAATTTTTTTGTCGTGAATATATACAACACTTTCTCTATCTTCTATCTCTATTCTTAACTTAAGTTTATCCATTATGTTTTTTATGTTTAAACCACTTAATTTATTATTGTCCTCTTTAACATTTATTAATCCTGTTTTTAATATACCATATGTAATTGCCCTGTATATGTTTCCACCATGCAACAAAACAGAATTTGGTATCTCATCTAATAATTTTTTACAAACAGAAGTCTTTCCTGTTCCTACATAACCTTCAATTCCAACAACTATATTTTCCATAATATTCCTCCTATATTTAGCTTTCGTAATTATATAACAATATGTTTATTTTTTCAAATAATTTAAATTTTCATTAAAAGAAGTGTATTTTGCGTATACATTGCATAATATTATATACTTAATTTATGTATATTTTTATTTTTTATGTAGAAACTAAGTATATATTTATTGGTAATACCAATAATAACTGTGGCACTAAATTAATGACCACAATCTATTATGGAGGTGCTTAAATAATGGCTAAAAATAAAGAAAAGAAAAATAAGAAACAAGGAAATAATGCTGAAAAGCATAAACCTGTTAATAACGAAACTTTAAACGAACAAAAATAAGTGATTATAGGGATTTAGGGACGTTTCTTAAATCCCTATTTTATTGGCTTAGCCAATATAAATATGACAAAAGAGAGGTACTTGTCTAATACAAGTCCTCTCTTTCACTGTAATGTTAGCCTCTACAAAATTCGTTATTTTTACAGAAAGATATACTTTGTATGCTTCTGCAAATATATGTACACTATTTTAACTTAGTCTTCCAAATATTTCTTCAAAAATTTACCAGTATAAGATCTATCATTTTTGCAAATTTGTTCCGGTGTTCCAACAGCGACTATTTCTCCACCGCCATCTCCACCTTCTGGTCCTAAATCTATTATATGGTCACAAGTTTTTATTAAATCCAAATTATGTTCGATTACTATTATAGTATTTCCAGTATCTACAAGTCTTTGCAATATATCAACTAATCTATGAACATCTGCTATATGAAGACCTGTTGTTGGTTCGTCTAAAATGTATAATGTTTTACCTGTTGCTCTTTTAGATAATTCAGTAGCTAGTTTAACTCTTTGTGCTTCTCCTCCTGATAAAGTTGTAGATGGTTGTCCTAGTTTTATATAACCAAGGCCTACATCATATAATGTTTGAATTTTTTGTTTTATTTTTGGAATATTGCTAAAGAAATCCAAAGCTTCTTCTACAGTCATGTCTAACACATCTGCAATAGTTTTACCTTTATATTTTACCTCTAATGTTTCATGATTATATCTTTTACCTTTACATACTTCACATGGTACATAAATATCTGGTAGGAAATGCATTTCGATTTTTATTAAGCCATCACCATTACAAGCTTCACACCTACCTCCTTGCACATTAAAGCTAAATCTACCTTTTTGATAGCCACGCAATTTTGCCTCATTAGTATTGGCAAAAATCTCTCTTATTGTATCAAACACGCCTGTATATGTCGCTGGATTCGACCTTGGTGTTCTACCGATTGGTGATTGATCTATATTTATTATTTTATCTATTTTATCAATTCCAACTACTTCTTTACATTTACCTGGTTTTTCATTAGAGCCATTTAATTGTTTTGTAATTGTTTTATATAGTATTTCATTTACTAATGTACTCTTTCCAGAACCAGAAACACCTGTTACACAGTTAAATACTCCTAGTGGAAATTTAACACTTATATTTTTTAAGTTATGTTCTGTTGCGCCCTTAACTTCTATTGCTTTTCCTTTTACTGTTTTTCTTCTCTTTTTTGGTACAGGAATATTTTTTCTTCCACTTAAATATTGGCCAGTTATAGAATTTTCTACTTTTTTAATTTCTTCTGCTGTTCCCTGTGCCATTACATTACCACCATGTACACCAGCACCTGGACCTATATCGATTATTTGATCTGCTGCATACATAGTATCTTCATCATGTTCTACAACAAGAAGTGTATTTCCTAAATCCCTTAATTTTTTTAGAGTCGCTAATAATTTATCATTATCCCTTTGATGTAAACCAATACTAGGCTCATCTAAAATATAAAGTACACCTGTTAAACCTGAACCTATCTGAGTAGCTAAACGTATACGTTGTGATTCTCCTCCTGATAGAGAACCCGCTGATCTTGATAATGTTAAATATTCCAACCCAACATCTATTAGGAAATTTAATCTCTTATCAATTTCCTTAAAAATCTGTTCCCCTATTAATTTTTCTTGGTTAGTTAATTCTAGACTTTTTAAATAATCCCTAATTTTATTTATAGGCATATCTGTTAATTCATTAATATTTTTATCTCCAACTTTTATAGAAAGAATTTCTTTTCTTAATCTTGCACCATGGCAAGCATGACAAGGACTTTCACTCATATACATTTCATAAAATTCTCTCATGCCTTGTGATTTTGTTTCATTATGTCTTCTTTCTAATGTCGGGATAACACCTTCAAATGGTGCACTAAATTTTCTTATTCCAAAAGGAGATTCATGTTCAAAATCAATGCATTCATCTCCAGTTCCATATAATATCTTATCCAAGAAATCTCTTGGTAATTTTTTTATTGGAACTTTTATATCTACACCATAATGTTTACCAATGGTTTCAAAATACATTTTAGCCATTGTTTCTCCTTTTTTCATTGTACTAGATCCAAATGCTTTAACACCATCATATAAAGTCTTATTTTTATCTGGTATAATTAAATCTTCATCCATTTTCAATAAATAACCAATGCCTGTACATTCTGGGCAAGCTCCTTGTGGATTATTAAATGAAAACATTCTAGGTGTTAATTCTGGGAAGCTAAAACCACAATCTGGACAAGCATAATTTTGACTATATAAAGTTTCTCCATTGCCAGGAACATCTATTGTAACTATATTATCTGCGTGTTTTAAAGCAATCTCTACAGATTCTGTTAATCTACTTCTTATGTCTGGTTTAATTACAAGTCTATCAACAATTAAATCTATATTATGTTTTTTCTTTCTATCTATTTTAATATCATCTGATAGCTCTATATTTTCACCATCTATTCTTGCTCTTATAAACCCTTCTTTTAATAAGTCTTGAATTAATTTTGTATACTCACCTTTTCTTCCACGAATTATTGGAGCTATAACTTGAATTTTAGTTCCTTCTTCTAATTTCATTATATTATCTATAATTTGGTCTATTGTTTGCTTTTCGATTTTCTTGCCACAAATTGGACAATATGGCACACCAATTCTTGCATATAATAAACGAATATAATCGTAAATTTCTGTTACAGTTCCAACTGTTGACCTAGGATTCTTTGATGTTGTTTTTTGATCTATAGATATTGCAGGTGACAAACCTTCTATTGATTCTACATCTGGCTTTTCCATTAAGCCTAAAAATTGCCTTGCATATGAAGAAAGGCTCTCTACATACCTTCTTTGTCCTTCTGCATATAATGTATCAAAAGCCAATGATGACTTTCCTGAACCGGAAAGACCTGTTACAACTACTAATTTATCTCTTGGTATTTCCAAATTTATATTTTTTAAATTATGTTCTTTTGCTCCTTTTATAATTATTTTATCATTCATAAAATGCCCCCAATAAGTTTAGTTTGCATACTTAATCGGGAAAAAAGGAACGTCCCCCTACTCCCGATTGCTTACTCATTATATTATATTTAATTTATAAAAACAATAGTTTGGTAATAATTTCAAAACAAAAGTGCTATTTTAGAATATCTTCTAAAATAGCACACTAATAATTATCTTTCTTCGTTATCATCAAAAGTTACAAAACTATTTTTACCTTGCGTATTATATAATTCCATATTTAATGAATTTAAATAATTTCTCGAACTCTCGCTTCCATATAATATTCTATAGCCTTCTGTTGTCTTCTTTAGATATCCAATATGTCTATTTCCTAATTCACCATTTCCTACATATTGATCAACATTTGCTTCTGAAAATAATGTCCTGAAAGCAAAATTTAAACTGTCATTTTTATTTGTAAGAAGATTACTCATTTCATCTTCTGATAGTTCAAATGCTATATTATTGTTATGTGCTAAATTTTCTACATCATCAAATCTTCTTTTAGCAGTATATTTTGCTACATATAAATTAGACATTTGCCCATCTCTATGAACAACTTCATTCACTTTAAGAATTCTATCTAAAAGTATAATTTTACCATTATCGGGATCTGTGAACCACATTGTATTGGTACCTGGTGCAATGCGAATATTATTATCATTTATTCTATTTTCTTTTTCTTGTCTTTCTCTATTTTTAAAATTTTCTTCGTCAATAAATGCTTGATCATATATATCGTTAGCCATTTTTTTATCAGCTTGTTTTCGTAATTTTTCCTGCTCTTTCTTTTCTTTTTTCATTTGTGCTAACCATTCTGGAGTAAGCACTTTTTCTTCATATTTTAATGCATCTATAGAGTTATCTAATATTGTTACAGTAGTCTGCATATCATTTCCCGATTTCATTTCAGCTCTCCCTATTGGGTTTATTTTATAATAGTTTAATTGTTCTAAATTAAGTCTTCCACTTTGTACTAATTGATATAAACCATCATTGTATAAAAATTCCTCCAACGAATAATAAGCCGGTATCTCAAAACACACTTTTCTTAAATTTTGAGGTTCTAATCCTTCTGTTTGGTAATTTTGATTTAAATCTGCAACAATTAATTTTGTTGATTCCCCTTTTTGATGATGCAATAATCCTAATTCTTTTATTTTTTGAAAGCTATATATATCTAACCCATTCATACTTACAGTTCCATAAAACACTTCTTCTCCCGAATTATCTATAGAATTAGTTACATATGAATGTCTTGAATAAAAAGCCTGATTAGAATAATAGTCTTCTACCTTCTCTTCTTTATTCCCAGTAAAAAATGAAGCAATTTTAGAAAATATGCTTTTTTTCCTAGGAACTAACGCTAGTGTTTCTTCTTTTTTTCTTTTGAATCCAAACATTAAATTATCTCCTTTTATTCGACAAATATTCTTACAATATTATTTTATATTTATTAAAATTAATTGTCAATCATTATACTAAATCTTGCAATTCCTTAATTTTATCTCTTAATTCTGCAGCCTTTTCAAATTCCATTTTAGAAGCACATTTAAGCATTTCATCTGTTAATTTAGTAATTATTTCTTCTATATTTTGTTCTTCTTTTATGTCATATTCAGTAGAAACATCTTCTAGTACAGTAGCTTTTATCGTATCTCTTACAGATTTATTTATAGTTTGTGGCGTAATTCCATGTTCTTTATTATATTTCATTTGAATTTCACGTCTTCTATTAGTTTCGCTTATAGCTTTTTCCATAGAATCGGTTAATTCATCGGCATACATTATTACCTTTCCATTTGTGTTTCTTGCTGCACGTCCTATTGTTTGAATTAATGAACGTTCTGAACGTAAAAATCCTTCTTTATCTGCATCTAAAATTGCAACTAAAGAAACTTCTGGAATATCCAAACCTTCTCTTAATAAATTTATTCCTACTAAAACATCAAATTCTCCTAAACGAAGATTTCTTATAATTTCCATTCTTTCTAATGCTTTAATATCTGAATGCATATAGTTTACTTTTATATCTACATTCTTTAAATAATCAGTTAAATCTTCTGCCATTTTCTTTGTCAAAGTTGTAACCAAGACTCTTTCATTTCTCTCTGTTCTTTCTCTTATCTGCTCTATTAAATCATCAATTTGGTTTTCAATTGGTTTTACCTCTATTTTTGGATCAAGTAAACCTGTTGGTCTTATAATTTGTTCTACAACATTGTCTTTACTATGTTCTTTTTCGTAGTCTGCAGGCGTTGCACTTACAAATACCACCTGATTTATTCTTTCTTCAAATTCTTTAAAAGTTAATGGTCTATTATCATAAGCAGAAGGTAATCTGAATCCATAATTTACTAAAGAGTCTTTCCTTGCTTTATCTCCATTATACATCGCTCTTACTTGTGGTATAGTGGCATGTGATTCATCTATTAGTAATAAAAAGTCTTTAGGGAAATAATCAAATAATGTAAATGGTGGACTCCCTGTTTTCCTTCCACTAATATGTCTTGAATAATTTTCTATTCCTTGGCAAAATCCCGTTTCTTTCATCATTTCTATATCAAAATTTGTTCTTTCTTCTATTCTTTGTGCTTCTATTAATTTGCCTTGATCTTTAAAAAATTTAATTCGTTCCTCTAGTTCTTCTTCTATTGTTCCAATTGCTCTATCCATTTTTTCTTTTGTTGTAACATAATGTGAATTTGGGAAAATCATTACATGATTTCTTGTTCCAATTGCTTTTCCTGTTAATGGATTTATCTCTGAAATTTTTTCTATCTCATCACCCCAAAATTCCACTCTAATTGCACTTTCGCTTTGGTCTGAAGGATAAATTTCTACAATATCACCTTTTGCTCTAAAAGTTCCTCTTTTAAAATCTATTTCATTTCTTGTATATTGCATTTTTATTAATTTCTTAAGCACTTCATCTCTTGATTTTTGCATTCCTGGTCTTAATGATATAATCATATTCTCGTAATCTATTGGATCTCCTAAGCCATATATACATGACACAGATGAAACTATTATTACATCTTTACTTTCAAATAAACTAGCTGTTGCAGAATGGCGCAATTTATCTATTTCGTCATTTATAGAAGCATCTTTTTCTATATAAGTATCAGAGCTTGGAATATAACTTTCTGGTTGATAATAATCATAATACGAAACAAAATATTCAACATGATTTTCCGGGAAAAATTCTTTAAATTCTGAATATAATTGTCCTGCAAGTGTTTTATTATGTGCTAAAACCAATGTTGGTTTTTGTACACTTTGAATTATATTGGCCATTGTAAATGTTTTTCCTGAACCAGTAACTCCAAGTAAAGTTTGAAATTTCTTTCCTTGTTTTATTCCATTACTTAAATATTCAATTGCCTGTGGTTGGTCTCCTGTTGGCTTATACTCTGAATGTAATTTGAACATATTTGCCTCCTATTTTTTTATTTATAATTAATATCATCCTTTATTTTCCCAGTTTTCCCTAAAAATTATAGCATATGCAATATAAAAAGACAAGATAAGTGCAAATCTCTCCAAAACTATCTACTATCATTTTTATCTTTGTATTATATTATATATTATTTATACTTATTATAATTTTA
>UMCJ01025877.1_pt1 | contig 46667 bp, 37 predicted proteins | sample 1964171 | NCBI WGS metagenome assembly UMCJ01 (sample SAMEA4835962, study PRJEB28245) | human gut metagenome | biome: gut microbiome; material: fecal sample | place: Denmark | collected 2008
GAATCTGCTCCTACTGCTAGCCTGTACACTCCATTATTGCCCAAAACATTACTAGTATTATAAGTTGTTATATTATTATCAACATCATTAGTTTTCTCTTTGGTAGTTTCTTCCTTATTATTGTTTACTATTAGTTCTCTTAGTCCATTTTCTACTTTGTTGCTTACTTCATTATTAATACTATTTTCTAACTCATTTGTTGTATTATTCAAAGTTGAAATTGCATATACATCTAAACTAATAGTAATTATAACCAAAAAACATAAAGCTATTATTATAAATTTTATTTTTTTCTTCATTTTTTCTATCACCTTTTTATTCAAACTAATACAATTCTACTATAACATTTTTTTGATGTCAATTTTGGTTTCATTAGCTTTTTTCAGTAAAATTCTTAAATATAATTAGTTTTTGTCTAAAAAATAGAAGTAGAATGAAATTTAAATTTTACTCTACTTCTATTGTATTTTTAATTATTTTCTTCCTTTTCTCCATTATATTCATCCACTAAATATATTGGTCTATTCTTTGTCTCATTAAATATTCTACCTAAATACTCTCCAATAATTCCAAATAATAATATTTGAATTCCAGAAAAGAATAGTATTAAAAGTATTATAGCTTGATAAGCATCTATTTTATGAGTAACTAATATCATTTTGCATATTACATATATAAAATATATTATTAACGCCACAAATGTAGGAATAGCTAAATACGTAGATATTCTTAATGGTGAAGTCGTAAAAGATGTAATACCATCTATCGCTAAATCAACTAATTTTTTATAGTTCCATTTTGTTTTACCTGCAACTCTTGGGTCTCTGTCATACAAAACTTCTTTCTTATTATATCCAATCCAACTAAACATACTTTTAGAACATCTTTGTGTTTCTCTCATTTTCCTTAAGGCATTTACACATCTTCTGTCTAATAATCTAAAATCTCCTGTATCTTCTTGGATAGTGACAGAAGTTAAACTTTGTAAAACTCTATAATACATTTTAGATGTAAACTTTTTTAACCAACTTTCGCCTGCTCTAGTTCTTCTTTTAGCATATACATCATCATATCCTTCTTCCCACCATTTAATAAGTTCTGGCACTAATTCTGGTGGATCTTGTAGGTCTGCATCCATAAATATTACAGCATCGCCTTTTGCATAATCAAGTCCCGCTATCATTGCTGTTTCCTTACCAAAATTTCTAGAAAAATTAACATAAGAAATTCTGTTATCTTCTTCCCTATAACTTTTTATAAGTTCTAAAGTTTTATCTTTACTACCATCATTTATAAATAAAATTTCAAAATTATACTTATTTATAGAATCAATTAATTTTTTTATTCTCTCTATTAAATATGGCAAAGATTCTTCTTCATTATATGCTGGAATTATTATTGTTATCGATTTCAATTTTTTCACTACCTTTTTATTTTAATAAATACAAATATATAAATTTTCTCCATCAAATACAAGTTGTTCATCATCATAACTTGTCCAATCATTTGTTAAAAATTCTTCTGATACTTCTTCTGGTACAGTAATATTTCTATATCCTTTTCCCGTATACATAGTTATAACTTCTTTTACTGCCCATTGTGTTCCCATGCTTCTTACATTAAAGCATCTTAATGTTGGTTGACCATCATAATACATTGTATATGTCTTATCAAAAGCTACTCCTATCTTCTTTATTTCTTCTCCAGTATCTGCTTCGTATGCGTTAATTTCTTTTATTATCTCTTCTGCAACAAATTTGTCTAATTGATTTGTCATTAAAGTAGATGAAGAAGCTACTATTAAAAATATTGAATTTCCGACAAAATTCAATACTGTAAAAATTGTCATAATAGTTAATAATGCTTTATTTTTATTAATCTCTACCACTGCTAATAAAAATATTATTAATATCCCAATTATAGAGCCAAAACACATAGCCATTCGTGGTTCTATATATTGTAAATCTGTTGGAGTTGCTAAAATAGGGATTAGTGGTACTAAAATACTTAATAAAATTAAAACAATATATTCTAATATCATAAAATAGTTTTTCTTTCTTAATATCATTCCTGCTATAAATATTATTGTTAAAACTACTAGTAATGCTATATACCAATATTTTGGCCCTATTCCCACATTATAAATCAATATGGTTTCACCAAATTTTAATATAGTTCCTATAATGGTAGCAATACTAGGGAACTCAAATTTTCTAAATTCATATTGTAAAGCTTTATCCCAAAGTTTAACACCTACAAAATTTACTATCATTGCAAAACCATATATTAAAGCTATAATAATCGTATCTTTTATAACTAATTTTATATTTCCCTTATGTTTTATAGCAATTAGAACTAATGCTAGTAAAACAAATATAGAACTAGTTACTTGATAGAAAAGTCCAGAAATAGTAACTAAAATTAGACTAATTAAATATCTTAATTTTTTATCTGTTGCCAAAATACAAGCACCTAATATTGCAAATAGAATTCCAAATGGCATTGTTCCAACTTCTATATATAACAAGCCTTCTGCTGTACACATATTAAATACAACTAAAAAAGCTGCTCCACCAATTAAAATATTATATAATATTGAGTTTTCTTTTTGTATTAGTTTTATAACAAACTTATATAGTATAAACCAAGATAATGCCATTATAAAAGTTAGTACTCCTCCCATAACAGAAAGTTCGGTTACTAATGGTATATCTAGCCACTTAAAAATCAGCAAAATAAGAGCACTAAACATTCTATTTGATAATAAAAAATGATTTGCATAATAATCATATCCATATGCATAAACATAATATGCATCATTCGAAAAATGAACTTTTAAAAAGTTAAAACAGACTATAAAAGTGAATAATAACATGCCTATAAAAATAAATATATTCACTTTATTATTTTTGAAAAACTTTTTTATCCTAGATTCATTATTCGTCTTTATTAATTTTCCATCTTCTTTATTTACAATTTCTTCTTCTTTATTTGTTTTAAAGGCAAAAAATTTGCTAAATATATAATTTAAAATTATAACTATAATAGTTAGTGATAACTTTACTGGAGCAAATGGTAAATTTATTACTCCATATAAAAGCATAACTCCACCTTGCTCGATTATCATTGTAACTAATCTACCTGCAATAAATTTCCAAAACTCCTTTAATCGTTCATTTAGACCTTTTGCTTGTGAATTAAACACCCATTTTCTATTAGTAAAATACGCAAATAAAATAGATGATATAATTCCAATTGCACTAGCAATTGAACCATCTATTTTAAATGCACCTACTAAAACAAATGAAATTATTAAATTTACAAGAGTAGTTAATACTCCAAAAATTACATACATAATTACTTCTCTTGATAAAAACTTTTGGAGTATTTTTTGTAATTTTTCCTTCATTATATTCTCCTCTTCTACATTTCTTCTGCAAATCTTTTTTGTAATTTATGAAATATGAAATATCCAACAAAGCATAAAACTATACTTATTGCAAGTACAATCATTAAAGATTTAAAATCTGGCATTTGTTTATAATAAAATATATCTCTAAATCCATTTATTACATATGTCATTGGATTAAATTTAATTATCCATTGAAAACTTTCTGGAATTTGTCCAGGAGCATATACTATTGGTGTTGCATAAAATAGTAATTGCAATGCAATTCCAATAAAATGTTGTAAATCCCTAAAGTATACTGTTACACTTGATACTATAAATCCTATACCTATTAATAAGAAATATTGCACTAATAGAACTAGTGGATAGAAAATTATATATTTACTAATTCCAACACCATATCCTATAACAAAGGCAATAATAATTATTGTTGATATAACAAAATTAATAGCTTCACTTGTTACTACTGATATTGGTAATATTTCTCTTGGGAAATACACTTTTTTTACGATATTACCATTTTCAATAATAGTAAATGATGTTCTAGATATTGCCGTTGAAAAGAATGTCCATGGTATTAAACCACAACAAATGAATACTGTATAATTTTCTATTGCTCCACCACGCATAAGAAGTGGAAATACTAATGCATAAACAGCAATTTGTAACAGTGGATTTAAAAATGACCACACAACTCCTAATATTGAATTCTTATATTTTCCTCTTACATCTTTACTTATACTTGTTTTTAATAATTCTCTATATTCATATAGGCCTCTAAAAAATCCCATTATTTCTCCTCCTATTTTGTCTCTTCTATGTATTTTTCAATTACTGTATTTGTATCTCCATCCATTTTTATAACTCCTTGGTTAAGCCAAACTGCTCTATCACATAATTCTTTAGCTGATCCTAAACTATGTGTTACAAATACCATTGTTTTTCCTTCTTTTTTCAATGATTTCATTTTATTAATACACTTTTCTTGGAAATGTTGGTCTCCGACTGAAAGAATTTCATCTACTAATAAAATATCGGCATCAACATTTATTGCAACGGCAAAAGCTAATCTCATGTACATTCCTGAAGAATATGTTCTAACAGGATTGTCTATATAATCTCTTAGCTCTGAAAATTCTATAATTTGTTCTAATCTATTATCTATTTCTTTTTTTGTTAGCCCAAATATTGAGGCATTAAAATATATATTCTCTCTTCCAGAAAAGTCTGCATGGAATCCAGCACCAAGTTCTAGTAATGATGTTAATTTTCCATTTGTTATAATTTTTCCTTTGTTTGGATAAATTATTTTGGTCATAAGTTTTAATAGTGTTGATTTTCCACTACCATTTACACCAATAAGAGCTACTGCTTCTCCTTTTTTTATGTTTAAATTAATTCCTTTTAATACTTCTCTTACTTCTTTTCTATTTCTTTTCCAAAATAGCATTTTTTCTTTTAGACTGTTTGCTTTATCTAAGTACACATTAAATGTTTTGTAAACATCTTGTACTTCTATTGCATATTCTTCCTCTTGGTTTTTCAAACTATTTACCTCCTTTTATCTTATGCATTCCTTTATATATAGCATTTTTAGTTTCTCTTGCTGCAGAATAACCTACTTTTCCAACTTTTAAAATTCCTCTATGATTTTTAAATATTTCTCTCATTCTTCTTTTAAATGTTGGCCTATCATATAAAGCATAAAATAATAATCTAACTAATTTACTATGATTTTCTAAGTCAACTACATTATTATAGTCTAAATAACTATTATTTGTAACCCCTGTAGGTCCAATATTTATTAAAGCATTCATTTCTCTTTGATTTCTATATCCTCTTTCTTTTAACCATTCCTCTGTCATTGGTTTAATTTCTTTTAGCCTTACTGTATCTTCAAATCCAATAGAATTAAATACTAACATGTCAATTGGCTTTGAAGAATTTATATATGCTACAAATGGTAAAGAAATATAATAATCTTGATAATATAATTTTCTATATGCATCTCCAAATATTGTCAAAATATCATTTACAAATTGCTTTGCTGCCCTCTGTATAATTCCAATTACATATTTTTCTTGGTATGTCTTGTTATCTTTTTCTAAAATTGGTTTTACATCTCCTGTAAAATCATAACCTATTGTTGAAGGCGCAAGTTCCGAAATTATAGATTCATAAGCAAATCCAGTAACTGATGGTTTAGCATCAAAATATGTTGTTAATTTATATTCAGCAGCTTCTGAATATTTTATAGCTTCGCCTTGATTTATATTTAAAAAGTATGTATCTATAGGTTTCCCGCAAAGTACTGATAAGTATAATTCTGGTCTTCCACTATATCCTAAGTCAAATGTTGCTGATTTCTCTTGATAAAATCCTCCAAAATATTTTTTTAATTTTTCTATTTTTAATTTATTTTTCTTCTCATCAAATAAATTATCAGATATTACTTTAACCAATTTATTAAATTTTTGTATAGTTTTTATATCTTCTTCATACTTTATACCAGCTTTTTCTATAATATTTTTTATTTCTTCTTCTGATATATTTTTTAGACTTTCTTTAATATATTTTATTATGTATTTTGGTGTATGATTTTCAATATTGATCACATCAGTTAATTTATATAGGTCGATTTTATTAATAATCATTGCTGATATCAATGCTTTTCTTGATACTCTTAAATATTTTGCTTCTGGTACATCTGTATAATATTTTTTTAATATATTATATATTTCCATAGGCAAATAACCATCTCTTGCCATAAAGACTAAATTTTTATAGTTTTTTCCCTTTGTCTCTCTTAATAGCCAATTTCCAACACTAAACATATACATTCCAACTGCATAATATCCAATTAAATACGGATCTATATTAAAGTCGGATTCACCATTAAATACTCTAAATGGATTATCAAAATATTTATTAGCAACCACTGCTATCATAGATCTTATTCCGATAAAGTTCATACTTGATTGATTATCTCTCCAAAATGGCATACTCGTAGTTAACATTTGTGTCAAATTATTTGTAGTATTTCTGTCAAGCATTATATCTGTTGTCTTAGGAAAATAAATAGATTTTATTTTGTGCATTTTAGCAATCTCATAATCCGAATGGTAATTATCACCAATATGTATCATTTCTTCTGGTTCTATGTTTTCTTCCTTTATAACATAATCATATAAATTACCTGTTGCTTTTGTCTTCATAACTTCGCAAGATAAATATATTTTATCTATTCCAGAGAAACCATTTTTTTCTAATAGTTGCTGTATAGTATTTAAAGGTAAATACATATCAGAAGTACATATAACTCTTTTTCCTAAATATTTTGCTAATGTATATATTGAATATGCTGTTTCTCTTCTTGCACAAAATCTTAATTCTAATTCTATTTCTTTACTTTTTAAGACATCTACTATTTCCTTTGGAATATCATATTCTTCTTGTATTATTTCATATATCCTATCTAGTTTTACTTCTTCTAATTTTTGTTCATGAGCTTCTGTTCTTGCTAATACTTCGCAATCTTCTCTAATTTTTGAAAAATCAATACCTAAATTGTTTGATAATTTTCTATAATCCTCATTTAAAAATGTAAATAAATCCTTAGGATATAAAAAAGGTCTTGTTATTAATGTATCAAAAATGTCAAAGCTAATAACTTTAGTTTTTGAATCTATTACTTTTTCTTTTAATTCATCAAGTCCACTATTCCATTGAGTTTCTGCTGAACTGAAAAAACCTGCATTTGATATTTCAAATTGTTTTGGACAAAATCTATCAAAATTCTCTTCCAACGCTTCTTTTTCTTCTTTTGTAAATTTCATATTCAATATATAAGATTTATGCATTTGACAATATAAAGCTCTCCATTTTTCAAATTTTTCTTTATACTTATCATACACACCTTTTTCCTTTAAAAAGTTTTCTACAAATGAAAAAGAAGTTGTTAGATCTTCTAAATTTTTACTAGCCTTTTTATAACTAAAATTACTAACAGACGTAGAAGCTCCTTCATGTTTAGTATAAAAAAATGCAACTCTATCAACTTTCGTTACCTTTTGTGCATAATAAAATAATACATTAGAAAAAGCAAAATCTTCTGTCATAATTAAATGTTTATCTATTTTTTTGTATTCTATAACAGCCTTTTCCCAAATTTTTCTTGAATATACTTTATTTGGAGTTATATGCCATGAAAAATTCAAACCTTCTTGATTATAAAATTCTTCATAACAATTTTCTCCATTTAATTCTTCAAAAGGGATTTCAAATAAATTATATATTCTTCTATCATCTTTTCCATAATCCATAACAGTTTTAGCAATAACAATATCTGAATTTGTTTCTTCTGCTTTTTGTACTAGCTCTCTATAAAAATCATTTGAAACATAGTCATCAGCATCCATAAAAGCAATGTAATCTCCTGTCGAATTTTCAAACCCAGTTACTCTAGCTTGGAATAATCCCTTATTTTTTTCATGTTCTACATATTTTACTCTTTCATCTTTTTTCATATACTCACTTGCAATTTCTTTGCAATTTTTTGGTGAGCCATCATTTACTAAAATTATTTCTAAATTTTTATATGATTGTTTAGTTAGTGAATCCAAACAAGTATTAAGAAATTCTTCTGAATTATATACAGGTATAATTATTGATATTTTCTTGTTTAGTTCAATAGTATTCATTCATTTTACCTCATTTCTGTATTTTATTTACCCCTATGAAATATATTGCTTAATTTTTCTGTATATTTCCAACGTTTGCTATTATATACATTCTCTAAGTCTTTTTCTAAAGATTTATTTTTTTCTTCATATTCTGTAATAACTTTTTGTAATTTTCCTTTATCATCCCATAATTTTTTATTTTCTTCTTCTATTTTTTGAATCCATTCATATTTTGCTTTTATATCTTTCGATTGTTCTGCTATAGTATCTTCATTTTTCTTTATTATTTTAAATAATTCAATCCAATCGAAGTTAGCCTTTACATCATTTTCTATACTAATATAATTTTTTAAACAGTCTAATTTTTCCGTAGCTATTTTATAATTCTCTTCTATAATCTCTTTTCTGTTTTCTTGTAATTCTAATATCTGTTCAATACAAGTTTCCAAACTAATTGTTGGCATATTATCTCCAGAGAAATTCTCTTCTATTGCTAAATCCATGTTTTCCTTTGTAAGTACTCCCTTTATTCCATCATATCCAGTAACAACTACAGGTACTTTCATGGCAATAGCTTCTAGCGCACATCTATCTATTCCCAATAATAACTCTGCGTCTTTTAGATATTTAGCAATTTCTGTTTGTTCACCCAAGAAATTTACTGTGGCGTCTAAAGAACCATCTTCATAATTTAATTGTAATTTTTTTAAATGTTCTATAATTTTTTCTTTGGCTTGTCCTCCACCAATTATTTCTAATTTAGCTTTTGGATACTTATTTAATAGTTGTTTAAATATCTCTATTCCATCTAGTATAGGTTTTAACTTCTCATCTGTAAGCCTTGAAATTATTGTAACTTTGTCTATTTCATTTTCATATATAGGATTAGGATTATTATATATGTTAAAATCTATACCATTATGAATAATAACATATTTTTCTTTTGATATATTATAATCCTTTTTAGTAAATTCCGTTACTTTTGGTGTAATAGCAATTATTTTATATGCATTTTTAAAGTAAATAGGAAACATACTTTTATATATAGGATAATTCCATGTATAATATTGTCGTGTATCTCTAATTCCGTGTTCATATGCAAAATAAGGCACACCAGTTATAAATGCAGCTGGCATAACTGAAAGTATACATTGATATTTGTGTATATGAATTTCTGTAATCTGTTTTTCCTTAATTATTTCTATCAATTTATTTACTCTATCAATATTAACTTCATTTTCTTCTGGGAAATCACACTCTATAAAATGTCCACCTAATTTTTCGACTTTATCAGAATAAATTCCTTTACCTGCAACTACATAAACATTATATCCTTTTCCTGTAAAAGCTGTAATTTGATTTAAGATTACGGTTTCTACTCCACCTATTCCCATGGAATTATTACATAACAAAATATTTTTCATACATCCACCTATACTTTTTAGTTATTATTTTTCTTTGGTATTATACATTCTATTAATTTTATTGTCAATTAAGCTTATTTAAGTAAAACTTATTGTTTTTTTATAATATACTTTATTTTTTCAAAGAATTTGCTGGATTTATCTTTTTTTGATTTTTCCAGCTCTGCAATACTTTTCGTTAATTCGCTAATTTGTTTATCTTTTTCCTGTAATTGATTTTTATCCCACTTTTCACGATTCAAATAGAATTCTTCTGTACTTTCTTTAATATCCCACGCATTTTTAACATCTTTGTTATACTTTCTTTGCATATTACCAATTTCTTCGAATAATATTCTTAATAAATTACTATAGTTTAATTTTGCTACATGTTCTTTAGCTTTTGTCATATTTTTTACTTCATATATATTGTTTTCTATATTCCTATTTTCATACAACCAATTATAGTTTTTATCTATAATTTCTTTAAGTTGGTCACTTGTTAAATCTATAAGCCATTTAACTGTTTGTTTATAATCTTTTTTATTCAATCCTCTACCCGAAAAATTTGTTTTTGCCACATCTATGATGTTTTCATAAACTACTGGACCATTAAAGTCATTATACCCAACAATCATTCCTAATTTTTTCATTGCAATGGCCTCTTGAATACATCTTCCAACCCCTAGAATGATTCCATAGTCTCTAATAAATTCACTGACATTATTCTTTGGACCTAACAATTTAATATTTAAGCCTTGATTTTGTATTTCCTTTTCTACTTTCTCCTTCTCAGCTCCATCTCCTATAATATCCATAGTAACATCAGTTTTATAATTTTTATATTCCTTAAAAAATTCAATTGCATTTTTAATACCATTACCTTTGTCTTTATCTAATCTTGTTATCAAAAGAAGCTTATTAGAATCATTATCTTGTAAATTGTTATTACAAAATTCTTTAAAGTCAATTGAATTTGGTATTAATTTATATTTTCCTTCTTCGATATCAAATAATTCTCTATTTTCTTCTATTGTTTGCTCTGCTATACCTATTATTTTATAAGCATTTTGAAAATAAGCTTTAAGGAATGCTTTTGTTATATTCAAATTTCCTAAATACCACTCATACGTATTTAAAATTCCCATGTGCAAATATGCGATGTAAGGAATCTTACTTAATATACATGCTGGAAATACTGATAGTATACATTCTAATTTGTGTATATATACTAAGTCTATTTTATATTTTTTTAATATATCTACTACAAAATCTATTTTAGCTATTTCTATTCCATTTTTATGTTCATAATCAAATTCTATAAAGTGTACATTAGATAATTTTTCTATTTTTTCTACATAAATACCTTTTCCTGCAAGTACATAAACTTCATAGTTTCTTCTTGCATATTCCTTTATTTGAGTAAAACAAGCTGTTTCTACTCCTCCAATTTCCAAGCTATTTAAACATATTAAAATTCTTTTATTTTCTTCATTCATATTTATGCTCCTCAATTATTTATCTTCTAAGTTTATGTACTATCTTTATAAAAGCCCTCCACATAGGTATTTTCCATAATTTTTCTTTTAATAATTCTTTTTTGTAATTCATTTCTTTTATTGAATATGCCTGTCCATAAACTTTTCTTTCGTATTCAGTACATTCCCATTCATATTCAATTTCATCATTTTCTAAATTTATAGTAATTAATTCTTTAGTTAAATTTTTATTAGTATCTAATTTCTTTCCATTTTCTATTTTGCTAACACTTGGACTTTTAACTGCTTCTTTCAATATTGTAGTCATCTTATCTAACATATTTTTAATTGTAAAATCATTCAAAATTCTATTTCTACAATTTGCTTTATAAAAATCTAAATTATCTAGAATTTTATTTATTCCTTTTACATAGTTTTGTATTTCTTCTTCACTATATTCTTCTGAATAGATATCTTCTTCATTTTGTAAAACCTCTACTATTTCTCCAACTTGATCATTTATTAATTCTTTTTGTCCTCCTACATCACTAGAAATTACAGGTACCCCCATACTTAATGATTCATATGAAGTTAACGCAAGACCTTCTTTTAAAGAACAATTTATGGTTACATCACTTATTTTATAAATTTCAGTAGTATCACTTATACTTCCTAAAAATACTATATCTTCACTTAAACCTAATTCCTGTGATTTCAATTTCATTTTAGCAAATAAATTACCATCACCCACAACTAAAACTTTAAAATCTTGTCTTTGTTTCTTTAGTTCTTTCACAATTTGTAACAATAACATTGGTCTTTTTTGTTCTGATATTCTACAAATATATGATATTATTTTTTTAGAATTATTTTCTCCAATATATTTTTTTACTAAAGTTTCTTTGTCTTTACATTTTTCCGGGTTAAATTTTTCCTCATTAACACCAATATATACTGTTTCAACTTCTTTTTCGTTTCGTCCAAAATGTTCTGTTAATATTTTTCTACTATTTTCATTGCATATTAATGTTTTATCTATAACAGATTCATACATTGAAGAATATCTAGAATAACCACCATTTCTATTATACCATTCTTCCATATGTACATAATCTATAATTGGAATATTGGGATAATTAGCTTTTAAATATGGTAAAATATAATATCCAAATTTACTATTTGAGTTTAATACAACATTTATATTTTCTTTTTGAATTATATAATTTATAAAAGCTAACCAATATTTTTGATCCAAAAAAGATGTTAAATCATAAACATTAGCTATTTTATTATTTTGGCTATCTTGTTCAAAATATTGCCTTAATACATTTTCATTTGGCTCTGTTGTAATTACTGTTACTTTAAATTTATTTTTGTCTAACCCTTTAACTAGGTTTAAATTAAATAAATCCGCACCACCAGTAATCATCCATGGAATAATAAATAATATATTTATTTTTTCATCATCTTTTTTTATCATCTTTGGAATTATCACATTTGCCCCATTGTCTAAAATATCATCATAATTATATTTATATCTTGGATATTGTATTGCATCAACTTTAGTTTCTATTTTACTTGCTGTTTCATTTATTATTTCTAATGATCTTTTTTTATTTTCACTAGCCTTTTTTAATTCACCTACTTCTTTTCTTCTATACCATTGACCATAAAAACTCATATGTACAGGATATTTACCTTTTGCTAATAATTTTAACCAAAAGTTCCAGTCTTCATTTACCGCTTTTTCCCTTAGTTCATAGCCATTTACTTCATTAAAAGCTGTTTTCCTTACAAAAGCCTCCGAAATTAATTCATTTACTTTTTTTAACTTTTCAGAATTAAAAAACTTATTCCAAGTGTATTCCATTGTTCCAAAACCTACAGAATCGGAATATGCCCATGCTGCTTCTTTATTAGTTTCCAAAGTCCAATATGCACACTCAAAAAATGTTGGTTCAATTAAATCATCATCATCCAAAAACATTAAATATTTTGAGCTTTCTGAAGCCTGTCTTGCACCAAAATCACGAGTAGCAGCTAACCCTTCATTTTTTTTGTGAAAAACTTTTATTCTCTTATCAAGTTTTTCTATTTTCTCCAATTTTTTTAATGATTTTTCATCTTTTGATCCATCATCTATTATTAAAATTTCATAATATGGAAAAGTTTGATTTAGCACAGATATAATAGTTTGCTCTATATACTCTCCACTATTATAAAATGGTATAATTACAGATATAATTGGCTCATGTGTATTATATTCCATATTTTCATATTTTTTTATCCCTGGTTCTAATGAAAATTTAAATCCATTCATTAATAAATCTCTCCTATTCCATACTAATTAAATCTTTTCTTAATATTCTTTACCTAAATCTCTTCTTTGTCATAATAAAACCTGGCACATATAGTAATGCTGTTAAAATTTTATTCAAAAAGCCTTTCATACTAGCTAAATTTGGCTTTATCTTATTAAGTACACAAAATAAAATATAATGTTTGATTACATATAGTCGTTTCTTAAAAGGTACTCCTACCATATCTTGCATTGTTAAAATTTCTTCAAAATATTTAAGATATCCTTTAGGATTCTTTTTAAATACTTGGTCTATATTTTTCGAATAACCATCTTTTTGGTATTCACATATCATAACGGGTTCATTATAACATTTTATCCTATAGTTTAAATCCATTTTATGATACATTCTAGCTTCTGTAACAAATTTCTCTTCGCCTTCTAATTCATAACTATAATTTTTTCTTCTGTCTTTAAAAAAAGCTATTGCCTTCTCGCCATCTTCTAATTCTTTAAAATACAAATCAAACATCGTAGTTTTCTGTTTTTTAAATTCATTTCCTATATTATTACCATTTTGATCATACTTTAAAAAACATAATCCATATAAGTCTTTTTCATACTTAGATTCTTCATATGCATCTTTAAGATATAAAAATGCATTTTCTGCAAAATAATCATCAGAATCACATTCGATTATCAAATCTCCTCTTACATAGTCCATCAAATGATTAATTGCTGCCATTTTGCCTTGATTTACTTGTTTTAAATATCTTATATAAATCTTATTTTCATCTCTCATGTTACTAATAATTTTTTCTGTATCATCATTTGAGCCATCATCCATTATTAGCCATTCTACATCTATATTAGTTTTTAAATTTTTTATTATACTTTCATATAACCTCTGTAGTAAATCTCCCCTATTAAAAGTCGCTGTTAAAATTGATAGTTTCATAATTATGCCTCACATTTTTTATATATTTATTGTTTTTACCTCTTCTAAAAGTTTTTCTAATTTTGTAATTATCTTACTATTATCATACTTTTCTTGCTTATTAGAAAAACTTTTTATTTTCTTTTGTAGCACTTCTTTAATTTCAGCATATATAGCTTCTTCATTATTGTTAACAATTATAGAATTTTCGTAATTTTGGACTGCTTCCCTTGCTGCTGTATCTGTTATTATTATTGGCTTATTTAATATTTTAGCCTCTTCTATTACCATTCCATAACCTTCAAATTCAGAAAGCAAGCAAAAAAATTGTGCTTGTTTCATATATGGGTATGGGTTTTCCTTCTTACCCAAAAGATGAAATGTATTTTGGACGTTTAGCTCTTGTATTAATTTTTCTAAGTTTTCCCTTTCTGGTCCATCTCCTATTACATAAAATTCATGCATAAAATTATTATCTATAAGTTTTTTATGTACCCTAATAATTCTATCTATTGCTTTTTGTTTAGTTAGTCTCGCTACTGTTAAAAATGTAGTTGTTTTGTCATTTAAAGAGTCTTCTATCTTTTCTTCTGCCCATTCTATAACATTTTGTGGATTTATGTAATTATATATAACTCTTTTATGTACTGGTTGCAAATATTCATCTCTTACATCTTTATAAATTTCTGTAAATTTATCACGATTGTCTTTACTTACAAATACTAAAGTTTGGTATTTTCCATATGTCTTTTTGTCTATAGCCACTTTAAGTTTTGCCTTAATGTCTTTTCCAAATACTTGAGTAATATCATTATGCACCCATGCAATTTTTCGTGTATTTTTATTTTTTACTCCAAAAATCCTTGTAATCGGCCCTTCTAGGAAGGCTATTTCTATGTCATAGTCCCCTTTAATATATTTTTTATAAAAACTTTTTTTAAATAACAATAACTTTAAAGCAGTAAGCTTCTTCTTAAAGTTTGACATATCATTAAATTGAAAATCATATATACTTTTTAATTTTACTTTTGAATTTAATTTCTTCTCGAATTCTCCTTTTGCATATATTGTAAGTATTGTAACAGCGTACTTTTTGCTTAATTCATTTGCTAAATCAACTAGAACCTTTTCTGCTCCTCCTAATGTAAGGCTAGTTATTCCAAATAAAATTTTCTTCATATTTTATCTCCTATACTTTTTATTTTGCTTCTCCTTGTTCTTTTTTTATAGCAAATATTTTATTTATTAATAAGGCACATATAACTGCTATAACTGTAGATACTGACATGTTAAAGAATACATATCCAGAAAATACAGATATCGCAAAAGCTAAGCCTATTCCTAACACATACATAATGTATTCTGAATCAATATTTTTTATTTTCCTTATTCCAAAATATATTCCATATACAAAAATCGCTAAAAATGGACCAAAATATAGTATAAATCCTAATATTCCAAAATTGAATAAGAAAGCTGGTATATCCATTTCTAATACTAATTCTCTATATTGGTTCATATATCCATTTCCAAATATTATTAATAATGGATTAGCTTGATTTTTTACAAGAAGTGCATTGTATATTAATTGTTGCATACGTTGATCATTATTGCTTATTCCCCACTTATTTGCTATATCATATAATTCTAATACAGACTTCTTTTGAGCTTCGTTCATGTATGTGTCTTCTATTTCGTCATTATCTATTTTTTCTTTAATTTCCATTAAACTTCCTGTAATATGTGCTTCTTGCCTTGTTGATTCATCTACTATATCTGATTCTATTTCTTGTAAGTGTTTTCTTCTTTCTATGGTATTTGAACCAACAAGAGCAATAACAACTACCACTAGGGCTATTGCTCCAATTCCGCCTAAAATTACTTTTTTATTAATCTTTGCTTTCTTTATTATCTTTCCGCACAATCTCTGCAAATATAAATGATAGTAATGCAACAATAAATCCAAATAAGCCTACTCTTGTTCCTATTAATATACATAGGAATATTCCCATTATAATTATTTCGCCTATAATTATTTTTCTATAATTTCTATCCTTATTACTTAATAATACAAATATTGATAAAGTTAAAACAGCACTAATACTATTACCAGACTCAAACCAACCCTTTATTCCTGTTCCTTCTATATATGTAGTTGATGAAGTGTTCGTAATAATTGCTAATAATATTGATGCAATATAAATTGATACTGACGAAGTTATAGCTCTTTGCAATTTGCCTTTTTCTTTATCCTTAAATACATAAGCATATACAAATAAAATTATTATCATAAAAGTATAATTCATAATGTATTGCATTTCATGTACTACATTACTATAACTAAATCCCGTATTAGCTGTATTAAATAGTAATAAATGTGCTAAAGCATAAACTCCATAAATTACTGCTATAATAAACATCTTTATTTTATGCTTACTCTTTATAAATAAATCTATAATTGCTATTAATGGAATTATAGGTCTTAGTATTGTAGATGGTGATAAACTTGTATTAAATGTATTTCTAAAGACAAAACTTATAATATCAAAAACTGGGCATAATATTACAAAAATTACTAATAAATTTTCGATTAGATTTTTTGTATCTATTTTTTTCTTTTTTGTTACATCAGCTTGTACTTTTTCCATAATTGCTCCTTTTATTTTTCCTAACTTGCTTTTAATTTCATTTTAAGCAAACTTTCTTTGAATTTTCTTCCTTATAAATTTTATTCTTCCTAACTTTTCATATATTTTTAATGTCTTTTCATTAACACTTAGCATATATTTATTTTTTAATCCTTTTCCCTTTAAGTAAGGATTTTCTTTCCATTTTGGAAATGTTGTATTTAACTTTTGCCAAGCATAGTTTATTGTTTCTTCTCTTTCTTCTTTTTCTTCAATCATTATCATTCTAAGCATTGAACTACATAATAAATATCTTGTGTAATTGTATTCTAATTCATTTTTGTATTTTTTATATATATTTTTTTCTTTATAAAATTCTAATACATTATCTAATACTTTAATTATTTCAGCTGTTTTTGCAGTTTGTGTATTAGATATTGAATTTTCTCTTTGTACATAATGTATGAAAGGCTTTTTTACAATTGATATACTATTTATATATGGCACTAATTTATAAAAGAACTCTACATCTTCGTATCTTAATCCTACTGGAAACTTTATTCTTGTTTTATCTAGTAATTCTTTTTTTATTAATTTATTCCATGCTACTACTCTTGCATTTAATAACATATCTTTTCTATCTTTATATGCTCTTCCTTTACTTTCTATTGTTTCTTCCGGATATTCCCATAAATAATCACATTCTACAATATCTGCCTTGTCTATTTTAGCTGTTACATACATTTCTTCATACATTTCTTCTTCTACATAATCATCAGAATCCAAAAATGCAATATATTCTCCGGTTGCATATGGCAAAGCATAATTTCTTGCATCAGATAACCCTCCATTTTCTTTTTCCAAATACACTATCTTATCTGGATATTTTCTTTTATATTCTTTAGCAATTTCTTCTGAACCATCTTTGCTTCCATCATTTACTAGGATTATTTCTATATCTTCTAAAGATTGTTCTACCAAAGATTTTATTGATCTTTCTATATATTCTTCAACATTATAGAATGGTACTATAATACTAACTTTTTTCATTTATATCTCCTCAATTCATATTATTTCATTTGTAAATATAGTTTTATGTTTATACTTAATAATAGTCTCTTTATAAATTGTTTTAAATTTCTTACTTTGATATTTTTAGCCATTTTCCTATTTTTTATTTCTTTTATATATTTTTCTTGTTCTTCATCATGCAATTCTTTTGCTTTTAAAATTATGGCATTTGTATAATATATCCTAATATTTTGTTTTGTAAGTTTATTCAAATTTAATTTTTTAGTTAATTCTATTGCATTATCATAATGTTTTAGCGCATCATATGCTTTTTTAATAGTTCTTTTATAGTCTTCATTTCTTGTAATACTATTGTCACTTTGAATATAAAAGTATCCATAAAAGTTTACAGATACCATTGTTTTTGCCAATACAATTATAAAAGGAATTAATCCAAAGTCTTCATGTTCTGTTCCAACTGCAAATTTCAAATTATTCTGTGTAAAGATTTCTTTTTTTATTAAATACACACATGGTGAATCTAGCAGTACATCTGTACTATATAATTTATTAAATCCATCTTCACCTGTTGTTTCTTCAAAAGTTGCGCCAGGAACTATTTCTAATGTTTTTCCTTCTTCATCAACTCTTTGTAATTTAAACTTTATTAAATCAATGTCTTTATTTATATATTGCTCTAATGTTTTTAATAGTGCTTTGTCTATGTAATCATCAGAATCTAAAAACATTATATACTCGCCGTTTGCTTTTTCTATTCCAAAGTTTCTTGTTGATGCCACACCTGTATTTGGTTTATTATAATAGCTTATTAAATCAGGATACTTATCTTTATATTCATTTATTATTTGTTCTGAATTATCTGTGCTTCCATCATTAATAATTACCATTTCAAAATCTTTATAACTTTGTACTAATACTGAATCGAAACACCTTTTTAAATATTTTGCTGTATTGTATACAGGAATTATAATGCTAATTTTCTTCATCTTTCCTCCAAATAGGGATTTAGGGATGGTCCCAAGTATGTGGGGATTTGGGGGACGGTCCTAAAATCCCTCCATTTTTTATTTAACCTATTATTTCTTGTAATTTATTAAATATGCTATTATTATAATCTTTTGCATCAAATTGTTTTGTTATTTGATATCCATTTTCTATAAAGTCTTTCATGGCCTTATAGATTTCTGTTTCGTCTTTTTCTACTACTATTCCTTGACCTTCTATTTGTTCAGAATCAGAAACATTTGTAGTTATTATTGGTTTGTCTAATATAAATGATTCTAAATATACTACTGGATATCCCTCATAATCAGAAGACAACACAACACAATCACATAATTTATAATATGGATATGGATTTTTCTTCCTTCCTAAAAATACAATTTCATGTTCTAATTTTTTGTTTTTTACTTCTTCCTTATAGAGATTTGTATCTGGTCCATCTCCTATAAAAATTATTCTAAATTTTTTATTATCCTTTTTTAATTGCTCTGCTGCATAGATTATTCTTGTTAATTTTTTCTGCCTTTCATCATGTCTTCCTACATTTAAAAATGTAACTACATTTTCCTTCTTTAAATCTTTTACTGGTTCTTCTGCTTGATTTAATATTCGTTTATCATTGACTAAATTATTGCATGTTATAACTCTATCTTTTAGTTTTGGATAAACTTCTGTAAAACTTTCTTTCCCTTCTTTTGATACAAATATAATTTTCTTAAATTTTTTTATTTTTCTTTTATCAAAAAAATTTTTCATTTGTTCTTTATCATTATTATATAAGCTTAAATAATCTGCATGTCCCCATATTGCATTGTTTTTTGAACATGTCCTTGCCATAAAACTAGCAGGTAGTGAATAAGTTGCAAAACTTGCTGCAAAATCGAATTTATTTTTATATTTTCTTATAAATTTATATCTTTTTATTAAATTATTAATTTTTCTTTTTATAATGTTTTTATCATTTGCTGGTGTATATTCTATTATTTTAATATTTGGAGAAATCTTGTCTAAAAAAACTCCTTCTTTTTTTTCTAGTGCAATTGTTATTTCATAACCTTTTTCTAGTAAAAAATTTGTAAGAGTTACAAGAGAGGTTTCTATCCCACCTAAATCTAAATTATATGCTGCAAATAATAATTTTTTCATATTATTACACCTTCATTTTTCCTATTTTTTCTTATGTCATTTTATATTAAAACTGTGTATGTGTCAACGTAATAAGATGCTTTTTAGAGCCTTTTTGGGACATATATTTAGAATTATGTCTGCAAAAAAAGCTTAAGAAAAATTTCTTAAGCTTTTCTAATTATTATCTATAAAATCTTCAATTAACTTTATCATGTGGTCTGTTTCACTTTTAAATTTTTTAGGTTTAAATTCTTTAGCCTTGGCTAAAGCTTCTTCCATTCCATCTAATTCAGTTAATCCTATTAAAAACTCCTGTTTATTAAAAGAATCAACTATTTGTATTTGGTGGTCATTTATATGTTCCCCAAAAGCACTTAAACGAGGTACTGCAATTACTTTTTTTCCCATTTTTAATGCCATTACTATAGATCCAACTCCTCCATGAGTTATAACTAAATCTGACTTTTCCATTATTTCTCTTAGTTTTTCTTCTGGCATTAAACTATATATTTCCATATCTTTCGATTCGAATTTTGTTCTTCCTGCTTGAACTATAACTTTTTCTGTTATTACTTTTTTATCTATTAACTCTTGTACTTTATCAAGTAATCTATGAAAACTATTATCTTGTGTACCTAATAATATCAAAATCAATATATTGACCCTCCTAATTTTGCTTTTGGATATAATTTTAGCATTTCTTCCCATTGCACTATAAATAAATCAGCAAACTTATAAACTAGTTTTCCTGTTGCAGTTTTAGAATTTCTATTTGCAAATGTCTCTATAAATATAATTTTACTACCGAATATTTTTCCCATTAAACACATTGGACCTGCATTATGCGTACCTGTTGTTATTATGTATTTTGGTCTTATTTTTATAAAATAAAATACTGTTAGTATACAATTCCATAAAAACTTAAACGGATATACAATTGGATGAGATCTTGTTCCATATAACATATACGAAATTCTCTTTCCATATCGCTTCTTAAAACCTACTGTAAATTTATCTTTTTCTGTTATTATGTGATAATCATATTTTTCAAACATTGGCTTTAATTGCATTAATTCATTAAAATGTCCGCCTGTACTAGATATAAATAGTACTTTCTTTTTTTTCATATTTCCTCCACACTATTTATTCTTTTGTTTCATTCTTTTCTTTATCTTTTTGAAGTTCTACATATCTTTTTATTTTCATTGTTGTTGTTTTTGCAAACTCATCATTTTTTATTTCTAGATTTTTTATTGCTTTATATGATGTTAATCCTTTATTTACTTCTTTTATTTTGTTCCAAATTATTTTATGTATTTCTTCTTCACTTAAATCTTTTCCATGTAGATTCTCTATTTCTTCCATATTTGGAATGACTTTTACAGAAATTATTAATTCTTTTTCTCCTTCTACTTCTTTACCATATACCATACATTCTTGAATTTCTGGAATTTTAGATAGTAATAATTCTATTTCTTCTGGATAAATATTTTTTCCATTTTGTGTTACTATAACATTTTTACTTCTTCCTGTAACATACACATAACCATCTTTATCTTGGTAACCAATATCTCCAGAATTAAACCAACCATCATGTACTACTTCTTTTGTAGCTTCCTCATCCTCATAATATCCAATCATTAATGTTTGGCTCTTAATCCAAATTTCTCCTTCTCCATTTTCATTTGGATTATGAATCTTTATTTGTGCACAGCTTACTGGAAGTCCAACTGAACCTACTCTTGGATCACATTCTGGAGTAAGTGCTGCAATTGGAGCAGTTTCTGTTAAACCATATCCTTGTAAGAATTCAATTCCTATATCTTGAACCCATTTTCCTATCTTTTTATCTATTGGTGCTGCAGCAGAAACTATTATCCTCATATTTCCGCCTAAGTTGTCATATATCTCTTTAAATACTTTTCTTTTTATGTCTATTCCAACACTTTTTAGCATATTTGTTAAATGTAACATAGAATTTACTAGTCCTGCTTTACCACTTTTTTCTATTGATTGATTTATTTTTTTATATAAACTTTCAACTAACAATGGCACTGCAAGCATTGCTGTTGGCTTTGCTTCTTGCATATCTGGTACAATATATCTAAGACCTCCACAAATTGCAACTGATGAACCATTTGCAAATGGTAATAAAGCTCCAATTGATGATTCATATGTATGATGTAATGGTAATACAGAGAAAAATCTATCTCTTTCATATATTTTTACATATTTTGAAACCGCATTTACATTTTCTGCTAAATTTCTGTGGCATAACATAACACCTTTTGCTTGTGATGTTGTTCCAGAAGTAAATATTAAAAATTTAAATTCTTCTGGATCTATCTCTACATCCATATATTCTGTATTTCCTGCATCTGTTAATTTTTTACCTTCTGCTATTACATTCTCTATTCCTACATCTCTACCTTGTACAGGCTCGTCACTATTCATTTCGATAAAATATTTTACCATTGGTAAGTTATCTTTTATTTTATCTATAGCATCCTTTTTCTTCTTTGAATAGATTACTGCTGCTGCATGTGAACGTTTTATTACATTCTCTATTTCGTTATTTGGTAATTCTTTATCTACTGGAACTGCTATGCCTGCTCCACATAAGATTGAAAAATATGATACATACCAATAATATGTATTTTCACCTATAATTATAATTCTTTCATTTGCTAAATTTAAGTACTTCATAAGTCCTGTACCTAAATTAATTGCGTCATTTCCGAATCTTTCGTAAGTAAATTCTTCGAATTTAGCTTTATGATCATGATTTGGTCTTTCTAAAATGTATATATTATTTTTGTATTTTTCTATTGATCTTTTGAATATTTCTTTTACTGTTTTATAATGTGTTTCTTCATAATATTTATTTTTTAATTTTTTGTCTTTTATTTGGTCTATTTGTTCATAATTAACTTGCATTTCTTGTATGTTTTCCATACCTTCCATTTTCATCTTAGGAAATTTAAAATCTGGTAATTTAAAATCTCTTAGAATTCTCATAATACTATCACTCCTATACTTTTATATTATGGCACAATTATTTAGTTTTGTAAATGTTTATGGACCAGTTAGTATAATAATTTTATATATTGTATAAATAATAGACCTTGCTCAATAGAGTTTTTCTGACTTTTATTAAAATGAATTAGTCCCTCATAAATCCTAGTTTGAATTTACGAGAGATATTCAAAAGTTATTATTAATTATTCAATTTCATAAAGCTAATCTTTTATTTATAGTGAAAAGTCTATTTCAAGTACCTTTCCCCCATCAATATCAAATATGGTTAATCTATATACAATATTTATATATTACCATAATCACATTATGCCAATGGTTTTGCTTTTTCTTTACACAAATAAATATATTTATTTGTATTTTATCTTATTTTGTGCTAAAATTTCTAACTGTATAAAGGAGGAAATCTTATGGGATATTTTGAACACGATTTTGAAATCGGATTAAGAGATGTAGAAAATCCTAACTATTTAAGTAATAAAGCAATTTTAGCTTTTTTTGAAAATATTGGTTCTTACCATTCTGATAGTATTAATTTTGGATTAAATGAAATACCTAAAACAAAGTCTTCATGGGTTTTACTTGGTTGGAAAGTTAAAGTTTTAAAAAGACCACTTTATGGAGATAAATTACACATAGTTACATGGGCTAGAAATACAGAGAAATTCTCTACCTATCGTGATTATGAAGTATATAATCAAAATAACGAATTAGTTATTATTGGAACATCTAAGTGGGTTTTAGTTAATACTACTACTGGTAAATTAAGGCCTATACCAGAGGAAATAATTAAGCTATACTGCCCAGATACTAAAACTGCTTTTCCTCCCGAAGAAGCATTGCTTACTAAATTAACTGATTCTGAACATTATGGTACAGCATGTACCTGCACAGTAGGTCGTTCACAAATAGATTTAAACAACCATATGCACAATTTATATTATTTAGATATGGCTTATGAGGCTCTTCCTGAAGAAGTTTATAAAAATAACACATTTAACTTTTTTGAGATAACTTATAAAAAACAAATTAGACTTCATGATGCTGTAAAATGCTATTACGTTTTTGAAGAGAATACTCATAAAGTAGTTATCAAAAGCTTAGATGATAAAAAAACACATGCTATTATCGTATTTAAATAATACTTAAAAACCAGAGCAATTTTATTTTGCTCTGGTTTTTATTTTAAGATATCATATATATTTTCGAACACATATCCCTTTTCTTTTAACACTTGTATTAATTGTGGTAATAATTCATACGTACTTTTTTTAGTTCCTATATCATGCATTAATATAACTACACTATTTTTATTTCCCATTGTGCTTTCTACATAGCTCATCATATCATTTACATTGTCAAGTCCTGCTGCATCAGCAGTTAAGGCATTCCAATCAAGGTGTGCCACACTGTTTTGATTTAGCAAATTAACAGCCTCTGTTTTAATGTCTGCATACTTTCCTCCAGAGGTTCCTCCTGGAAATCTAAACACTCTAGAATTATATGTTTGATCACCTATTGCCTTCTTTATAGCGGTTTCTGTTCTGTTATATTCATCTAATACTGCTTGTGGCGAAGAATATATATTAGAATAAACATGTGTAAAACTATGGTTTGCTATATAATGCCCTTCTTGATATGCTCTTTTTACTATTTCTGGATATCTTTCGGCATTACTTCCTAATACAAAAAATGTTGCTTTAACATTATTTTGTTTTAATATATCCAAAATTGGAATAGTAACAGATTTTGAAGGACCATCGTCAAATGTTAGAAATACTCTTTTATAATCTGAATTATAAATATGTGACACTCTTTCTACAATTTTATTTTTCTTTGCATTATCTAAAAAAAACAATTCGTGAGTTGGCTTGTTTTTAGCTAATATATCACTTTCTATTATGCTTAAGTTCTTATTATAATGGCGCACACCAAAAAATATCGCTGTAGATATAAGCGATATAATTAATATCAAAACTATTGTAATTATTACTACTTTTTTTACGTTTAAGTGAGGTTTTACCTCTATTAAATCTAATGTCATTTTTTTCACCTAACATTTGCTTTTTTCGTATCCATTATATATCAAGCATATTTAAAATTCAATACAAAATATATTTTGGTTGCTGCCTTCGTAGTATTTTACATAATTTTTGAACTTTAAGTTCTGTTCCTAAAGTTCAAAAAAGGGATTTGAGGAACGTCCCCAAATCCCTAGAAATGTTCCAACTTTCTTTTGATTTATGCTTCGTCTTTTGTTGTGTTTATTTTTAATAGTTTGAATATTTCTACAATTACTAATGGTGCTATTATTAATAAAATTGTTTCTATCAAATTGCCCATTGGTAAAATTGGTATACTGAATATATGTCTTAATGCTGGTACTAACAATATTATAAGCATTAATGCTGCTGATGCTCCTATTGCTAGCAATAACATTTTGTTGTTAAATGGATGTGTTTTAAATACAGATTTTTTGTTATTTCTGATATTGAATACATGTACTAATTCTGAAAATGCTAATACCATAAATGCCATTGTTTGACCTATTTCTACTTTTACTTCTTGCTTTTCTACATATTCTGCGCCATTTGCTAGTGCTTCATCTAAGTTTTCTACTTCTTCAACACCATATAAAGTTCCATCTACTTTTACCATAGTTGGTAAATTTTCTTCTGGTGTTGCAATACCAATTATAAATGCTGCAAGTGTAAGTAAACCAATCATTATTCCTTGGTATACAACTCTAAAACTCATACCTTTTGTAAAAATTCCCTTTTGTTTCTTTGGTTTTCGTTTCATTACATCGTCTTCTGCTGGATCAACAGCTAATGCTAATGCTGGAAGTGAATCTGTTACTAAATTAATCCACAATATATGAATTGGAAGTAATACTTCGATTAAACCTATATCTATATTAAATGTACTTCCAAGCCAAGGTGTAATTAAGATTGCTAAAAATAGTACTATAATTTCACCAACATTACTAGAAAGTAAGAATTGAATTGCTTTTAATATGTTATCATAAATACGTCTTCCTTCTTCTACAGATGATACTATTGTAGCAAAATTGTCATCTGTTAATATTACATCTGCTGCTTCCTTAGAAACGTCTGTACCTACAATTCCCATTGCACAACCAATATCAGCTGTTTTTAATGCTGGAGCATCATTTACACCATCACCTGTCATAGCAACAATTTCTCCGTTTGCTTGCCAAGCTTTTACTATTCTAACTTTATGTTCTGGTGATACCCTTGCATAAACTGAATATTTTCTAATATTTTTTGTTAAATCCTCATCTGACATTTCCTCAAGTTCGCTACCTGTAATTGCTTCATCTTCGTTTTCTAATATTCCTAATGCTTTTGCAATTGCAACAGCTGTAATCTTATGATCACCTGTAATCATTACAGTTTTAATTCCTGCTGTTTTACATTTTTCTACTGCTACTTTAACTTCTTCTCTTGGTGGATCTATCATTCCAACCATTCCAACAAATATTAAATCATTTTCTATATTTTTCATTTCTTCATCTGTTGGTTCATGGTCTAGCTCTTTATATGCCATAGCTAATACTCTTAGAGCCTCTTTTGCCATTTCCACATTATATTTATCTATTTCTGCTTTATAATTTGCTAAATCATTTTTTATTTCACCATTTACTATATAAGAATTACATCTTGCAATTAATTCATCAATTCCACCTTTTGTATAAACAAGGTATTTTTCTCCTACTTTATTTACTGTAGTCATTAATTTTCTGTCAGAATCAAATGGAATTTCTTTTACCCTTTTTAATTCTAAAGTTTCTTTTACATCAAATTTAATCTTAAATCCTAAATCTATTAATGCTGTTTCTGTAGGGTCACCTGTTAATTGGTTTTCCGCACCAATTTTTGTATCATTACATAATGTACATACTTGCATTAATCTATCTAATTCATTACTGATATCTTTAATATCTGCAACTTCTTTTACTTCATTATTTACAAATACTTTTTGAACTGTCATTTTATTTTGTGTTAGTGTTCCTGTTTTATCTGAACATATAACTGTTGCGCTTCCTAATGTTTCTACTGCTGGTAGTTTCTTTATAATAGCATTTTTCTTTACCATTCTTTGAACACCTATAGCTAAAACTATTGTAGAAACTGCTGCTAAACCTTCTGGAATTGCTGCAACAGCTAAACTAACAGCTGTCATAAACATATCTATTACATCTTTACCATAAGCAATACCTATTATAAATATTACTATACATATTGCAAGAGCTGCTATTCCTAATGTTTTTCCTAATTTATTTAATTTTGTTTGAAGTGGTGTTTCAGTTGCTTCAGTATCACTAATAATTTTAGCAATTTTACCAACTTCTGTATTCATTCCTGTTTCTACTACAATACCTTTTCCTCTTCCATATGTTATAAGTGAAGAAGAGAAAAGCATGTTTGTTCTATCTCCAAGAGTAACTTTTTCATCATCTATAGTTTCTGTATTTTTATCTACTGGTACAGATTCACCTGTTAATGATGCTTCTTGTGACTTTAAGTTTGCACTTTCTACTATTCTTAAGTCTGCTGGTACATAGTCACCTGTATCTAGAACTACGACATCTCCTGGTACTAATTCTCTAGATTGTACTACTGTTACTTTTCCATTACGTACAACTTTTGATGCATGTGCACTTAATTTTTGAAGTGCCTCTAATGATTTTTCTGCCTTACTTTCTTGAACTACTCCAATTATTGCATTAAGTACTACAACTATTAAAATTATAATTGTATCTGTTATTCCTTCGCCTTCTGCAATTCCTACAGCTCCAGATACTATGGCTGCAACAATTAAAACGATAATCATAAAATCTTTAAATTGTTCTAAAAATTTTACAAATAAAGATTTTTTCTTTTTTTGTTTTAATTCGTTCATGCCATACTTTTCATAATTTGCCTTTACTTGTTCTTCTGTTAAGCCTTCCTTAATATTGGTTTGTAATTCTTTTTCTACTTGACTTATTTCTTTGTTAAACCAATTCACTATTCATCTCTCCTTTTTTAGTATTATACACAAAAAGCAAGACTTTAAAAAACTTTTTGTGTTTTTTAAAAGTCTTGCTTACCTAAATTAGGTTACTAACCAGAATTCTTCGCGACTGTTGATTAGTAGTTTACAAGCTACTCCCTTTTAAAAGTAGTTGTATTTTATCACTCAACAAAAATTTTTTCAATATTTTTTTATTATTTTGCATATAAAATTAATCTTGCTGATCCATTTTGTGAACATGTTGCAAGTGTTATTTCTGGTATTCCACCAGTATCTCTAAACATATAGCTTGTGTCTTGTGGAGATGTTTCAAATTTATTATATATCGTATATTCTACAGTTACTCCATACAAATCTGTAATATATACTTTATCACCTATATTTAAATTTTTATTTTTTGAGAAAAATAATCTATTTAAATAATTATGTCCTGCAATTACTGTGTTTCCAGGTTCATTTGGTCCTGGGCCATATTCTACACATACACCTATCTCTAAGGCTTGTTTTGATAATGTAGCTATAATTGGATACTGTATTCCTGTTTTAGGAATTCTTATATATCCACAAACATCATAATTATAATATTTACTAACAGTTTTCTTATTTTTTGAACTTCTTGCCGATTTTACTTTGGCTGCTTTACTAGTATTTTCATCTGATTCAGCAGTAGTTGTTGTTGTATCATCACTTATTATATTTCCATCAATATCTCCAATTTCATTTGTAAATTCTGCTATATATTCGTCCGAATCGTCATTTATAATTTTAGCAGAAATAAATTTATAAATTAAATATCCTGCTATACATAATAGTACTATTAATAATATTATAAAAAATAAATTTAAAACTTTTTTGTATGTATCTGCTGCAGTAGACATTTCTACCTCCTATTAATTACTTTTCCACTCATACGATATTTTTTAATCCCAAAAAAGGGATTTAAGGAACGTCCCCCAAAATCCCTTTTTGATTATTCTGCAAGTTTTGCCCAAATTATAATTCTTGCTTTACTATCATCTGTACATGTTGTTAAAGATATTTCTGGTTTTCCTCCAGTATCTCTATCCATATAATCTGCATCTTCTGGAGTTGTTTCATATTTATTATATATTACATATTTTAATCTTGTTCCAGAATTATCTGTAATATAAATAGTATCTCCATTTTCTAATTTATAATTATTTGAAAAGAATTGTCCGTTTCTATAGTTATGTCCTGCAATTACTGTATTTCCTACTTGGTTTGGTCCTGGTCCATATTGCTGAACTACTGATGTATTCATAGCTTTTGTTCCCATTTGTTTTAATATTGGAAGATTTACATTAGTTTTTGGAATTTCTATTGCTCCTACAACATCAAAACCTTTAAATTGTTTGGCAGTTCCTGTGCTATCACCACTTGCATTTGTAACTGTATTAACATCTAATAAGGAATTAAAGTCACCAGTTACATTATTTTCTTCTAAAGGCTGAATTCCTAAAGAATTTGCATAGTCATCCATATATGCTTGTGTATCTTCTTCTAGGAAATATTTAGTATACATCTCATATCCTAAAAAACCTAGTAAACCAACAATTCCCACTATTACAACGACTAATAAAACAGTTAATATTTTACTATATTTACTATCAACAAACATAATTTTACCTCCAATTACCTATCTAAAGTATATTATAACATATTTTTATATGTTTTCATATACTTTATGTAAATTTATTCTTTTGTTTTTAACATATTTTTGTCCCTAATTTTTTGCCACCTATTAGATGAAAATGTAAGTGTTTTACTTCTTGTCCTCCATCCTCTTTGCAATTATTTATAATTCTATAACCTTTATCTGCAATACCTTGCTCTTTTGCTATTTTATTTATAGCCATATGAATTTTTGCAATTATTTCTGCTTCGTTTTCTGGTACTTCGCTAATATCATTATAATGTTTCTTTGGTATTACTAATATATGAACAGGTGCTATTGGATTAATATCTTTAAATGCTAATATTTTCTCATCTTCATATACTATTGTTGATGGTATTTCTCTATTAATTATTTTACAAAATAAACAATCTTCCATTTTTACCTCCATTAGGATTATTTTTTATATAAATGGATTCTAGGACCGTCCCCCGAATCCATTTTCTTATTTTATTAAAACAGCTTTTATTCTTCTAATTCCAGATGAACTAGATTCTTCTTTCTTAATTTTAAATTTTCCTAGTTCCCCTGTGTGTTTTACGTGAGGACCTCCACAGATTTCTTTGCTAAAGTTTCCTATTGTATATACTTTTACTCTATCACCATATTTACTAGTAAATAAACCTATCGCACCTGACTTCTTAGCTTCGTCATAGCTCATTTCTTCACAAGTTACTGGTAAATCCTCTTTTATCTTCTCGTTTACTAAATCCTCTACTTTTTGTATTTCTTCTTTAGTCATTTTTTGAGGGTGTGTAAAGTCAAATCTTAGTCTTTCTGTTGTAATGTTTGAACCACTTTGTTTTACATGGTCTCCTAATACTTCTCTTAGTGCTTCATGTAATAAATGAGTTGCTGTGTGGTAAGCTATAGTTTGTTCATTTTGTTCTGCTAAACCACCTTTAAATTTTTGTTCACTACCTTGTCTTGATTTTTCTTGATGTTCTTTAAACAATTTATTAAAGCCTTCCATATCTACTTTAATGTTATTCTCTTTAGCTAATTCTTCTGTTACTTCTGGTGGAAAACCATAAGTATCATATAATCTAAATACAGTTTCAGAATCTATAACATCTTTTCCTTGTTCTTTTGCCTTATTAGTAGCTTTTATAAATTCTCTTTCTCCATGTTCTAGAGTTTTAACAAATTTATTTTGTTCCTCTAGTATAACTTGTTTAATTATTTCTTTATTTGTAACTAGGTCTGGATACATTTCTTTTAATGTTTCAATATTTAAATTTATTAAGTTTTCTGTTTCTGATAAATCTATTTGTAATTTATTTAAATGTCTTATCATTCTTCTAATTAATCTTCTTAAAATATATCCTCTATCTATATTACTTGGTCTACCACCATCTGCTATTATCATCATAGATGCTCTTAAATGTTCTGCAACTATTCTTCTACTATTAATATTATCTACTTTTTGTAGCTCTTCTAACTTGTCCATTACTGGAGCAAATAGTTCTGTTTCGAATGGTGTTTGTTTTCCTTGTAATAACATTGTCATTCTTTCTAGACCAAGACCTGTATCTACATTATGTTGTTTTAATTCTGTTAATGTACCATCTTTATGTTTAAAATATTTCATAAATACATTATTCCATATTTCTACATATTTACCGCAATCACAATCTGGATTACATCCTTCTGAACATTTTGGTTTTCCTGTATCATAAAACATTTCTGTGTCTGGTCCACAAGGTCCTTCCTCTCCTGCAATCCACCAGTTTTCTTTTAAGAAGTATATTCTTTCTTTAGGTATTCCTGCTTCTTCCCAATATTTTGCAGCTTCTTCGTCTTTTGGGGCATCTTCATTTCCTGCAAAACAAGTAACAGATAATTTTTCTACTGGTATATTTAATACTTTTGTTAAGAATTCAAAGCTCATCTTTATAGCTTCTTCTTTAAAATATGCTCCTAATGACCAGTTTCCTAACATTTCGAAATATGTTAAATGTCTATTATCTCCTACCTCATCTATATCGTTTGTTCTTAAACATTTTTGGTAATCTGTTAATTTATTGCCTTCTGGATGTTTTTCTCCTAATAAATATGGTACCAATGGTTGCATTCCAGCTGTTGTAAATAAAACGGATGGATCATTAATTGGTATTAATGGTGCACTTGGTATTATTTTATGATCGTGTTCTTCAAAAAATTTTAAAAATTTATTTCTTATTTCTATTGCTTTCATTTTCATTCTCCCTCTCATTTGCGTTTAATTTGTAATACCAATTATGTTGTAATCAGCTTAAATTTTACGCATTTAAATTATATTATATTATGCTGTAAATTGCAAGATTTATCATATTTTTATCTTTTAGTGTATAATTTAATTTTTTCTAGAAATACTAATTTTAGACAAAGTAAAAAGGAGGAAAAATATGAAAGCAACTGGAGTAGTGAGAAGAATTGATGATTTAGGTAGAGTTGTTATTCCAAAAGAAATAAGAAAAACTTTAAGAATAAAAGAAGGTGACCCTTTAGAAATCTTTACAGATAAAGAAGGCGAAGTTATATTAAAAAAATATTCTCCTATTGGTGAATTATCAGAATTTGCTCTTGGATATGCTGAAACTTTGGCAAAAACGACAGGACATATTGCTTGCATAACAGATAAAGATACTGTAATTGCTGTTGCTGGTGGTTCCAAAAAAGATTACTTAGAACAAAGTTTAAGCAAAGAAATTGAGCAAATAATGGAGGATAAAGAGGTGTATAAAAGTGATAAAAACAACAATTTATCTGTTCCTATTGTAAAAAATGATAAAAAAGATAAAAGGTATAATTCTCAGATTGTATATCCGATTATTTCTAATGGAGATTCTATTGGAACTGTAATTTTACTTTCTAAAGAAGCATCTACTAAAATGACTGATGTTGAAGCAAAAGTTGCACAATCTGCTGCTAGCTTTTTAGGAAGTCAAATGGAAATATAAATTTTAGCATCTAGTATATTAGCTAGATGCTTATTTCTTAAATCTATTAATCTTTTGCTATTGTTAATACACCTATTTTTTTAGCTCCATTTTCTTTAAGAACTCTACTACATTCATTTGTGGTACTTCCTGTTGTAAAAACATCATCAAATAACAGTATCTTCCTATTTTTTATTTCTAACTTATTTGTTATAGTATATGCATTCTTTATGTTATTTTTTCTTTCTAATTTATTCAAACTACTTTGAGGTTTTATATTTCTCTGTTTTTGTAATATATTATTTTTAATAATTATATTTTTATTCTTTTTTGCTAATGCCTTCAATATTAAAAATGATTGGTTGTACCCCCTTTCTCTATTTCTATATTTGTGTAAAGGAATTGGTATTATATAATCATACTTATTTATATATTTCATAATTTTTTTATTAGAATAAATTATTTCTGCAAAAAACTCACATAAATAAGCTTGGTTACCAAATTTATATTGTCTAATTTTTTCTTTTATAAGCCCTTCATATTTAAAAATGTGCATATGTTCATCATAGTATATACCTGTTATTTCTAAAAAGCATTTTCTGTGTGGAATTGTTATTTTTTCTAATTTCTTTTTGCATACACTACATATTGCACTTGTACATATTTTTTCACATATACCACATGTTTTTGGAAAAAATAAATTGAGAACTGCATTAAAAAGATTCATGTACCTCCTTAAATTAGCCCCCAATTCAAATTAAGATATCATTTTTAGTTTATACTCTAATCCTGTATTACGTATTTTGGTATCTGCATTTTGTATCATAAATTTTACCACATTATCATTTCCTATTAATATAAGTAATTTTTTTGCTCTTGTTAGTCCAGTATACAGTAAGTTTCTTGTAAGTAACATTGCAGAAGACTGCGTTACAACCATTATTACAACATCAAATTCACTACCCTGTGCTTTGTGAACAGTTATTGCATATGCATGTTCTATCTGATCCATATCGGAAAATGCATACCATGCTTCTTTTTCGTCGTCAAATAATATTTTTATTTGCTTGTTCAAGAAATCTATTTTTAGTATTTTTCCAAGTTCTCCATTAAATATACCAGTTCCATTTTCGTAAGTTAAACTACGTGTATTACCTTTTTCCCAGTAAATATCATAGTTATTTTTTACTTGCATTACTCTGTCGCCTTCTCTAAAAATAACCTCTCCTACTTTTTTCTCTTTTTTTTCGTCATTTGAAGGATTTAATTCCTCTTGTAATCTTTTGTTTAACTCTTTAGTTCCTAACAATCCTTTTTTTGTAGGTGAAAGAATCTGAATATTTTCGAAGAAATCATAATCTCCAAAGTTCTTTAATCTTCCTTTACATAGCGAAATTATTTGATCTAACATTATGTCTTGGCTCTTTTCTTTTATATAGAAGAAATCATCTTTTAAACCTTCTTGTTCTTCTTTTTCTAAGAAATATTCCCCATCATTTACCTTATGTGAATTAACAATTATTTTACTTTGAGCAGCTTGTCTAAAAATTTCATCTAAAAAGATTGTTTTTATTCGCTCTGAATTTATTATATCTTTTAAAACACTACCTGGTCCAACAGAAGGAAGTTGGTCTGTATCACCTACTAAAATAAGTTTTGTTCCTTGGTAAATACCATTTAATAGGTAATTCATTAAGTATATATCTACCATAGATGCCTCATCTACAATTATTACATCTGCATCTATTGGCGCTACTTCATAATTCATTATAGTAAATTCATTGGCTTTTTCTATTTTGCCTATTTCTAATAATCTATGTAATGTTTTAGCTTCTTCACCAGTCATTTCTGTCATTCTTTTTGCAGCTCGTCCAGTTGGTGCACATAAAACTACCTTCTTACCATGTGACTTATAAATATCTATAACATTTTTTATGATAGTTGTTTTACCTGTACCTGGACCTCCTGTTATTATTACAACATTATTAGAATTTATTGCTTGTATAGCTTCTTCTTGCTTTGTAGATAAATTTATATTTCCTGCTTTTTCTATTTTTTCTAATTCGCTATCAAAACTGTCTATTCTTTTTATATTTTGTGTTGAATCTAATAATATTAACTTACTTGCAATATTAGCCTCTGCATCATATATTTCTTTACTATATACCCAGTTTTCGTCTTCTCTCTTTTCTATTACTATTTCTTCTTTTACATTTAAATCTATTAAACAATGCTCTATGTCATCATCTTCAACTTTTAAAAGTTCTTTAACATATTTTATTAAATTAGCTTCTAATGTACAGCAATGACCATTATATGTAATTTTTACTAAACTATATTTTATTCCACATTTAATCCTTTTATAGTTGTTTATCTCGAATCCATTTTCTAATGCATATTTATCTAGCTTTGCAAAGTCCACACCTTTTACTAGATCTATTAATATATATGGGTTTGATTCAATTTCATCAATTGTTTGTGTTCCTAACTTTTTATATATAGTTTTTGCATTTGCTGGACTTATTCCGAAATTATCTAAAAAACCAACAATTTGCCATAACTCCCAGTTTTCTACAAAGCATTGTGCCATCTCTATAGCTTTTTCTTTAGTAATTCCTTTTATTTGGGTTAATTTCTCTGGTTCGAATTTAAATACATTTATTGTATCTTCCCCAAATGTTGCTACGATTTTTTTAGCTGTTGCAGGACCAATTCCTTTTATTGTACCATTCGATAAATATTTTTCTAACGAATCTAATGTTTTTGGCATTATCTTTTCGAAAGTTTCTACTTTAAATTGCTTCCCATATTCTTTATGTGTTACAAAATTTCCTATAACCTTAATATAATCTCCCTCTACTAAAAAAGGCATATACCCTACTATTGTAATAGTATCTTCTTCGTTTTCTAATATTCCAATTAAATAACTATTAACTTCATTTTGATATATTATTTCTGTTAGTTGTCCTGAAAGTTCCACTTTTACCCTCTTTTCTACAGTTTACCTGATAATGCAATAATTTTATCACATTAGATAGATATTAACAAATCTATTTTGAAATTTCATCCATTATCTCTTTACACTCATTCCAATCCGAAGCTTTTATAAAATTATAATCTTTTGCTAATTTCGAGATTATCTCGTATGTATCATCAGTCGAGTCCAAGTCTACCATTATAATTCCTTTTGTTAACTCTTCTTTTCCATATAATAATTTGCAAATTATATTTCTCGTAAAACACTCTATTCTATCCTCTTGATTTTTAGCTGCTATAATTAAATATATTCCATCTTGTTTAAATTTTGTACAAGCAAAATAATATCTTATAGTTTTTGCAATTTCTATTAAACCATATAGTGCAAGTGTCCATAATATTGCATTTGGTATAAATTCCTGCATATAATCACCTTCTTATATAGTATATGTTCTTTGGCATAAAGTGTTAAATTGGTTAAGCCTATCAACTTGTAAGTTTTTAAGATAATTATATACAAAAAAAGCACCTCGCTAAAAAACAAAGTGCTTGATATATAAATGAAGAGGGCTATTCTTCTTAATATATACATTTTATCGGAATACTTTAATAATAACTTATTTTCTTGTTTTACCATCAAGTGCATCAAGATTGTCTAATGCTTTTCCTGTTCCTAATGCTACACAAGAAATTGCGTCTTCTGCTATCATTACATTTATTCCAGTTTTTTCTTGTAATAATTTATCTAGACCGTCTACTAAACAACCTCCACCTGTCATATATATCCCTCTGTCGCTTATATCTGCTGCAAGTTCTGGTGGAGTTCTTTCTAAAACAGAATGAACTGCATCTACAATCATCATTGCTGGTTCTATTAAAGCTTCTAACATTTCGCTAGAATATACTGTAATTGTTTTTGGTAAACCTGTTGATAAATCTCTTCCTCTTATATCCATTTCTACGTCTTGTATTTTTGGATAAACACAACCTATATTAATTTTTAAGTCTTCTGCGGTTCTTTCACCTATCATTATATTGTGTTTTCTTTTTATATATTTTACTATTGCTTCATCTAATTTATCCCCTGCAACTTTTAATGATGTACTAACAACAGAACCTCCTAAAGAGATTACAGCAATGTCTGTAGTTCCACCACCAATATCTACAATCATGTTACCACAAGGTTTAGAAATGTCTATTCCTGCACCTATTGCTGCCGCTATTGGTTCTTCTATTAAGTATACTTTACGAGCACCAGCTTGTGATGCTGCATCTATTACTGCTCTTTTTTCTACTTCTGTTACTTGAGATGGTATACATATCATAATTCTTGGTGCAAATATAAATTTTCCACACACTTTATTTATAAAATATTTTAACATTTTTTCTGTTACTGTATAATCTGATATTACCCCGTCTCTTAATGGTCTAGTGGCTACGATATTTCCCGGTGTTCTTCCTAGCATTCTTCTTGCTTCCTGACCTACCGCAAGAACATCTCCAGAATTTTTATCTACAGCAACAACAGAAGGTTCTCTTAATACGATACCTTTGCCTTTTACATATGCAATTACTGTGGCTGTACCTAAATCTATTCCTATATCTTGACCAAAACCAAACATTGATACTCTCCTTTTCTATTATTATTACAAGTCTGTTACAATTATATTACAAAAAATTTAAAATAGCAATAAAAATATTTATATATTTAAAATATTTTTATTGCTATCAACTATATTACAATGTAATTAATAAAAATTCAAGTATTTTTATCAGTTTATTTATTAAAATGGGAAAAGTCCAAATAAATATCCAACTGGCATATAATAAATTACTATTAATCCTCCAAATAAAAGGGCCATTTTTTGAGTTTGAGTAAGTTCGATATCTATAGGATTTAATAAATAATCTGGTGCTGTATCTGACATTGAAATTTCTACTCTTTCTGTTCCTTGGCATTTATATTTTATAGTAAAATATTGGCTCTCGTCTGGCTCTAATTTAAATATTTGTGCATATCCTGTATTTATATTATTATCATATTCTGAATAACAATCTAATTTTATAAATTTATTTTCTATTGTACTTCCAGTAGTATTCGTTATACAACCATAAATATATCCATTTGCATTTGTTGCTTTAGAGTCTATTATTTCTATCTTTGGATTTTCAAATAATACTGTACATTCTTTTGGCTTATACATTGATATTATTAGCAATTTTGACATTATTGAGACAAATATAAACAGTAATACCAATAGTAATGCATATTTAAGATACTTCTTAAATTTATCCATTTTTTACTCCTTTTTCCTTTATTTTTCCCCTATATTATATAACAGTCTACATAATTTGTAAATAGGCTTTAGGACGTTACTTTTTTTGCCTAAATTATGAATTCGAAGAACGTCCCCGGATTCCTATATTTTATATAAATTCACCTGTACTTTTTAACATATACTCATATATCGTATCTACCATACCAGCTAAATATTCCACATCATTCATTGTTACATCATTTGTATCTATTTGGCTATATTCTGCATTTATAGCTAGCATTTCTTTAAATAATTTTTCGTCTCTATCTTCATATGTATTTACTATATTTATTACAGTTGAATTTGGCATATTTATGTTATATTTATGTTTTATGTATTTAACATTTATAAATTCTAAAATTGCTGCTAATTTAAAATATGCCTCTTTATACTCTTGTTTTTTTATTAAATTATCTATTACTTCTAATTTTTCTTTTAAATAATTATTCTTTGCTAAATATTTTAATATATCTTTATCCATTATCTTTCATCTCCTTCTTCATTTGTTTGATATAACATTTCAAGTTCGTCCTTTTCGAAGCCAGCTTTTACAGCAATCTCATGTGCTTCTTTACGTGACTTTAGCTTTCTTAAAGATTCTATCAATTCTGGTGTATCTTGTAACATAAAACTTTCTTGATATTCAGATGCTCTATCTATTAATAAAACATTATCTATATTACAAATTGGATATTTATATTCATGTTCTGTTAATGTCGTAATTAGTTTTTCATCATATATCGGAGCCAATATATGAACAGACATCTGACCAAAACAAGGTACATCCATTACAAAAAGGCTTTCCTCTTTTCCTGTATTCCTATTAACAATTTTCGCTAATCCAAAAGATTGTGTTTTATCTTCTTTTAATAAATCTACGACTTTGTCTACTGCCTCTACTTTTATTGCCATGCAATCTACATATCCTTTAGCTAATACATCATAGCCCCTTTCTCTTAAAGTTTCAATTTCATCAATACTTATTCCAAATCTTGATAATTGTCTTTTAGCAATATCGGCAACCCTAGTATTCATATTGCTTTGGGCAATAAAATATCTCTGTGCTAATTTCGCAATTTGATCTATTTCTTTACTGTTAAAGTGATACATTAAGCTTTCATAGCCTGCATTTTCCTTATTCTTTTCTTTAAGCATATCTCCTAACATTTTTTTCTGTGCATCTCTACAAGTATGTGCAATATTATTTGAATAAAATATTTCTAAAGCTTTTTCTGTTGTTGGTATTCCTTCTGCTGATTCCATGACTTCATGTAAATCAAAATCATATTCTAATTCTATTTGTTTACTTTCTGGCTTTTTTTCTTCAAATTTTCTAAAACTTTGCCTATATCCAGGGGAAATTCTTTCAATTGTATCAGCTATAAGGTTCAACCTAGCCATATTATTTAACATATTATAATTTTTAGTTTCAAATTTATAGCCTTGCGTTTTGAAAAATTCAACAATTTTACTTACTTTATCCATTCTTATTTCTCTATTTAATCTATTATAATTTATTCTCATAAATACCACCTTATATATAGATAGGACAGGCTTCAAGCCTGTCCTTGTGTCAATTCTTTAACTTGGTCTCGATATGCTTTCAACATATCTTGTACATCAGGCGACTCTTCATCCTCAAGCAAATCTCGTACTGCTTTTGTGATGTCAGAAAGTTTCGCCTCGATGCTTAGCGCTTCATCAGAATCAACACTTTCCGGAGGTTTCCTTATAAATGCTTCAATCATCGCACTTATCTCAGAAACATATGTTGTTTTCTCATGATGTTTTGGCATGATATGTATCCTCCTATTTCCTCAAGTATTTCTCCGTTACACATTATATTATAACACATTTTTCTATTTATGTAAATTATTAGTTTCGAAAACGTTTTTTGGTATTCTATAATATAAAAGTAGCTTTACCACATGTACATAATTGCTTCATAATTGACACAAAAGTATCTAGTTACAGAAAAAACGAATATTTTTCTAGAACAACAAAAATAGGGATTTAAGGAACGTCCCTAAATCCCTATTGATTATATTTTTAAGATACCTCCAACTGTTTTATTAACAGCATATTTTGATTTTTCTTTAATCATTATTTGTGGTCCTCCACATAAAACAGCTGTATCTCCTTCTTCTAATTTTCCTAATTCTATTAATTTTTCTACACCTTTTTCGATTGTATCATCAATATCTGCTCCATCTTTAATTAAGATTGGGTATACATTCCAAACTGGTCCTAATTGATTGTATACTTTTTCTGAATCTGTAATAGCAAATATTGGACAAGCTGGTCCATATCCTGATAATCTTGTTGCAGAATTTCCTGTATGTGTGTAATCGATTATAGCATCTGCTTTAATATCTCTAGCTGTTACACAAGTTGTATAAGCTGCATGTGATTCGATGTCTGCTTCTTCTATTTTCCAATCTTTCTTTGTAAATCTCTTCCAATAATTAATTGTTGGTTCTACACTTTTAGCAACTTTTACCATTGTATTAACACATTCTAATGGATAATCTCCCATTGCTGTTTCTCCAGAAAGCATTATACATCCTGTTCTATCGTAAATAGCGTTTGCAACGTCACTTACTTCAGCTCTTGTTGGTAATGGGTTGTTTGTCATACTTTCTAACATTTGTGTAGCTGTTATTACTAATTTTCCTTCTTCGTTACATCTCTTAATAAATCTTTTTTGTACAACTGGTACTTCTTCGAATGGAACTTCTACAGCCATGTCACCACGAGCTACCATTATACCATCACAAGCTGCTAAAATTTCTTCAAAATTATCTATTCCTTCTTGATTTTCGATTTTAGCTAAGATTTTAACATCTTTTCCACCATTATCGTCTAACACTTTACGCATTTGGGCTACATCTTCTTTATTTCTTACAAATGATGCAGAAACATAATCAAATCCAACTCTAGCTCCATTTGATAAGTCGTTTATATCTTTAGGGCTTAAGAATGGTATTTTTATAGAAACACCTGGTACATTTATACTTTTTCTTGATCCTGCACCACCATCATTTAATACAGTTCCTACTATATCTTTATCTTTTATTTCGTCTACTCTTATTTGAATTTTTCCATCATCAATTAAAATTAAGTTTCCTGGTTTTACATCTTTATATAAATCTTTGTAAGATAATGAAGTACCTTCTTCATCTCCTAATCTGTCTTCATAGAAGAATGTAAATTTTTGACCTTCTTTTAATTGTACTTTTACATCTCTTCCAGCTTTGTTTAATGCTGTTCTTATTTCTGGTCCTTTTGTGTCTAGCATAATTGCAACTGGTAGACCTAGTTCTTTTCTTATTTCAAAAAATCTTTCAATTTTGTCTTTTTGTTCCTCAAAATCTCCATGAGAAAAATTAATTCTTGCAATAGACATTCCAGCTTTCATTAATTCATCCATTCTATTTTCTACTGCTGGTCCTATTGTACATACAATATTTGTTTTTCTTAAATTTCTTTCTTTCACAATAATTACCTCCTAGAATTTGACACTGGAAGGTATTATATCATAAAAAATTTCCCTTAACAATACATTTTTCAACATTTTTTCTTTTATTTATTTAATGCCTCATCCATTACTTTACTTAGATATTTCATACTATTTAAGCATTGATCCATTGTATTTCCAGTTGCTCCTATTTCCATTATTGTAGCAGCTTTTGCAACATGTTGGTTATATCTAGAGTTTCTTACCATTATTGGCTTAAATAGACCAGGATATAGTTCGTTACCCTTTTCTACGATTTTTATTGCATATTTTAAATTTTGTACCCACTGGCTATGTGTAAGTCCTCCTCCATCTGTTCCTATTACAAACATTATTTGAGCGACATAATCATCACCAATTTTAACTGTGGGCGCGTATGTACCAGCTTCTCCAACTGCATCTCTATGTAAATCTATAACAATTTGTGTGTTTGGATTAGATGCTAAATCATTTTTTATGCTTGTAAGAGATCTATTATATGAACCACTATATGCAGGATAGTCATGATATGTTTCATCATGTATTACATTAAACCCATAATTTGTTAGCCTATCTTTTAGTTCTCTTCCAACTCTTACAACAGAAAAGTTTAAATCTGTTGTTCTGAAATTACCACTTGGTGTATATTCAAAACCTGTACTTTGTGTATAACTTTCGCAAGTATGTGTATGGTAAATAATAATATCTTTTTTGTTTTCTAATTCTATATCTGGAGTTAACATTTCTTGTGTCAATTCATATTTTGATTCATTTTTTATTTGCACTCCATTATATTCATTTGTATATTTAGCATTAATATTTCCACCAGATACTACCTCTGTTTGTAATCCCGTTTGTGGTTCTTCCTCGCTGACAGTAGACACTTGTGTTTGGTTTTGAACTTGAATTGTATTTTCAGTTGCTAGCTGTTCTTCATCAGATTTTATGAACTTACTCATTTGTAGTTCCGAACTTAATATCTGCTCTGTATTATCTCTATCTATACTTTTAAATTCCTTTAGTGAATTTCCACTAGCAGAAATTATTGTATCTTGTATAACTGGAATTAAAGATAAATCTTTTATTTTATCTTTTCCAACTAATATTATTTTAATTAATGTCATTAACAAAAATGCTATTATAACTAAAGCCATAATAGCATTCTTTGCTTTTATCACCTTCATATTTACCATAAAATTTTCACCCTTGTACACCATATATCCTTAAAATATATATATTCAAATTTTATAAAAATATGACAAGTATTTCGGGATTTTGGGACGTTCCTAAAAATCCCGAACGGTAAAAAAGGAACGTCCCCAAATCCCAGGAACGTCCCAAACACTTACTAATATAGTTAGTTTCTTATATTAGCTGCAATTTCTGTTGCATCCATATTAATTTCTTTTTCTTCTCCAGTTTTCATGCTTTTTAACTTAATTTTATTTGAGTTTATCTCATCATCACCAATAACTATTACATATGGTATTTCTAGCTTATCTGCATATTTAAATTTAGCTTTTAATTTTTTGTCATTCAAATAAATTTCTGTATTTATTCCTAATTTTCTTATTTCTGTAGCTAATTTTATTGGTTCTTCTAATTTTTCTGTAATTGGAATAATTAAAATATCAGAAATTGATTTTTTATCTGCTTTTATTATATTTAATTCATTTAGTTTGTAGAATAATCTAGTAAGACCAATTGAAATTCCTACTCCTGGTAAACTTCTATCTGTATAATATTCTGCTAAGTTTTCATACCTTCCTCCAGAACATACACTTCCTAATTCTCTGTAATCATTTAAAAATGTTTCGTATACTGTACCAGTATAATAATCTAAACCTCTTGCAATTGTTAAATCTACTTTAAAGTTAGCTTCTGGTACGCCAAATAATCTTACATTTTTAATAATTGTTTTTAATTCTTCTACACCTTTTTTATAAGTTTCATTATCTATTCCTAGATTTTCTAGTTTTTCTAACTTTGCATCAGAAGTTCCTTCTATTTCTATAAAATTCATAATAGAATTTATTTGCTCTTCTTTTACATCTAATTTTCTTAATTCTTCTATTACTGCTTCTTTTCCTATTTTTTCTATTTTATCTATTATTCTTAAAATCTCTGTAGCATTTTCTTTTTGATTTACTCCTTCAAATAAACCATTTAAGATTTTTCTATTATTTATTTTTATAGTAAAATCTTCAAAACCTAATTCTCTAAAAAGTGTATAAATAATACTTGGAATTTCTGCATCATTTATTAAATCTAATTCTCCATCACCAATTATATCTATATCACATTGATAAAATTCTCTATATCTTCCTTTTTGTGCACGTTCTCCTCTATACACTTTTCCTATTTGATATCTTCTAAAAGGAAAACTTAAACTACCATAATTTTTTGCTACATATTTAGCAAGTGGAACTGTTAAGTCAAACCTTAAAGCTAAATCACTATCTCCTTTTTGAAATCTATATATTTGTTTTTCTGTTTCTCCACCTGCTTTTGCAAGTAATACTTCTGCTGATTCAATTATTGGTGTATCTAATGGTAAAAATCCAAATTTTTCATATGTTTTTTGTATCTTTTCTTTCATTTGATTAAATAATATCTGTTCATTTGGTAATAATTCCATAAATCCAGATAAAGTTCTTGGTTCTATCCTTTCCATATCATTCACTCCTTGTTAATCTATATTTGGTTTAGCTTCCAAATAAATTGGTTTTTCGTCCCCTATTCTGGTTGGCTTTCCATGTCCTGGATATACTATTGTATTTTCAGGTAATATTAATAATTTCTTTATTATTGAATTCATAATAGAGTCAAAATCACTTGTAGGTAGATCTACTCTTCCCCAGGCACCTTTAAATAATGTGTCTCCTGAAAATAGCATTTCTTCTTTTTCACAATACAAAGATGTTCCGTCATCAGTATGTCCTGGGGTATAAATAACTCTTAATTCTAAATCTCCAACATGTAAAATATCATCATCATCTACAATACTATCTTCTTTTACATATATTGGAGGAAGCCCAATATATTCTGCAAGTACGGGAACTCTATTTTCTAAGTTTTCTCTTCCTTTTCTGTGAATAAGGACTTTTCCTCCTTTTTCTTTTTTTAATTCATTTACGCCATTTATATGATCAGCATGGCAATGAGTTAAATAAATATATACTAATTCTGCCCCTAATGTGTTTAAAATTTCTATAATTTTAGGCACCTCTCCTGCTGGATCTATTACCATTGCTTTTTTTTGAGTTTCATCTACTATTATATAGCAATTAATTTCACCAACAAATTTCATTTGTACTTTTATTCTTTTTAGTATCATAAAAAACTCCTTTATTTCTTTCTTGTTACCTCATATACACTATCTACTTTTCTTAGTTCTTTTAATACTTTATTTAATTTTTCAATATTTTCTACTTCTATTGATATCTCTATTGTAGCAATATGTTCTTTTGTTGCTTTAGAATTCAACCCAATTAGTTTTGTTTTTAAATTACTTAAAACTTGAATTACTTCTGCAAGTAAACCTGATCTATCATTTGCATATACAGTAATATCTACATTGTATGATGCTGCTTTTTCTGTATACCAGTAAACATCTATAATTCTGTCTTCTTCTTTTAATAAATCTTTTACATTTACACAATCTGTTCTATGTACAGAAACTCCTCTTCCTTTTGTAATATATCCAATTATATTATCTCCTGGAACTGGATTACAACATTTTGAAAGTTTTACTAAACAATTATCTATTCCTTTTACTACAACACCTGTACTAGATGGTTTTATATTTTTTCTTTTATTTGTTAATTCTTCTATTTTTTGTTCAATGTTTTCTTCTTTATGGCTCTTTCTGTATTCCTCTAACATTCTAGATATAATTTTTACTTGTGATATTGCACCAAATCCAACACTTGCATACATCTCTTCTAAGTTTTTAAACTTATATCTATCTAATGCTGCATTTATGTAATCTTGTTTAAATAATTCATCATGACTAATACCAATTCTCTTTATTTCTTTTTCTATTAAATCTTTTCCTTTTTCTATATTTTCTGACCTTTGTTCTTTCTTAAACCATGATTGTATTTTGCTTTTTGCTTTTGTTGTTTTAATAAATTTAAGCCAGTCTCTACTAGGTCCTTTTTGTGAATCGGATGTCATTATTTCTACAATGTCTCCACTTTGCAATTTTGTAATTATTGGCATCATTTTACTATTTATTTTACAACCAACCATGTGATTTCCGATTTCCTCATGAATGCTATATGCAAAGTCTATAGGAGTTGCATCTCGTGGTAACACTAGTATTTTTCCCTTTGGTGTAAAAACATATACTTCATCCTCAAATAATTCTGTTTTTAATGTATTTAAAAACTCTTGTGGATCTTTCATATCTTGTTGCCACTCTAATGTTTCTCTAAGCCATGCAAGCTTATCTTTAGTAACTGTAACTACTTGTTTTCCTTTTTTACCATAATTTGCTTCTTTATATGCCCAGTGTGCAGCTATACCATATTCTGCAATTCTATGCATTTCCCATGTACGAATTTGCACTTCGAATGGAGTCCCCTTTTCTCCTAATAATGTTGTATGTATAGATTGGTACATATTAGGTTTTGGTACAGCTATATAATCTTTAAATCTTCCTGGCATTGGACTGTACATTTCATGAACTACCCCTAGTGCAGCATAGCAGTCTTTTACAGAATTGACTAATATTCTTAGTGCAAATAAATCATAAATTTGATCTAATGTCTTATTGTCTCTTTTCATTTTTCTATATATTGAGTATAAGTGCTTTGCTCTTCCTGTAACTTCTGCTTCTATTTTCTGTTTCTTTAATTGTCCTCTAATATCGTCCATTATCTTTTCTATAAATTGAAGTCTTTCTTCTCTCTTCTTATCTATGCCTTCAACTAATTCCCTATATTCTTCTGGATATAAATATTTAAAAGCTAAATCTTCTAATTCCCATTTTAATGAATAAATACCTAAACGATTTGCAAGTGGAGCATATAATTCCATAGTTTCTTTAGCATTAGCAATTTGTCTATCTCTTCTTAAATATTTTAATGTACGTAAATTATGCAATCTATCTGCTAACTTTATTATTATTACTCTAATATCTTTCCCCATAGCAAGGAACATTTTTCTGTAATTTTCTACTTGACG
>UMCJ01063502.1_pt1 | contig 44121 bp, 47 predicted proteins | sample 1964171 | NCBI WGS metagenome assembly UMCJ01 (sample SAMEA4835962, study PRJEB28245) | human gut metagenome | biome: gut microbiome; material: fecal sample | place: Denmark | collected 2008
ATATAGAAATCTTTTCTTTTTCGATTTCTTGAAAACCATATTCTTTGATATAATTTTTGTATGCAAGCATATATAGATAAACTCAACCAGGAAGAAATTCAATCCAGTCTTCCTTCTTTCTATCAAATCAAGGTCATTGACTCTACTGCCAGCACCAATTCATGGCTATCAGAACATACAGATCTACCTGAAGGAACGGTTTTGATCGCAGATCATCAAACACAGGGAAAAGGAAGAAATGGCCGCTCATTTTATTCTCCTTCAAATAGCGGCATCTATCTTTCTTTATTATTAAAGCCCAAAGAAGATAAAGAGTGCGTCCTACACTATACAGCCTTAAGTGCCTTATGTATGTGTGAAGCCATTGAATCTGTATATGGATTCTTCCCTTCGATCAAATGGTTGAATGATATTTATTTTCACGATAAAAAACTTGGAGGAATCTTATGTGAAGGAAAACTGCAGCAGGAATGCTTTGATTCTTTGATCATTGGCATTGGCATCAATGTCCATTCCTTTATTTATCCTGAAGATATTGCTTCTATTGCCTGTGCTGTTGAAGATTTTGTTCCATTCAAAAAACCTCGCAATATATTGATCACAAGTTTTCTAGAGTCTTTTTATGATTACTATACCAATCATCATTCTTTTCTTCAGGCATATAAAGATCATCTTGCCTATATTAATCAAACAGTAAGGATCCTTCATCCCCAGAAAGAATATAAAGGAATGATCTTAGGAGTCGATGATTCTTTTCGACTTGTCATAAAAAAAGAGGATGGATCGATCGATCATTTATCCTCTGGTGAAATATCAATTCGACTTTGAATCCAGTCATGAAGTTCTTTAGCAAGATCTTCCTGGCTGATTTTTTTATATTCTGAAGCACGAATCGGTTTTCCATATTCAATTTCAAGTTGTTTAGTATGATCAGATGAAATATCCAGTGTATAAGCTTTTTTTAAGGCAACTGGAACAATTGTAGCTTTTGATAAATAAGCCGGCAACAAAGCACCTGCCTTGAACTCATTCATCGTATCTCCTTTTGATCTAGTTCCTTCAGGAAAAACCAAAAGATTCTTTTTTTGTTTAAGCTCTCTAGCAGCTTCTCTTAGCATATGCACATTGCCTTCTCTAGATTCACGATCAAAATGGATCGTACCAATATTTCTAGCCCATCGGCCAAAAATAGGCATGGTTTCATTTTCCTTTTTTGAGATAAAAGCCAAATGAACCGGACAACTTGCCAAGACAAGAGCTGGATCCAATGTGCCCTGATGATTGGATACAAAATAAATCGTTTCCTCTTTAGGAATTGTTTCAATTCCCTTAACAGATAAATTGTATCCCAGATATTTCAAAATAAAACGGCTCCATTTTTCCAGTCGAACCTGTGCTTCCAACTGACTTTTTTTCTCATATATCTTTGAGCTAACCCAGGCAACAGGCAAAACAGGTAAAGCTCGAATGATCTTAGATGTTTTCATGAGATTCCTTTCTTTGAACCAGGGCTGTCGCCATGGCAAATCCTCCATCATGGGCAATCGATACTTGAATCGTATACCCTTGATACTGAATTTCTTTTGGTGGCTCTACTACAATTTCCTTTAGCTTTAGAGGAATCGGTAATGCTTTGATAATGGCCTCTCTAGCGGCAAAGCGACCTGCCAAAAACTCTTTTTGTCGATTTGAAGAATAATTTGAAAATTGTTCATATTCTTGTTCACTCAAGATCCTTCTGGCAATTTTGTAAGGATCCTTGATTCGATCGATATTTACAATATCACAACCGATCCACATTTATTCCACATCCTGTAAAGCACAAAGAATTTCACCATATGCGACTTTTTTATCGTCCACATAAGCTTCACAACCGGCAATACAAATACCACCGATCATACGTTTAAATTGAACCTTCATCCTTAATACATCCCCTGGTACGACCACAGACGAAAAACGCATCTTATTGATTCCCGCAAACAAAGGAATCTTTCCACGATTTTCTTCCTCTTTCAATAAATACACAGCTCCTGTTTGTGCCATAGCTTCTACGATCAGAACCCCTGGCATAACACTTTGTTGCGGAAAATGTCCTAAAAACTGCATTTCATTGGCACTGACACACTTGATTCCAACAATGGTTTTAGTTTCTTCATCAATGGATTCAATTTTATCAACCAACAAAAAGGGATATCTATGCGGAATGATCTTTTTTATATCTTCGTTTGATAACAACATACTAATCCTCCCATTTTTTGAATACCAAGGATGCATTATGTCCACCAAAACCTAAAGAGTTGCTCATGGCATAATGAATATCTTGATGACGTCCTTGATTTGCGACAATATCTAGATCACAGTCTGGATCGGATTCTTGATAATTGATCGTTGCCGGGATAAAACCTTCCTGTAAAGATTTGATAGAAATAATAGCTTCCACAGCTCCACTGGCCCCTAACAAATGCCCTGTATTGCTCTTGGTTGAAGAGATAGCTAATTTATAAGCATGATCTTTAAAAGCTGTTTTAACAGCCATCGTTTCTGTCTTATCGTTTAGTTTTGTACTCGTTCCATGAGCATTGATATAGTCGATATCTTCTGCTTTGATACAAGCATCCTGTAATGCCTGTACCATGGCTTTGGCTCCACCTGAGCCATCATCCAATGGTGCTGTAATATGATGTGCATCGCAGCTTGAACCATATCCTACGATCTCGCCATAGATCTTGGCATTGCGGGCCTTGGCATGCTCTAATTCTTCCAGAATCAAGATCCCGGCACCTTCACCCATGACAAAACCACTTCTCTGTTTATCAAAAGGAATGCTGGCTCTTTTGGCATCATCTCCAGTATGTAAAGCGCGCATTGACTGAAAGCCGGCAATGGCTAATGGAGTGATCGCAGCTTCACTGCCACCAGCTAACATGACATCTTCATAGCCATCACGAATTCGATGAAAAGCTTCTCCAATCGCATTGGAACCAGCCGCACAAGCTGTTACAACACAAGAAGTTGCTCCTTTTAGTCCCCAGTCAATTGCCACCTGTCCTGCTGCAAGATTGGCTAAAGCCATAGGAATAAAGAATGGAGAGACTCTTGAAGCTCCTCTTTCGCTTAACGTATGTGAAGCTAATTCAATTGATTCAATACCCCCAATTCCTGAACCAATGATGCATCCAAAACGATCTGCATCCGAAATTTCTTTATCAAATCCAGCATCCTGCATCGCTTGTTTAGAGGCGATACGAGCAAACTGTGTAAAACGATCATTAAACTTTAGATCACGTTTAGAAAAATAAGCTTCCATGTCTAGATCTTTTACTTCAGCCGCCAATTTCACCTTATAATCACTTGTATCAAAGTGCGTAATCGGAGCAATTCCACATACTCCTTCTTCAATACTATTCCATAAAGCATTTACATCATTTCCAATAGGAGAAATAACTCCTAAACCTGTAATTACAACTCTACGCATAATTCCTCCTACATGATCATGCCGCCATCGACATGAATCGTTTGACCTGTTACATATTTAAAGGCATCGCTTGCCAAGGCAACACATACATTGGCCACATCTTCTGGTTGTCCAAATTGTCTTAATGGAATTTGTTCCATCATCTTCGCTTTGTCTTTCTCTGCCAGTTTTGCGGTCATATCCGTTTCGATAAAGCCAGGTGCAATCGCATTCACTCGTATATGACGAAGCGCCAATTCTCTAGCTGCAGATTTTGTCAAACCAAGCACACCTGCTTTGCTGGAGGCATAATTGGCCTGCCCGGCATTTCCCATGATACCTACAACGCTTGACATATTGATGATCGAACCACTTCTTTGTTTCATCATGATCCTTGAAACATGTTTGATGCAATTAAAGGTCCCTTCCAGATTCACGGCAATGACCTTATGAAAATCTTCATATGACATTCTTAACATCAAACCATCTTTATTGATTCCTGAATTATTTACCAAAACATCTATTCTTTCAAATGTCTCAATACTCTTTTCAACCATTGTTTTTACTTGATCTTCATCAGATACATCTGCTTGAACAACAAGTGTCTTTACACCTAGTGCTTCAATTTCCTGCTGTGTATTTAAGGCCGCTTCTTTAGAACCATTGTAGTTGATGACGATGTTATAACCTTCTTTGGCAAAAGCTAAAGCAACAGCTTTTCCAATACCTTTGGCAGCCCCAGTAATCAATGCTGTTTTATTTACTTGTTCCATGTCTGCAGCATCCTTTCTACATCTTCCATTGTATTGATCGTAAATACATTCACTTTACGATCGATCTTTCGAACAAAACCTGTCAGTGTCTTTCCTGGACCAATTTCGACAAATGTATCGACACCATCTTTGATCATATTTTGAATCGTTTGTTCAAAATAAACACTTTGACAAATTTGCTGCTTCAAGATCTTGATCAAATCTTCGATCGTTTCATATTCATGAACTTTTCCATCCACGTTGTGATACACAGGAATAGAAGGTAAAGATAACGAACTTGTCTTCAACACTTCTTCAAGTTGATTGCTGGCAGGAGTGAGTAAAGAAGAGTGGAAAGCTCCGCTGACACTTAAAGGTAAAACTCTTCGCGCTCCTTTTTCCAATAACATTGGTGTCGCCATTTCTAAAGCTTCTATTTGCCCGGTAACAACGATTTGCCCTGGACAGTTATAATTGGCCACTTCAAGAACCAACCCTTTTTCATTTACTTCTTTGCATACTTCCAAGATCTTGCTTGCGTCTAATCCTAGAACTGCACGCATTCCCGTTGTGTTCTGTGGCAAGGCATTGGACATTAAGATCCCTCTTTGACGTACGATATTAATTGCAGTTTGTGCATCCATTGAACCTGCACAACATAACGCACTGTATTCTCCTAAGGAAAGGCCGGCACATACATCTGGTTTTATACCTTTTGATTTCAATCCTTCTAAGATCATCAAAGAAGCAGCCACAATCGAACTTTGTGCATAAGCTGTATCATTCAATGTTTCCTGTGGCCCTTCAAAACAAAGCTTTTTTATGTCGTAATCACAATGTAGGTTATCCATCAATTCTTTACTTGAAGGGCAATGATCATAGAAATCTTTTGCCATTCCTACAATCTGTGAGCCCTGCCCTGCAAATAGAAATGCTGTTGTCATTGTTCTTTCACCTCTCCTTTTAATTGATCCATTAATGTATGTACATCAATGATCTCATGAATATTTTCGGCACTTGTTCCACAAAAGAACAAGCCATTCTCCATATCTCCTTTAACCGCTCGAATCAAAGCACGAGTTATACAGTAAGGCGTCGAACTTGGAGTGCATGGAAGCATGCAAGCCAAACAATTTGAAACGCTTTGATTTGACTCTGTTTCCGTTCTTTTGACAAACTCATTTTTAATGGCCCTGCCTGGAAAACCAGCCGGGCTTTTTACATAGACAATATCTTCCTTTTTTGCCTTTAAGATCATCTGTTTAAAATTCTCATGGGCATCACATTCGTTTGTCGCAATAAAACGTGTTGCCATCTGTACACCAGAAGCTCCTTGATCGATATAGTTTTGAATATCTTCATGTGTAAATATTCCACCGGCAACAAAAACCGGAATCTGTTTATTATATTTCTTTTCAAATGGTACAAGTTCTTCTAAAACCTCTTTTAAGATTTGTTCTAGCGTTTGATATGTTCCGTCTTCTAGATCTTTTTTCTTAAAACCTAGATGTCCTCCTGCTTTTTGACCTTCGATTATGACAAAATCTGGTGTTGTATTATGATGTTTATCCCATACACGACACAACAATCGACATGCCTTGGCACTTGATACAATTGGTGCCAACATGATCTTGCCCTCTGCATACTTTGGCAAATCTAAAGGTAGTCCAGCTCCAGATATGATCGCATCTGCCCCAGCTTCAACAGAAGCTTTTACATAGGATTCATAATTTCTAGATGCAACCATAATATTGACTCCTAGAAGCCCGCGTTTTACTTCATTGGCTTTTTGAATTTCCTTTTTTAATGCTCGAATATTAGCTTCTAAAGAATTGGTTTCAAAATCTGGTTCATTAAATCCAGGCATAGCGGCTGAGATAACACCCATACCGCCTTCTTTTCGAACAGATGATGCCAAGTTTGATAAAGATACACCTATTCCCATACCACCTTGAATAATTGGAACTTCTAAGATCTTATCTTTTAGCTTTATAGACCTTAACATTGGCATTCCTCTATTTTCTTTTTCAGTTCTTCCAGTTGTTTTTTAGAATCATTCATCATATCTTCAAAGATTTCTGATAGAGGACGAATTTCCTTACATAAGCCGGCAACCTGCCCCATCATGACAGATCCAGTTTTCATATCGCCTTCAAAAACAGCTCGTCTTAATCCACCAAGAGTCAATTTTTCCATTTCTTCAGGTTTGGCACCTGCTTTTTCTAATTTTAAATACTGACGGCTCATTGAATTTTTTAAGATACGCACCGGCGTATTTAAAGTTCTTCCAGTTACGACCGTATCTGTATCCTTTGCCTTTAAGACAGCATTTTTATAGTTTTCATGAATTGGACATTCTTCACTTGCCAATAAACAAGTTCCTAACTGAACACCACAGGCACCTAAAGATAGAGCTGCATTAAAACCTCTGCCATCTGCAATTCCCCCAGCTGCAATGACTGGAATATTCACTGCATCAACAACTTGAGGTAATAAAGCCATCGTTGTCTGTTCATTGACATGTCCACCAGCTTCTGTTCCTTCGGCAATGATTCCATCAGCTCCTGCTCTTTCCATACGAATCGCAAGAGCAACACTGGCTACAACAGGAAAGACCTTAGTTCCTGAAGCCTTTAACATTTCCATATATTTTCCTGGATTTCCTGCTCCAGTGGTTACAACAGGCACATGATTCTGTGCAATAACTTCCATGATGGCATCTGTTTCCGGATTCATCAACATGACGTTGATGCCAAATGGTTTATCTGTCAAAGAACGAATTTTTTGAATACTTTCCTGAACTTGCTTGGCATTCATAGCCCCTGTTCCGATAATGCCTAATGCTCCACTTTCTGAAACCGCTGCAGCGAATTCAGGTGTTGCGATATTGGCCATCGCGCCTTGAAATATAGGATATTTGATATTAAGCATCTGATTGATCATCGTGTTTTCCTCCTTCGATATGAATCTTGCAGGCTGCCCAGGTAAATCCTGCTCCAAAGCCAACTAATACAAGATTCATATTTTCTTTGATCTTGTTTTGTTGCCATGCCTGGCCTAGCGCCAATGGAACACTGGCAGCTGATGTATTGCCAAATTGATCTAAATTGATAAACATCTTATCCATTGGAAATTTCATTTTCTTGCTGACATATTCTAAGATGCGAATATTGGCCTGATGAGGAATCATTAAATCAATTGAATCAATGCTCTCTTCTTTTAGCACATGTTCGATCGCATCTGGCATGGAGCGTATCGCAAAGCGGAAGACTTCTCTTCCATTCATGCTAAGATAAGGTTTCTCTTGGGCTATATTTTTCAATTCTGGTTGTAAAGAACGCCCGGCACAATATAGTGCCTTATCTTTATCTCCTTTGGACCTAGCATAAAAAGTCATGTTAGAACCATCGTTGCAGCGTTTGATCAGGACGGCTCCTGCTCCATCACCAAACAAAACACAGGTATTGCGATCTTTCCAGTCTAAGATCTTAGATAAAGTTTCTGCCCCTATCACAAGAGCTATACCTTTATCCAACATTCTAGAAGCACACTGTAAAGCATAAATAAATCCACTACATGCTGCATTGATATCAAAAGCCATGACGGGATCCTCATTAAGACCTAGAGCTTCCTGCACTAAACAAGCACACGATGGTGTGACATTATCTGGCGTACAGGTTGCCACAATAATTAATGAAATTTCATGTTTATCAATATGATTTTCTTCGATTGCTTTTTTGGCAGCTCTGATTGCCAGATCACTGGTATTTTCATTTTCTGATACTGTTCGCTGCTTGATGCCGGTTCTTGACTGGATCCACTCATCACTTGTATCTACAACATTCTTTAACATGTCATTGGTTACACAATTTGAACCATAGGCATAGCCACAGCCAATTATCTTGACATTTTCCATGATCCTTCTCCTAAATGACGAAATTTTTCATAACGTTTTTCTACCAGCGTAGTCGTTTTCATCTTGGTCAGTTCATTCAATGTTTCTTTCAACATAAGATCCATCTTATCAACAACACTCTGTAGATTTGAGGCTGCTCCTCCAAATGGTTCTGGTACGATTTCATCAATTACTTTTTTCTCCAAAAGGTCTTTGCTGGTAAGCTTCATCACATCACAGGCTTCTTTAGCACGTGAGCCATCTTTCCACAATATAGAGGCAAATCCTTCAGGAGATAGAATCGAGTAAACTGCATATTCTAACATGAAAATCTTATCGGCCACACTTAGTGCAAGAGCTCCACCGCTTCCTCCTTCAGAAAGAACAAAGCATATAACAGGTGTCTTTAATGATGAAAACGTATATAGACAATCGGCGATTGCCTGGGCCTGTCCTTTTTCTTCGGCTTCTTTACCCGGATAAGCCCCCGGTGTATCGACAAAAGTAATGATCGGTCTATTAAACTTTTCTGCCTGCTTCGCTAGACGAAGAGCTTTTCTATATCCTTCTGGCTGGGGCATCCCAAAGTGCTGCTTCAAATTTTCTTCAACTGTTTTTCCTTTGGATTGTGCAAGGATCGTTACCGGCATTCCATGAAATGATCCTAAGCCGCATAACATAGCTGGATCATCCAAACTTTTACGATCTCCATGTAATTCAATAAATTCATCAAATAATAAATCAATATAATCCTGGGCTTTAGGTCGATCGGGTCTTCTGGCAAGTTCAACGTGATCCCAAGGTGTCATAATGGTCTCTTTTTGAATTGTTTCAATTTGTCTTTGATAGTCATTCCACATATCCAGATCTTTTTCATCGATCTGCATCTGTTGAATCTTTATTTCATTTATTTTCTGCTGTGCTTCTTTAAGATTCATGATATGCTCCTTTTACAATGGAATGACAAGAGTCTTCCAAGCTCTTCTTTCATCTTTTCACGAGGTACGATTCGATCGATAAAACCTTTCTCTAAAACAAATTCAGCGGTTTGGAAATTATCGGGCAATTTCTCATGAATCGTATCTTCAATCACTCTTTTACCCGCAAAACCAACCAAAGCATAAGGTTCACTCAAAATGATATCTCCTAACATCGCAAAACTAGCGCTGACACCTCCCGTTGTTGGATGTGTCAAAACAATGATCGATAACAATCCTGCATCACTATGCTTTTTCATTGCGGCTGAAGTTTTTGCCATTTGCACCAAAGATAAGATACCTTCCTGCATTCTGGCACCTCCACTTGTACAACATAAAATCAAAGGTTGTTTTTTCTTCGTGGCCAGCTCTATAGCTCTAGTAATCTTTTCTCCTACAGCCGCTGACATGCTTCCCATGAAAAAATTAGAATCCATTACACCGATCACGCATGGAAGGCCTTTGATCTTTCCCGTTCCTGTAATCACGGCTTCTTTCATGCCCGTTTGTTTTTGAAGTCTTTCCAATTTATCTTTATATCCAGGAAAATCATCTGGATCAACACTGATCATCTTGGCATCTGTTTCTTTAAATGTTCCTTCATCGATCAATTGACGAATTCTTTCTCTGGCAGAAATCTTAAATGGATGATGACATTTAGGACACACATAATGATTGGATACTAGATCCATCATGGCCACTGAGGTATGACAATGTGAACAACTCATGAATACATGATCTGGAATCTCTTTAGCCTTAGGGATAGGTTTTTTACGCCATTTACGAAAAACATCCAGGCGATTCTTTCTCTCTTTAAATAAATTGTCCATTTTCTTTTAACCTCTTCAACAATATTGGAGCATAGCCAATATCATGACTTCCTTCTATAAACTCTTTTTGATACAGCGTTAAATAGTTAAATTCAATATTGGTCTTTACCCCGGAAACAATGGTTTCTTCCAAACTGGCACGCATTTTTTTAATGCATTCCAAACGATTTCCAGCTGAAACGATCAATTTTAAGATCATCGAATCATAGTATGGGGAAATAATAGAACCATTATATACAGCTGTATCCACACGAACTCCATGTCCTCCTGGCACATGCATAAATGTAACTGGCCCTGGACTTGGCGCAAAATCATGGGCAACATCTTCGGCATTGATACGACATTCCATCGCATGTCCATGACACTGAATATCTTCCTGCTTTAATGTAAGATGCTGGCCAGATGCTATTTTGATTTGCCATTTGATCAAATCGACACCCGTTATAGCTTCAGTAACAGGATGTTCCACCTGAATTCTTGTATTCATTTCCATAAAGTAGAAATTTCCTTGTTTATCCATCAAGAATTCCATCGTTCCGGCTGAATCATATCCAATCGATCTTGCGGCATTGACAGCCTGTGATAACAGTTTTTCTCGATTATCACGAGTCAAAGCTGTACATGGTGCTTCTTCAATGATCTTTTGGTTTTTTCTTTGGAATGAACAATCTCTTTCAAACAGATGAACCACGTGTCCATAATGATCCCCTAAGATCTGCACTTCGATATGTTTTGGATTTTCAACATATCGTTCCATATACACTTCATCATTTTCAAAACATACTTTGGCTTCCTGTCTGGCTTCGGTATAGGCATTTTCAAGATCTTCGGCCTTATAAACGATTCGCATACCTCGACCACCACCGCCTAGACGCGCTTTGATAATAACAGGATAGCCAATTGACTCAGCCATGTTTTTAGCATCTTCAACACTCTTTAAGGCATCCTCGCATCCTTCAACAACAGGAACTCCAGCTTCTTTCATCAGTTTTCGAGCTTGTGTCTTATCTCCCATCATTTGTATCAATTTAGGATTTGGGCCTACAAAAGTCATATCGCATTCCTGTACCAGGCGGGCAAATTTAGCATTTTCACTTAGAAATCCATATCCTGGATGCACCGCATCGCAACCTGTTGAGCATGCCGTTTGTACGATCAAACCCATGTTTAAATAACTGTCTTTGGCAGGTGCTGGACCAATGCAGACTGCCTGATCGGCCAGCTGGACCGCAAGTGATTCTTTATCTACCGTAGAATATACAACAACTGTTTCAATTCCCAACTCTTTACAGGCACGAATGATTCGAACAGCTATCTCTCCACGATTGGCAATCAATAAACGGCTAATCATTCAATTTCTCCTAATACGATAAGCACTTGTCCGTATTCCACCATAGAACTATCTTCCACACAGATTTCTTTTACGATACCTTCTTGATCAGACTGAATTTCATTCATTGTTTTCATCGCTTCTACCATACATACGACATCTCCCTTATGCACAATGTCACCAACACTGACATATGGTTTATCTTTAGGTGATTTAGCACGATAAAATGTTCCTACCAAAGGAGAAGTAATTTCAATCTTGTTTTCATCCTCTATTGGTTTTGGTTCTACTTGTGTATGTACGATCTGTGAAACAGGAATACTTTGTGCTGGACCTGTTGGTTTTTCCAAACGAATCTTTAGATTGCCTTCTTCAAGTTCCATATGTGAAAGATTACTTGCTTCAAAGATTTCGATAATTTCTTTGACTTGCTTAGTTTCCATACCCATCACTCCTCTTATTGAAAATGAGCCAAGACGTCTTAGCTCACTGTGTTCAACGATTTACTTCTTTTTTGCTTCGATGATATCGATTACGTCTTGAACTGTTTCCAGTTTCGCAAGCTCTTCATCTTCGATACGAATATCAAATTCGTTTTCTAATTCCAATGCCAACTCAACAGCTGCCAAAGAATCGATTCCTAGATCATCATTCAATTTAGCTTCTGGTTTAATTTCTTCTTCATCTACATTGATCGCATCGATCAATACTTTTTTGATATCTTCAAACATAATTTTTCCTCCTATTTACTTTGACATTCAAAACATTTAACGAGTGTATTATAATTACTTTGACACTCAAAGTAAATAGTTTGATAGTCAAAATTTATATTTTTTTACAAGAAATTAAAAAAAATCTGCCCAAACGGACAGATTTATGCACCTTTTTTCTGATCTGAATACATATCACTAAAGTATTCTAATATATTTTCAAGTGTGGCATTCAAGACTTCATTTTCTTCTAAACCAAGATCTCCAATTGCCTTATTGATCATATTTTCATGAAATTCATCATGAATCTTTAAGACCTCAAGCGCTTTAGGCGTATTTCTTAAGCGAACAATACGACGATCATTTTCATCTCGATATCGTTCAACATATCCTTTCTTTTCTAAACGAGATATATTGGTCGTTAGAGTTCCTGATGTGACCATCAGTGTTCTAGCTAAATGACTCATCGTATTGGAGCTGGCCTTTTCAATACGTTCAAGAATATGAACCTCATTGATCGATAGCTCTACTCCTTTTTGTTTCAAGTTGTTTGCCTCAATATATAAAATATAGTTAAAGAGGTAAACCAAGAGTTCATTTAACGTATGTCGAGTCTTCTGTTTTTTTTCGTTTTTATTACTTATTTCATACTGTGTCATTGTTTACAAAATACATTGTTTTCTACAATAAGTCAAGAAAAGCCCTCGAAAAAGTTATGACAATTATCTTAATTAGTAATCTTTCTCAAAATCTTCTCACAAAATAAAAAAACTCCTTTATATAAAGGAGAAACTAACTTATGGCGAAGATGGTGGGATTCGAACCCACGCGCCCTTGCAGACCTATCGCATTTCGAGTGCGACCTCTTGGACCTCTTGAGTACATCTTCATTTTTTGTCCTCTTTGAAATTACGCCAGATCAATAAAAAAATCAAGAGTTCTTTTGTAATTCTTGATGTTTTCTTTCTATTATATTTAAATCATGTATAATAATTGAGACATAATCTTTTTAGGAGGCAATTATGATCTTAGAACAAATTGATAAAGAACTATTAGCTATGGCAGAAGAATCTGATTCTGTTTTAAAAGATATTTACCAAAATATTGATGATATATGTTTACATAATTCAAATCGAGTCTTATCCGCATTTATTGAAAATCAAGTATCATACTCTGATTTTGCGGATATTAACGGTTATGGAAACTATGATGAAGGACGCGACAAGATTGAAAAGATCTTCGCAAGTGTATTAGGGTGTGAAGATGCATTGGTTCGCCCTCAGATCATGAGTGGAACAAACGCAATCTATTTAACACTTTCAGCTCTTTTAAAACATGGAGATACTATGATTTCAATTTCTGGAGCACCTTATGACTCATTACAGGAAATGATTGGCATCATTGGTGAATCCACACAATCTTTAAAAGCTTATGGAGTTAAGTATGAACAAATTGATTTAGTAAACAATGATTTTGATGATGACAAGATCATTGAACGTTTGAAACAAGGAAATGTAAAATTGATCGAAATACAACGTTCTAGAGGTTACTCTCATCGTTTATCTTTAACTATCGCAAAGCTTGAAAGAATCATCAAAAAAATTAAAGAAGTAGATCCAGAAGTCATCATCATGGTTGATAACTGTTATGGTGAGCTAGTTGAAAAACTAGAACCTGGACATATTGGTGCAGATGTTGTCGTTGGATCTTTGATGAAAAACTTAGGTGGAGGAATTGCCTCAACAGGTGGATATGTTGCAGGAAATGCCGACTTGATCCATATGGTTGCCGAAAGATTGACCGCACCTGGTATTGGAAAAGATTTAGGGGCAAACTTTAATTTAAACAACTCATTCTTTAAGGGAATCTTCATAGCACCAAGTGCTGTAAAAAGTGCTTTAAAAACGGCTGTTTTTACGGCATACATGTTAGAGAAGCTTGGATACAAAAATGTATCTCCTGCCTATAATGAAGAAAGAACCGATATCATTCAAACTTTAGAACTTGGCACAAAAGAAAACCTTGTAAATTTTACACAAGGCATTCAGGCAACAAGTCCAATTGATTCCTTTGTTCGTGTCTTACCAGCTCCAATGCCTGGTTATCCATTTGATGAAGTTATGGCAGCAGGAAGTTTTACACAGGGAAGTACGATCGAATTAAGTGCTGATGCTCCAGTGGTTGAGCCTTATACATTATATATGCAGGGTGGACTAAGCTTAGAATATGGAAAGCTATCTATCCTACTTGCATTAACAAATATGAATAAATAGAGAAAAGCTGTTAGAAAATTTCTAACAGCTTCCTTTTTGTCCTCCATCAATTCGTATAACGGTATTATTAATAAAATCAGCTTCGTCACTAATTAAAAATTTAACCAGATACGCAACTTCTTTAGGATCTCCATAACGATTGACCATAATTTTTTCTACTTCTTCTTTTAAGAATTCTTCATCATAACCATCTAATTCGTTTTCAGTTCCAATAAATCCGGGAGCGATGCAGTTTACATTTACATAAGGCGCAAACTCAAAAGCCAGATTATGTGTTAGTGATATCAAGGCAGCTTTAGATGCATCATAATCAATGCACATTGGATAATACGTATTGATTCCATTGGTAGAAGAGATATTGATGATTCTTCCATATTCTTTCTCTAACATATGTCTATAAACTCTTTTAGCACAGTTAAAGGCTCCTACCACATTTACATCCAAGGTCCTTTTAAATTCTTCGGATGTTTTTAAATGGAATAAATTGGAAAGATCAATTGCGGCATTGTTGACAAGGATATCTACACCACCTAATTTTTCTTCAATTTCGCTGACCATCTGATCCACTTGATTTACATCCGATACATCCGCACAAATTGTTAAACATCGAACCGAATATGTATTTATGATTTCTTCTTTTAGTTTTGCGGCCGCTTCATGAGAAGTCAAATAATTGATCACAATATCATAATGGTTTTTGGCCAGTTCCAAGGCAATAGCTTTTCCGATACCTTGAGCTCCTCCAGTAATAAGCACAACTTTATTCATAGGTAAAAAAGAAAGAGCTTATTAAGCTCTTCCTGCATACTTTCCATCTGTTGAGAATACAACGATTTTTTCTCCTGGTTCAATAAACTGAGGAACTCTTAATGATAAACCAGTTTCTGTTACTGCATCTTTTGTCTGGTTAGATGGTGCCCCTTTGATAGCAGCATCTGTTTCTGTAATCGTTAATTCTACTTTTTCTGGTACTGAAACAGACAATAATAATCCTTCAAAGAACATCAATTGAACTTCTGCTCCTTCAACGATGAAGTATTTATTGAAGCCTACCTGATCTTCTGTCAATTCATATGTATCATATGTTTCCATATCCATGAAATAATAAGTTGAGTCAGCCTGATAAGAATACTGAGCTGCTTTTTTAGAGATATTTGCCTGTTCGAATTTAGTAGAGGCATTGAAGTTTCTTTCCTGCGTATTGCCTGTTTTTAAATTCTTCATCTTTGTCTTTAAGATTGCAGCTCCCTTACCTGGTTTTACATGCTGGAAATCCAATACCTGCCATGGATCTCCGTCAACAATTAAAGTTAATCCTGTTCTAAAATCACCTGCTGAAATTGCCATAATTATCGCTCCTATACTTTCTATTTATTTTTTATTACACACCTAATTGTATCAGTTTTACTAGATATCCTCAAGATTTTATCAGAATATCGATAAGCGCTCATCTTCTTTGTGTGACTTGATATAATTGCTCCATTTAATGTAGCCGTATGTTGTATTGGTAAAATATCCAAGTTTCAAGATCAATAAGACATACTGTCCAGAAATGATATTGATCACAGCTTCTAATGCAGCACAGATATACCATGCGATCCATTGTTCCCTGAATCTAAAGAAGATAAACAATCCGTTCGCTATACCAACTGCAGAAGCACATGCATCAATATATATGATAGCTGTTTCTAACATTTCATTATTATAGAAATCTGTTGCGATATCCAAGCCGCTGATCAAATATCCGATCACAAATGTCCATAAAATAATACCTATAATGACAAGGACTTCCTGCCATCCTTTTAAGCGTCTTACGACTGTTAATTCATCCTCATTTTCATCTTTGTGTCTAGACCAGTTGATATAACTGATAATGTCGATTGGCAACCAGAAGAATAATGTTGTTGCCATGGTCGCAAAGCGATACATCAATACGACACACATGGCTATCTCGACAATTTCGACCAGTACCGAGACTAAGAAATTATACCTTGATTGTTTTGATATCAACAATTCACAAAGAATATTTAAGAATGTATCCAATAGATACAACAACATGATAATGATACCATTGACCCCATTGGCACTCTCTTCTGGGAACAACACAGAAAAAATAGTAGCCAATACCATGATAGACATAAACCATGATTTTTCGTATGTCGTAAATTGTCTTGAGAATAACATCATTATCAATAAAGACAACACTAAGATCAAAGAGGCATTCGCAAAATTAAAAACCGGCATCATTTGATCGGCCATGATTTCCTGATATTCCTCTTGAGCCCGAGCTTGACTTACATCTTGATGATCAAAATATAGTTTCGTTCCATCACTTGTTTCAAATTCATAACCTGTGATCGTTTTTGCGTCCAGATTTTCATATTCTTCATATGTGTAGGTTACGACTAGTTCTTTATCACCAGCACGATATGTAACATCGCACATTGCGTTTTCTTCACCGTCATAATCTTCCATTTCAAAGTCACGTGTCATTTCCATGCTTTGAACAAAAGAAATAGTGCCCACATCTGAATTGATCTTGGTAAAACCAACTCCGTATGAAATGATTGAACCTAGTATCAATAAAACTAAGATTACAATTTCCGCAATTCTTAGTTTTTTATTAGGTTCAATGTTTTTTTGAAAAAACTTAACCATAGAATAATTTCTCCCTTCATAATATTCTCTTTCCTTAAAATGCGTGGATATTATAATAAATTTCCTTCATTTTGTAAATTTGAACCGAGTCGATTCCAAACCATCCTATATTCTTTTTCACCAGTATTTTTATCAACATCCTCATATTGAACACAAAAACCTTCTCTTTGATAAAAGAGAATCGCATTAAGATTTTTCTGATATACATTTAATGATAGATGTTCTTTTTTAGCTTTTACATGATTTAATAATGCTTTTCCAATCCCTCTTTTTTGATATTGATCTAGAACAAAGATTCCTTCGATATACTCTTTATCAAGACCTATAAAACCCATAATTTCTTTTTCTATTTCATACACATAAACTTCTGCCTGTAAAAACATATCTTTGATTATTTCATAATGCTCTTTCCAATAATTAGACGCGATAAAATCATGTGTTTTGATATTTGTTTCCAACCATATCTTAGCCACTGTATCGACATCTTTTTCTTCTAATACTCGAATCACAATAGGACCTCCAATTTTTTATCGGTCTTTATTATACGTTACGTTTATAATGAATCATAGATAAACTATGTCTTAAAAAAGCAAAAAAGGACCTTCGTCCTTTCTTACTTGAGTTTTCTTCTACATAAATTTGTCTTTTTACACTTTGGACATCTTAGATATCGTTTAGTAAATGTATGATATCCTTTAACATACTCATGAATGGTAGGCATAAATTGATGATGACATGATGGGCATTCGTAATAGCCTGTTTTTGAATCTGTCAGAATAATTGAGATAATGCTTAAAATAATAATGATCAATGCGATACTGATCAAAAAGATTCGAATAATTGTATTTAAATTTAAAAAAGAAGCCATCATGATCAAAGAAACTGATGCGATAATAGTTGTAACAATCGATACAATTGTTTGAAATAATCGTTTTCTATTTGCTTCGTTTTCCTTTAATAAAGAAAGCATATTATCTTCTGCTTTTTCTTGATAATTTATTATCGATAACTTTTCTCCAGATAACAGCTCATTTACACTTATATCTAAAGCTTCACATAAAGGCAACATTAATGATACCTCAGGCAACCCATTTCCTGTTTCCCATTTAGAAATTGTCTTATCACTGATTCCTAAAATATCTGCCAACTCTCTTTGTGTCATGTGTTTCAATTTTCTATTTGACGAAATAAACTTACCAACCTTTATCTGATCCATGTTTCTTCCTCCTTATATACATGTACAGAATACTGGATAATTTAATTCTATAGAACCCACGGATCGTAGAGTTTCATATATTATGATTTTTTATTGTTCATTTATCTCTTTATGTCTATACATTTAGAAAATGAATTGCGGAAATTCGGTTTTTTGGCATAAAAAGTTTTGCGGAAATTCGGTTTTATTCAAAAAATCCATTAATGACACCAGCTACCTTCTCAGGCACTTTTTCATTTAGAACATGTCCTGCACCTTCAACAATAATTAGTTTAGCACTTTTATATGCTCTTTAAGATAGTGAGCTGATTTTAGATTTGTCTTATCTTTTTGTCCACATACAATACATGTTTCATTTTTTAATTTCGATACTCTGTTAGTAAAATTTAGATCTTTCATTGATTTTCCTAAAGCCAGGGTATCTTTTTTATTGAATGCCATATCTTTAAAAAGAGAAGAGGGTAAAAATCTTAAAACTATATTCTGTATCGTAAAAACCAGTTTAGGCACCTTATGCGGTGTTGCGATTAGCATTAATTTTTGTACTCTTTCTGGATTCTCAAGTGCATATTCCAATGCCAAAATTCCTCCTAAAGAAAGACCAACAATATTGATCTTCTCTTCAAATTGATCGCAATATGATTTAAATGCTCCATATAGGTTTTTATATGTAGCCGACTTCCCTTTTAAAACATCTCTTAAATCTGGTGTTAAGCACTCATTTTTATATTCAATTTCAGAAAGCACTTTATCCCAACTGTCGGCTCGCTGTCCTGAGCCATGAACAAATATCGTTTTCATGATTTGTTTTTCTTAAATACATTTGCGATTGCCAGAACACCCGGAAATAAAACCGCCGCAATGACCCAAACGATCCATCCTTCCTGCCAGTTTCTTGTAGGCAATGTAATTGCCAGATAGATAGCTGTAACAGATAACCAGTAGACCGTTGTGATTACTCCAATGATTGGGCTCTTTTCCTTCTTTTCTTTTGTATAGTCACCTTCCTGTAACAGTTTGGCAAAACTTTCCCAAATAATACCGACACGAACAAGCAAAACAACGCCTATACCTACAATAAATAAAGCTAAACATAACAATGAAACCATCAAGATCAAATTGTTTTCTTCAAACATAACACCAGTAAAAAACGGAACCATGGCCAGGATACATAAAGAAACACCAATAATATTATTCTTAGTATATTTATTTTGAAATTTCTCTTTTCGTTCATTTACCAGACTGATGACACCATATTCTGTATCAAATATTTCTTCTTCTAAATATTCATATCGAGCTGTTTTTGAATGACTGTAAATAAAGATAGCTACTGCAATTGCGACAAGAATGATCAATACGATCAATCCCACAGCTCCTGCCACATTTTCGCTGATGCCAAAAGATCTTGTTTCACTTAATGCACCTAGCATCAAAAGACAAATAGGTGAAATAATACATAAGAAGACACCATTGGCTATCATCTTTGAAGTTTCAATCTTCACTTCAATAAAATGATTGGCTTCTTCTAATGTCACTCGTCTATTAGAATCATTCTCTTCACTAACAATAACATCCGCGTCTTCGATTTCATCTTTTAGTAAATAATCTGTACTCACTCCAAACAACTTAGATAAGCAAACAATCTTATCTAAATCTGGAACCGATTGCGCACCTTCCCATTTAGATACAGATTGACGAGAAACATTCATCTGGGAAGCCAATTCTTCTTGAGACCATCCAGCTTTCTTTCGCAATCGAATCAATTTATCAGCAAATATCATATTATGTCCTCCTTGTGTTTCAACTTTCGCTCAGATTTTAACATTCAAGATGGTTACATGCTATAAATCAAAGCTTTCAATGTGTCAACTGGTGGTTGCAACTGCAAGTTTATACACAAATTACGTAGTTTTATTCAATAATTAATCAAGATATGAATCAATAATATTCATCCAACTCTTCCATGGCATCATCAACACCCTTTCGATATTCGCTATCTTCCTGATAACGATCAAGATCATATTCTTCATCTTCTACAATGGCATTATATCCATCCGTATAACTTCCAAGTGTTGGACCTTCTACATCCGGATTATCCAATACCTCATCTTTTTCCTGATTTGAATAATCAATATTATCATTTAAATGACAAGCTGGACTATCTTCTTCATGTACAACATATATTGTCTCTAAGTCCATATCAAGCGTATTAAAACAAGGACCATTATAAAAAACATACTTATGCTCATCATTATGAATCTCTAAACTAAGATTTCCTGTATATTCAATATTAGTATTTATGTCTTCATTAATAGCTATTCGCTTAGAATAATCAGAGTATCCATTCTCAAATTTATTACTCATTTTCTCCATAATAAAATATAATTCTTCTGCCTTTTTCTCATTATCTGCAATATCTTCATATTCTTTTATGTTCTTTGAAGAAATCACAACATCAAAATCATATTCTCTTAAATTTTCAAATGATATATCTGTCTTGAAAGTATTAATTGATACATTGATATCATCAAATCCAGCCTTTTGAAGATCTTCCTGCAAAGGAAGTACAAAATCTTCCTGAACAAAATCCTTTGCGATATTTTGACTTTGACTCTCTTTTAAAGCTAAAAAGCCTGGATAAATCACCTTATTACAAACTATTCCAATCCCTATAACTCCCAAAATAGAGAATATTATCTTTTCTGACTTTGATAGATTCATTTATTATCACCTGTTTAATATAGTTTAACTGACTTATAAATTAATTCTAACTTAGAATGCGTACAATTAGAAGGTTTATATTCTTTAAAAAGCTCATAAGATTTTTATTTGATTGCGCAAAAATTTTTATTCTGTTAGCATCATCTTGAGCAAGATCTTACTCATTAATTTTATGAGGAGGTTTATAACACAAATGTATCACACTAGACATAAAGGAACATATTACGAAGCAGGTTACAAATGGGGAAACCTGTTATTTCATAATGGAAACATCATTGCAAACCAACCTACTTTTTCTATCACAAAAGAAAGAAACGAATTTTCCAAGGCTTGTTTACCAATCTATCAAAAATATTATCCTGAAATCCTTGAAGAAATCAGGGGAATCACAAATGGTCAAAGAAATTCTTTTGAAGATTTATTTACCTTTTTATCAAGCATGTATTGTTTTGAGTTTACAAATCACTGTACTTGTTTTGCGTTTAAAGATAGAAACAACATTATACTAGCAAGAAACAGTGATTTTTTGGTTAGCCTAGAAAAATTATATATGAACTGCATTTATAAATTAAATGAAGTTTACTCTTTTAATGGAAATACAACCGCTTTTGTTCAAATGGAAGATGGTATCAATGAACATGGATTAGCAATTGGTCTTACTTTTGTTTATCCTAAAATCCGTGGAGCTGGATTTAATGCAGGTATGTTAGTTCGATATCTTTTAGAAAAATGTAAAAACACTAAAGAAGCTATCAAACATCTAAAAATGTTGCCTATTGCATCTCAACAAGTATTAATTATTGCAGATTCATATGGTGATATAGCAAACATAGAATGCAACAACGAAAAAATGCATATTGTTAATCCAAGCAAAGAAAATGATTTTGTTTTATCTACTAACAATTTTTATTCTGATGAAATGAAACAGTACAATAATCTTTCCATAGATGATTGGAAATCAAATGAAAGATATCAAGTCGCATATTCCGCGCTCCAACAAAACAAAAACCGGCTTTCTCTTAATTTAGCCAAGAACATCCTCTGTGGTAAATATGGATTTATGTGCCAATACGACAGAAAAAAAGATGCTGACACTGTTTGGTTAGTCATCTATGATACAAGAAATAAACGAATTTATCGTGTTGAAGGAAATCCTAGTCGGAGAGCATTTAAAGAAGATTGTAGATTTAAATTTTAGAAAACTTAATTCTATATCTTCAATCATTTTCTTAAACCTAGCGTTATAAACAATCGCTAGGATTTTTTTAGCCTTTTCTTTAAATATTCCTGCAAATCTTTATCTACACAATAAATGTAACAACCTTTTTGCCCTCTTGTTAGCAATGTTCTATATGTATTCTTTATAATCCTATCTGCAATTTTAAGAGCTTCTTCTTTATTCTTTTTATATAATCCTTTCAATCCTTTTAAGGATTGATCCGTTCTCGCACGTTTTGTAAAATCCGTTATAATACCGTCATCATATCGTAAATCTTCACCTATGATAACACCCACATAATCAAACTCTAATCCTTGACACGTATGGATACATCCAATTTCATTGACAGATTCTGGATCTATTGCCCAAGTAGAAGAAGAGCCTAAATTCCAAGACATTCCAAAATCTCCGATTTGGATATCATGAATATCACTGTTATTCTTTCCTTCTTTGATCCAATTCCAACAATAACCTGCAACCATTCTAGATTTATTATTGATTTTATTTTTCTCTAATATTAATTCTCTTACTTCTTCAGGACTGTCACAAATTCGAATATCGTAATCAAAGTCAAAATCATCTGTTGCCTCTAAATTAATCTCTAAAACATTGTCAATCCAAGATAAATATGAATCACTGCCATTACATCTAAATTGCGACAACAATGTATCTTCATATACTTCTGCACCAAAATATCGACACCACTTCTTTATTTCATTTGTACTTCCAATATCCTTTGTTGTAACCATTTGAAAATCATCCACAAAGAAGATACTTGTTTTAGCTGCATTTATGATTTCTTTAACTTGGTTTTCTCCTAAGTTTTGAAACATACCAGATTTCTCATTTAAACGATGTGCCTCATCGACAATCAAACAATCAAAATCATCAGAAATAGCTTCTGTAAAAGAACCAGATCCCTTAAATAAGTTATCTATATATGCTTTACGATATTTTCCATCTGTTAACTTCTTTCGATACACTTCTCTAGGAGCTGAATTCTTAGTAACATACATTACATTTTGATCCATATTTAAGATTGCGACCAACATATTAATAGCTAGTACAGTCTTCCCGGTTCCTGGTCCTCCGTGAACTATATAGACTTTTTTCTTTTCTTCCTTTTTAACAATTTCTAAGGCTCTTTCAAAAACGACCTTTTGATCATCTATCAAAGTAAACTCCTGATTCCCACGAAGCATTGATGATAGACTATCTTGTAAAGACTTGCTAGGAACAATGCGTCCATGATCTATATGATATAAAACTTCAGGATTTCCTTTTTTAATATATTTAGAGATAAACTTAGATAATCTATCCGTGTCACCTCTAGTAAATACTGGAGCCTTATCAATGTAATATTCATAACACTCATCTACTAAATCATCATTTTCTTTTAATCGATAATTATGTAAATAGGCGCAAGGCTTTAAATTGATCTTATATCTTCTAACATCCTCATTATAATCTTCAATCATACTAACATAAGACCAAGCCTGATAAGAAGGATGTATAGTTTCAACATTTCTTCCATGCAAGTTTGTTTTTACAATAGCTTCTTTAGATTCTACCTTTTCCATCTTTTGCCATTGTTTTAATTCAATCACAACGGCACTTTCTCTTCCCATCTGATCTTCACCACTTACAATGAAGTCCACTCGTTTATTAGAGTTAGGAATTCTATACTCAATCGCAATCATACTTTCATCTGGAATACTTTTATCTTCCATTACTTTATACATATATTGCATAGAGTTCATCCAAGACATAAATTCATTAGGCGCTGTCTTTTTATGCAATCGTTCTCTAACTTTCTGTTCAATTTTATCTTCAATCAAATCCAGTCTAACATCGTGTAGAAATTGTTTCTTTGCTTCTTGATATACAATCATAGTTCGTTATACTTCTTAGAATTTCCTTTCGCTTTTTCGACTGGATATTTTTGACGATTTTTTTCTAATTTCTTTAATACGATTTCTTCTAAATCTACTTGAAGTCTATCTGCCATTACAATGCAGTAATTTACAACATCTGCTAATTCTTCACATACAGCTTCCTTGTCATAATCTGAATTCCATTGAAAGCATTCTAAAAGCTCTCCTGCTTCAATACAAATCGATTTAGCAAGATTCTCTGGAGAATGAAATTGGTCCCAATCTCTTTCTTTATTAAACTCAATGATTTCTTGAATAGCTTTTTGCATGTATTTTTATCTCCTTGTGGCAATCACTTTAAATATTTGTATATTTCCTTCACACATGTATAACGTGAAAACAATCAAATAATTAGTACTAGTTTAATACACTTTTCTTTTGTTTTTGTAATAAAACTTTTTTACTCTATCTTGTCAGTAACTTTTCAATTGTTTCAATCAAGCCTAAATCTGCTGGAAGCCATTCTACTGAATATAGAGTTTCTTTTGTTAACCACTTTGCTGCTTCATGTTCTTTTAAAACTAAATTTCCTTTTTTAACACTAGCCCAGAAACAATGCATTTTTAAATGAAATGTAGGATAGTCATACTCTACAATATCAATCAAATCATTTACTTCTATTTCTGTATCCAATTCTTCTTTTATTTCCCTAATCAAAGCTTGCTGTGGGACTTCATTTTTTTCTATTTTACCGCCAGGAAATTCCCATCCACCTTTAAATTCACCGTAACCACGTTGTGTAGCAAATATCTTATCGTTATCTCGAATTACCGCAGCTACTACTTCAATTGTTTTTCTTTCCATATTTCCTTCCTCTATGAATTTACAATATAATCGTATAAGTCTTCTTTTATAGGTGTCTTTAGTCTATATTCTATTTCCACCGCTGATGAATTTGTATTTGGCATAACAAATTGCTTATACGTTCCTGTAGGGATAATTTTACCCATATAATAAAATTCTTTTGATATCTTATCGTCTTTATTCTTTCTAATAAATAATTCCATATCTATTCCCAGAGCACTTGAATTTAATGCTGTTTGAACATCGTCTGAGCTTACAGTTCGATTAGATTTCGATATAGCAATTAACTTATCTGGAGAAACTAAATGATCTTCATACTTCACTGTATCTGCAATATTTTCATCTTTATCATAGTTGATAAATACTGGATATGTGTTCGTATTCTTATCAAATTTGTATCCACCAATATTTAATGCCACTTCACCCTTTTCCCATTCTAACAAACGACATACATCTTCATAAGTATATTTAGAATAAAGTTGAAAAGATGTATTCTCATATCTTTGACTGTATTCTTGATCATTTCTATACAAGCCAAATTTAATAACTTCATCAACTTGTTTTTTAAACGCTTCATTTTCTAATAGTTTGGCAAATGATTCAGAAATACTATAATCATCTCCATCTGCTTGAATAAAAATGCATTCTTCATATGTCTTTTTTCCAGTTCCAGTTGCAAATTCATTTGTTAAAAGATTGATTATATTTATTTTTGTCTGCTCCATCATTTCAATTTGATATTGTTCTTTAAGTGCTTTTTTTAAATAAGTAAATAAATTATTCCCTTGATATATTAAATGATGTATAGCAAGTAATTCATGTGGTCTTTTACCAGAAGCAAACTTCTTGGAAATAAATTCCAAAAACTTCTCTTCTGTAGATGAAAATGAAACATTATACTCTTTTTCATATTTTTTTAAGAACATATGATAAGAGCCTAAATTCTTATTATCAAAAATACGTATAGGATCAATAGATCCAAAAACATCAAAATCCATTAAACCCGGTATTCTACCTAGCTTATATTTTAGCTGTAAATAAGAATCTTTAATCAATCGTACATCATTAAAGTTTGCCGTATCGATTGATTCATAAATTCTCTTTTTCGATATTTCATCAAAATGAATTGTGGAGCTTCCAGGAATAATTCGATTTCCTTCTTGTAGATATCTACGGATTGTATCCTTGTTATAAGAACGATCACCAGATAACGCAATAGGAATTAGAAAGTTATTTTTATAATTTCCAATAAAATCAATAATAACTACAAATTCTTTATCCTTAGACTTTCGTAAACCACGTCCTAATTGTTGTACAAATATAATTGCACTTTGTGTTGGGCGCAACATCAAAACTTGATTGATTTCTGGAATATCTACACCTTCATTAAAAATGTCAACTGTAAAGATATATTCTAAATAATCTTCTCTTGTATCACTAACTAAACGCTCTATGCATTCTTCTCGAATTTCTTGTGAGTCTTCTCCAGTTAAAGAAGCAGAAGGAATACCTCTTTCATTAAATTTTCTAGATAATTCTTTTGCCTCTTCCTTATTACTACAAAAGATCAATCCTTTAGGTCGATTTCCTGAATAACCATAAAAATTAGCCTTCTCTATAATATAATCTACGCGTAGATCACTAACTAGCTTAGAAAATTGTCTGTATCCTGTTGTATCATCAAATACTTCTCCATCTATCTCTAAATCACGTATTCCAAAATAGTGAAATGGACATAATAAATTATCTTCTAAAGCTTGTTGAAGTCGAATCTCGTATAAAATATTGTGATCGAATAAAGAATATATATCAAACCCATCTGTTCTTTCCGGACTCGCACTCATTCCAAACCAATATTTTGGTTTAAAATAATTCATAATTTTTTGGTAACTTATTGCACCAGCTCTATGTACTTCATCTATTACAATTATGTCAAACTCATCTTTACGAAAATGAGACAAGGATTCATCCTTAGCCATCATTTGCATAGTTGAAAACAAAAATTCTGAATCATATTCTTTGGAATTTCCTGATAACAGCCCATAACTTTTATCATCTTGAAAAATCCTCTTATAACTTTTTAATGCTTGCTTGGCAATTTGCTCTCTGTGTACCAGAAACAAAACTCTTTTAGGTTTTAAACTTTTAATCGCAAAAGCCGATGCATAAGTCTTACCGGTTCCTGTTGCCGAAATTAACAAGCCTTTATTATCTCCTCTATCATAAGAATCATTAATACATTTAATTACTGCTTCTTGCATTAAATTCGGCTTTAAAGATTCTATTTTATTTTTTTCAGAGAAAGTTTTTAATATTCTTTTTACAGATTTACTATCCTCATATCTCTCTTGATAATCAGACTCTATTAGTGAGTATGGCTGTGTATGTTTAGAATTCCATAATTGTGTAAACTCATTAAACAATGCATTTTTGTACCCATCATCTTGATCAACAATTAAACTCGTATTCCATTCTATATTCTTAGTCAATGCACTTTGAGTAAGATTTGAACTTCCCATTAAAATATGGAAATCACTTCCTGTATCAAATATATACCCCTTGGTATGAAAACCTTCTTTGTCTTGGCAATTGTACATTCTTAAATCAATATTTGAAAATTGACTTAACTTATTTAATGCCTTAGGATCACTAAACATTAAATAATCTGTAGTCAAAATTCTTCCAGGTATCTTTTTCTGTTCTAACTCTCTTAATGTTTCCAATAGTGTAACTATCCCTCCACTCGTAATAAAAGCTACACTAATAGAAAAAGAAGTGCATTTAGATAATTCATTTTCAATTGTTGTAAGTACTTTTGTGCCTAAAACTTTATTATTTGATACAAAATATTTTTCCATATAATTTTCACTCACTTATAATAATTTAACAAAATAATTCTAATATAATATTTTTAAATCTTCCAGATTTCATATCCCTGTCTTCTTGCAGAATCATAAACAGGTTTCATATTCTCTTGCAAAATATTAATAAATTTTTCTTTACTATTTCCTTCTCTATATAATTCTCTTACGGCCCAAATGGAATGTAAGTTATCTTTATAACAAGCTTCGAAATGTTTTCGTATTGTTGGTATGTCATGAATTGCACTACACATTAAATATTGATTATTAGCAAAACACTTGAAGAAAGGTTCCCATTTTGGCAATCGATTACTTTTTGATGAGTTTAGTGATGAATCCATTGGCATTAAATTCCATAACTCATCATTCATGACAAATGACCATGGAATAAAATGGTCTAAATCATATTTCCTAGATACAATAGTTTCTCCCGTAAAAACATCTCTAACTTCTTTAATTTTCAATATGTCTTCCCAAAGAACCCGAACATTATTTAGTTTCCTTACTTTCTCATCCATTGACGAAAGCTTATACACTAATCCTGGTACTTCAGGATTGATATTTTGAAGCCATTTGACTTTTTCATATCGTATCCATCCTAATATACTAACCGTATTATCTTGTATCATTTTCATCCATTCATGATGAAAGTAAACTTCCTTTTTAAGAGAACTACTATTACCAAACGTATAAGGAAGACATACTATAGTTCGATTTATGATCCGAATTGATTCTGTCATTTTTCTGGCACTATTCCAATCCACTTTTTGTTCATATTTATCAAAAAATCCCGATAACGCCCTATAAGGAACCATATGTGTCAATTGCTCTTTAGTCCTTTTCAATTCTTTCTCATATTCTTTAATCGCATTTTTAATTTCATCTTTAGATGCATTTGCAGGCAGGCCACTTAATTGTGACAACAACACAATTGTTCTTTCTAACCCATCTAGTAATGTCCCATCCGCTTTAATTCCACTTAAATGTATATGATATTCACGCACTGAAAACCATGCATTTGTTATCATCTCATCAATAATGTCATTAAACGTTGTTTGTTGAATTCCCCTTGAGATTAAATTTACTATTGCTTCTAACCAATAAAATTTATAACAGTAAGAGGGATTCTTCATCATTTGCGAAAATCCTTCAATATCTAGTGTATTTTCATATGCTCCGTTTATAATTAGCCTATTTTCTTCTGTAGTATAACATTCAGCCATTTTTCTTCCCCTCGTCCGACACGAACATCACTGCTAATCCATATCTTTTGAATCTCTAATTCTTTTATATCTATGATAAAATTTTCAAATGAATCTTCCTTAAAATCTAAAAAATATCTTCCATTTCGTTCTCCCTCAAACGATCCATATTTAAAAGAAGTATATGCTATTCCATCTGGTTTTAATGCATCGCGCATTTTATTCATTACGTGCCTTAATTCTTCTCTTGTGAGATGAAGGATCGATGAGCAAGCCCATATTCCATCATATTTTTCATGTTCATTTAGTTCTTGAAATAACATCTTCCTTACATTGATGCCTGTTATTTGTGATGCGATTTTACACATTTTTTCTGAACCATCAATAGCTTCTACATTGTATCCTTGTTTCAAGAAAGCCAATGAATCCCTTCCAGAACCACATCCAAAATCTAATATTAAAGATTTTTTAGGGAGCATATTTAAAAACTCATTTTGTGTTGTTGCAAAATCTACTGAAATTGTTTGTTTACAATAATTGTCGACATTCTTATTATAGTAGTCTATTGTTTTATTCACATCTTTCAAATTTTCTTTATCAGATATTCCTTTAATATCGTTTTTCATTTTGTTTTAACCTCTTTTAAAAATCATTACTATGACTACATTATAAAATATAAAACTTATAAAAGAACATTAAATATTCTAAACAAATTTATTAACTTATTTAAAAAGAGATCTAACCTTACATAGGCTTAGATCTCTTAAAATGAATTATAGTAATTCTTTATTTTTTACGACGTTTTAAGAATGATAGAACACCAGCACCTAGTGCAGAAATTCCAGCTAGTCCTCCAAACAATCCCATGCCAACCGCAACTCCTGTATTAGTTCCATTTGTTCGACTAGAATCTTTATCTGAAGAATTGTTTCCCTTATCTCCACCAGTTGTCTGACCACCATCTCCAGTATCTCCTGGATCTGTAGTATCTTTCTTTACTAGTCCATCAAATGCAGCCTGTAATTCTTGTAACATAGAATCTATTTCTGTCTGTGTCACATTTTCTTTTTCAAGAAGTGCTGTAGCTTCATTTAATTTTGTTTTTAAAGCATTCACACTATCTGTAGTATATCCGGATAAATCAGTATTTTGAATTGTTTGAATTAAACTTTCCAATTTAGATGTATCTATAGAAACTGGTTCATCCTGTACAGTTAGTTGTACATTAATTGTGTCACTAAATCCAGCTACTGTCCCTACAATTGTATATGTACCTGCACTAGACAAATCAATTCCACTTGTATCCCAAGATACTGAGGCTGTACTGAATGTGTTATTATCCATTCTAACTTGGATATCATTTGGTAATTGTGCCAATACTGTATCTAACGATGTACCTGTTTGTACTGTAATTGGATCAACTGTTCCTATAATTCCTGTAATTGTTCCACCTTCAGCATTAATTTGTAAGTTGTTGAAGACAGCTGCTGATTTAAATGTCTGTACACCAACATATCCTTCACTAAAGTTTGTTCCACTGTTAGATCCAACCAAGACATCATTCACATAATAAGTCATTGTGCCGGCTCCATCATACATAATTTTTAAATCATAGCTTCCATCAGTTTTTGGAGTAATTTCAGATAGAGGTTTTGTCACATTCCACATCTCATTACCATTATTTTGGAATAACTTGGCAATTCCATCCACTGTGTCAATATTTGCACAGAACCAGTTCGCAGCTGGATTGTTTTTATCAGTTACACCAAAGACAATTCCTGCAGCCTGACCTTGTTCAATTTTTAAATTTCCAGTAATTGTGAAGGCTTTATCTGCACTTACTCTGGCATCAGACAAATAGAAGCTATCTCCTGTTCCGACATTATTTCCTATCAAGCCTTCATCCGTAATCTGCCAGCTTCCGCTAATCGCCTGCCATCCATCGGCATTATTTTCAAAATTAGGATCTGCTACACGGACAGATACTTCTTTTGTTAGATCTCCAGCAGTAGCACTAATGGTATATGTACCAGGCTGACTTGCCTTTAATGTAGTTGATGTAGTTCCTTCACTAACAACTTCTAATCCTTCTCCATAAGTCCAAGTAACACCTGAGTTTCCTTGATTTGGATATACATTGGCATTTACTGTAAATTCACTACCTGTTTCTACATAAGAAGGAGCTTCTAAGTATAATTGTTGATCTTCTGTTACAGAACCAGATTCTCCTGTATACATTGATTTCATATCATAAATATTTAGTGAATCAATTGTAATAGAACCATCTGTAAAGAATTCCATACCAATATTGTCCTTAGACATATATGCTACAGTAGAAATATTAGCTTCACCATAGTTACCAAATGCTTCGACAGCACCCTGGTCAACGATAATACGTAACTGGATCTTATTCCCCTCCATTGGAATTAAGGTTTGTTGCCATACACCGCCGTTCTGGCACGAATCGGACTGTGAAACATCCAGAACCATCTTCTGTTGTTCCACATCGTATTTATAGACCATTTCCTGTCCATTGCCTTTGCGAAGTTTGAATCCAAACTCTGTAGCCGTTGTGTCATCCAAATCAAATGTCGCCTCTAGATCATATGTGATTCCACTTGCTCCTTGTAGAATGTTTCCATCTTCAGGAGTTACTGTAATACCTTTTGTTCCTTCATAAAGCATATTTTCAGTATCTCGTAACGCATCTACTTCTTCAACCGGATAACAAGTAATTACATATTTTCCATCAATTAGTTTCAAACCATATTCTTGAGGTAGAGACTGTACACCTTTATAATCTTTTCCACTAAAATCTTTAGTATCCTGTAGCCAGCTGATTCCAATCACTCGATCTTTATCTGTTGGATCATCCCAGAAGGTCATCGTTGCATACTTACCAAATCCTGCCCACGGGTTCTCATTAGATTCTACATTCAGTCTTTCAGATTCAGCGTACCACTTATAAATGCCAGTTTCTTCATCTTTGACCATATCACCGACAACATAGAATCCGGCACTTCCACCATAGATCCATTTGGTTTCATCGGTACCTTCTATAGTAGCCTGATACATCATTGGACATTCGGAATTGATACTCGTTCCATCGAGATATTTTAATTCCTGTGAAAATTCCCAGTCAATCAAATTTGTTGATGTAAATATCTGTGCATCGCCACCGGCTGTAATCATATAATAATGTTCATTATCCCCTGGAACCTGAAATACCTTAGGATCGCGGAAATCTGCTCCAGACAATGAATGGCTGTTATCGAGAATGATACCGCCCTTTTTCCAAGTTACACCATGATCCGTTGAATAGGCGTAAGCCTGAGATTGTCCATTAGCTCCATTGTATGTGTAATAAACGATGAGATATGAATCGCCTTTTTTATTTTGGCTGAATAATCCACTGTCATTATTCAAATCTTCTACACCGCATCCTGAGAAAATCAGACCATTATCATCAATCTGGATTGCTAAAGGCATTTGTTCCCAATTCACTAAATCTTTTGAGCGGACATGCGCCCAGCTTTGGTTATTAAAGTTGTTTTTTGTAGAATATTGATAATATACATGCCAATAGCCATCTGTAGAATCATACACCATGCCATTTGGATCGTTCATGAAATTTGATTGTGGCGTTATATGGAACTGAGCACGATACTCTTCATTAGCAAGTTCTTCTGTTGATGTCCATTTATTAACCGCAAAATTCACGATACTCGTAAAGCTGTCCGACTCTATCGTAACATCCACATTCATATAATCCTCAAAGAATTCATCTTTTGAGATTGTAAATGTACCATCGGTGATTTCTTCTTTTTCTTTAATGATATTTCCATTTTCGTCACTCTTTGTTACATAGAGTTTCGTGCCTTCTTTTGCTTCTAAACCGATAACAGCTTCATCTACGTCAGGTTGGATATCCATTCCATAAACACTGACAGATTCATCAAACTCTGGTGTGATAGTTACACCTTCCGGCAACTTGATACCTGTCAAATGTGGTTCTTCGATATCTTCCCAGGAATCAAGTTCTTTATATTGGACATTTTGATAAATAACCGTACCATCCCAAGTTAAAAGACCTAATCTTCCTTCGTCTGGACGAACATCGATATCTCGATTAATAATACCTGTACCATTGACGTACACACGTAAATGATTTTCATACATTTGAACTTTCAAATCATAGCTGCCATCTTCGTTTTCCGGAACACTGGCTAAAGAAACAGTTTCATATGTCCCCGCACCGGAACCAAAAGAGAACAACTTAAAAACATTGGCAGAATAATCCACATTCATAGCAATGGTTCCACCAGATGGGTTTTCATCTGCACGGAACAATAAAGATCCGGCACCTTTTTTACCTTCATTACGAATATTAGCACTGTATTCAAAATTCTTAACCTTTGTATCTGATATTGCAAAATTATCACCAGTACCGGAAGAATAGAGACCTTCTTCTGTTTCACGCCATGTACCATTCAAGCCATGAAGATTTTCCAAATTAGTTTGGAAATTTGATTGTGGAATCGGTTGTGCACTTAGTGTCATATTCTCAATATGAACCTGGGACTGGAAAGTTAAGAACCCAAAGTAACCACCCTGATAAGCACCTTTAAAATCTTTTTTCATATCATATTGAGCAGTAATACCATTGACCGTAATGACTAAATTATTATCGCCATCGACAGAAACTGTCCAATGGATGGGCTGTGTCGTATCATTGACACTTGTAACTGTCGTAGGAGAAATGATTTCATCCCCTAAAGCCGTTGGGTCACTTAATGGATTTTGGAACAACTTGATTTGTACATCATTTCCGGAAAGGGATAATTCCAACCCAAAGAATTTCCCAATATCTGTTGGAGATGTGTTTTTTTCTGCACCAAAAATCAGTGATGTTTTGTTAACTCCACTCTCAAAAGTGACATCGCCGGCAAACGAGAATATTTTGCCTTGAACTGAAGAAATTAATATATTATCTCCATCTTGTTGATTGATGCGCATGCCTGTATCAGTTTCTTCAAAATCACCAGTCAAGCCAGTAAACGGAATTCCAGCACGAACACTCCCAGTAGACACTTCTTCATCCATCGTGTTAGTAGCTTCATTTGGGTTGTTTTCTTCCTCCGTAGGATTTTCTACAACTGTGGAATCGTCTGTTTTTACTTCTTGTTCAGATGTATCTGTTGTTTCAGTTTCTTCTACATCACTAGTCTGTTTGGAAGTATTTGTTTCTGTTTCCTTGTTTTGCTCTACAATTTGTGTTTCATCCACCAGAGATTGTGTGCTATCCGAGATATTCTCTTCTGCAAGCACAGGCGAAATCGTACTGAGTCCTAAAGAGCACGATAGAACTGCAGCCGCTACATTTGTTTTCCTTCTTTTCATTAAATGTCTCCCTCCTTATGTAATCGCTTTCACCTTTAAATATGATAATACCTTTGCAAAAAACAAAGTCAATATTTATACCAAAAGTCATGACATTTAACTGAGAAATCAATTACAATTGTCACAAATTTAATAGACAAATGAATAAAAAATTGTTTAAATCTTTCATATTCTCCATTATTTAAAAAGCATGAACTTAAGAAATACTCCTCTTAAACTCATGCAATTATTTATAATTAATATCGTTTATTCTTCATAATATTTCTCAGGAATCAGTGCAACTGGAGCAATATCTGGAATATCATCTCCATCTTCATGTAAAGCATAACTTCCATCAACTCTTAGTACAAATACATCTCCTTCTTCAATCTGATGAGGAAGTTTAATATCATCAGCATATACACTATCTAAACATAGGCAAAGACTCTCATCATTAGAATAAAATGAATCCTTTTCTTGAGGTGCAAATATGATTTTATCAGAATCCACTTGTTTAACAATCATTTTCATATCAATATATCCGTCATACTCTATACTACGAATTACATCTTGACTTTGGCTTAATTCCCAATCTTCTTGAGTTATTGTAAATTCTTCATATGGAAATAACCCTTTTGAAAGTATATGACCACTATCTGCATTTTTATAAATCACCTTAACTGTTGTGTCACAATCTTGATTCATCAAAGCATAATTTGTTTGCAGAATATAATTAATCCAGAAAGTATGACCCATATTTTCTAAAGATTCTGCTACATTATCTGAAAACAAGCCTTCATCATCAACATTAAAAGTTACAGAAGAATAATCTTCACTCCATTCAACTGTATAATTATCCTTTATAGCTTCAAATTCTTGGGCTATTTCCTCCATGATTTTTTGATTATTTTCAATAAGATTTTTAATTTGTGAATCACTAGCTTCTAGAACCAAACAATCTTCTTCTACTGTAACTTCATTTGCATATGTAGAATCCAAGCTAAACGAATCTGTATCATGTTCTTTTACACTTTCATAAGATTCTTTACCTAGAAAATACTGTGATTCTATAGGAAGAATATACTTACTTGTTGGTTCTTTTTGACACCCACTTAAAACAAATAATAAGATAGCAAAAATACTAAATAGTCTACGTTTCATAATGATCTCTCCTAGTTTCATTCTAAATGGATTTATCTGTTTTTGCATTAAGAATTTATCTTCTCTTAGTTAATAATTGAATAAATCTAAAATTATTAACTCTATTTTATTTCATTTTAACATTCCAAAAGTTAAAATCTAATAAATGAATGTTAATATAAAGTTCGCTTAACCTTCAACAATCTATAAAACAGATATTACATAGTTTCTCGTTGATACAAATTAAGTTGAATTTATTAGATATTAAAATAATTTATTCTCTGTCATAAATTCAATTATATTAATATGTTCAATACCATTTCTCTTTTTCAAAATATAGTCTGTCGTCGCAACATATTTTGGGTAATTGTCTTTAATTTTTTCTAATGGTCTATACTCTCTATCCTCTGTATCTTTACTTAAAGCTATAGTATACGACACTTGGATATAACTGTAGTTCAGCTTTGAGTCTCTCAAAATAAAATCACACTCTAGTTTGCCAATTCTTCCAACGCTTACTGAGTAATTATGACTCTTTGTGTATAGATAAACAATATTCTCTAAACTCGGTCCATAATTAAATTTATTGTCTGTATTTAATGCATAATAAAAACTAAGATCTGATAAATAATATTTCTTTTCTCCCTTTATCATCTTTTTTGATTTCATATCAAATTTTGTACATTCATAAATTATTTTTGCATCTAATAGAGCTTGGATGTATCTAGATACTGTAGCTTTACTTATTGAATTTCCATGTTTTTTTAAATTATCTACTATTCCATTAATACTTATTAGTGATCCGTAATTATTAATAATGAAATTTCTAACTATTTCAAATGCATCTCTATCTCTTATCTTTAATCGTCTTCTTATGTCTTTTTCAAAGATTTCTTTTATAACTCCTAGAGTATAACTCCTTTTATCTTCTAAATCATCAAACTGAACAGCCCTAGGAAAACCACCTTCCAGAATAAAAGAATTCAACTCCTGTAATGGATTAGTATTTATGGGTTTTCCAAAGAACTTCTTCATATTTTGATATTCTTCAAAATTTAAAGTAAAAATCTCAAATTCAACATATCTCCCTGTTAATTTAGTAGATAATTCACCGCTGAGCAAATAAGAATTTGATCCTGTAATAAAAATTGAATACTCTTCTTCCATTCTAAATCCATTTAAAACTAATTCAAAATTTCTAACATTTTGAACTTCATCGATAAATAAGTATTTTATACCTTCTATGCCTTTGGACTTTTCTTCAATTAACCGCTCAAGTTGGTCATCATCAGTAACTTTTCTATATTCTCTTCTATCTAAATCAAAATAGATAATATTTTCAGCAGAAACTCCCTTTGCAATCAATTCATCTACAATAGTCAGCATCAATGATGATTTTCCACATCGACGAACTCCGGTTAAAACTTTTATTATATCTGTAGCATCATAAAATCCACGAATTCTTTTTAAATAATTTTCTCGTTTATAAAGTTTCATATGAATGTCCTCTGATGACATTATATCACATAAGATAACAAAAAAGCCATTTAACGTTACCGATTTTATCATTTTTTCAATTTTGGCAACGTTAAATGACTTTTTTCTTATTTACTATTCGAACTCCTTATTTGTATTATCATTTCTCATATTTATTATCTAAATGATATCTATTTTGGCTTGTTTCATCCATATTATCTATATCTTATTTTGCCTATCATATTTTTTGTTGCAAAAATTGTTGCAACTGTTCGTTTGGAATAGTTCCTGATGGCTAGCAGCTTCCATTAGGGTACTAAATAATTCTTTCTTGAAAGTACTGTTTAACCGTACTTTAATCGAAAACCAGAAAATCAATGCAATTTTATAATGTCATATAACTCTTTTGCATAACGATCAGCCTGGTTAATAGAAAATTCACCGTGATACATAGACGGGAGTATGTGTAAATCACAATTTTTGATCACTTCTCTGATCTTTTTTGCAGAAAATAAGATACGTTTATTTTCCCGCTCTCCAACAAACAGATGAACCTTCGCTGTACACTCACCAAGAGTTTTTTTCATAGAATACATAGAACTTTCTTGTAAGAAAGCAATCATATTTTGCTTTGTGATACCACAAGTGTCTTGATAATAGTCATCGAACAGTTCTGGTTTTATTCGAAGCGAACGAAATTGTAATTTAGAAAACCACTTTTGTTTGATCAGTCCATAACACGTTCCAAATGTTGGTCGTATCAGAGAATAAGTTAGTTTAGACGGAATAACTGATGCGCTTTCTACAATTGCATAACGACAGATGTTTTTTCGCTGAGATAACATTTCAACTAGTATTTGCCCACCAAGAGATAACCCGCCAATCAATAATACCGAGCCACCAAAATTCCTATCAATGAAAGAAATGATTTCGTCGGCATTGTCTTTAATTGAAGTAAAATCTTTATCGCTGCCTGTGTGTCCGTCTAGTATTGGGATAATTATCTGTAAATCATTTTGAAGTAATTCAGAGATTTCTCGATAATTCCACCACGATAAGCCTCCACCGTGCAGAAGAACAATCACATCTTGGTTTTGTTTTCCATATACCTTATATTGCAAGTCGGCCCTCCTCACATAAATAAATTAATCGCTCCACATTTTAAACTAATTATAGCAAACAACAAAATACCTTTAAAGTTTGTAGCCAAATGGCAATCCTATAAAGGTTTACTCACTTTCAATATGATTTTCTGGATTATAAAGCCCATTAGCTACTGTCAATATAAGCGATATATTATCCATTAATTCATCATCTATATCGTCTGATGGTTCCAGCCTTTTTAATTCATCGAGAACTTCACCAAGCCGATCAAATACAGCTCTATGAACTTTACAATTAGATTGTACATTGATCGTTCTATCCAATAGTTTACTGGTAATAAAATCTTGTTTAGATAATCCTGTTAAAGACACAGCAATATTTATTTGTTCATCTTCTTCAGGTGATACTCTAAACGCAATTGTTTTTGAGCGAAACCTATTGTGATTGTCTGGATCTGTTCAAGCAATACCATTGACGGTTTCTTTAAGCCAAATTCCTTACCTAATATTATGTGCGACGGTAAGTATCTTTTCTTTAATACTGTAGTAAGCGAAGCAACGATAATAGTTGGAGCGTTGGTATTAAACTCATTAGCTTGGACAACCAATACCGGACGCACTCCAGATTGAATCGATCCTTCTCTTTCTCCAAAATCGTAATAGAACAAATCGCCACGTGAAATCTTCTTTTTTATTTCCATTCCTCATTTCAATTTGTCGCTTTTATTTCTTTAGGAAAAAAATTTAGTATAAAACCAAAAATAAATCTACTTCTTTTCAATCCACCTTCACGATCCGCCCCGTATGTTTATAGTACTCGACCCTTACGGTTTGACCCTGTTGCAGCCTGCCATAGTCTTCGCCCGAAATCTCTAATCGAAGAATTTTATCCTCATTATCAGAACCAGTCAGATAATAATGGTGCGAAAAAATTCCCGTATGTGCCAAAGATTCGCTGACTTGTATATCCTTTAATTCAACCGTTTGCGAACCTGACGACAAATCAAGCACCAGATCCTTAGAAAACCAGAGCGCTAAAGCAAAACACACGATAACAACGCCTGCTCCCAGAGCCTTTCTGGAAGCCGACAGCAAAGTCCTGTTTCGCACCACCCGGATGACCAGATAAGCACAAACGATCCATATAACTGATAGATCACAAAATTCATCCAGCAGTACCAGTTCTCCTGTTTTGGGCAGAAGCAGACCAGCGGCTATGACTGCCAATACAAGAACAAAAAAAATGATTTCCTGTTTTTTTAACCTTTTCATATTTAGAATATATTGTTCCCTTCCAACAAATGGATCAAATCATTTCTCCATGAAAATTCTTCAGCATAATCAAGGCAAGTTTTGCCAAAGTTATCTTTTTCACAAATATTTGATCCTCGATCCATCAAATATTGATATACTGGCATGATTGTCTTCGTCGGCAGTTTCACAGCGGTAATCGCATACTGCAGCGGTATCGCGCCATATTTATCTTTTTTATTGATATCCACTCCAGCCGCAATCAGAAGCTGCGTTATTTTTAACATGTACTGAGGCTCAGGTCTTAAAACAGAAAAATAAAATATATGCAGCGCATTTCTTTGATCTTTTGGACTCAGAAAGTTAATATCCGCTCCCTCAGAAATCAAAAAACGAAGGATCTTTATTTTTTCATCTGGATAACGGTCATTGACAACAGACAATTGAAGCAGACTCATCCCTGCATACTTATTGAACAAATTCGGATTTCCGGAATAAAAATCCATAAAGTCAATGTAAGTTCCATCTCTTACGGCATCAAAAATGTCTGTGATCCTCATAAATCTTCCTCCTCAAATCACTAATCTTGCTCAATAACTTTATCGTCCTTTTCCTGCAGATACCTTTCTGAATCAAAGTGTGCTTCAATGATATTTTTTAGGAATTCAGTTTCTACAACTCTGTCATCCTCGTACAGTACAATTTCCGCCCCTTTTTTCTGGGGCTGGTCAATGAGCTCGTTCATACGCTGCAGTCCATCTATGTTTTCCAGGCTGCATATATCGATTTAGCCATTATTACGTAAGCATTCTCTTATTTCAACGTGTTCGACCAGCTCTTCCTGCTCTTCTTTTGTAAGCCGCCTGTTCAAAGCGGGCATACTATGGTATGTTTTTCTGCAATATCTGATCAGGCGCGGCAATGTTAGGCCTGCACCCGCCAAGGCAAGGACACACGCCACCAGCGATGGAATATTCTCCGGGTGCGACAATATTCCGGCAAAGCCTGCGAGCAACATCAATACCCACGCACACAGAGCCAGGTTTTTCTTAATGAGATATCCTTTTTGCCATTCTGTTTTTCTCAACTGCTTCATTATTTTTCCTTTGACAGCTTCGCAATTTTATCGATCTCAAAGAGGACCGGATTTTGATAATCCGTAGTTTCATCGACAAAACAGCGCACCATGCCTACCCAGTCAACATCAGGAAGTTCATCGCAAGATAGGATCTGCAACATAACATCATATATTTTTTTGATGCTTCCCGGATATTGTAACTGCGCAGGATAATCCAAGCGAAGCATCTGGATCACCTTCTCACAATGTTGTTTTATCTCTTCCATTGCGCACCTCATCTAACCACTTCAAAAAAATCTCACTGGAATCGATCCCTGTCTTTGCAGAACAGATACTGTTATATTGATATTTTGTGTCTATTTGACCGGTTTTACAGTCATATATCATTTTTAATTCTGTAGGAACAGGTTTTCCATAGTGGATGCATATTTCTTTTATCTTCTCAAGATCCGATTCCCCTAAATCCAGAAAATCCCATATTGTGTCTGTATCGGTTACTACATTATTGGTCGTTTTGATTTGGCCGCCAATGTTGAAAAATGCATTAAAAGAAATACTGTTTCCTTCAATGGAACCATAGGCATAAACCTTATCGGCCTTGTTATCCGCGAATTCGACACACAGTGCAATGATTCGTGACTGTACATCCAGAAAATCATCTTCAAATACTTTGTTCACGTTGTTTTTCTCCTTAGATATTTCTCTAGCTTTTGTTGTATTCTCCTGACAAAAGCATTTCTCTTACTTCCTTATACGCCCCTGGCAGCACCTGAGAGAGTAAACCCGATGCTTCTATACGGAACACGGTTCCGTCTGCATATTCTATTGCCAGTACCATGGATTGAGGATCTGTGATTTCTTCTTCATCCGTTTTGGATTCCCAAGTGAAAACTTTGTACTTATCCAGTCCCTGCAAAATTTGTTGTCCATTACTATAATATCCTGCCTGTGTCTGATACAGATTGTCAAAGAGATACGCATCGGATGTTTGATATCGTCTATCCTGTAACAAATCATAATAGACACATTCTGTACTTGTATTCTTGTTTTCCATGAAAGCGATCGCAATTGCATCACGAGTAAAATCCGATGTACGTCTTTCTATATCGTCTTCAAGAAGATAACTCACATCGATCACTCGGCCCTTGTAATCTGGTTCGTATTCTTTCAGAAGCAAAGGTATATTGAGTGTATTCACATCTTCTTTCGTCACAGAGAAATCTTCAATAAACTGTTCGAGATCAACGCCGCTATACTGTTCTTTTGTAAGATCTGCTGCCTGGATCAGTTCTTCGGGAGTGATCTGCTTCTGTCTTGAGAGATCCTCTTCTCCCTCTTCAGTCACATAGATTCCTGGTCGCTGGTCCAAACTCCAGAGAAAATCCTCCTTGTCAAAGTTTTCTTCCGTAGTGATCTCTATTGCGGTAAGTCCTTCTTTATCCGGTTCTTCTCTGTGAAAAGGAATATAAGTATAGGCTATTTCATACTGCGCTTCATCCGTGATGATTGAATAATGCCCTCTCAGTTTTCGCCAGATCGTTTTTCCGTGTTCACTTTTTTCCTGAGAACTTGCATTTCCTTTCCAGCTTTCACATTCGCCTTGAAAAAAATCTATGAAGGCTTCTTCCTGTTCCGCTAAATTTAATGTACTATCCTTGGCATATGGCGAAAATAATTCTGTCAGACCCTCTGCATCTTCCTTTTCTACGCAAGCAATAATTTTTTCTATCATTTCATCAGCCAATTCTTCATCTGAACGAAATTCATTGGATGATCCGCTCCCGAAGAAAGTGCATCCATTCAGGCCACACACTAAAGTGCAACATACCATAAACAATAGAATCTTCCTCATAACATTTTTCCCCTTGACTAATTCACTGTCACTTTCCCGCTGCCGGAGATCGCACACTCTGCTTCTTTGGTATAGATATCTTCCCGAAGCTTATCTTCATAATTCGATCTGTCGATCTGCTTCCAATCTTCAGAATTTGCCATCCGTACATAGATCCCGGCTGGCACACCCTGGCAGTTCTCTGTAAGCCAATCCGGCACTGCCTTTAGAAATGCTTCGTACTGTTGAAAACACAAGTCTTCATTCATAAAAATATATGTCGCAGCCGAAACAGTATTCAAAATAGAAACTTCTTTAGGCACATTGCTTGTACCACCCTTTACTTCTGTATAGATCTTTATTCCTTCTAAAGGCAAGTACTCTTTTGCGAATGTAAGAATCTGTTCTTCATACGAAGGCCGTACCAAAATGGATCCGTAATCGTCTTCATACTGGTAACGTCCGTTTTCATAAGTGCGATACACGGTTACAACATCCGATTCATCCCCCTGTTCCGGATAGACTTTCAGATGCTCCTGCTCAAGTGCATCGCCTGGCACATAGGATATGTAATGGAATTTTTGTCCATATTTTCCTTCGATCCAATCCATCATCTGCCCAACAGAGGTGACGACTCCTTTCTGGGTATCCGTCAATTCCTCATAAGCCGTGCCGCCAAGACCTGTCATAGCCATAACTTCTTCTTGTTTTGTTTTGAGCCATGCGCCGTTATCGTAACTGGCCTTCCATTCATCCGGTCCAAAAGTAATGCTCCCCTGCGGAAATGTGGTTTCCCCGACAGCCAGTCCGGTATGACAATTCACGATCCTGGCCTGTACATTCCAGTTTGGATCTTTAGTCTCTAAGATTTTGATCAAAACGTCCGAAGTCGTAATTGTCAACAGCATTCTCGCCTGCAGAACATTATCAATTTTTTCATCGTAATGATATACGAACCGGCTGTGATCCTTATCGGTCTCCACATAGTATCCTGGTTCTTCTTCTGTCATTGTTTCAAGCACATCGTCAATGGAAGCAGCATACATTTCTATAAGTTCTTCTTTTTGCGGCGGCGTAACTCCAAGGATCAGATCGTTTCCATCCCGCTCTACGCTATAACAATAATCACTGAACTCTTCAAAATTATCCTCGATATCAGAATTTGCGAACTCAAATATCGAAGCAGGTATAGTAATTTTTTCTAGCGTTTCCGGCTGATCCCCTTCTACCGCAGGATCTGCAACCGGCATACTTGCACATGCACTGCAGACAAGTACCGTGGAAACCACCACTGCATCTAATAGATATTTATACAATTTCTTCATGATCACACCTTAAAATAATTATACCTGATTTTTATCGAATATTGAAAAGATCAGGAACAAAAATAGATCCAAAACTGCATTTTTCCATCTCAAAAAAAAGATCCTGCTTTCGCAAGATCAAATGTGTTTATGATAAGCATCATACAGCTCATTTTTAGAGCCATTCATTTCCTGGGCTACCCGTTTGATGGCTTCTTTGGTTTTCATTCCTCCATCAATGAGCTTTTGTACTTGTTTGAGAGCCCCTTCCATATCAAAAGCTTTTGTTTCCGATACCTTTAGCACCTTTATTGGCCCATCTTCCAAAACGATTGTTCCATTTCTCGATTTCTAAAACAGCAATAGCATCTGGCCTTTGAGCATAGATAAGTATCTGTTCGTCCAAAGCCTGACATCCAAGCCATTTTTAAGAAGTAAACACCTGAAAGCCACTTGGTACTAGCATACGATTTTTTGGCACTTTTTAGAGGTTTTTTCACAAAGTTTTGCACTTTTTGGTGCTAAAAAATGACAAAAAATGGCCTAAAATTGAAATGCGTGTTTTCAAAATGTTTTCACGGGCCCAAAAGGGAACCAAAAAAGCCCTTAAATAAAGGGCTTCAAGGTGATTTTGTACTATTCGAACTCGACAATTACTAATCAATTTTGTTTAGAGATTATTTGTTGCCGTGTTCGCTTTTCTTTCGATTTTTTGATTTATCC
>UMCJ01051797.1_pt1 | contig 36538 bp, 36 predicted proteins | sample 1964171 | NCBI WGS metagenome assembly UMCJ01 (sample SAMEA4835962, study PRJEB28245) | human gut metagenome | biome: gut microbiome; material: fecal sample | place: Denmark | collected 2008
ATTTTATATTCTCTTATAAAAATTTTTAATTTGTGCCAAAATTCCCCGTCCTCTTTGGCATGGTTCAACCTTCTACATTTTTTCTATTTTCTAATTTTTTATTATATAAATGTTTCCAAATTGAAGTATAAACATGTATATTGTCATAGTTCATATTATACAAATTTTTAATTTCTTCAGGAACATAATTATCAATATACCATTTTCTCCATTCTTCTTCTGATTGAACATTCATATCTTTATTCCATATTTCTTTTACATTATGCTTTGTATCTTCTATATAAATTCTTTCAATATCATCATTTATCTCAAAGCTGATATCTATTCCACTACTATCAAACTCTATACCTTTAGGTAATTCTTGTGCTGCTATCTTATAATATATTTCTTTTTCTCCTTCACCTAACGTATAACCCCCAGTTAAACACATGTATTTATATTCATCAGAATATAAGTATACTTCTAAAATTTTGCATTTTTCTGTAGTAGTTTCAATATCTCCTTCATATTTCTTATCTCTTATATACATATATTCAACATTAAGCTTATTTACATCTATATATAACTGTCTATCTAATAAAATGTTTTTATTAAGAATGTTTACTATAAAAACTATTCCTAAAGCAACTATTGTTAGTATAATTGATAAAATTATAAACAGTCTTCTTTTTTTCTTATATCCTTTCAAATATTCAATTTGCTCTACTTGATTATTTAAAGACGTGGTATCTATATCATTATTCATATTTTTTAATACCATCCTACAATTTTCACATTTTTGCAAATGCTCTTCTATCAAATCATTAGTCGCTTTGCTTGATATCTTATCATTATAGCTTGGTAATAAGTCTTGTATAATATCACAATCTATTAATTTCATATAATCTCCTCCATACTTAATTTTTGCTTTCCTCTAAAGAATGTAACTCTTGCCCAATTTTCGCTTTTACTTAGTATTTTTCCAATTTCTTTAAATGTTAAATCCCCAGTAAGCCTTAGATACATTACTTCCCTAGTGTTGGCATCTAACTGTTGAAGGGCCTCATATAACTTTAATTTATCATTTTTTTTAATGTATTCATCTTCTATTCTTTTGTTATCTGCAAGTTCTAATTCATAAATAGGTACCATATTTACTGAATTATTTTTCTTTGTTATTTTATAAAGTATTTTTTTCGCAATTGAACAAAGCCATACAGAAATTTCGCAATCTCCTCTAAAATTATTTATCTGATTTATTGCTACAACAAATGTCTCTTGCATAATTTCTTCAGATAAATCTTTATTTCCTGTAATAGAAAAGATATAGTTTTTTATTAAATTAGCATATTTTTTATAAATTTCATCCATACTTTCCATTATCTTTACCCTTCTATAAATATAGTGTTAAAATTCATAAAATTCGTTACAATATTTATAAAAAAATATACAAATTATTATTTACAGTGTTATTCCATATTTATGAAGATATTGCAATTCTCTCTAATTGATTCACGTAATTATAAAAAAGTTTAAGCCAGTCATTTGACTGGCTCATTTCCCCAATTAAGTTTTTCTCAAACTACTTGATAAATACTTCCCGAAAACGTTTCGAATGTCTCATCATCCAAAAAGCGAATTATTTTTCCGGTTCTAAATTTGTCTGTTGTTGCTCTAACATTGTGCCCTAGTGCAACAGCGCGCCTTGCTTCTTCAAGATTTAATATCGCTCCTGTAGAATTGTCAAAAAAATGAAGAAAGAATCTTTCCGCCTTTCTTTTATTGTCATCCATACCTTCAGCTTCAAATATTCCGACTTCATTATCTACAATGTATTTTCCATTAAATTCAAAAACTTCTGTTACGCCATTATATTCCTCAGTACTTTCTTTGTCCTTTGAAAAAATAACCCGTACATCTTTTTTGTTTTTTATTGCCCGATTTACTTTGATAATATCGATTGTGTGTTCTTTATTATCGATAATAAATTTTTTTATGTAGTACGACATAAAAGTAGCACTCCTTTAATTATTAATCGATGAATGGGGAAAAAGTTCATCTACTTGTATTTTACAATGTTATGTAACCCCTGTCAAGTTTTATTATGCCAGAAGGGACGGGGAATTTTGGCACAGTTTTATATTTTATTATATTCTCTTCTTATTTTTTCTCTATTTATTTTAATAATATTAGAAATAATTCTAAATGAAATATTATGTTTTTTCAGTATTTTTACTAGTTCTCCTAATTCTGTCTTATTGCCTTTTAGCTCTTCTAATTTTAATTCTTTTACTTTTAAAAACTCTTTTACTAGTTTGTTGCACACAACTTTTTTATCTTCTTCTATATCTATAAAGCTATATTCTCTAGTATTAGTAAAATTAATCTTTTTATAATTAGAGAATTCGTATTCTTCTGCTTTATTACATACTCCAGCTTTTACTGGATTATCATAAATATATTTGATGCAATTATGTAATTGTTCTTCGCTATATATTCCTTCTGCTTTGTATCTGTCACGAAATACATAGCCTATCCTTTTGTATTTTTTATTATAATATAACTCATATCTAGTGTTAAGGCACTGCATGTATTTACTAGGTTTACATTTTTTTGAATTTATAGTATAATGTTTACATAATGGTTCGCTCGGTACCTACCTAATTAGGAGGTTATATAATGAACAGAAAAATTTCTGAATACAAAACTGCTTATGCATCAACTTGTTTGGATTTGGATAAAAAGGTCCAAAAATTAATTGCAGAAGGATTTCAACCTTTTGGGAATCCATATAAAGGGAACTCTGGATTCCTTCTGCAGGCAATGGTAAAATACGTAGAATAAACAATTAAAGAGACCACAATAAAGCCGAGCTGGTCTCTTTTTATATTATTTTTTAATCTATCAACTTATTTCTAGCAATTTATCCACACTTTATCCTTTTGTGCCAAAATTCCCCGTCAGGCTGTCCCCTTTGGCACCTTCTTTTGCAAAGCAAAGTGTTTACAAATTGTGTAAATATATGGTATAATATCCGCAATAAACTAATAGTTTATTTAATTTTCTGTTTTATTGACAAAAATAACATTCTAAAGGAGGAATCAAAATGAAACGGAAAAATGGAACACGCTTAATAATAACAATGGTTATCATAATGCTGATATTTATTATCAGTACATTACCTGCATATGCAGAAAATAATGGAATCAATGAAGTCAATGTTTTGGACAATTTTATTGTCCAGATTAAAAACCCAACAGATACGTCGTATGCCATAACTGTAAAAATCGTTTATTTAGATAAAAATGGTGCTACTATTTATGAGAAAGAAGTTAATGATGAAGTCGCCGCATTCGAAAATATAAAAATTGACGCTAAGGACTTCTATAATTCAGAAAAAACACAAAAAGTTTTGGCAGAAATTACTTGTGAGAAAAATGTCAAATCTGCGAAACTAGATAAATTTTTTGAAACTTTTCTTTCTATAATTTTTATAGTATATGTAATAGTTGCACTATTTGCAGTACATAAAATCAAGCAGGCATTTCTCTAATAATTTCAATTGTAGGACTTTTGGTGATACTAGTCTATTCATTATTGAGTTATATGTTTATTTAAGCGCTCCAACAATAACGTGTAAAAATTACACGTTATTGTTTTTTATGCCAATATTAATATAAAAAATTTTGAATATACAACTGTTTTCTAAAATCTCTATTGGAAGTTAGTTAAAAATGTCGACAACTTTAAATAGGTTGTACCATTTTATATCTCCTGCAATCCACTTTTCCACTTAAATATGTTGACAATTTTTCACCGTTTATTAAATTTTCTTTTTGCATTTTAGTAAGGTTTTTTATTTGATATTCTAATTTACATGCTAATGACTTATCTTTACTCTTCCACGCTATTTCTAATTTAACTGCATTGTGTGATTTTGTATACTTTGCTCCGTTTTTGCTTTTTAATAAATGTTCATTTATTCTTTTTTCTAAATTATTTGTCATTCCTGTATATATTGAATTATCCAAACATCTTAACATATATGTATAATACATTTTTTCTCCTATACTTTTATTTTAAAAAAATTATATAGCTTTTTTATTTTTAAGCAAGTCTTTTTTATTTATAACTCAAAAATGACTAGCTTAATTGCTAGTCATAATATTTAAATCTTCTATTATGTACTCTGCTGTATCTGGCATTACAAATTTTTCTGTTAGGAATTCTAATACTTTATTTATTTTTTCTTTACTATCTGTTATATTTTCTATTCGTGTTGATTCTGGTTCGTAGTTTTTCATTTGTTTTACTATTTCTATTCCATATTTTTCTTCTAATATTTGATAATACTTAATTGTTCCAGTAGTATGTTCATTTTTCATAACTGTACTGGCATAAAGTTTTTTCATTTTCCTCCCCCTTTTCCTTCGTATTGCCTTTTATTATATATTTGTTATTCCGAAATTACAAGAACTTTCGTGTACCAGCTTTCGACAATTATTGCACAATACATTTTATTGATATCCTTTTGCTTTCAGTGAGTATTCTATTTCATTTATTCTTTCCATTATTGATACAAACAGCGGCTTAAATACTATATTCATATTTTTTACTATATTTATTGTATTTACTTTAAATCCTTTTACAAGTAAAACATATTTTATTCTTTCTAGCTCCTCTCTCAATATTGGAATAAAGCTGATTGCTATTGTAATTATCAGTCCTAAATCCTTTGGATTTATACCAAACAATTTTAATGGATGTGCTAAATCCTCTATAACTGTAGCAAATTCCATATATGAAAGCATTTTTGAAAATATGTATGTCATAACACACACCAAAATTAATTTAATTCCAATTGTTATAGCATAATTTATATTAACAACAAAAGCATTTATTATTGCTGTTATTAGTACAAATATGGATATTTTTATTAGATTATCCATTAAACTTTTTAAATTAATTTTGTATGCAATTATTAAAGTAACATCTATTGCCAAAGCTGCAATTAATGCTATATTGCTTTTTACAAAAAATATTAAAATTACATATACTAGAAAAAATATAAATCTAATTATATTAATTATGTGCCTTAATTTCATTTTTTTGCTACCTCTATTATTTTGTTAGTTAATTCTTCTTTTGTCCATTCTTCTAATTTTATTTCTATTCCATTTTTTCTAAACTCATATAACATTTTAGCAAGACTTGGTATTTTTATTTCATGTTCTTCCAAGAATTCTATATTTTCTAATATTTCCTCTTTATTAAATTCTTTTATAATTTCTCCTTTTTCTAAAACTACTACTCTATCTGCAATTAGAATTTCATCCATTACATTTGTTACATAAATTATTGTATATCTTTGTTTTTTTAATGTTTTTACTATTTCATATACATCTTCTTTTCCTTCTGAATCTAGCATTGTAGTAGGCTCATCAAAAATTATATATTTAGGATTTACTGCTAAAACTCCTGCAATAGTAACTCTTTGCTTTTGCCCCAAAGATAGTTCATAAGTAGGACTCTTTAAGTATTTGTCCATTCTTAATTTTTCTAATGATGTTTTTATTCTAATCTCTTCATCATCTAATTCTAGGTTTTTTAAAGCAAATGCAATATCATCATATACATTGTTAAATATTATTTGATTTTCTGGATTTTGAAATACCATTCCTATTTTTTTTCTTAAATTATAGAATTCTTTTTTGTTTGCTGTATTTATATTATCAACAGTTATTCTTCCAAACTTTGGCTTTAACAGACCTGCTATTAATTTAGACAATGTCGATTTTCCGTGAGCCATTTTTGCCAATTACTGCTACAAACTCACCTTCTTGTATTTCTAAATTGATATTTTTTAATACTTCTATACCATTTTTATATTTAAAATTAACCTCTTCTAGTTTAATCATTTTTTAATACCTCACATACAGTTTTATAAACATAAAAGCTTCCAACTATTAAAATTACTCTGTCACTATATGCTTTTTTACAAATATTAATTGCATCTTTTAATTCATATTTATACATATTTATATCATTTAAATATTTTCTTGCTTCTTTATATAGCTTTTCCTTTGATACATATCTTTTTTTGTCATTTCCACTTGTAAATATAAATATTGAATCTTTTTCTTTACATATATTTTTGATTATTGTTTTATAATCTTTTGTTTTTAAAAGTGAAATAATATATACTTTTTTACTGTGTGAAAAGTATTGTTCAACATTTTGTCTTAAATTGTTTATAGCATTTTCATTGTGTCCTCCATCAAATATAATTACCGGATTTTGACTTAAAGTTTCAAGTCTTGCTTTATGCACAACAGTTTTTAGTCCATTGTAAATATCCTCTTTAGAGATTTTATATCCTTTGTTTTTCAAAATATCAATACATTCTAATACTTCTGCTGCATTGTTTATTTGAGCTTTTCCTTTTAAATTAATTTCAACATTTTTATATTCTCTATAATCAAATTTTTGTAAATCTAAAGTATATGAGTAATTTTGTATTTCATCCGAATTTACCAAATGCAATGTTGCATTTTTTCCTTTGCAAGTATTTTCTATAATACTGTTTACGCATTCTTCTTGCTTAACAAATACTGTATCTGAATTTTCTTTTATTATTCCTGCTTTATGTGTTGCAATTTCTTCTATTGTGCTTCCCAATATATCTACATGGTCATATCCAATGTTTCCTATAATAGAAACCATTGAATCCACAATATTTGTACAATCAGTTGTTCCTCCAAGACCTGTTTCTAATATTGCAATATCACAATTATTTTTTGCAAAGTATATCAAACTAAGTGATGTAATTGCTTCAAACCATTTTACTGGAACTTTATGTGTTTTATTATAATCAGTTATTTCCTTTGATAGTGGAATTAAAATTTCTTCTACTTCTTCATCTGTAATTTCTTTGTTATTTATATATATTCCGTCATTAAATCTTATTAAATGTGGAGATATGAATTTTCCTACTTTATATTCTGTATTTTCAAGAACACTTGCTAACATTTCGCATATACTGCCTTTTCCATTTGTTCCTGCTACATGAATTATTTTTAATTTTTTTTGCGGATTATCAAACTTTTCCATTAGATATTTCATAGCATCTAAATTTGGATCTTTTGTAAATTTGCTAAATGTATTTAAATATTCATCTATATTCATTGTTTCTTCTTCATAAATGTATTTTTTTGCAAATGGTCTTAATGCTTTTTCTAATAAATAAATTGTTATTACTTGTATTGGTAGCATAATTGCTTGTGTTGTTATTCTTGTTAGAATTACTGCTATATATGCTTTTCCATACATAATGTTTAAAAATGCAGATTCAATAACAACTTTTACTCCTATTTGCACAATTAAACTACTTAATATTAGTTTAAAAATAAATTTTTTGTCTTTTATTTCTTTATTTGGATTTTTGTATAAGAATATTCCATATATAAATCCCATTAACCCTGCAGTTATAGTAAAACCTGGGAAATATGCACCAAATGGAAAAATAAGTGCTCCTATTAAATCTCCTAATGCTGCTACAGCCAAACTATATTTAGGTCCTAAATACACACCACATAGCATCATTGGAATAAAACTAAAACTTATTACTAGAAATGAAGTTTTAATAGATAAAAATCTTGATAGAACTAGCAGTATACTTAAAAACATTGCTGCTAATATCAGTTTTTTTGTTTTTGTAATTGTAAATTTGCTCATAAAAAAAGCCCCCTTTTAATTTTGGAGCTTCCACGTTAAATAAAGACTACTCTTTGTTTAATAGCGGAATGCGAAAATAAATCAGCAAAGCTATTTTAGCTTTTTCGTTTACTAACAACTTCCCGTTTAGTAACACTTAACTATTTATTCTCTACTCTATTCTTGTCTTATTTTATCAAATTCTGTAGTATATTTCAATATCTTTTTCTCACTTCATTAAATTAACCAATCTACTTGTTCCCAATCTATCTGCGCCAAATTCTATAAATCTTTCTGCGTCTTCAAAAGACTTTATTCCTCCTGCTGCTTTTATTTTTACATTTGTTTCTTTTAATTCTCTTTTAAATAATTGTATATCTTCAAATGTTGCACCACTTGTTGAAAATCCAGTTGAAGTTTTTATATAGTCTGCTCCAGCATTTTTTACAATTCCGCACATTATTGTTTTCTCTTCATCAGTTAATAAACAAGTTTCTATTATTACTTTTAAAACTTTTTCACCACATACATTTTTTATGGCTTTTATTTCTTTTTCTATACCTACATATTTTTTATCTTTTAGCCATCCTAGGTTTATAACCATATCAATTTCATCTGCTCCTTCTTCTATTGCAGTCAATGTTTCATAAACCTTTACATTTGTTGTGTTATACCCATTAGGAAATCCTATAACTGTACATACTTTTAATTTATCACCAACATATTTTTTTGCATCTTTTACATAGCTTGGTGGAATACAAACTGATGCAACATTATATTTTATTCCATCATCACATATATTTTTTATTTGCTCCCATGTTGCAGTTTGAGCAAGTACTGTATGATCTACTTTTTTTAATATTTCATTCTTATTCATAACTTTCCTCCTTAGCACTGCTTTTATTGTAGCATAAAATAAAAAGAAAACAAAACTTATTATAAATTTTGTTTTCTTTAAATAAATTGTCATGTTTTAGAATTCAAAATAGGCAACATTTGCTTTGTGTTTTTTTGCAAGATTTTTCAAAAAATCCGGTGCATTATTGTCCATTCCTTCTTTGCCTCTACACTTTCCAGAGTAGTAAAATATACCCGAAAAATCAACTTTTTCTTTTTTGGTTTCAGGGCAATTTTGTAATATTCCTGCAAAATATAGTTCGTCTTCTTCTACAAAATATACTCTTGGATTTTCAAGAAAATCTTTTCTAAGTAAAACTATACCTTTAGTATTTTTTGGAACGTATGACACCCCACATTTACATATAAAGTCATCATATCTTTGGAGTTGTGCAACATATTGGAATGTCAAGACCTTATTTCCATCTTTAGTCTCTTTGATTTCAATACATTTCATATAATATCTATTAGGTATATCTTTCCACAAAATGCTATTTTCAATTTTATTCATTGCTATTCCTCTTTTCTAAATTAAGATTGTTGATAGTTCATTGTTGCTTTGTATTTGACATGACAAACAAATACACCAAAAGAGTTTTATAAATGAACATATTTTTATTTTATCATAATTTTACATAATGTTCAACTTGTCTGTTTATTAAAATCCTATCATAATTTTTATTAATTAATAATATTATATTTTAGGTGATTATATGGAAACATTAAGTTTAGGTTCAACTGGTCCTATGGTGGAATTGCTTCAAAGTACTTTGATGCAATTAGGATTTTATTCTGGAAATATAGATGGTAATTTTGGCCTTTTAACACAGGTTGCTGTTAAAAGATTTCAAAGAAATTTTGGATTAACTCCAGATGGGATTGTTGGTTCTTCTACTTGGGATGCATTATTTCCATATATAAATGGTAGAACTTCATATACTATAAGCCAAGGTGATACGTTATATAGTATTGCGAATAGTTTTTCTACAACAGTAAATAGAATTATTTTTGCAAATCCTGGGATTTCGCCAACCAATCTGCGAATAGGTCAACAAATTACAGTTCCTTTTGGAAATATTGTTCCTACAAATATCAGTTATAGTGCAAATATATTGCAACTTAATATTAATGCGCTTTCTAGCATATACCCATTTTTAGAGATAGGCTCAATTGGTTCTAGTGTTCTTAATAATTCTATTCCATACATAAGGCTTGGGACCGGTGATACGGAAGTTTTTTATAGTGCTTCTATACATGCAAACGAGTGGATTACTTCTCCTTTGCTTATGAAATTTATAGAAAATTTTTGTTTAGCTTTAGTTAATAATTCAACTTTGTTTGGTTATAACATTAGAAATATTTTTAACAATACTTCTATATATGTTGTTCCTATGTGTAATCCTGATGGTGTAAACTTAGTTACTGGCCAAACAAAACCTAATTCAAGTATATATAATAGTGCTAAAGCTATTGCAAATAAATATCCTTCTATTCCATTTCCTAGTGGCTGGAAAGCTAACATTCGTGGAATTGACTTAAATTTACAATTTCCTGCTGGTTGGGAAGAAGCCAGAAGAATTAAATTTGCACAAGGTTTTACTTCTCCTGCCCCACGAGATTATGTAGGTTCTGAACCATTAGTAGCACCAGAAGCTATTGCTATATATAATTTTACTAGACTTCATAACTTTAGATTAATACTTGCTTATCATACTCAAGGCAAAGAAATTTATTGGCAATTCCAAAATTATGCTACTCAAGAGGCTATGCAAATTGGTGAAATTTTTGCCCAAGTTAGTGGTTATGCTCTAAGTGAAGTTCCTTACAACTCTAGCTTTGCCGGATACAAAGACTGGTTCTTACAAGAGTATAGAAGGCCCGGATATACAATAGAAGCAGGTCTTGGTGAAAACCCGCTTCCTATTAGTCAATTTAATGAAATTTATAATGATAATATTGGAATATTAGTTTTAGGAGCAGTTCTATAACTGCTCCTAATTATACTTTTCTAAATTTTTATTGCTTGGCACTTTAGTTGATTCTCCATTCTAAAATCTATTTTTTTCCTAATTTTATTTTTATACTATACGTCTTTTTATTTCTTAAAACGCTTAGATTCACTTCATCTCCAGCCTTTTTTGAATAAATATATTTTCTAAGTTCACTCATTTTGTTTATATCTATGTTATCTATTTTTGTTATTATATCTCCCACTTTTAAGCTTGATATATTTGCTGGTCCATCTTTATTTATTTGAGCTACATATATTCCGGAATTAAATTCTATGCCTGTTTCTAGATAAGGTACAACATTTTTGTCATAAGCAAATATGCCTAAATATGCTTCTTCAAAATTTCCGTTTGTAACAAAGCTTTCTATAATAGGTTTTACAATATTAATAGGCACAGCAAATCCTATTCCTTCTGCCTCATTTATTTTTACTGTATTTATTCCAATAACCTCTCCATTTGTATTTATTAATGGTCCTCCACTATTTCCTGGGTTAATTGTTGCATCTGTTTGGAGTAAATCTTCCATATATGATTCGTTGTTTTCTTCCTCTATTTTTATTGTTCTATTTACTCCACTTATAATCCCTGAAGTAACAGTTCTTTGAAACTCTACACCAATTGGATTTCCTATTGCGAATGTAGTTTGCCCCAATTTTACATTATCTGAATCTCCTAAATTTAAATACTGCAATCCTGTTGCATTTATTTTTACAATTGCTAAATCCAGGTCACTATCAGCCCATACCACACTTCCGTTATAACTTTTTCCATTTTCTAATGTTATATAACAATTGCTATATTTATTACCTGCTACATGCCAATTTGTAAGAACATATCCATTTTCTGAAACTATCATTCCTGTTCCTAGCCCTAAATCAGAAGCACTATTATTTAAAAATATTGAATTTCCCTTATTTTTTATTTTAGAAATTCCAACTATGCTTTTTGTAACACTTTCTAATACTTCTGTTATATCTTGTTCTTCTTTTTTTGTTTCATTTTGCGAAAGCCTAACTGCAACATTATTATTTTCATCAGTTGAATACACATCTATATCTGTATACATGCTGTATATAAATACACTACTTGCTGCAACTACTATTATTAAAAAGATTAGACTAATTATTTTTTTAAATTTGCTTTCTCTTTTCTTGTATTCATACATCTTTATCCCTCCTTTACAATATTCCTACATTATATTTTTTCCTTTTTTTACTATTTTAATCATATATTTAACTGTCTTTTTTTGTCGATTGTTGCTGTAATTTGACAAGTTTGTGTCAAAATATTTACATTATTTTGTGTTTTATGTTACAATTTAGTGTAGCAGTTGATTTATAACGATTTTAACGATATATATTAGTTATAAAATATAATAAAAGGTGATATTATGGAGAGCAAAGTATACAATTTAACAAACCCACAAAAATCAATTTGGTTCACAGAACAATTTTACAAAGGAACACCTATTGAGAATATCACAGGATGTGTAATTGTATTAGAAAAATTAAATCTTAAAGCTTTACAAAAAGCTATTAATTTGTTTGTTAAAACTAATGATAGTTTTAGGCTAAATTTTACAATGGATGGGGATAAAGTTTTACAATATTTATCTTCTTTTTCTGAATTTGAAATTGAAAATGTTATGGTAAATACAGATGAAGATATAAAAGATATAGAAAATGAAATGTCTAATACTCCTTTTGAAGTTTTAAATAATTTGTTATTTTCATTTAAAACATTTACTTTTCCAGATGGTCATGGTGGTTTTGTTATAACAGCTCACCATTTAATCTCTGACGCTTGGACAGCAGGCCTTGTAGTTAATGAAATTATGGATTATTATGAAAAAATAATAAATTCACAAATTATAGATAATCAAAATCCTTCTTACTTAGATTATATTACTTCTGAGCAAGAATATTTAAATAGTGAAAAATTCAATAAGGATAAGGAGTTTTGGAACGAAATTTTCAAAACAATTCCAGAAGTTGCAACAGTTCCTTCTATTAGTGTTGAAAGTTCTAATTCTTCTTTATCTTGCAAAGCCAAGAGAAAACAATTCATTATACCAAAAGAAACAATGACTTTAATTAATGAATTCTGTAAGCAAAACAAAGCTTCTGCTTTTAATTTTTTTATGGCTATTCTTGCTATATACTTATCAAGAGTATCTTCTTTAGATGATTTCACTATTGGTACACCTATATTAAATAGAGGAAATTTTAAAGAAAAACAAACTACTGGTATGTATATTAGTACTATTCCTTTTCGAATTTCTATTGATCATAAAATTACCTTTGCTGAATTTCTATCTAATATATCAGCAGATTTTTCAAAGATTTTTAGACATCAAAAATATCCATATCAATATCTTTTAGAAGATTTAAGGAAAAAGGATAGTAGTATTCCTAATTTATATAATATATTACTTTCTTATCAAAATGTAAGAAGTAACAAACAAACTTCTGATATAAATTATGAATCTAGCTGGGTTGGAAATAATTTTATTTCTGATGATATTGATATCCACCTTTATGATATGAATGATACTGGTGATATAAACATTGCATATGATTATTTAATAAGCAAATATTCTATTGATGATATTTGTTCTATTCATGCTAGATTTTTATATATTATAAACCAAGTTTTAGAAAATAATGATATCGCATTAAATGAAATTGAAATTGTAACTCCTGATGAAAAGAAAAAAATATTATATGATTTTAATAATACTTCTGCAGATTATCCACGTGATAAAACAATTACTCAATTATTTGAAGAACAAGTTGAAAAAACTCCTGATAATATTGCTGTTGTTTTTGAAAATCAAAAATTAACATATAGAGAACTAAATGAAAGAGCTAATAGTTTAGCTAATTATTTAAGAAATAATGGGGTTGGCTTAAATGATTCTGTAGCTATATTTTTAGATAAATCTCTTGAAATGATTGTTGCTATTTTAGCAATTTTAAAAGTTGATGCACTATATGTGCCAATAGATATAGATTATCCTGATAATAGAATAAATTTTATGTTGAGTGATAGTAATGCCAAGATAGTTCTAACAAAAAGAGCCTTTTTGTTAGATTTAGATTTTGAAAATACACTAGCAATTGATTTATGTAACACAATTTATTTAGATAATAAAACTTTTCCTAGCAAACATGCAGGTGATTTGGCTTATGTAATGTATACATCTGGATCTACTGGTAATCCAAAAGGCGTTGTTGTTAAGCAAAAAAGTATAATAAGATTAGTAAAGAATCCAAATTATATTAACTTCCATAAAAATGAAAAAATATTGCAAACTGGTTCTATAGTGTTTGATGCATGTACATTTGAGATTTGGGCATCTTTACTAAATGGTTTTGAATTATATATTATTAAAAAATCTGAACTTTTAGACCCAAATTCATTAAAAAGCTATTTAATAGAGAATAAAATAACCATACTATGGTTAACTGCACCTCTATTAAATCAACTTTGTGAAAATCACCCGGATATGTTTAAGACCGTGAGATGTCTATTAACAGGTGGAGACGTTCTTTCTCCTAAACATATAAATTTAATAAGAAAGGTTTGTCCTGATTTGACTATTATCAACGGTTATGGTCCTACTGAAAACACAACTTTCTCTACTTGTTTTACAATAAATGATTATTATAATGACTCTATTCCTATCGGTTATCCTATTAGCAATTCAACTTGTTATATAGTATCACAAGACATGAATTTACTCCCTATTGGAATTCCCGGAGAATTAGTAGTTGGTGGTGATGGTGTTGCTAAAGGCTATATAAATAATCAAGCTTTTACAGATCTTAAATTTTTAAGCAGTCCTTTTAACAACGATTTTTTATATAAAACCGGTGATCTTGCTAAATGGAACTTTGATGGTAGCATTAGCTTTATTGGGAGAATTGATGGTCAAGTAAAAATACGTGGTTTTAGAGTTGAATTAGGTGAAATAAATTTAAAAATTCTAGAATTTCCAAATATAAAGACTTCTTTTACTACTATCAAAACTATTAATGGAGAAAAATTTATTTGCTCATACATAGTTTGCAATCAAATGTTAAACGTGGAGGATTTAAAGCACTTTTTAATGAAGTTTTTACCTAATTATGCTATTCCTACATATTTTATTAAATTAGACAAATTGCCAATTAACACGAATGGAAAAGTAGATTCAAAACTTCTACCTTCTCCTCAATTAGTTAATACTAAATCACAGATTATTCCTGCAAGAAATATTGTTGATCAAAAGATAATTTTTGTTTTAAAAGAAATATTAAATATAAACAAGATAAGTATAGATGATTCCTTCTTTGACTTGGGTGGAGATTCTTTAACAGCTATAACTTTATGTTCAAAAATTTATAATGAATTTAATATACAGCTTTCTATAAAAGATATATTGGAAAATCCTATTATTAAAGATTTATCTGATGTTATTTCATCGAAGGACTTACATAACAAGAACTGTCCTTTAAAGAAAGCAGAAATCAAAGATATCTATCAGGCTTCTTTTGCACAAAAAAGAATCTTTTACTCAACACAAGCTATCTCTGGTGGAAACAATGTTGTATATAATGTCTCAGGTGGATTATTAATAGATTCTGTTTTAGATGTTAATAAAATTGTTGACTGTATTAATAAAATAGTTAATAACCAAAGCTCTTTTAGAACTCAATTTGAAATTGTTGATGGTGAGTTATATCAAAGAATTATTAATCACGCCCAAATCAAAATTGATTGCTATAATGGTCAAGAAAAAGATTTGCAGTCTATTCTTGATAAGTTTCCTAAGCCATTTGATTTAGCAGTTGCACCTTTGCTTAGAGCTTCTGTATACGTTCTTGATAATAAAAAGACTCTACTTTTACTAGATACTCACCATATAATTATGGATGGTGCTTCTTTGAATATATTAATACAAGATTTTTGTACATTATATAGTAATAATAATATTGATAAATTAAAATTCGAATATATAGATTATTCAGAATGGGAAAAATCTTTTGTTGAAAGTGATGAAATAAAAAAATATGATGAATACTGGGCAAGTACATTTGCTAATTCTCAAATTTCTTCACTAAACTTGCCTTATGATTTTCCTGCAAATTCAAAATCTTACGAAGGTGACAAAATATCTTATAACATGCCAAAAGAAACTTTTGCAAAAATAGAAGAACTTGCAAAAAAACATGACGTTTCTGCATATACAGTGTTCCTTTCTGCTTTATATATTCTATTATATAAATATACCGGCCAAACTAATCTAATTGTTGGTAGTCCATTAGAAGGAAGAAATTATGAGGAATTTAATAATATTATTGGTATGTTTGTAAACAATATTGTATTAAAAAATGATATTCTACCTGAAAATTCAGTTGACAGTTTATTAAACAGCACACAGAACATAGTAACAAATGCAATATCAAATCAGCCATATCCTTATGAGCTTATACTTAAAAAATTAAATTTAGATAAGAACACTTCTTTACTTGATGTAGTATTAACTTATCAAAATACAAAAAAATCAAAATATAATATAGAAAATGCTGATTTAGAATTATTGTATTCAAACACAAAAACTGCTAAATTTAATATTTGGTTAGAAATCATTCCAGATTTAGCTAGATTTAATTTAGAATATAACTCTAGTCTGTTTAAAAAAGAAACAATTAATAGTTTCTTAGAACATTATATATTTATATTAAATCAATTAATTTCTAATACAACTATAAGTATTGACGATATTGAAATTATAACTCCAAAGGAAAAAGCGTTACTAAAACAATTTAATAATACTGATGGACCTATTAATGATGATACAGTTGTTTCTATATTTGAGGAACAAGTAAAAATGCATCCAGACAATATTGCAATTATATGTAATGACAAAACTTTAACTTATGATGAATTAAATAAAAGAGCAAACAGCTTAGCTCACCTATTAATAGAAAAAGGCATTGGAGCAAATGATATTGTTTGTGTAATGACAAATCGTTCTTTTGAAACAATTGTATGTATGATGGCTATTTTAAAGGCTGGTGCTGCATTCTTTAATGTTGACCCTAATTACCCTATTGAGAGAACAAAATATTATTTAGAAGATAGTAAAACAAAATATGTACTTACACAAGCAGAATTAAAAGATAGAGTATCATCTATTGAAAATTGTATAGAAATTGATTTAAGCATAGAAGATATTTATAATAAAAACTTTGAGAATCCAAATGTTAAAATAAATCGTGAGGATTTATCTTATCTTATTTATACATCTGGTTCTACTGGAAAGCCTAAAGGTGCAATGTTAAACCAAGTAGGCTTTGCTAACATGGTTAAAGCCATGACTCTTGTTTTAGACTATTTAAAAGAGGGTAATAAGCATTGTATAGCCTCTGTAACTTCTACACCTTTTGATATCTTTGTTTATGAAATTATAGTTTCATTAACTCATGGATTAAAAATAGCTATGGCTAATAATGCAGAACATAGAAATCCAAAGCTTTTAGATGAATTAATTAGAAAATGTCATGTAGATGTTATGACTGTTACTCCAAGCTTAATGAAAATCAACTATGACAATAGAGAGCCAGATACTGCATTAGCTCAAGTAAAAAATATGGTTTTTGGTGGAGAACCTCTTCCAGAAAAATTTGTTGAAGACTTAAGAGCTCTAGCAGACGATATAACAATTTACAATATATATGGTCCTAGTGAAATAACTATACTTTGTAATGTTCAAAATTTAAATGGAGAAAAAGAAATTACTATTGGTCCTCCAATAATGAATACTCAAATTCACATATTAGATAAAAACATGAAACCTTTACCAATTGGTGTTGTTGGTGAAATATATATTTCTGGAATTCAAGTAGGTTATGGATACATAGGTAAACCAGAATTAACAGCAGAAAAATTCTTAGATAATCCTTTTGGCGAAGGAAAGATGTATAAATCTGGAGATATTGGTAGATGGACATTTGATGGAAAAGTTCAATGTTTAGGAAGAATTGATAATCAAATTAAATTAAGAGGATTAAGAATTGAGCTTGGGGAAATTGAAAATGTAATGCTAAATGTTCCAAACGTTTCTTCTGCAGTAGTAAATAAAATTGAAATAGATGGAAAAGAGGCCTTATGTGGTTACTATACTTGTGACAAAGATGTTTCAGAGGATATTGTAAAAGATGCTTTAAGAAAAGCACTTCCAGCATATATGGTGCCTACATACATTGTAAAATTGGACCAAATGCCTTATACAATAAATAGAAAGATTGATAGAAAGGCCCTTCCTTTGCCTGAGCTAAACAAACCAGTTGCAAATAATAAAATAAATATTGAAGAGCTAAATTCTGTTGAAGAAAAGCTTCTTCAAATTTGGAAAAACATATTAAAAATTGATGACATAGATATTAATGATAATTTCTTTGACATTGGCGGAGATTCAGTTGCAGCAATTAGTATGCAAATAGAAGCAGTTAAATATGGTTTGGAATTTGAGTATGGTGATATATTTGCTTTTCCAACTATAAAGCAGTTGTCTGCTAATTTAAAAACTCCTGATGAAATATTTATAAAAAACTATGACTATAGTAAAGTTAATTCTGTTTTAGCAAGAAATACTATGGATAATTTAAATACAATTAAAAAAATCAAATTTAATAATATGTTATTAATTGGTTCAACAGGTTATTTAGGCGCACATGTCTTAGATGCATTTTTACAATCTAATAAAGGTATTGCATATTGCTTGGTAAGAGAAAAAGATGGTTTAGATATAAAAGAGCGTTTAAGAGGAGTTTTAAATTTTTACTTTGGAAATAAGTATAATGAATTATTTGATAATAGAATAAAAGTAGTTTGTGGAGATATTATAAAGGAGAATTTAGGATTATCCGAAAAGGATTATTCTGAATTAAAGAATAATGTTGACATCGTTATAAACTCTGGTGCACTAGTTAAACACTTTGGTATAAAGAAAAAATTTGAAGAAATAAATGTAAAAGGAACTCAAAGTGTTATTGATTTTTGTTTAAACACAAAAAAAAGATTATTGCATGTTTCAACAATAAGTGTATCTGGAAATGGTGAAAAAGAAGAAACTGTTATAGAAACTCCTGAAAATATAAATGATAAAAAAATATTCAAAGAGTCTGACATATATGTTGGCCAAAATATTAAAGGAGTATACTCTACAACAAAATTCAGAGCAGAACTTTTAGTATTAGAAGCAATTAGTTCTAAAGGACTAGATGCCCAAATTTTACGCTTAGGAAATATAACAAATAGATATTCTGACGGTGTGTTTCAAATGAATGCTGATGAAAACGCTTTTGCAAAACGTATAAAATCATTTATAGAAATTGGAGCATTCCCAAAATATATGCTTAAACATTCAATTGAATTAACTCCAGTTGATATTGCGGCAGAAGCAATAGTTAAAGTAGCTAATTATACAAGCCATTGCAATGTTTTGCACATTTATGACAATAACCTATTGCCTATTAAATTGTTCATTGAAACTCTTAGTGAATTAGGTATTAATCTATTGCCTGTTCCAGAAAAAATGATGACAGATATTATTACTGGGATTTTAGCTGATAATAATAGGAAAGATATTTTATCTGGTATAATATATGACTTGAATGAAAATAAGCAATTAGTTTACACATCAAGAATTAGGCTAAATAGTAGTTTTACAGAAAGCTTCTTAGAAAGGATAAGATTCAATTGGAAAAGTATTGACAAAGACTATATAATAAGATATATAAATTATTTAAGGAAAATTAAATTTATAAAATAATAAGGTGGGTTTTAAAATGAATTTATTTAGTGTTGATTTTTGCTTATTATTGATATCCGTTATATTGTCAATTATACTTCTTGTATATCTTGCTCGTAACAAAAAAAAATCTCAACTTCATAGTATTTTTATAATTGACTTACTTTTAACATTAATAATATCCATTGGAGTTCTTACACAATCAATTTGTTATAATGTATTTGAAATTAATCCTATGCTTTTTGAAAACTTTATTTATATAGGAACATGTTTTTTACCTGTTGCATTATTCTTTACAGGATTAATATTTTCAAATACAAAAATAACTTTCAAAAAGTGGTATTTATTATTATTTTTAATTCCCATTTTATCTTTACTTATATTATGGACAAATGACTTGCACCACTTATTTTATAAATATTACTCTTTTAATGTAAATGAATGTGTGTTTGGGGCATATTTAGTTGTTCATCAGGTTTATTCTTATGCTTTTATGCTTATAGGATTGCTATTTTTATTAAATTACTCTTTTAAAAATTCAGGCTTCTTTTCAAAACAATCGCTTTTGATGTTAATTGGAATATTAATCCCTCTTATTATAAACATTCTTGGAAGCTTGCAAATAGTTCCCATGAGTGTATATATGACTCCTATAGCATTTACAGTTGCAATACTTTTTATTGCTCTTGCTATATTTAAATTTGACTTTTTAAAAGTAACACCAATAGCGCTTCAAAGAATTGTTGATAGAATGTCCGACGGATACATTATTGTTAATGACGAAAATATTGTAACAGATTTTAACCAAACTTTTTTAGACTTATTCTCTCTAAAAACTGGCGAACTTCGAAACATTAATATTAATGATTTAATTACAAAGATTTCTAAAGATTCAGAGAAAAGACATGCTTTTTTAGATGCAATTAACAAAACAAAATCAAATGATAAAACTATAAAAATAGAAAGATATTTTTCACAATTAAATAAATATTTTAATATTGAAATTAATAGTATTAAAAATAAAAATACATATCTTGGAACTTTAATACTTTTTAAAGATATTACTCAGCATACTATGGATATGAAAACAATTAAAGATAACCAGGACATGCTTATAGAAAAAGAACGTTTAGCTTCACTTGGACAAATGATTGGTGGTATTGCTCACAACTTAAAAACTCCTATTATGTCTATAGCAGGCGCCGCAGAAGGCTTATCTGATTTAATTAAAGAATATGATTCTAGCATTGAGGATCCAGAAGTAACTGTTCAAGATCATCATGAAATAGCAAGTGACATGAATGTATGGATAGAAAAAATAAGAACTCATTTATCATATATGTCTGATGTAATTACAGCTATAAAGGGACAAGCTGTTAATTTTGCAGACCAAACTTCTACTTCATTTACTGTTAAAGAACTTATGAATTATGTTGATATTTTAATGAAACATGAATTAAAAAACGCCTTAATTAATTTAAAATCTCAAGCTTATATTGATGTAGAAACAGAGGTAAAAGGTAATATTAATAGCTTAGTACAAGTTATAAATAATATTATTTCGAATGCAATACAAGCATATCAATCAAGGGGAGAAACTAACAAAGATATAGACTTTAGAGTATACAAAGAAGGCTCTAACATAATATTTAAAATACAAGATTATGCCGGAGGATTGCCAGAAAATGTTCAAGAAAAATTATTTAAAGAAATGATAACAACAAAAGGTAAAAACGGCACAGGACTTGGATTGTTTATGTCTTATTCGAATATAAAAGCTCACTTTAGTGGAAACTTAAGATATGAAACTTCAAGTGAAGGAACATCTTTCTTTATAGAAATACCAATGTAAAACAAAGCGTAAAAAATCTCTTAATAATATTAAGAGATTTTTTTATTTATTTAATTATCCTCATCTTCTAAAGCTCCGAACAGCTCATCAAATTTAGCCTCCAGCTCTTTTTGCACATCATAAGATAATACATCATCTTCTTTTTTATTATCTTCTTCATCTTGTGGAAGCATTGGTGCTTCTTCTATTTTGTTTGTTGCAGGTTCTTCTACGTCTTCAAACAAATCATCTAAGCTTTCTATTTTTGTTTCTTCTTTTTGCTCTTCATTTTCTTCTACATAAGGATTATATGGATTATATTTTCTCCATTTTCCTCTATCTATTGGATCTATTTCATTATGACTGCATGCAAATCTATTTACCAATTTTACTGTATCATATTTGAAATAGTAATATTTATGTGCTTTTATTGGTTTTATTCCTTTTTCAAATATAATACAAAGGTCATTGTCTAATCTTCTTAACTCGTCTGGTGTCATAAGTGCTCTTGCCATAATTTGATCTGATTTATTAAATCCTTGTTTCCACATGTGTTTGTCTTTACTTACAGACCAGCTATCTCTGCTTATAGTCTTCTCTCCTAATTCTTTAGAGAAATATTCAACAGTTTTTTGAGAGTTACTTCCTAAGAATATTGTTGTATCGCAGTTACCAATAATTGTTTCATAAGATTTATCATATACAGCTTCCAATTGGTCTAAATTTTGTAATATAACACTAAATGATATTTTTCTACTTCTTGAAGTTGATATCTTTTTATCAAAATCTGGTATTCTACCAATGTTTGCAAACTCGTCTAATATAAAATATGTAGGTTGTGGAAGTGCTCCACCATTTAAGTCTGCAAAGTCATATAAGTGTTGTATCATTTGTGAGAAGAATATTGTAAGCAAGAAATCGTAAGCTGCGTGTGTATCTGATGAAATAACATATAACGCTGTTTTCTTTCTACCTATATCTTCAAAGTTTATTGTATTTGTTGACGTTAAGTCTGCTATATCTCTTGAATCAAACTTACCAAGTTTTGATTGTAAAGAAGAAAGAATTGAACTATATGTTTTTTCTGGTGCTATTTCAATAGATTTGTAATTCATTCTTGCTGGATGGTCATAAGGTAGTTGATTCATAAGCTCTGTAAGTAAGTTTCCTCCACCACTGTTGTTTGCTGCTCTAACTAATTCTGCACAGCTTGCTAAATTTTGTTCTTCTGGTGGTCTTGTTGCTAATAGATAGTATATTAAAGCTTTTAATAACATTTCTGCCATATCATCCCAATATGGATCTGATTGATTTTTTACATCGCTTTGTCCTTTAACTATTGTGTTTGCAATAATATCAACATCTATTTCATTTTGTATATGTATTAATGGATTGTATCCATCACTATTTTTTGGATTTACTAAATTAAATATTTTTATATCATATCCTTGTGTTTTTAAATAGCCTGCTGTTTTATCATATAACTCGCCTTTTGGGTCTGTAAATACATAAGATCCTAAAAGTTGATATGCATTTGGTATAACATACGATGCAGATTTACCAGAACCAGAACCGTCCAACTACTAATACATTTACGTTTCCTCTTTTGTCGACTGGTAAATAATGATTTTCTGCAAGTAATATACCTTTTTTCTTGCTTAATACTTCATATTGTTCCCCAGATGCCCAATCACTTGAGCCATGTTCAATATCTGAATATTCATTTTTTGGCATTGCTTTTGCAATTCCTACTGCTAGCATAATTAAAACACCTATTGTTACATATCCTTCTACTTTCCAAAAGTAATGTGAATATGATGGTAAGAATATTTTGGATAGATTTGAACCTATTTTTCCAAAGTTAGAAAATGTAACCTCAAAAAATTTACTGCTATCGAAGACTCCATTAACAGTTGCCTCTTTTATACTTACCCCCACAGGCGCAGAAAGCAATATGGTTAAGCCTAACCATATTGCTAAAGCTATTATTAATGCCATTTTACTTTTTTTCAAAGCATTTTTTATTTTATAATTCATACTTTATCACCTTTTCATTTGTAAAAATATTATCTGCCTTCTCCTGTTTCTCTTGCTGTTTTCTCTGCTTCTTTTTCATTTCTATTGTATGCTATAGCCTTAATCTCTATATAGCCATATTTTTCATTTCTTCTCTTTGGGTCATTTGCTTTTTTAGTAGCATTTTCCTCTGGTATCTCAACTTTTCCTTTTCCTGTTTGTATTGGTAATGTTGCTGAAATAGTATATTCACTATTATTCATGTTGTATCCTCCTTTAATTAAATGAATGATTAAACTTTATTTTTTTCTCGTATTTCAAATGCAAAGTAACTTTTATATGGTTTTAATTTGCACTTTCCCTTGACTTCATTTGTTTTTTCATCAAAGTATAAAACTGGTTTTATTTCTTCTGTAGTTTCTGGATCAATTATTGAAATTGGTCTTTTTAAATTTGGTGTATATTGCACTTCTTCCTCTAGCTTTTCCTCTTCGCTATAAATATTTCTAAAATTCATAGGTATTGGCTTTTTGCAAATTTTTACGCTGTCTCCTTCTAAAATTCCTGTATTTACTACTACTTTTTCATTACCAAAAGATAGTATTACTAAATCATTTCCTTCTGGCTTTGGTTCATCAACATAAAATGTTTTTCTCTTTTTTTCTCCAATCAACTCTTCTGTAAAATCTAATCTTTCAACAGTAAATTTAGGAGAATTTTCTTTTAGTTCCTCTTTTGGTGTTTTATTTACTTGATATATTACTGTATTAACTTCTGGTGGATCTGTTATACTAAAATGTTTTCCTTGTATTATTTCTTCCATGCGATATTCGCACCCCATTTCTACATATATTAAAATGTATTTTGTCATTTGCATAATTACAATTATAATTATACATTATTTCTGTATTTATGTCAACAGTTTCAATTGTTACTGCCTAATATAAAACAATATATTTCAAACATTGTAGTAACGTGCATTACACGTCCACTTGGCAAATAAGTTTTTTCTCTTTATTTTGCTGTTCTTGGATTAAATTTTGAAATACTTTTTAGTTTTTCAAATAGCTCTTTTTCTTCTTCTGTAAGTTTTTTTGGAACTACTGTTTTTACTTCGGCTATTAGGTCTCCTCTACTGCCTCTTCCGTCTTTATATCCTTTTTGTGGAATCTTTACTTTTTCACCGCTTTGTATTCCTGGTGGTACATATATTGAAATTGGATCTTCTATTGAATCTATATTAACTCTTTTTCCAAGTGCCGCTTCCCATGGTGTTAAATATAAGTCTGTTACTATATCATATCCTTGTAGTCTAAATTTATTATTGTTTTGTATGTTTATTTTTATAAACATGTCTCCGTTTTTTCCACCATTTTGTCCCTGTTTTCCTTGTCCTAGTAATCTTACTTTTTCTCCATCTCTAATTCCTGATGGAATTTTTACAGAGAAAGTTTTCATTTTTCCGGTTTACTGTTCTTAATGATATTTTCTTTTCTGTTCCAAAATATGCATCTTCAATTCCTACTGTTATTTCAGTTTCTATGTTTTCTCCTTTTATTGGGAATTTTTTGTGCACTTTACTTTCTGGCTTTTTCTCTTCTTGTTGATTTGTTCCGAAAAACATATTAAAAAACTCACTAAAAACTGAGTCTTTGCTTCTTGTGCTTTCTTCGTAGTCTTTTTTTATTTGTTTTCTACCAACATGTGTATTCCACATTCTATCATATCTTCTCTTTGTAGAACCTGTTGATAGCACTCTATATGCTTCATTTATATCTTTAAATCTCTCTTCTGTTCTAGTATCCCCACCATTCAAATCTGGGTGGTACTTTTTTGCTTGTTCTCTAAAAGCTATTTTTATTTCTTCTGGTGTTACTTTGTTGTTGTCTAACCCTAAGATTTTATAGTAATCTTTAAATATCATTTCAACATCCTCCTACAAAATTTGCTTACAAATTTTGTACTATTATCTTTATCTTCTTTTCTACTCTTATCTATTGTGTATCATTGTTTTTTATTCTAATTTTAATCTTGATTGATTATATCATAAAAGCACTTTGTTGTGAATATTTAACTTGCAACTTTTTTAAGTTTTTTTGTTGATTTTTTTTATTTATGTAGATATAATGTTGATAGTAAATTTATAAGGAGGAAAAGCCATGAGAAAAGGCATTCATTCTGGGGAAAATGCTAAATACAAGATAATTGCTGTTGACGATGAGTCTGGTGTTTTAGACACTCTAGGAGTTTTTTTAGAAAAAGAGGGTTATACTTTTACTGGTATTACAGATCCTATCGAAGCAATTGAAAGAGTTAAAACTGAACATTTTGATTTAATGCTTTTGGACTTTATTATGACTCCTGTACATGGTGACCAAGTAGTTGAAGAAATAAGGAAATTCAACAAAGACTTATACATACTATTACTTACTGGTCATAAAGATTTAGCACCTCCATTAGATACAATTAAAAGATTAGATATTCAGGGATACTGCGAAAAAAGTGATAAAATGGACCAACTACTTTTATTAGTAGAGTCTGGAATAAAAGCAGTAGCTCAAATGAATTTAATTAGGCAAATTAATGAAGAATTAAAAGATACATATGATAAATTAGAGCAAGCATATATGGAAAGTATAGAAACTTTAAGATTTACTGTGGAAGCAAAAGATCCTTACACAAGAGGTCATTCAGACAGAGTTTCTGAGTATTCTGTTTTAATTGGTAAAAAACTTGGACTTTCCGAACCTGATTTAAAAATATTAAAATTAGGAGGATTATTCCACGATATTGGAAAAATAGGTGTTCCTGACAGTATTTTACTAAAAGAATCTAAACTTACAGATGATGAATATTCAGAAATTAAAAACCATCCTACTATTGGGGCTCATATATTATCAAATGCAACTATTTTTAGAGATATATTACCAATAGTAAAACATCATCACGAACGCTATGATGGAAATGGTTACCCAGGGAAATTAAAAGGAGAAGACATTCCTTACCTTGCTAGAATTGCAGCAGTTGCAGATTCTTTTGATGCTATGACTTCAAAAAGAACTTATAGGGATTCTTTACCTTTAGATGTTGTAAAATCCGAGATAGAAAGATGCAAAGGTACCCAATTTGATCCTGCTATTGCAGATGCATTTTTAGATATTTTAAATACTCAATATGCAGAAATTTCTCAAATTCAGAGTAAATATTTATAATATTAGAATATATACAGTAATAAACTTTTTTATGCTGTATATATTTTTAAATAAAAAAGGGGGTGAATATTAATGACAAGTTCAGAAATAAGAAGTACAGCAAGACAAAGTCTTACAAATAAATGGGGAAAAGCCGCACTTATAGCTTTTTGCTATTTTTTAATAGAATTTCTAATTAACTTTATGATATCTGGTGCAAAAGGCAGTTTGCCTCTTCTTTCTTCTTTATTAAGTATTGGTAATACAGTTATTTCTGTCCCTTTAGCTTATGGATTTTTAATCTCTTTTATGAAATTAAAAAGGGGAGAAGAAGTTAATGCTTTTGATTTTTTTGCAGATGGATTCTCTAATTTTGGAAGAGCTTGGGGGATAACTTGGGGGATTATAAAAAAACTTTTAGTCCCAATAATAATTATTATTGTATTATATATTGTACTAATAGCAAGTTCTGTTTCTCTAATTGCCTTCAGTTCTACTTTGTTTAAATCATATTCTGCATCTGCTTCTATTACTGCCGGTTTCTTATCTATTATTTGCAGTATAGGACTTATAGCACTTTATATTTGGATTGCCATAAAATCTTTATTCTATGTATTAGTTTATCAGGTTGCTTATGATAACCCAAATCTTTCTTCTAAAGAAGTAGTTGAGGAAAGCGAAAGATTGATGACAGGTAATAGAGGTAAATATTTTGTTTTACAGCTTTCTTTCATAGGTTGGGCAATTCTTGCTTGTTTAACATTGGGAATTGGCTTTTTATGGCTAACTCCTTATATTACAATTTCAACAATTTGTTTCTATGAAGCTTTAGCTGGAAAATCTGATTCTCCTATTGAAGTTGATTCAGAAGAAGTAGAATAAAGAACAAAGCGACTTTAGTCGCCCTTTGTTCTCGCCGATTTGAGTTTCCGAATAAAATGAGGAAATCTCAAAGGCAATAGCGATTATAGCATTATATATACTAGGAAATGAGAAATTTCCTAGTATATATAAAAAACACAATTTGTTTTACAAATTGTGTTTTTTTATTTATTCTATTCCTAAGTACTCATTGTATGAGCATTCTCTATCTATTATCTTGTCTTTTCTTAAATCTATTATTCTATTTGCAACTGTCTGCGTTAATTGGTGATCATGTGAAGTAAATATCATATTTCCTTTGAATTTTTGCATTCCTTCGTTTAATGCTGTAATGCTCTCCATGTCTAAGTGGTTTGTTGGTTCATCAAATATCAAGAAATTTGCTCCAGATAACATTAATTTAGAAAGTACACATCTTACTTTTTCCCCACCTGATAATACTTTTACATTTTTCAATGCTTCATCACCAGAAAATAACATTCTTCCTAAAAATCCTCTTACATAGGTTTCGTCTGGGTCTTTTGAATATTTTCTAAGCCAATCTACTAATATTTCGTCATCTTGAAATAAGTAAGAATTGTCTTTTGGAAAATAATCTTTTGTTATCGTTTGTCCCCAAATCACTTCTCCAGAATCTGGTTCTACTTCTCCTGCGATTATTTGAAATAAAAGAGTAGTTGCAAGTTCATTATCTGATAATACTGCAATTTTGTTATCTGCTTTTACTGAGAATGAAATATTTTTTAATACTTCTTCTCCATTTATACTTTTGCTAACATTTTTTAATGTTAATATTTCTTTTCCTGGTTCTCTATCTGGTTTAAAGTCTATATAAGGGTATTTTCTATTTGATGCTTTTATTTCTTCTAATTGTATTTTTTCCAAAGATTTTTTTCTTGATGTTGCTTGTTTTGATTTTGAAGCATTTGCACTAAACCTTGCTATAAAGTCTTGTAATTCTTTTATTTTTTCTTCTTTCTTTTTGTTTTGTTCTCTTGCTTGCTTTAATGCTAACTGGCTCGATTCATACCAGAAATCATAGTTTCCTGGGTAAACTTTAATTTTTCCAAAGTCTACATCTGCTATATGTGTACATACTTTATTTAAGAAATATCTATCATGTGATACAACTATAACTGTATTTTCAAAATCTATTAAAAAGTCTTGTAACCAATTTATACTTTTTAAATCTAAGTCGTTTGTTGGTTCGTCTAATAATAAAATATCTGGATTACCAAATAAACTTTGTGCAAGTAATACTTTTACTTTGTCTTTTGCTTCAATTTCTCTCATTAATTTGTAGTGCTCAGAACCTGGTATTCCCAAATTGTTTAATAGTGTAGCACTGTCTGACTCTGCATTCCATCCGTCTAACTCTGCAAATCTTTCTTCAAGTTTTGCAGCTTTTAATCCGTCTTCTTCAGAGAAATCTGGCTTTGCATAAATTTCTTCTTTTTCTTTCATGATTTTATAAAGTTCACTATTTCCCATTATAACTGTATCTATAAGGGTATACTTTTCATATGCAAAGTGATCTTGTTTTAATGTTGACAATCTTTCTCCTTTATCTATTGAAACTTCGCCTTTGCTTGGTTCTAATTCCCCAGATAGGACCTTTAAAAAAGTAGATTTTCCTGCTCCATTTGCCCCTATTAATCCATAACAGTTGCCTTTTGTGAATTTTATATTTACGTCTTCAAATAGTACTCTTTTTCCAAATCTAACTGTTACACCATTTGTACTTAACATTTGTTACCTCCTATAACATATCTTTTTTCTTTAACCATATAAATGCAATTATTGATATTAGTATAGAAATTCCTGTTACTATTGCAAATCCATGTATATCATTTGAAAATGGTAATGGAACATTCATTCCCCAAATACTTGCTATTAATGTTGGTAATGACAAAACAATTGTAATAGATGCCAACAATTTCATAACAACATTTAGGTTGTTTGAAATTACAGAAGCATACGCATCCATTGTTCCACTTAGAATGTCACTATATATTTTTCCCATCTCTATTGCTTGTCTATTTTCTATAATTGCATCTTCTAATATATCGTCATCCTCTTCATAAGATTTTAATATTTTTCCTCTTGCTGTTTTCTCCATTACTAGCTCATTTGCTTTTAATGATGTTGTTATATATACCAAGCTTTTTTCTACGTTTAGAAGTTGTATTAGTTCCTTGTTTCTCATAGACTTTTGAAGTGCTTGAACAGTTCTTTCTGTTTGTCTATTTATTTTCTTTAAGTCATTTAAATAATATGATGCATTTAAATATAATATTTGTATTAAAAATCTAGTTTTCTTATATGTGCACATTCCTTTTACTCTTCCTTTTTCAAAGGAATCTATTATTCTGTTTTTTCTTAGTGAAACTGTTATAAAAAACTCATCTCTTACTACAATCATACCTAATGGCATTGTAGAATATGATTTCCCATCGCTATCGTCTTCTATTATTGGAACGTCTACAACAAAAAGTGTCATATCATCTTCTACATCTATTCTGGCTTGCTCTTCATAATCCAAAGGGTATCTTATAAATTCATCACTTATATCTAAATTTGAGCAAACCATTGCAATTTCCTCGTCTGTAGGGTTTATTAAGCTAATCCACGACCCAGGTTTAAACTCTTTTATTTTTTCAAAATTATTTGTTTCTAAATCTGTTTTATATATGTTTAGCATAAAATCACCCCTTCTATTTCTTTGCATTTTTGCACAACTATTTAGTATTATACCACATTATATACATAATTGTGTAGTTTTTTTATTTTTTCTTTGTTTTTTGCATTTTTCGACACATTTCTCCTTTAAGTGTGTGTTATAATAATACTCAAAGAAGGTGTTTACTATGGATAAAAGAATTAAATTATTAGAAGAAAGAACTGTAATTTTTTTGGAAAAAACAAAAAAACAAAGAGAAAAATATAAAACCGAAAGAAAAACGTTGTTTGATTTTTCTGAGGAGAGAAACAACCTAGATGCTTGGGAAGAATATTTAAATAAAATAGAAAAAGAAATCATATAAAATACTATATGATAAAAATTAATATCTAAAGAACAAGGAGGAATGTACTATGAAATTAAAAAAATTACCAATAATAATTATAGGTATTTTAGTAATATTTGTTGTTAGCTTCTTAATAAGAGAATTGATTATATACAATGATGGAAAGCTAGACAAATCTAATTATGTTCCAAGAGAAGAAATTATTACTTTGCTAAACAAAGGAGCAATATATAATAATTATTACTATTGTCCTAATAATGAAGATAGAAAAGAGGCATATAGGACTGAGTATTACATAAAAGATAACATCCAAGCAATTTATTTAGATTCTAAATTAATTGAATGGACTGACTATAATAACTCTGAAAAAATTCTGCTTACTGGAGCTGATGAAACAGCAACAATTGTCAAAAACATCTCTAAAGATAGTGATAGTCAATGTGGATATGATTATTCAGTAATATCAAAGCCAGAAATATATAATAATACTTACAAGTATCTAGGAGAGAAAAAAGAAGATGGAAGGAAAATAATAGTTATAGAATTATCAACTAATAGAGGGTTAATAAAAAAACTTGATAAGTATTACATTGACAAGGAAACCGGTTTGATATTAGGTAGATTTACTTCAAGCAAATTTCTATTTATAACAACACACTTTTCAGGTAGCGCAAAAAACAGAAATATAAAGTTTAATATAGTTACTAATGAAAACATAACAAAACCGGATTTAAACAAATATAAAATTGTTAATTACATAGAGTAATAAAAAATGGCATTCACCCTAATGTGAATGCTATTTTTATTATGTTAAAATTATCGTTTCATAAGAAAGAGACACACCTAATAGATGTGCCTCCCAAGATGCCCATGTTTCTAGCTAACTAATTTTTACCAATTGTAAATCCAGCAATCAACAGTTACCGATGTTACACAGTTAAAGTGAACTGTGTAATAACCCGATGTTGCATTAGAAAATGTTGGACTTTTAATTTCCGCACCATTATTTGGAAATAATGGTCCCGGTGGCAAACCATCGGCGTTGTTTCGAGCCCAAATCGTTTTTCCTTGGGGATTGGTTACCCAAAGATATACTCCAGTGTTTTGACTAGAGCTAGTGATTCTTACTGTTATCTGACCAGTTGATTCACTTGAAGGAACATAAACTTTAAATTCTCCCCACATTCCAGAATCTTGTCCATATCCCATAGCTTTAGTTGATGTAGGTATAGTCTTTTCGATTTTACTGTTTTCAGTTGCAAACACGGGAACTGAAATAACAAAGCAAAAAGCGAAAACTATCACAATAGAAATAAATCGTTTCATTAACGATACTCCTTTCTTATTGTGGGCATCTTGAGCTTAAAATAAGCTATTTATAATTATACTTTAAAAATTTGAAAATATCTACGGAAAACAATATAAATCGTAAGACAAGAAAAATCAAAATTCGACATTTTGCTAAGATAATAATAATCCATTGATTTGTAAGAGAGTTATTATTACATTTAAACATTCTTTGTTTCATAGCCAGCTTTATGCAATAAAAAAGCACAGCGAACTGTACTTTTTGGTGCACCATCTCGGACTCGAACCGAGGGTCTTCTGATTAAGAGTCAGCTGCTTTACCAACTAAGCTAATGGTGCATTTATTTTATTTAGCTTGTTTATTATAATACCATTTTTTTGCTTTGTCAATATTATTTATAAGGGTCGCTACAAATAGCGACCCAAAAGAAATTTTATATTTAATTTGATTCTGTATTAGAACTTGTGTTTTCTCCTGTTCCTTGTTCTGGTGTTGTTGGCGTTGTTGGCGTTTCTGGTGTTGTAGGCGCTGGCTCTGGAGTTGGAGCAGGTTCTGGTTCTGGTGTTGGTGTAGGTGTTGGCTCTGGTTCTTCTACTGGCTGTGTTGATACTTCTGTTGTTTTGCTTGGTCCTACTTTTATTATTTTGTTCATTGGATCATAAGTATCAGATGATAAAACTGTTCTAGATACTTCTTTTCCGTTTAATTTTAGTATTTTATATGTTATACTCTTGCATCCATTCATTCCATTTTGTGTAACTCTTTCTTTTCCTGGTGCAAGTGAGCTATCATTTTCTTTTATTACTTTAAATGGTGTATAGCTTAGTATTTTGCTTGATATTTCAACTTCATACTCTACATCTTCTTTTATTCCAAATATGTCTATTCTTGCTACTCCTCCTCCTATTGAGGTTTTTAACATTACTGGATATTTTCTTGTGTTTTTAAATTTGAAATCATAAGCTCCATAAACAACTGTTGCATCTTTTCCTGCTCCAACATATCCTGCTAGAAACATGTGATTATGTCTTTCTACTATTTCTAAATTAGCATAAACAACTGCATCATATAATGTTGAAGATATTTGGCATATTCCTCCCGCAAGGGTTTGAACTACTCTTCCTCCTGCAAATCCACCTGCTTCTTTATATCCTGCTTCTGCTGTTCTTTTTCCTAATGTTTTATTGTATGAGAATGTTTCACCTGGGCTTACTACAACTCCATTTAATTTGTTCATAGCCAATCTTAAATTTGTTGTTCTTGGAGTATTGCTTGCATCATATTTTGTACTGAATGTAGAAAGTAAATCTGGGAAAGCTTCACTTCCTATTTTATTTGTTGTTATTTTTGGCATAGTTATTTTTAAGTCTATTGTATATTCTTCTTTGTCTTCTTTTAACATTTCTCTTGCTTCTTCTAAATCAAAGTCTACTCCTTCTACATGTGGATAAACTTGAAAAGGATCCTTTGTATAATACGCGTCTTTTGCTTCTTTATGTACTTCATTATATATTTTGTCTATGTCTATTGCTTCTGGTTCTACATTAACTATTTCCAATTCTATTGGTTCATTTTGATTTTCTAATTCTAGTCTTTTTATTACTTCTTTTTTAAAGCTTTCTTTGTTTATTGAGTTTCCTGCTTTTCCTTTTGTAATTGTTAATTTGCCATCTTCAATACAATAATTAGGTTCTTCTACCGCTCCTGGAATCTTTACTGCAATTTCGTTCATTATATTTTCTAGTAATTCTTGATTGTACTCTATTGCTATTTCTATATTCTTATTTTTTATTTTGCGCTTAACTATTTCCAAATTGTTCTTAAATATATTTCCATTTCTTCCTATGTTGTATGCGTCTTCTATAGCTTTGTTTATATCATATTTTGCTTCTATTTGAGATAGCTGAAATTGATATTCAAATTCGTTTGTTTTTACACTTATGCTTTGTTCTATATTTTTTTCTAATGCGTCTGAGATTTTTTGTTCTGCTTCTTTTTTGCTTAGTTTGCTTACATCTATTCCCTCTATGGATATATTTGATATTATTTTTGTGTTGTTTATATTAAATAATGCAAATCCTGTGCTAGCGAATATGGCTATTACTAAAATTATTGCACTTATTAATATAATTAATGTTTTTTTATTACTGCTTTTTATTTTGTATTGTTCTTTTATCTCTTCTTTTAAAGCGTCTTTTTCCTCTGGATTGTCTTCTTCTTGTTTTTTTTCTTCCACTTCTGCTTTTTTATCTTCGTTCTCTACTTCTATTGTTTCATTCTCTTTTGTTTTTTCTTCGTTTTGTTTTTCTTTTACTGTTGTTTCATTTTCTTCTTTTGTTTTCATCTCTTCTTTTATTTCTTTTTTTTCGTTAGATTCCATTTAAACTCTCCTTATAGAAAAAAGTATGATTTTAAATTATATTATCATAAAAGGTAGTTTTTTACAACATTCTTTTATAATTATCTATAATTTTCCATGTTAAATTTTACTCTTTTTCTATAATTATATTACTATTCTATTTAGAAAATATTTCTGTTATTGTTTTTCCTAGCGCACTTGCTATTTTTTCCATTTTTTCTAATGATGGATTTTTTCTAGACCCTTTTTCTAAATGACATAAGTATCCTACTGAAACGCCAGATAAATCAGCAAGTTTTGCCAAAGTCATTCCCTTTTCTTTTCTTATTTTACTTATTTTATTACATCCCATGGGATCACCTCTTTGTCTAATTAACAATATATTATCATGTATCAAATTGACAAGTCAATAGTTTTTTTGTTAATTTTTTACATTTTTTAAATTTACTGGTAGACAAATTTATTTTTATTCTGTATAATAATGTCATAATTTAAGAAAAAAGGAGATTTTATTATGATAGGAGATATGATTGCAAAAGTTAGAAAAGAAAAAGGAATGACAAAAACAGAACTTGCAAAAATAACAGGCATTAACATTGGTCATTTAACTCATATAGAAAAAGGCGAAAGAAATCCTAGCCATAAGGCTCTAAAAAATATTTGTAAGGCTTTAGATGTTCCTTATCAACAATTAATGTATACTTACGATAAAGAATTAAACGAGGACCAAGCAACTTACGACTTTATAAAACACATTTCATATAACAAAGTACCTGCAATAGACAAAATAACTAGTTTCGTGGATTGTCCTTCAAGTGTTCCTAGTGCTTCATTTGCATTAAAGGTTAATGATTCTTGTATGGAACCGGCTTTTTCAAAAGGTAGCTATTTATTTATTGAGTTGAATCCAATTTTAAATAATAAGGATATTGGTATTTTTAGTCTTAATAATAAAATATTAATTCGTAGATTTTATTCTAAAAAAGGAAACATTGTTTTAAAGGCAGATAATAAAGATTTTGAGGATATTAAAGTTAGTGCTTCTGACAATTTTTTCATTATAGGAAAAGCTCTTAATAAATAAATTGTATTTTTTAAAAAAAATTTGTAAAAAATACTTGCATATTATATTTTTTAACAATATAATATCTTTAGCAAAAGATAAAATAGGAGAGATATATAATGGAATTAACGAAAAATATATTTTTTAATACAGATAAATTGCTTCAAAATTCTAAAGTAAAAATTTCTTATACCGGTACTTTTTTTGAGAATGGCTCTGAAGAAGTATTTATTCATTATGGTTTTGGGACTTATTGGGATAATTTGTCTGAAATAAAAATGGAAAAAACAGAATTAGGTTTCCAAGCTGAAATAGAACTTATAGAAAGCGACACTTTCAATTTCTGTTTTAGAAATGAAAAAAATGAATGGGATAATAATAATTACGAAAATTATATATTTGAACTTGAGCCTCAATGTACAGACCTAGTTATTCAAGATATAGATTCTTCTTTAGATAGACCTAATAGATTAAGAAAAACTTATTTATGGAGTAAAAAAATAAGACTTGCAATATATAAAATAATTACTTATGTTCCAAAATTAATATCTGGAAATTATAGAAGAAAAATAAATAATGAGGATTAAAAAAATGCTCTACATTAAGTAGAGCATTTTTTATATTACATATCCTCCATTAGGCGAAATTATCTGACCTGTTGTAAATTCGTCTTCAATTAACCATTTAACGCATCTATAAATGTCTATAGGTTTTCCTATTTTATTTAATGGGGTTTCGTTCTTTATTTCTTCTTTTATGGCTTCATCTATATTGCTATTCATATCTGTATCTATTACACCTGGTGCAATTGCGTTAACTCTAATATTTGATGGTCCTAGCTCTTTAGCTAAGGCCTTTGTCATTCCATTAATTCCCGCTTTTGATACTGAATATGCAACTTCGCAAGAAGCTCCTATTAAACCCCATATAGAAGAAATATTTATAATGCAACCACTTTTATTATGTATCATATTGGGTAATACCTCTTGTATTGCAAAAAATGCTGAATTTAGATTTGTTCCCAACATTTCATTCCAGTCTTCGTCTGTAATATCATTAAACATCTGAAGTTTTGCAATTCCTGCATTGTTTATTAAAACATCTATATTCCCAAATTTGCTTAAAGTAAATTTTATCATTTTTGCTACTTCTTCTCTTTTAGAAACATCTGCTTTATATATTTCAATTTTTATTCCTTCATTTTCTAATTCTTCTTTTATTTTTTTTGCTTCTTTTACTGATTTATTATAATTTAAGACTACATTATAGCCCTCTTTTGCCAAGTTCTCTGCAATGCATTTTCCTATTCCTCTTGATCCCCCTGTTACAACTACTGTTTTCATTAGCGACCTCCTTAAACATAAAATTAAAGCAGACCATTAAAATAACGTTCTGCTTTAATTAAAATGGAGCCGCTAGTCAGACTTGAACTGACGACCTACTGATTACAAGTCAGTTGC
>UMCJ01002402.1_pt1 | contig 35393 bp, 34 predicted proteins | sample 1964171 | NCBI WGS metagenome assembly UMCJ01 (sample SAMEA4835962, study PRJEB28245) | human gut metagenome | biome: gut microbiome; material: fecal sample | place: Denmark | collected 2008
ACACTACTTTGCTTAACGCCCTGTCTGGGCGCACAAAATCAATTGGTTTCTAGCCATATCTTTCATTAGTTCATTACATATTTCTACAAAACCAGCTTTTCTATCCAACACAACTGAATTCGTAATTCGTGGAATCAAAACTTGGCTAAATTCATATGACCCTTTCATCTGTAGAGAAGATCTTTCAAATCGTTTTGGACCACAAAACATATATATGACTTTTTCTAACCCATCTTCTCGTTTTGGAGTAGCTGACAAACCATATATTCTCTTAGAACTTGCATTTCGTAAGATGTGAGTAAATGTATCACTTGCAGCTCTATGACATTCATCCACGATAACCATTCCATAAGAATTTAAAAAATCATCTAAGTTCTCCATTCTTGATAATGAAGAAGCAGTCGCGATATCTATGTTTTTATTGACTCGTTTTTTGTTTCCATTATATACACAAACAAATTCATCTTTCTTTTTAGAAGCTCTAGGATACTCTAAAAATTCATTGATACTTTCCAACCACTGGTCCTGAATTGGTTTTGTTGGAACAATAACTAAAGTGCTGACTTTAAAATATGAAATCAAATATATACCAATAACCGTTTTGCCAAAGCCTGGAACAGCTTTTAAAACGCCCATATTATACTTTATCATCTTTTCAACGGCTGGTTTTTGTTCCGGTTTTAACTCACCTTTAAAATCTACATCTATTTCATGCCCTGCACTAGTCACATCTTCTATTTCAAAATGTGTATCACTTAATACAGACATTAATTTATCTTTGATTCCTCTAGGCAAATAAATGTATGTATCGTCTTCTTCATAATAAGATAGGATTCTTGGTGTATTTTTATAGTAAATTGGTTTATGTAATCGTTGTAACTCATAATATTCAGGATTATACATAGATGAAATTCGCTTGATCGTATTATATGTTAAAGAATTAAGATTCTTCTTTTCTATCATGAATGTAGCACATTCTTTCCCAATTATACGATCCACATATTTTTGACTCACGTTCAAATTAAAGCGCATCTGATCAGAATCAAAAAAATAATCATTCTCTGTATTATATTCTAATATTTTTTCAATTTCTTCCTGCGTTATCTTTTTTCTTGTTGCCAAATACTCAATAGGGTTGGAGTAAGGCTGTTGAAGATCATTGATAAATGCAGTATTGCCTTGTACAAAGGAAGAAAAACGTAGCGGTAGTGCAATTTGGTTCCCAAAACCTCCTTCTGGTAAATAATCTTGATTGGGAAACATACGATCGAAAGAATTAAATGTAATTCTAGTGCTTTGTTTCATGGTTTCCTGCAACAAGAATTCGCCAAATCTTCTAGCTAGTGAAGCTTTGATGTTTGTCGAAAAAAAGAACCACAAATGTCCACCAGCACCTGAAGCAGATCTTTCCATCACTGGTTCTAATCCATATCGAACAGCAACTTTAAAAACAGAATACATGTCTTCAAACCAGTTATCATCATCAAAATCCAAAGCGAGAAAATAACAAGTGTTGTCTTTTAATAATGGATATATACCAATTCCCAAATTCTTATTTGTTCCTTTAAAATGATCAACTATCACTTCCTTAGTTAATGGAGCCAAGCTTTTAATTGGACAGTTTCTACAAGCATTAGCCATTTTTCCTTTTCTGCAACCATCTTTAAATTCATTAAAACATGCTAGAGTCCAGCCAAATTTATTTTGTTTATTACTAAAGTAACGTTTCTCATATACATCCAGTCGAGGTTTAAAATAATCCATAAAAACAGCGATTTTTTGATTTCTATCCAAATGTTTTTCATTGGAAACAATCGTTATTCCTCTTTTCCGTAATATATCTTTTAATATTTCATTTTCTTGTTTTAAATAAGTATTTTCTTGTTGTAATTGTTCTAAAGTTTTTTCCATATTCTTGTCTCCACTTGGTAATTGAACAAAGATGATTTCTATCTTTTAATATTAGTTTAATTGAACCAAGCAATAAAACCAAGGCATTACCATTAAGAATATCTCTTTCATATTATAAATAACAAAAAGTTTAAAGATATAGAACTTTTATAGGTTGTACTTATAGTTATAAATCAGATTTCTTTTCTTTCTCAATTTTTGTATTTATATAGGCCGGCAAAAATAATCTGTACATTTATTTCATCATATTTTGTCATTTTAATTACTTCCGGTGTAATAGATAAGTGAAAAGAGAAAGATATATATAATCTTTAATTAAACAAGTGCTTTATATATATCAGAAGATTTAAAAAACTTGAATTTATCGTTCAATGACAATCTTCATCTCACATGTTATATTTTGGGAGGAACAAGATGATAAAAAAAGAAATCAGTTATGCTACCTTTGATCAGGAAATCAATGCTTTCTTCAAGGATAGACATCACTTTTCCTGTTTGTTAAATACCTTTCTTTATCAAGGACAGGATATTATCAAACCAGAAGAACTTACAGTCGTGGATCCAAAGATACAAGCCTATACTAGAGATGTATTAATGTTATGGAATGGAAGATATGGTTATTATTATCTTGGTATTGAAAATCAATTGCTTGAAAATTATCCTATGCCCTATCGTATTTTGAATTATGACTGCCTCATTTATAAAGATCAAATTAAGAATCTAGAAAAACAACATATCAAAAAGAAAGATCTAAAAAACAGTGAAGAATTTCTATCTGGAATAAAAGCCAGTGATAAATTGATTCCATGCATCACGATTGTGATCTATTATGGAACCAGACCATGGCAAACTAATTTCAGCATGAAAGATATGTTTGATGTCAAGGATGTAGCACACTTAAACGAATACAAGATGAATTTACTTGAAGTACATAATGATACACATCAATATAAAGACAATGAATTAAATCTAGTTTTTTCGATCACAAGAGAAATATTAAATGGAAATTTCTTAGTCATCAAAGAGAAATATAAACAGAGTATACCTAAACAGGTTGCTCTAGTTATTGCCAGTATGGCAAAAGATGAAGATTTATATCAATAAATTGAAGAAGAGAAGAAGGAGGTAATTGTTATGTGTGAATCATTGGATAGAATGCGAGAAGAATATGGAACAAAAAGATATCTTCAAGGTGAGGCAGAAGGTCTGCAAAAAGGAAGAATCCAAGGAGAAGAGACAGTGGAATTAAAGATTTTAACAAACTTATTGAAAAAAGGAATATCAGATTCTTATATCCTGGAAATCACCGGTGTTTCTTCTGAATTATTGTTAAAAGCGAAGCAAACAATGAATTAAAAACCAAAAAGTTCAAAACAAAAAACTGCTGTTCAGAAAAAAGACTTGTATTTTTATCGCAAGTCTTTTTTTATGATATCATCAATTTGTTTGTCATCACCCATAATAAAATAATGCGATTCGATTCGATAAAATCCATTCTTTTGATAAAAGAAAAGAGCTGTAACGCTCTAATGAATGGCTAAAATTATTTTCGTTACAACTCTTTTTTCAAATAGTAGAATATGATATCGCATCAATTCAATTTCGCTAATCTTTAATCTAACATTGATAAATCAAAAATATGAGCTATTTGAATCCATGCTTCAATGAGATCATTCACGATACAATCCGCTTGGGATTGATCTACTAAAAATCTATTTTCTTTAACAGCAATCACATACAGTCCTGCATTGATCGCAGCTTGGATACCGACCAAAGAATCTTCAATTACAATACAATCATTCGAAGGAAGTTCTAAACGCTTTAACGTTTCAAAATAAATATCCGGTGATGGTTTTTTTGCTTGAACATCATTTCCACTAACAATCACATCAAAATAAGAATCTATATCATTTATGGATAGCATTTTGTAAATAATGTTATAAGGAGAGGATGACGCTATTGCAATCTTAATATTATTCTTTTTTAAATGTGAAAGGATAAAACGAACATGTGGAACTAACATGTCTTGAAAAGAATCAGAGGGATATTTACATCCTTCTTTTATTTCTTCAATCGATGGTAGCAAAGATACCGGTTTCCATATCTCTTGCAAATGTCCAATAAATGTTTTTGCATCTAATCCAACAAATTCACTTAATTCCTCGTTTGTTAAATTTTGGTTGTGTTTTTGAAGAAAAACTCGAAAATCATATAAATGTAATGCTTCTGAATCGATTAGAACTCCATCCATATCAAATATTACTGCTTTCATAATTTTAATTCCTTAATCTGTTCCCATGGAAACCGAGGATCCCCAAAGTGTCCATAACAACTTGTTTTTAGATAGATTGGTCTTCTAAGATCCAACTCTTTTAAGATGTTGTCAACATTGAAATCAAAGTTATTCTCAATGATCTCAAGGATCTTCTCATCTTCATATTTCCCTGTTCCAAAAGTATCTACACATAATGATATCGGCTCTTTCTTTCCAATCGCATACGATACCTGTATCTCTGCTCGTCTTGCCAGCTTATTAGCTACGATGCTCTTTGCGACATATCGACAATAATATGCTGCACTTCTATCAACCTTGGTTGGATCCTTGCTGGAGAAACATCCACCTCCGATCCTTCCTCGCCCTCCATATGTATCACATACGATCTTTCTTCCGGTCGTTCCAGAATCCCCAAATGATCCTCCTATCACGAAACTTCCGCTTGGATTGATGAAATATTTCGTATTCTCATCCAATAGTTTTTCATTGATGCATGGTTTGATAACCTCATTCATGACGATCTCTTTGATTTCTTCTTGTGTTACATCAGCTGCATGTTGAGTAGATACAACAATCGTATCGATCCTCTTGATCTCATCATTTTCATATTCTACCGACACTTGGGTCTTTCCATCTGGTTTCAACTTCGGGTTTTTCTTTCTCACTTTGGCCAGCTGCATTGCCAGTTTATGTGCATAGTAGATTGGCAATGGCATATATTCTCTACTTTCATCACATGCATAGCCAAACATGATCCCTTGATCCCCAGCACAGACATCATCACGATTGACCGCATTATGGATCTCTGGACTTTGCTGATTGACCACTACATGAACATGATATTCCTCTTCATAGCCTATCTTTTTGATCATTGCCAAGGCTATCGCTGCATAGTCGATATTGGCCTTGGTATTGGCTTCTCCATAGATCAATACAAAATCATCTTTGATCGTACATTCTACAGCCATATTAGAATATGGGTCTTGTTCAAGGGCTGCATCCAAGATCGCATCCGCAATTTGATCACATACTTTATCCGGATGTCCTTCGGTAACGCTCTCACTTGTAAAAATATAGTTTTTCATACAACTCAAACTCCTTAATCTTTATTTTGATCATCCTCCTGCTTGAGTATGGATACCTTTAGAATTTCCATAATCCACTAGATCTTTTAGATCTTCTTTTGATAACATCTTAGATCCTTTAAGATCATATTCTTTACCAAGTTGATCATATTTAGATACACCTAAAGTATGATAAGGTAACAAGTGGATTTGACTTACTTTTAATTCTGCTCCAATGTCTATAATTTTGCGAATGGTTCTTTCATCATAATTATAGTTTGGTATTACTGGTACTCGTAAAGTAATTTTTTCTGGAGCTTTTGAAGCAAGCTTCTTTAGATTCTCTAAAATTCTTTCTCCATTTCCTTTCGTCACTAAACTGATTCTATCGGCAGTTGGAAATTTAAGATCAAATAGAAAATAATCAATATACGGAATCATGTCTTCAATATTTTTCCAATGTGTATCACCTGTCGTCTCAACTGCTACAGTAATATCTTCTTCAAAAAACTTATTCAACAATGCTTTTAAAGCATTATATTGTACAAAAGGTTCCCCTCCTGAAATCGTAACGCCCCCATTAGATTCTTCATAAAATGGTTTGTCTTTTAATACCTCTGTAACTATTTCATCGATACTTACTTCATCCCCTATAAAATTAATTGCACCTGCCGGGCAATTATTTTCACATGTTTTACAATGAATGCAAACGTCACGATCAAATACTAATTTGAAGTTTTCAATTTTTATAGCATGTTGAGGACAATTCCTTACACATGTACCGCATCGTACACATTTTTCTTCGTTATACATCAACTGAGGTTTGATTTCTTGTGATTCTGGATTTGCACACCATGGGCATCTAAGCGGGCATCCCTGTAAAAACACAACACTTCGAATACCGGGACCATCATGGATGGCAAATCTTTCGATTTCCATAATATTAGCTTTCATCAATTAAAACCTCGCATTTAAAGTTCGACTAACAAGTTCTTTTTGAACTTCTTTATCCAAATTTACAAATACAGCACTAAATCCGCTAACCCTTACAATCAAATCTGGATACTTTTCAGGATGCACCATTGCATCTTCCAATGCTCCGGCATCAACAACCGTAACCATTAATTGACATCCACCTAATCGATCAAAATATGTTTTAAATAATAACTTGATCTTATCCATATTATTTTTAAAGAAATCTGTTTGGAATTTAATATTTTGAACCGATCCTAAATGGAAACGAGAGTCAATTTTAGATATTGATTTTAGAACAGCAGTTGGGCCTTTTTTATCTGCTCCACCTTGTGGATTATTGCTCGGATTCAAGAATACTTTATTCTTTCTACCATCGGCAGAAGCACTTGTGTGCAATCCCCATTCTGTATTTGTTTGATTGTTGATAATAACGATACCATAATGATGCAATCCGTTGTTGATTCCAGCCATACGCGTATATTTTGAAATATGATCATATAAATCTAAATATACAGAATCAGCATAATCATCATCATTTCCATATTTTGGACAATCTAACATGTCTTTACGCATTTTTTCATAACCTGCAAAATCAGCCAATAATGCATCATTGATCTCCGTTAATGAATATCGCTTTTCTTCAAATACAAGTTTTTTTATTGCGACCAATGCATCCGCCGCATTAGTATTTCCGAAAGTTTCACAACATCCGCCTAAATATTTAACACCGCCATCTAATAAAGGTTTTCCTTTAGCCAAACAATCATCCATTAGAATACTGTTAAATACAAAATCCACATCTTCATTCATAACTTCATACGATTTAGCCTGGCTATATGCTAAGATATCTAAATAATGATCAACTAACAAAAGATAATAATGATAGAATTCATCATATGATTGGATATCTTTCATCTTTTTTAATGCTACGCCATCTCCTTTGTAGACATTATCATATGGATCCACACCATCATTCATGAAAATATTTAGTGTCTTTAAAAGATTGATCGTTGCATTTGGGGTACCGACTGTCTTCCCGACAATATTCATTTCACCACATCCAAACATTGCATATTGTTCAGCCTCTTTTTCACTGATCTTCATGCAATGAGCTAAACCTGGAACATGTACCTTATCATTATATAAAGTAGGATATGTTGCTCCATCTGCTAAACATTCCATCGCTTTATCAAAAATATCGTCTGGTGTATCTTCATATAGTCGAAGCGTAAACTGTGGTTCTACATATCGGCATTCATGACATACATCTAAAGCTATTCTAGTAAAAATATCAGCCGCTTCAGGATCTTTTCTTCCTCTACCTCCAACGATAACTCGACCATTAACAGTAGTACGTTTATTTTCAATTAATGTCCATAAACATTTTACATATGCTTTGGCTTTGCTATATGTAATCAAGCCGCTATCTAAATCATGTTTCAAGAAAGTTCCTACAACATCATCCAATCTTCCGTAATTGATGATTCCAGCTAAGGCTGTATATAACCAGATCATCTGAAGTGCTTGATGAAAAGTTTCCGGAGGATCATTACGAATTACCTGTAGAGATTGAATGATCGTTTTTAGATCTTCTTGAGCCTCTGGATCTTTTTCACTCTCTAATTCTTTTTCAGTTTTTTCAATATAGAAATCACAACATTCAGTAAACAGATCCAAAGCATCCAATACAGCTAAATAGAATTCATTATCTGGATCATCACACATTCTTGATAAAGTTTCCTGTCTTAATCCGACGATTCCTTTTTCAACAAGTTTGTTGTAATCCAGCATCATACCACTCAATCGCGCTGAGCTTTCACAAGGAGCTGTCAAGGCTGTATTTGAGAATACTTTATTGATAACTTTATCATTGTATTTGTTGGCAAATTTACCTTTTACATCATGATCTACCCAATAATCAATCAACTGATTTACTCGTTCTTTATCTTTAGGATCTTTCAATTTCTCCTGGAAAGTATTTAATTTTCCAAAAACGCAATAATGACCTACTCCACCTAAAGAAGTAACAGCACCAAACCCAATTGGAAGAGCATCATATCTACCAACAAAAAGATCATCTTTTTTCCTTGTCCTAAACATTCTAGGATACAAGACTTTCATACATTGGATTTCTCGAATTCCTTTAGGCATACCATGAGTTGCTTTATGAACTCTTGTATATTCTTCCATTATTTCCAATTGTTCTTCAACACTTTTTTCACATGGTAATTTCGACTCGATTTCAATATTATTTTTTCCAGATAAACCTTCATCAACTTGTTTTATCATATATTGTTCCTTTCTAATTTACTTCTATTAACTTTACAGAAGGTTTCCTCTACATAAAGATAATATATATGTAGAGGAACCTAGTTATAGATTATTTTTCTAATTTAGTAATTGGTCCTTGCCAAGCTCGTTCATCATCTCTCCAATTTGAATCTTTAGGGAATTTATTTAGTAGATCTGTAAATCTTTTTACAATAAAATGTGGGCGAGTAATAGCACTACCAACTACTACAGCATAACATCCAAGATATAAACTCTTCATAGCAGACTCTGGATCATAAACATGTCCTTCCATAATAACAGGAACATCTACAGCTCTACACATTTCTGCAACCTCTCTATATGCTGGCGGTTCTGTAATATATGCTGTAGCCTTTGTATATCCAGCAAGTGTTGGAGCAACAAAATCCGCTCCTAATTTGGCAGCTTCAATAGCGTTTTCAACAGTATCAACATCTGCAAAAATAATAGCTTCAGGTAATTCTTTTTTGATTTCTGGAATCAAATTTCTTGTTGGAACACCTAAATGATTAAGCTGATCTGTTGCCTCTAAGGCAATGATTCTTGCTCCTGCTTCCCATAAAGCCTTGGCATGTTCGATAGTAGGTGTCATAATAACTCGATCCATCGTATCATAATAAATTTTATCGAGCCCAATAATAGGCAGATCAACGGCTTCATGAATAGCTTTTACTTGTTCAGGACTGTTAGAGCGAATAGCAACAGCTCCACCCCATTTAGCGGCTTTGGCCATTGTTACTACTGTTCTTCCATCCTCATGGATACAATCTTTTGGCTCTGTCTGGCAAGATACGATTAATCCTCCTTTTAAACTTTCAATGATTTCCTGTTTTGTCATAATTTCCTCCTTTATTTTTTATAATTATTCAATATGACTAAAGAATTCCTACTGCATGCAATGCGATCGCAACTACAACCAACAAAATAATAAGAATAGTTGGAGATACATTTTTCTTTTTTAATAACCAGAAGCACAATAACGTCAATCCTAGCGGTAAAGCATTTGGCAAGATTGAATCTAAGATTTCTTGCACATTGATCGTTGCTCCCTCTGCCTCATACACAAACGGTACTTTTAAAGTAACCATTGTACAAGCCATCGATCCTACCATGATAAGTCCAACAATATTACAACATTCTGTTAAAAATGGCATGATTCCATTTTTATTCATTTTTTCAAAGAAACTAGTACCTAAATTAAATCCAATGACCGGTAACAAATGTCGAGCCAAAGAAGATGGAATATTGTAAACAAGGAAATATAAAATAGGTCCTAAGATATTTCCTTGAAGGGCAAAGGAGACACCAATACCCGTTGCGATGACCTTTAAAGATCCCCAGAAAATTGAATCACCAATTCCTGCTAAAGGTCCCATCAAAGAGACTTTTGTTGCGTTGATACTACTTACATCATAATCTGGATTCATAGAAGCTTCTCTTTCCATTGCAGCCGCTAAGCCAGCTGCTAATCCAGCTACCTGTGGCGTAGTATTCCATAATTCCCAGTGTCTTTTATAAGCTTCGATTCTTTTTTCTTTATCATCCTTATAATATCTTTTAACTACAGGTACCATCGCATATAAAAAGGATAATGCCTGCATCTTTTCATATTGATAAGGAGCACTTCCTACCATCATTCTCCATGCAACAGAATTGATCATTTTTTTATCTTCAGGATTCAAATATAAAATCGAATTTTTCTTAGTCATTGAACAAGTCATCTCCTTCCATTGCCATATTTTCATTTTGATTCATCAAATTTTTTGGAGAATCAATCAATGTATAATAGCGGATGATACAATACAATACTCCGGCAATCGCAATACCTAGTGTTGGTATACCTAAATAAGTTGTTAAGAAGAATCCAACAAAGAAATATACAGCCAATTTTTTTGTCCAGATCATTCTTAATAACATAGCAAATCCGACAGCCGCTAACATTCCACCAGCTACTGTAAGACCTCCGGTAACAGCTTCTGGCAGTGCGTTCATTATATTAGTAATGATATCGGTTCCTAAATAAATAGCCAAAAAAGTCAAGAATGATTCAAAGAAACATCTCATCAATAATGTTAAAGCTACCATCCAACCAAACATTTTATCGTTTTCATCTTCAATCAATTTATCTATATAACTATTGAAGAAACTAGGAATGATGAATGTCATCATTTGTATCTGACCCATTAAAAGCCCTACTGGAATAGCTAAAGCCATCGCTTCTTCAATATCCATATCTGTTAGAATGATAAAAGTTGTGGCAATAGCCGTTCCTGTTAAAGCATCGCTTGGTACAGTTCCACCAATATTTACAGCTCCCAAAAAAATCAATTCATATGTACCACCACAGATAATTCCTGTAACTGGATCCCCTAGCAAAAAACCAACAATAGTACCAATAATAATTGGTTTATCGTTGAACAAACGGCAGAACCATTCGTTTGTAAAGTAACAAACACCTACTGCCAATGACACAAGTAAAGCATTTAAAAACATAAACTCTCCTTTCTCAAATTAAAGTAGCAATATTCTTGTTAGGATCGGTTGGCACAATTCTTACATCAACCTTATCTACTTTTTTCATAATTTCTTTTACATTAATTATGTCTTGATCAGACAAATATACGCCTTTTACAATTTTGTTATTTCCTTTAGTTCGATTAGACAAGCCTCCAATATTCACTAAAGAAATATGCTCATGAATACTATTAATCAATGCCAATGCATCTTCTGTCGTTTTTACCACAACAAACAACTTAAGATCACGAACTCTTTCATCATTTATTAAATCTATTCCTCCCTTAAGCGAACATATTGACATTTTTACACCAGTTGGTTTAGCCATCTTAATTGCGGTTTTTTGAATCTCGTTAGTCATAACTTCATCATTAGCTATAACTATAGCGTCCGGCCCAAGAAGGTTTAACCAGGAAAAGGCTACTTGACCATGTAATAATCGATCATCAACTCTTAGGATCACTACCATAAATTCACCTCCATTAATTCCTTATGATCGACATAGTCGTTGATAGGATATCCAAAAAACCGTATATTTTGCTTTGATGCTTCTACCGAATCTTTAATAATGGTCCTTATTTCTTTATTATCATCTGCTAAATACAGTTCTAATAGCATCCCTAAATTTGCTCCCGCTATTACATACACATTTTTGTTTGTACATAATTCCAGCAACTGATTATTTACGCTACCACCAAGTAAATCTGTTAGAATCAAATAAACTGTATCTTTTTCTTGTTTCATAGTATGTTCTATATTTTTATAAATTTCATTTGGTGATTCGTAATCTTCTAAATCAAAACTGTCAACTCCTTTCAACTCTCCAATAATCATTTTTGCTGCACTTAACATTCCTGAAGCAAATCGACCATGTGATGCAAGTATGATTTTCTTTGTCATAATTCACCTCCTTCTCTTTTTTTATTCACCCTATTACTAGCAACAATTTGTGCCAACTTAGTGCAAATAAAAAAGGACGAAACCGTCCTTATCAAATCTATTTATTGAAAAGATCCGAAAGAATATCATCATTGATTTCTTTTGATCCTTCATATCTTGAATAAATATATTCATGTAAATAAGCTATTTCCTGATCTGGTATTTGAATATTGTATGTCTTTTCTATTCTTTTAAAAGATTTTTTTATCTTCTTAAAGAAATCTTGATTATGATTGATAATTGTATCCAGTGCTTCAAACCGGTTGATTTCTTCATGAAGCAAGATTCGTTCTACCATGCAAGCCAGGTGAATATACAAACAACAAGTCAAGTTGGAATTTAATTGAATATCCAATTCTTGTTGCACATCATTTACAAATGCTTGTATATCATCAATTATTCTTTGTGGTGAAATCACATTTAAATAATTTTTTAAATTTTCAATAGTAAAGTTCTTCAATAGCTCATTACAAAATTGAGAAACTTCAGAATCACTAAAATAGTTTTTCATCAATCCCTGAATATAATTTGCATTTCTTTGATCCATAATCTCAAAAATGGATAAAAATGGAATTCCTTCTAAATTAGGATCGGTTGTTCCTAAAATAAAACAAACATGATAACTATGGAACAAAGGTAATTTTTTCCCTTCGGCAACCAAACTTTGATAATCATATGGAATAATTAAAATATCTATCTTTTTTGGCAAACTTTGTTTTACTAAATCTGCAATAGCATTAGCCATTCCCAATCCAGTTTCGCAGATTGTCAAAATGATCTCTTGTTTTTTCTCTTTTTCTATCAATGTATAATGACTAACATTTTGTGAGCTTGCTTGTTCTAGAACATTTATAATAGATTCATTTTGAATTAATCTTGTCCCTACTTCCAAACAAAGTTTTGTCGTTACATTATCAATGATTCCTATATTAAATGGATATGATGATAAATATCTGTATACATTTTCTAATGATCCCATATCAACTAACACTATGACATCGTTTCTTTTTTTAGACAAACCATCTAAATATATGATCAATTTATCCACCACATCTTTAAAATCACAATCTAATGGCATGTCAATAGAATCAAAAACATGTCTTTCCAGCAGATGATTTACATTATTGGCCATTTCACTGGCAATGGAATATCCATGAGCAATGATCACACTCGCAGTTGTCAGATCATTAAAATCTTTCAAGAAATACACAAATAACAATAATAGGTCCAATTTAAAAATATCAACATTTTCTATCAAAACCGTATCTTTGATCAGTTCATAAAAATCCTCAATGACCTTCTCGTCGATAAGAAAATAATCCAATACTTTTTTATAGCATGTTCTCACTGATTCATCGTCTAAAGCTTTTTTATTTAAGGTTAGAATATCTGCTGAAAATGCAACCAATTTATAGATAATTTCGATTTCATTATTCGTAAAATGTTTTGAATGATATTTATTTTCTATTATTTTTAACACTTGTGTTATGAAATCTAAATTAATGTTGTTTTGATATATTTCATCTTGTTTAAGATCATAAAACAGCAAATCAATATAGATCTTAGTTTTTCCATAAATATATTGTTTTTCTGTTTCATTTAAAAAACTATGTTTATTATTTTTCAAATGATTGATTATATCATAATGAAACTGATAAAAATTATGATCTTCTTCTCTTTTATTAAGAAGCTGTTTCACGCTTAACATAACTTTATCATCTAATATATTGGCTCCCTTTTTATAAAACTTTGGTGGAAGATCATTGATATGTATATGAATAATTTCATCCTTTTGGAATTTTAAAAGACCATTTGCAACAGCGGTTTTTATGATGTTTTTTACCTCACCAATATTTCCTGTAAAAGTAGTGGCTTGTAAAACATGATAAACCATTCTCGATAATTGAATTGCTTTACCGACATGTTTTTCTTCTTTTGTGAATAAATAATGAATCAATCCTCTTCTTTCTTGAAGTGGTCGATCATTTAGATCTGGAATCTGAACAATTAAGGGAATTCTTCTTAATAATGTCTTTAATAACACTTGATTCGGATTTTCTGTCGTAGCCATAATTATTTGAACATTTGATTGATACCATTGTACATTATCCCCAACCATGTGATAGGATCCACTATCCATAAATTGAAATATTTTTTCTTGGCACTCTGGAGGTAATCCATGTACTTCATCTAGAAAAAGTATTCCGTTATTGGCATAATGTAAAATTCCTTGATTATCTTTCTCTGCTCCTGTATATGAGCCTTTTTTATATCCAAATACATTTGTTAAAAATAATTCTGGATTGTTGCTGTATTCAGAACAATTGACCGGTATAAAATCTCCTTTTATTCGTCCAATGGAATGCCCATGTTCATAGATCAGTCTTGCGATATAGCTTTTACCAGTACCTGAAGATCCCATTAGTAATATTGGTAGCCCATTGCCTGGATATTGAATTGCCGCAACACATTGATTTATGCAAGATTTCAAAGATCCGTTATATCCTATCAATTCATGAAATGAAGAATCGATCTTACTGAATCTTATATCTTTAAGTAATTCATCTAGAGTTTCATATATATTTTCAGAAATACTAGTATTATACTTTTTTTCCAGCATTAAACGACTAACATAAATAATTGGATGGGTATTTATCCTTATAATTTCTCCATGTTTATTCAATTCAAATAAGCTTTTTTGAACTTCTTTTTTGTTTCTATTTACTTCCAAAGATATTGCATTTAACGTTAAGAAATCGAGATCATTCCAGTCAATATTCTCGGTCTGTTGATTTATGTAATTTAATATAGCCTGTTCCATCTTTAACCTCCTTATATTGAGTTTATTATAATGAATTAATGAATGAATTACTATTTTTATTTTTATTAGCAATTATATATGCCAACTTGATCCTAGAAAACGAAAAAAGCATATCTCAAATTTTGAGGTACACTTTTATTTGTTCTTCTCTTTGCGCTCATAAGAGCTTGGAATATTCAAGAGCTTCCTATATTTAGTAACAGTTCTTCTGGAAATCACATAGCCTTCTTTTTTTAATAAAAGATATAATGTGTAATCACTATAAGGAAATGCCTTTTCCTCTTGGGCAATAAAATCTTTAATTCTACTAATGATCTCATCATTTTTCTCTACCAGATCTTTTTGTTTTAGTAAAGTTCTTACTGGATAAACCCTATCATTATATAAATAATATTTATCCTTTATACAGCGACTTACTGTTGATATATTAGACCCTATATTTTGAGCAATCTCTTTCATAGTGCAAGAAGCGATTTCATCTCCATATAAAAAATGATTCTTTTGTCGTTTTATAATTTCATTCATTATTAACATTAATGTTTTGTTTCGTTTTGTAATATCTTCAATTAAAATGTTTGCTTTCTGGAAGTATTCCTTTAAAAGATCATCGGAATTGATTTGACTTGAATAATCTTCAAATATATCTTTGATTGGATCCATTGCGTGTGCAATAACTTTCTCATTTTCCACTTTTATCTCAACATCTGGAATGATAACTTCTTCTAACGATGTATTGGAACCATATTGAGCAGCTGGGAAAGGTGTCTGTTCTTTTATCACATTAACAGCATCCATGATCTCATCAACAGTACATTGATAAAGTGTTGCCAAAGATGAATAATCTTTTTCAATTAATTCTTTTGAATGATTTGTGAATATATCCAATGCGAAATATTGCTCATCTTGTTGTAGCTGAATCTTTATGCTATCGATAGAGTTTTTCGCAAAAATTCCAATCGGCTCCATTTTTTGAAGTTCATTTAATATTCTAGTAAATTCATTTTGACCAATTTTTAAATGTGAACAGCACTCTTCATCCGACATCGTTAAAAAGCCATTGTCATCTAAAGAATCTATAATAAAATAAGCATATTTATCCTCAACATTTAAAGAATTTAATCTATACTGAAACCGTAATTCACTTTGTAAGGAATTATCGATCTTATACCATTCATGTTCTTCATATTCATTCTTAGTATATGTTTTAATCCTTGCTTTTTTACCAAACAAAACACTTCTCAAACGATATAGTAATTCTGTATTATTCATCTTTAAGATCAGCAATGAATTATCTTTCTCATAATTAAACTGAATTTTTTGTTTTATCGTTGGTATGGGGTTCTGTTTTATTGATATATTATTGTTCTTTTCCATGAACTAATTATAACATTTTGACTCCATATATCATATTTTGTATTAAATTAACAAAGAGACATATAAAAAGGCAGTTGAGCTAAACATTCAACTACCTCTTTTTACCTATTTTTTTCAATAATTTCTCCAGAATTCTTAAAAATACTGTTTTCAGGGATCATTCCTCGTACACAAGATGTCGGATATACATTAGAATGTTTCCCAATAATCGTTCCTGGGTTTAATACACTATTACATCCTACTTCTACATAGTCCCCTAACATGGCTCCTATCTTCTTTAATCCGGTTTCAATTTGTTCAGTCTTTGATTTGATCACAACTAATTTCTTATCGGATTTTACATTGGATGTAATGGAACCAGCTCCCATATGTGATTTATACCCTAAGATACTATCACCTACATAATTGTAGTGAGGAACCTGTACATTATCAAACAAGATAACATTCTTTAATTCAACACTGTTCCCAACTACACAATTGGCTCCCACTAAAGCTGAACCACGTATAAAGGCTCCATGTCTTATTTCTGTTTCGGGTCCAATGATGCATGGGGCTCCGATATAGGCACTCTCAAATACATGCGCACTTTTATGGATCCATACATTCTCACTGACTTCTTGATAAGAATCATCCAATGTTTTTCCTAGTTCAATAATGAATTCTTTGATTCCAGCAAGTGCTTGCCATGGATATTCAAAGCTTGATAAATAATCTGAAGCAAGCGTATGTTCTAGACTATATAGTTCTTTGATTGTAAGCATGCTAGCCCTTCTTTCTCTAAAACTTTCTCCAAACCATCTTATTGACAACACCTGTATACGATTGAATGATCTTGACGACTTTTGTTGATACATTCTCATCTACATAATCTGGTACAGGTATTCCTAGATCATTGTTCTTATTAAGTTCTACCGCTATATCTACTGCCTGTAATAAGGATCTCTCATCTATCCCTGCCAAGATAAAATCCCCTTTATCCAAGGCTTCCGGTCTTTCTGTACTTGTTCTTATGCAGATTGCTGGAAACGGATGTCCAACACTTGTAAAGAAACTGCTTTCTTCCGGTAATGTCCCACTATCACTGACTACTGCATAAGCATTCATCTGTAGACAATTATAATCATGGAATCCTAGTGGTTCATGCTGGATCACTCTTGGATCCAATTTGAATCCGCTTGTTTCTAATCTTTTCTTGCTTCTTGGATGACATGAATATAATATTGGCATATCATACTTTTCAGCCATCTTGTTGATCGCATTGAACAAAGACAAGAAGTTCTTTTCTGTATCGATGTTTTCTTCTCGATGCGCTGAAAGAAGAATGTATTTTCCTTTTTCTAGATGTAATCTTTCATGGATATCACTCGCTTCGATCTTTGAAAGATTATTATGTAATACTTCAGCCATTGGTGAGCCTGTTACATAAACTCTTTCTTTTGGCAATCCGGCTTCATGTAAATATTTTCTTGCATGTTCAGAATAACATAAGTTGACATCACTGATGATATCTACGATTCGTCTATTCGTTTCTTCTGGTAAACATTCATCCTTGCAGCGATTTCCAGCTTCCATATGGAAAATAGGAATATGAAGACGTTTGGCTCCAATGACAGATAAACAGCTGTTGGTATCACCTAATACAAGGACTGCATCTGGTTGGATATCGACCATTAATTGATAAGATTTGGCTATGATATTTCCCATGGTTTCTCCTAGATCTTTTCCTACTGCTTCCATATAGACTTCAGGATCGGCTAACTCTAGGTCTTTAAAGAAGACACCATTCAAATTGTAATCATAGTTTTGTCCTGTATGAGCTAATACCACATCAAAGTATTGTCTACATTTATTAATGACAGCTGACAAACGTATGATTTCTGGTCTTGTGCCTACGATGATCAATAATTTTAGTTTTCCGTTGTTTTTAAACATCTTCATTCTCCTTCTATAAAACTCTTTATCTCATCATGATATCGATCTTGTTCTTTCTTAAACAAAAGTACAAGAGAATCAAAATCATTTTCGTTCTGTGCTTTGTTCAAGGCATAATAATATTCTACTTTATTAGAATCATGAATGATAAATGGCAAGATCTTATTCTTTAAACATTCCTTATAAAGGATGATACGTCCTGTTCTTCCATTTCCATCTGCAAAGGGATGGATCTTTTCATATTCAGCGTGGAATAAAGCCAGATCTACAATATCTATCTCTCTTTTTTCATGATAGGAAGCAAGTAAGACTCTCATTCTATTTTCTACTTCATTTGGTGAAGCTGTTTGTATATCACCTACGATATTAGATCTATTCTTATATGCTCCAATAGGATATCCGTTTAGCTTATCTTCAAAGACGCCGCTTTTTAATTGAAAATGATATCGTTTGATCAAATCTTCTGTTAATGGTTCATTATATGTTTTCAACATTTCATTGAACATAGCAAAATGACCTGTCATTTCTTCGATATCCTTTGCCCGGATGATTTCTCCATCACTGGTCAAAGTCCCTGTTTCAAACAAAAAAGCTGTTTGTTTTTTTGTTAGTGTGCTCCCCTCAATTCGATTGGAATTGTAGGATAATTCTCTTTGGGTCAAACCATAAACGCCATTTCGTATCTGATGTTCAAATTCATATAATAAATATTCAATCAGTTTCTCTACCATATGATCACTCCCGTGATTCTATTTTACTAAATAAATGTGTTATTTTCTATAACACATCCAGCTTCTATCTTGGTACAAGCCGAAATCTTATTGTTGGCTTTGATCGTTGCACTCAAACATATATGACATCCTTTTCCAATATGGCAATCATGATCGATGATTGCTCCACAGTTGATGATGCATCCTTTTTCAATCACCACATTTGTATTAATAACACTTAAAGGTAATATCACGCATCCAGCTTCTATATTGGCTTTGGGACTGACATAGGCACTAGAATGAACAAAGGAAGCAATTAAACATTCATTCTTTTTCAATTCATCAAGCCATTTCATCCTTGTCTCATTGTTTCCAAATGCTGGATAAAATTCTGTATTTGGATCGATATATTCAATAAATGAAGAGCATTTATTCTCTGTATTGTCATCTAAAAACAAGATTTCTTCATATCTTTTGGATTGATTTGCAATGTCTTCAATGACATGACCATAACCACCGGCTCCTAATATAACTAATCGCATACTATACCTTCTCAAAGAATGTATCCGGATGATCTGGATCAAAGCTTTCGTTGGCCCACATCACTGTAACTAGATCTTGTGTATCGCTAAGATTGATGATGTTATGTGTATAACCAGGTAGCATATGTACTGCTTGGATCTTGTCTCCACTCACTTCAAATTCCATCACTTCATCTGTTCCGATCTTTCTTTCTTGTATCAAAGCATGACCAGACACAACGATAAAGAACTCCCATTTACTATTATGCCAGTGCTGTCCTTTTGTGATCCCTGGCTTGGAAATATTGACACTGATTTGTCCATGATCCCTTGTCTTCAATAATTCTGTAAAGCTTCCTCTTTCATCACAATTCATCTTTAAATCAAAACATGTCTTTTCTTTAGGAAGATAAGATAGATAGGTTGAATACAATTTCTTGGCAAAGGATCCATTTGGAATCGAAGGCATCAATAATGTATTTGGTTGAGATTTAAAGCTTTCTAGTAAAGAAACGATCTCTCCTAACGTTGCCTTATGTGTCACAGGTACATAACAATATCGTCCATCTTTACTTGGAACAACATCCAATCCATCAAATTCACAATGATGTTCTTTCCCTTCTAATGCATCCAACATTTCTTCTACAAGATCATCGATATATAAAAGTTCTAGTTCTGTATTTGGATCATTGACCTGGATTGGCAGATCATTGGCCATATTATTACAGAAAGTAGCAACAGCACTGTTATAGTTTGGACGACACCATTTTCCAAACAAATTAGGAAAACGATATACCAATACTTTGGCTCTTGTTTCTTTTCCATAATCAAAGAAAAGCTCTTCTCCAGCTAATTTGGATTTACCATAATCACTAGTTCCATAACGACCAATCAAGGTAGCCTGTATAGAACTGGATAACATCACTGGACAAGTATTGTGATACTTCTTCAATGTATCCAACAAATCAGAAGCAAATCCTAAGTTTCCTTTCATGAATTCTTCTTCATTCTTAGGACGGTTGACACCCGCTAGATTAAAGACAAAATCACATTCTTTACAATATGTTTCTAATTCTTCTTTGGTAGAATCGATATCATATTCAAAGACAGAATCAACAACTATATCCCTAGTTCGATTCTTGCCTTCTTTGATATTCTTTAAATTTTCGACCAAGTTCTTTCCTACAAAGCCTTTAGCTCCAGTTATTAGTATTTTCATAGGGCCTCCTGTATCTTAGTTTAATGAAATTATATAAATGGTTCACAAAGAATAAAACTCTGTGAACCAATTCATTCTACTTTTCCCAATCTTTTAATGCTTCTTGTACATAATCTGTTGTAAGGATCTTTTTAATCGTTCCTTCTACATCTAATCTCTTTGTATTGTGACTTGTATAAGATTCATCTGCTTGTGTATGCACTTGTCCATTGACCATGAATTTATCATAGTTTAGATCACGACTATCTGCAGCTACTCGATAGTATCCGCCCATATCTTCAGCTCGTAATCTTTCTTCTCTTGTCATCAAGGTCTCATACAGTTTTTCACCATGTCTTGTTCCAATGATCTGTGTTCCTGTATCCCCAAACAATGATTGAACTGCTTTAGCTAGATCTCCAATTGTAGAAGCATCTGCTTTTTGAATAAATAGATCGCCTGGATTTGCATGTTCAAAGGCAAATTTAACTAGATCAACTGCTTCATCCAAATTCATCAAGAATCTTGTCATATTTGGATCTGTAATGGTAATTGGATTTCCTGCTTTGATTTGGTCAATAAACAAAGGAATAACGCTTCCTCTTGAACACATGACATTTCCATATCGAGTACAACAAATCACTGTATTTCCTCTTTCGGCTGCAACACGAGCATTGGCAAAAATGACATGTTCCATCATTGCTTTAGAAATACCCATTGCATTGATTGGATAAGCTGCTTTATCCGTACTTAAACAAACAACACGTTTTACATTGTTCTCAATAGCTGCATGCAATACATTATCTGTACCAATGATATTGGTACGCACCGCTTCCATAGGGAAGAATTCACAAGATGGTACTTGTTTTAATGCTGCAGCATGAAAGATATAATCGACTCCAGGCATTGCATCACGAACTGACTGGATATTACGAACATCACCAATATAGAATTTTACTTTATTTGCATACTCTGGATAACGAGCTTGCAGGTCATGTCTCATATCATCCTGTTTCTTTTCATCACGTGAAAAGATACGGATTTCTCCTATATCTGTTGTTAAGAAATGTTTTAGAACTGTATTTCCAAAAGATCCTGTTCCTCCAGTGATCATCAATGTTTTTCCACTAAATGCTGTCATATTAAGCTCCTTTTTCTATTTCTTCTGTAAAGATTTTGACCAAATCATCAATGCATTTATTTTTTTCAAAATGATTTTGATAATATGAATAACTATTATTTCCAAAATAACTGCATGTTTCTTTGTCATTATAGACTTTTGTGATAATCTGTGCAAGTTCTCTATAGTTTCCAGACTCTGTGCAATATCCACAATCCGCTTCTTCAATGACTTCTTTAACTTCACCACTAATAGCTCCTACAATAGGTTTAGCCGCAAGCATATAGGACTGAACTTTCGCTGGTAAAGTACTATTTACTACTTCATTATTAACCATAGTTATAATGAAACAATCGGCTAAAGCATAATATTGGGGCATATCTTCTACGGGGTGAAATCCATAAAATTTAACATTCTCCAATTTGTATTTATTTGTTAGATCTTCACAGACTTGTCGGCTTAAACCATCTCCAACAATATGAAACATGATATCTTTATGTTCTTTTAAGAGATTAGCTGTTTCAATTATAGTTTCAACACTCTGTGCTGGACCAATATTACCAGCAAATACTATATCAAAAACGCCATTATCAATTTGTCCTACATTTTCATAATTGCTTTCTGCATAGGATGGATAGTAAGTTAATCCTTTTGAATCAGAACTTATTTTAAGTTCATTTTCAAAATATCGTTTAAACGATTTTGAACTGATAATAATGCGATCGGCTTTATTATAAGACCATATACTCATTTTTTCCAAAATCTTATAAAGAGCACTTTCTTTTCCAATAGGTCCTGTAGTAACAGATATTGGCCATTGATCTAAACAATGAATAACAAGAGGAATCTTTTTAAGCTTGCTGACAAGAATAGCTGGCCATGTCATGGATATTGGCGATAATTGATATACATAAACTACATCAAAATCCTTTTTTATAAACAATACTTTTATACATCCAAAAATGGCAAACCAGGCATAGTTTATTCCCATCATCAAAGTAGATTTTCTACGCCCTACCAATGAACATCTTTTAATTTTTACTCCATTTATAACTTGATTTCTATTTTGAAACCATTTATATCCTTTATATACTTTTCCTTCTGGATAATTCGGTAAACCTGTTAAAACAGTGACATCGTGTCCTTTCTTTACCAATTCATAAGTAATATCATTGATACGAAAAGTTTCAGGATAGAAATGCTGGCATACGACTAAAATTTTCATACACTATTCCTTTTCCAATATATATTTAGCTGCATCATATAAATCTTTTGCTGTATAATTTGGAAAAATTTTATTCAAATAATTTGAATTTTTAATCAAGATAGAACGACACCCTGCATTTTGTGCTAATTGAATATCCGAATCTTTATCTCCAATTACATAAGATTTATTTAAATCTATCGCAAAATCTAAACATGCTTTATCAATCAAGCCTGTTTTAGGCTTTCTACAATTACAATTGATAGAATATTTTTCAACAACTCCATTCTCATAATGAGGGCAATAGTAAACACTAGAAATATGAACACCTTGTTTTTCTAACATATTCAACAATGCTTCATTCACTTTATTAACTTCTTTTTCTGTGAAATATCCTCTGGCTACACCTGACTGATTAGATACAATTATCAACAAAAAAGAATCTTGCAAAATTTTCAAGCCCTTTACTGAATTCTCTAAAAGCGAAATTTGATTGACATCCGATAAATAATTTTTTTCTTCTATGATAGTTCCATCACGATCTAAAAAAATAGCTCTATTCATTTGAACCATACACCTTTAAAATTTTCTCAATTATATTTGTTGTTGATTTCCCTTGGTATAAAGGAATAAATTCGATTTTTCCACCATAACTTTCCAATATCTTTTGTTCCGGAACATTCTTATTTTTCCAATCTTCTCCTTTTACTGAAATATTTGGCTTTATGTTCTTGATTATATTTACTGGATTACTATCTTCCATCAAGATAACATAATCCACACATTCCAGTTCACAAATCATCTTAATTCTATCGTCTTGATTAATAATCGGCCTTTGATCCCCTTTATTCTTTTTAACGGATGCATCTGAATTAACCGCAACAATCAAAACGTCTCCTAAACTTTTTGCATATTTAAAAGAATATAAATGACCTGCATGAATAAGATCAAAACATCCATTTGTAAACACAACCGTTTTTCCCTTATTTTTTAGATCTTCAACAATATATTTAGCTGTATCTAAACTGATTAATTTAAATTCCCCTGTATCTTCAATAGTTGCCATCAATTCATCTAATGTGCATGTTGCAGCGCCAAATTTAGAAACAACGACCGATGCAGTTTGATTTGCTAAATTACATAAATCAGGCATAGAAAAACCAAGTGGCATTAAGGTTGCTATAGTTGCTACAACTGTATCCCCTGCCCCTGTGACATCAATTACATCTTTAGCTAAAGCAGGAAAATCTTCTCTAGAACCTTCTGAAAACAAAGTAATTCCCTTTTCTGAACGAGTTAAAGCCAGATATCCTATCCCGCAATCTTCACGCAATTTAAAACCTGCTTCGGTTAAAGCTGTATCACCATGTACTTCATATTGCAAATAATCGTTTAACTCTTTTAAATTTGGAGTTAGGACAGTAGCACCTTTATATTTCTTATAATCTGTTCCTTTTGGATCAATAATTACAGCAACATTTAACAATTTTGCCTTTTCAATAAGCAATTGACAAAAGTTCTCATTCACGGCACCCTTGGCATAATCTGAAATGACCAAAGAATCTACACCTTCAAAAACATTACTTAAATTTTCACTTACATAATCATAATATTCTTTAGGCAATGGCTTTTTTTGTTCTTCATCTAAGCGTAGAAACTGTTGTTTTTTTGCTGTGATTCTTGTCTTTACAATAGTGCATACATTTTTATCCATCCCAAAAAATTCATCATCTATATTCATTTTATTAAACTCTTCTTTTATAAAATGTCCATTTTCATCATCTCCAATGCATCCTATAGCTTTTACTTTTGCACCAAATGAAATAATGTTATTGATAACATTACCTGCACCGCCAAGTTTTTTTGTTCGATTCTTAATTTCAACAACTGGTACTGGAGCTTCTGGAGAAATTCTTTTAACATCTCCATTAATATAGGAATCGACCATGTAATCTCCAAAAACTAATACTGTTATATTATTAATATTTTTTATTTTCTCGACATTCATAACTTATCCTCTCTTTTTGTTTTCCTTTAAAAGAGATAAATCTTCATCTATTTTTTTAGCTACACTTTTTGTGTTGATTTCTGTAAAACAATATTGCTCTTTTAAAGGACATTCTAACTTATAACAAGGTTTACATTCCAAATCACGATTTATATAGCGTACATTTTCAGAATTATATGGTCTTACACCCGCCGGCCTTTCAGGACCAAAAAAGACATAAGTTACGATTCCATACGCCCCAGAAAGATGGCCTGCACCACTATCATTGCACATCATCAGATCACATATACTTACATATTTAATATACATTTCTAATGATTCACTTAATACTATATATTTTTTATCTAAAGTCTTTAATACTTCTTCAATTTTCTTTACAGCTTCATCTTCGTTATAGCCTTTAAATACAATATAAAAAACATCATACCTGTCTATATTTTTTATTATGTCTCCATAATATGGATATTGGCGTATTTTTTTACTCGCACCTGGATGGATACCAACGATTAGTTGACCATCTAAATTATGTTCTTTTATAAAAGAATCTTTTAAATACGAATCTTTAATCATATAAGGATATTTATCCGCTTCACTGAATGAGCATCCTATCATTTTTAACAAATTCAATTTATCCTCAATGATATGAGTATCCTTATAGTTTTTCGGCATATTAAATACATCTGTTAAGAAACATTCTCCTCCTGAATATGAATAACTAATTTTTCTTCTTGCATGCATATAATGCATAAAATAAAGATATCTAATATCCCCTCTAGGTTCAATTGCTATATCATATTCATTTTTATTAACTATCTTAATGGTTTCTTTTAAATGGTCTAGATTTTTAATGATGTTTTTTATTCCCAAAAAACAATCATTCCCTTTAAATATAATAAAATCATCAACTAAAGATAGATTATTTAAAATAAATTTTGCATGTTTCTGACAAACTAATGTTATACTCGCATTTGTAAAATTTTGTTTAAGAACTTTTAAAAATGGTATTAACATCACAGTATCACCAATTGCTGTAGGATCCAAAACTAAGATTTTTTTCACATTTTTAAAATCAATTGGTGTATCGATTTTCTCCGTATGATAAACTGCAGAGAGCAACAAATTGACAGGTTTTAATAATTTTAATTTACTAGGCGTTACCGATTCCATGACTATACACTTTCTTTACTGATTCTTCTCTAATTCACGTTCTACTATGTCGCACAATAAATGAATTGACAAAATGTGATGCTCTTGCACTCTAGCTGTATTATTATACGGAAATAAAAGATATGTTTCACAAAGCTCTTTCATCTCTCCTCCAGTTTTTCCAATCAATCCTATAGTTTTAATACCATTTTTGTTAGCAACTTTTATGGCATTAACAATATTTGAAGAATTTCCACTAGTTGAAATCCCTATAAATATATCGCCTTTATTCCCTAATGCTTCAACTTGTCTTGAAATAACTTCATCGTAACTATAATCATTTGCTATACATGTCATCACAGATGTATCTGTATTAAGAGCAATAGCTGGATATGGTTTTCTTTCTAACAAAAATCTTCCAACTAATTCCCCTGCAAAATGTTGAGCATCCGAAGCAGACCCACCATTTCCAGCAATCATAATTTTATTGCCATTACGTATACACTCTATAATATCTTTTGATATTTTGAGCAATATTTCTTCAAATCCATTTTCTTTTAACGAATTCAAATTTTTAATGGATTCATCAATAACATCACTAATTAATTTTTTCATAAAAATTTCCTCCAAATAATCCAGTATAAATAAATCTATTGACTATAATTTATCTGTTTTTAAGCGAAAAACATTTCTGCTCTTAAAGAAATACAAAAGTAAGTATAAACTAAACTGCATAAACATTATAACAAAATAACTTATCATTCCTCCTACAATACCATAATTAGATATCAATAAAAAACATGATACGCCACTTAAAGCTAATAATAAAATCTGTATCCATAATTGTTCCTTGTTGCATTGGATGACGATCAATGCATTCAAGAAAACATTTGAAACTGCATAAAAAGCTGAGCCTAAAATAATTAATAGCAAATATATCCGGTAACTTGATAATTCTACATTATAAATAATTTCCAAAACAGGGATGCCTAAAAAATAAGCTATTGGTAAAATAATTAACATAGATCCCAATATTATAGAAGAAATAGTTAAAACTATTTTATTAAACTCTATTTTTTCTCTTCTTTTATAGTGATTGGTTAAACTTACCAGTGAAGGTTGTAAAATAAATTGAGAAAATAACATAACAAAAGTTGCTGGCATGGAAATAATTCCATATATAGCTTGATCACTATCATTTAAAAAGAAATCAATAAAATATCTAGGTAAATTCAAAATTACCGTTACAGTTAAAGTAAACATAAATGTGTACGAAGAAGCTTTTAACAAACCTATTATATTTACTTTTTGAAAATCGTTAATTAATTTTTTAATTCTTTTAGTATTGTAAATATCGTAGATTAACAAGAAACAAATGCTAATAATTAACAAATACAAACATGAAATCAGTAAATTTTTTGTAAAAAGATCAATTACAATAAAACCTAAAATTGATATAAGTGATTTATATGTCATTGATTTCCCGGCAATATATAGTCTTGAGTTTTTTTGTAAAATTCCATAATATACATCACTAATTGCTTCTATGCATTTAACTATACATAATAGCAAAATAACTAATGCTTTATTTACCGAATATCCATTTATAACTATAAACATTATTGAGATGCATACTGCAAAAAAGGCTGTTAAATATCTTGTCATTACAAACAAAGAATCTGTAAATTTTTTATTTGTATTTGATATTTGATATGTTCTTCCTGAATATAGAGCAAAATAGTTGATAATTCCAGCCGTTGCATACGCAAAGCTAAAAATCCCTGCATCAGGCAAGCTATTTAGTCTAGTAACAACAATCATTAAAAAAAGGGAGTTGAAAGAAAATAATGATGTCCCTAAGGTATTCCAGAAATAATCCTTCTTTACATTATTCACCATTTCGACCTCCCTTTTATTTATTTAATCTTTTCTTTTAAAATTGAAACTTCTTGAATCAATAAAGTTATTTTTCTTTTCTGTGCAGATACTATTACTGTTAAAGATATAGTTATGAAGAATAATATGACAATAAATACGCCTACAACTAAGTTAGAAATTGTCTGAAAGCCTAATTGATATGCAAACCAAATCAAAACATCTGGAAAAATAACTAACATCAGTAAAACAATTATAGCTAGCCACCATAAAAACGAATATTTTACAGGTATAATACGCTTGCTTAATATTTTATAAATTGCAAATGCTAATATTAAAGTAACTACTAGAACGGCTAATCTTAGATTCAAAGGCATTATTTTTTCCTCCTTATTCCAATAATTACAATAGATAATAATACATTTAACATGTAATATACATTTTTCCAACTACGAATAGAAGATACTCCGCCTAATCTTTCATTCATACTAACAGGAACTTCACAAACAGAAAATCTATCTTTTAATATTTCTGTAGTTGATATAGGTTCTGGGTATTCCAATGGGTAATCTTTAGAAAATCGATCAATTAAGGATTTGTCAATTGCTCTAAAGCCAGATGTCACATCATAAACTTTTTTACCCGTGAAAAAATTGATAAAACCTGAAATCAATTTTATTCCCATTTGCCTAGCCTTTGTTGACTTAAATTCACTTGAAGAAGAATCGACAAATCTAGAACCAATAGACATATTTGCTTCTCCTTTGATTAAAGGTTCAATTATTTTACAAGCATAATTTATATCATGTTGTCCATCCCCATCAAATTGGATCGCAATATCATAGTCATTTTGGTAAGCATACTTATATCCGGTTTGTACAGCTCCACCTATTCCTAGATTATGGATCAAAGTAATATGAGGGATATTATTTTGATTCAATATCATTTCTGTATTATCTTTTGAACCATCATTGATTACTATTACATCAAAATTAGTATTATGATTTTTGTTATACTCTAATATTGAATTATATGTTTTTAGTATATTTTCCTCTTCATTATAAGCAGGAATTACTAACAATTTCTTTACCATAATTATTTCTCCCATTTACTGCAGAATTATACCACACTAAACCCATTATAAAAAGTAAACTAAAATATCTTTAAGAGCCAATACATCAATTATCAGAATAGATATAGTTATTAATTCTTTTTTATATTTAAAACGTTTTAGAATTCCATTCGAAAGAATTGTCAACAATAGTAAAGCGCATGGAACAAAATATCTTCCTTGAACACCTGCCGAAACAGGCCAACCTACCGGAGCCCAATACAAATATAATCCTAGCACAATAATTGCAGCTAGCATTAAAGCTAAAAACAAAAACCAAATCCTTGTCCCAATAGATAGTTTAACTCTTTCAAAACACGTTGAAACGAATAAAGCTATATAGAAAAGATAGTAAGATATCATATTTATATCAATTTCAAGCCAGCCTAACTTACTTACAAAATTTTCAAAATAATATCCTATATCTTGGCGGAAAGTTCTAGCATACATCATAACAATATTCATAGGATTTGAAAGTAAGTACTTTATCTGTTCTGATGCATTTACATTATTAGAAACATAATATACTTCTTGAGATGGTATTGTTTCACCAAAACTAGCTAAGTATTTATGAAGAAAATAGAATCCCATTCCACAACACACACATAAAGCCAAAAAACACCATTGTTTTTTTGAAATTTTTATAAGTTTCGGAATCACCAAGAAATAAATGCCAAATAAAGGTAAAAATGCATATTTAGCAATTAACATCACAAAAATCATAGATATAACAATAATGATATCTTTGTTATTTATTGTGACTTTATCAAAATATAAATGCATAAAATAAGCTAATGATAAAACACAAACACCATCAATAATGACATCTGAAGAATACGATCCAGCTAAATGCAGCAACATCGGATTAAACAAAAAAGCAAAAAACATCCATTTTAATTTAGGTGTTACTTTAATGCTTGCATAACCAAAGCTAATATATAAAATCAAATTAGCCATTCTTCCTAAATAATAACAACCATATAGTGATAATTTTATTAATTTTCCAATGTTAATTGCCAATGCTGGGAAAATATATAAGATAAAATTATAACTACAAGCCTCATGAAACTGCTCTAATTGCACAGGGCCTGTTGTAAAATAAATCGAAGACAATATTTGACTATAATTTGTTAATTTTTTAGCTGCATAATCTGAATCAATCATCACATGAATACTTGAAGTCAAATTAAAATTAGATACAGAGTAAGCTCTCTGAAAATGTGATGGTTCGTCTGGGACAAAATCTGGTAGTACAAAAAACAAGAAAGTTAATCCCACAGGAATTGCAAAAAGGACAAACAGATTATTTATACTACTTTTATTTTTGTCAAATAGAATAAGAAAATACAAAACAAAAACAGAAATAAAAACCACCAAAAAAATCAAGGAACTAATCGAAAATATATTTTGATAATAATAAATAGTTAAAAAGTTTAAAAAGAAATATATCACACATAGATAGAGTATCCATTCAACAAAATATAGAAAAACCTTTTTTATTTTATCTAATTTAAGTTGCAGTCTGTACAGTAAATCTTGTTTTTTAAGTAAAATAAACCCGATGCTTCCAATCAAAACACCTACAGTAATAATAAGAATATAAACAACTCCTTTACTCATAAAACTCCCCCTTTCTTAATTATCAACTTGGATTGAAACAATTTGAATCTTTTAGTATTCAATTTCTTTCAAATACCTGCCCAAAGCATCCTGCCATGCAGGTAAACGATTAAACCCATTCTTATCAAGTTCTGTTTGGTTCATTCTTGAATTCTTTGGACGTTTTGCCTTAGCTGGAAACTGGTTGCTGTCGACTGGCGTTACTTTAACATCCATTCCAGCTTGTTTAAAGATTTCACCTGCAAAATCATACCAACTAATGAAATCACCTGAATTTGTAGCATGATATTTTCCATATTTATCTGTTTGGATCATATCCACAACAAGTTTAGCTAAATCATATGTATACGTTGGATTTCCAACTTGGTCATTAACTACACTCACAGCTCCTCTTTCTTTTCCTAGGCGAAGCATCGTCTTAATAAAATTATTTCCATTCTTTCCAAAAACCCATGCGATACGAATTATAAAGTGTTTCTTTAGTTTCTCTACAAATTCTTCCCCTTGAGCTTTCGTTAATCCATATACATTTAATGGATGTCTTTCATCATATTCATTCCATGGTGTTGTTCCTTCACCATCAAAAACATAATCTGTTGAAAAGTACATCATTGGAATATCTAATTCTTCACAAACATTCGCAATATATTTAGTACCTGTAGCATTTACTTTTTTTACTGTTTCAAATAATTCTGGCTCTTCAGCCTTATCTACAGCCGTCCAGGCAGCGCAATGTACTACAGCATCATAATTACCGGATTTGATAACTGTATTGACCTGCTCTTGATTTGTGATATCCATTTCATCAATATCTACACCAATAGCTTCAATTCCTCTTGATGTCGCTTCATTCACTACATCATATCCTAATTGACCTTTATATCCTGTAACTAAAATTTTCATAAGTGCTCCTTTCAAAGAAAGTCTGTCAAAAGACAGACTTATTTACTAGCTCTTCCTTTTTCTACATACATTTTATCAAAGTAGTTTTGATATTCACCACTGATAATGTTTTCCCACCATTCTTTGTTATCTAAATACCATTGAATAGTCATTGGAATACCTGTGTCAAATGTATATTTTGGTTCCCAACCTAATTCTGTTTCCAATTTAGTTGGATCGATTGCATAACGCATATCGTGTCCTTTTCTATCCGTAACAAATGTAATCAAACTCTCTGGTTTGTTCAACGCTTTTAAAACTGTTTTAACAACCTGTAAATTTGTTCTTTCATTATGACCACCAACATTGTATACTTCACCCTCACGTCCTTTACGAATGATCAGGTCAATTGCAGTGCAGTGATCATATACATGTAGCCAGTCACGAACATTTTCTCCTGTACCATATACCGGAATTGTTTCATCGTTTAAAGCACGAGAAATAATTAATGGAATTAATTTTTCTGGGAAATGATATGGTCCATAGTTATTTGAACAACGAGAAATCGTTACTGGAAGACCATATGTTCTATGGTAAGCTAATACAAATAAATCTGCGCTTGCTTTTGCACTAGAATATGGGCTTGAAGTATGAAGTGGTGTTTCTTCTGTGAAGAATAAATCTGGACGATCTAAAGGAAGATCTCCGTATACTTCATCGGTAGAAACTTGATGATAACGTTTAATACCATATTTTACACAAGCATCTAATAATGTTGTTGTTCCCATAACGTTTGTCTTTACAAAGATTTCAGGATCTTCGATACTTCTATCTACATGAGATTCCGCTGCAAAGTTAACAACAACATCAAATTTTTCTTTTTCAAATAAATCAAAGATAAATTCTCTATCCGCAATATCCCCTTTAACAAATTTGTAATTTGGTTTATCTTCAACTGGTTTACAAGTTTCCAAATTACCAGCATATGTCAATTTATCTAAATTTACGATCATATCTTCTGGATATTTGTTCACCATGTAATGAACGAAGTTTCCACCAATAAATCCTGCTCCACCTGTTACTAAAAATTTCATCTTATTTTTCCTCCTCATATGCAAATTGATTATCTGACTCTTCTAATGTAGGTCCGATTTTATCCTTCTCACTTAAAACTGGTTCAATGCCATTTAATAATTGTCCCCAGTCAACATTAACTGTTGGATCATCATATCGCATACCACCTTCAGATTCTTTATTATATACATTATCCACTTTATATCTGAATTCCACATCATCTGTCAATGTTAAAAAGCCATGCGCAAATCCCTGCGGAATAAAGAATTGTCTATGGTTTTCTGCACTTAATTCAACTGAAACCCATTGACCATAAGTGGGGCTTCCTTTACGAATATCTACCGCAACATCGATAACTTTTCCCTTTGTACAAGATACTAATTTAGATTGTGCATAAGGTGGATTTTGCCAATGCAAGCCTCGTAAAGTTCCCTTTTGTGCACTAAAAGACATATTATCTTGAACAAAATCAACAGTTATTCCCATTTTTTCATATTTAGGTTTTGAATATGTTTCTGTAAAATAACCTCTATGATCTCCAAATACATCTGTATCAATAATTAATACGCCAGGAATTTTTGTTTCTGTTACTTTCATTTAAGAGCCTCCTATTTAATATATTTCCTATCCATAATTTTCTTTAAATAAGCACCATATTGGTTTTTCTTGTAAATTTCATATGTTTCCTCAAGTTGTTTTATATCAATCCAACCATTATCATATGCAATTTCTTCTAAACAAGCAATCTTTCTGTGTTGGTGCTCTTCAATTGTCTTTACAAAATTTGTCGCATCAACTAAAGATTCATGTGTTCCTGTATCTAACCAAGTAAAACCATCTCCAAGTAAAGTTACAGATAATTCATCATTCTCTAAATAAATTCTGTTTAAGTCAGTAATTTCTAGTTCTCCACGTGCACTTGGTTTCAAATTTTTAGCATATTCCACAACTTTATTATCATAGAAATATAATCCAGTTACTGCATAGTTTGATTTTGGATTAGTTGGTTTTTCTTCCAAAGAAATAGCTTTTCCGTTTTCATCAAATTCTACAACACCAAAACGTTCTGGATCTTCAACATAATATCCAAATACAGTTGCACCATTTTCTTTTTCAGCTGCTGCACGAAGACGTTTTGTTAATCCATGACCATGGAAAATATTATCACCTAAAATCATTGCACAGCTATCATTTCCAATAAATTCTTCACCTAAGATGAATGCCTGTGCCAATCCATCTGGACTTGGCTGAACTTTATAAGACAATTCAATACCAAACTGGTGTCCATCTCCTAACAACTCTTTAAATCTAGGAGTATCATCTGGTGTAGAGATAATTAAAATCTCACGAATTCCTGCCTGCATAAGAATTGACATCGGATAATAAATCATTGGTTTATCGTAAATTGGCAATAATTGTTTACTTGTTACTTTTGTCAGTGGATATAAACGAGTTCCACTACCTCCTGCTAAAATAATACCTTTCATAAGAGAAGTCCTCCTTGTGTATATCATAATATTAAACCCTTACGTAACGTAAGGGTCAAATAAAATATTAATTTCACATATTTTTACAAATAAACAATCCTGCATCTTTAGTAATTTTTATATATCCTTTTTCTTGAATAATAGAGTCAACAAACTCTCGAAATTCATTTAAACTTGGACCTATTATTTCGCTTTGATTTCCATGACAACTCATAATGTAATCAATAATAGGTTTTGATTTATCTACCACTAAGCAATCATCATACCTTTTCATCTTAATGTTCTTAAAATATGGTCTTAATATATCTAAGCCATTTTCTAAACCAAAAACATCATAAAGTTTTGTTTGTGACAAAATAATTCTAGAATCAAATTCCTGTACAATATCATTGATTTCTTTCATATGATTTGATCCATAAGTACTACAATAGAACACTCCCAATGGATTCAGTACCCTTCTTATCTCCTCTAGCGCTTTATTTATATCGTATACATAGAATAAAACATGATTGGCTATAACTGCATCAAAATAACTATCTTTAAATGGTATTTTTTCACAATCAAATACCATACAGTTAAAATCATTACCTAATGTTTTTCTAACTTCGTCAACCATTCCTTGGGAGGAATCAGAAAGAAAAATTTCTCTATTTCTTAAATTGATTTTATTATTCTTCCATAGTTTCCCATTCCCACAACCAACTTCTAATAACTTATTAATATGCGAAAAATCAATTTGCTCAAACAACCAAGGAAACCAGCCCTGTTTGTTTTGAGAATATTTATCATGTAATGAAATTCTAACATTTAAGTTTTTTGCATTTTTATAATGTTCTACAATATTTGAATCATCATTAGATAACTTAATTAAAGAAATAATATTATTCCAATTTATATTATTATCATCAATAGTAGACAAAATAGACTCCATAGAATCTTTGATAGCTGTCATGTGCTTGATTCGTGAGTCAATTAAATCTATCTGCATCTTAAAAGATTCTTTTAAATTTTGATCTTCTAGTACAATTGGAAATATCTCTTCAATCGAAAATCCTAAATGTTTTAAAGAAAGTATCTTTTGAAGTTTCAATAAATCTGAATCCGTATATTGTCTGTAACCATTAGATAAGATAGAAGATGGCTTTAATAGCCCTATTTTATCATAATATCTTAATGTTCTTTCAGTGACATTTGCCAGTTTTGCAAACTCACCCGTTTTATAATAATTCCTCATAGTTAATATTATATAGTAAAAAATCATGATTTTTTACATTAGTTTAAATCTCTACATTTTCACAGGCCCTACTTCTAAAAAATCCATT
>UMCJ01025596.1_pt1 | contig 26556 bp, 28 predicted proteins | sample 1964171 | NCBI WGS metagenome assembly UMCJ01 (sample SAMEA4835962, study PRJEB28245) | human gut metagenome | biome: gut microbiome; material: fecal sample | place: Denmark | collected 2008
GATTTATATTTATGATTGTATAGTAACAAATTACATAAGTCAGTAAGATTTAAAGAAAGCAATGATTATTTTTAATTACTTTTTTGTTGCAAACCAAATACTAAATAAGCAACCATTACTTTTGAATAAGCAATAATATTTGGATCATCTTTTTTATAGTTAAAGTTTATTAAAATATTATCAACTAAAAAAAACTGTAGATTTGCTTTATATAATAAATCTATTGTTTTTTTATTTTTATAAAAGAAATCGAAAATCTGATAAGTAGTATCTAATTTATCATTCCATTTATATTCATTAAATATATTTTGTACATATTGTTTAACAATATCATCTTTAGTATTAAAATTACGATAAAAAAGAGGCATATATCAAAACGCGGAAATAAATATTTAAGAAAAACAGGATACGAAGTAATGAAGTCTATAAAAAGCAGTTGTATCAGTTGAAGATCATAGATTTTACAAACATTTTGGGATAGATGTCATTTCTATTGGAAGAGCATTTGTAAATGATATAAAAAAAATGAAATTTGTAGAGGGAGGAAGCACAATTACCCAACAACTAGCCAAGAATATCTATTTTACACAAGATAAGAAAATAGTAAGGAAAGTTGCAGAAATTTTTATGGCATTTAGCATAGAAAGTAACTATAATAAGGATGAAATATTAGAATTATATTTGAATACTTCATATTTTGGCAATGGATTTTATTCTGTTAAGTCAGCAAGTTTAGGTTATTTTAATAAATTACCAAAAGATATGAATGATAGTGAATCAATTATGCTAGCAGGAATCCCAAATGCTCCGTCTTTATATAATCCAATTCAAAATAAAAATTTAGCAATTGAAAGACAGAGGCAAGTTATAAATAAAATGATTAAATATGGTAACCTAGATAAAGTTGAAGCAGAAAAAATTATAAAATAATTATATTTAATTTTCTGAATTATTATAATTTATAAAATTAAAGTGATATAATATGAATGATTAAAAAAGCAAATTATGAAAGGAGACAAACTATGAAAAAAATATTAATTATAGAAGATGAAAAAATCATCAGAAATGAGTTAAAATCTTTGTTAGAAAATTCAGGGTATGAAGTATTAATTATAGAAAAGTTTGATAATGTTAAAGAAAATATAAAAAATATGAAATTTGATTTAATTTTAATGGATATTAATTTACCTAATAAAAATGGTGAAATTTTATTAAAAGAAATTAGAAAAGAATCTAATGTTCCTATTATTATGGTTACGAGTAGGGTAGGAGAAGTAGATGAAGTTTTATCTATATCTTATGGTGCAGACGATTATATTACTAAGCCATATAACCCAACAATCTTATTATTGAGAATACAAAATATATTTAAACGAATGGATAATAATATGGACGATTTATTTTATGATAATATTAGTGTTAATCCACAAAAGGGGAATATTGAAACAAGGTGAAAAGGTATTAGAACTAACTAAAAATGAAATGATTATCTTTACATATCTTTTAAGTAATCGTGGTAGAATAGTAACTCGTGATGATTTAATGACAGATTTATGGAACAATGATGAGTTTATCAATGACAACGCTCTAACAGTAAATATTAGTAGATTGAGAAATAAATTACAAAATTTTGGACTTGAAAATAGAATTGAAACAAGAAAAGGACAAGGGTATAAATTATTATGAGTTTTAAAAAATATTTATTAGATAAAACAGTACAGATAACTGTGTCAATTGTTGGATTCATAATTGCTATTCTTATGTTAAACGCATTTAAAGTGGAAAATGATTTGAAAATAGCATTGACAATATTATTTTTTTTAGTTGCAACATTTAATATTATTTTTGATTATTTCAGGAAATACAAATTTTACAAAAAAATATTAAATACGCTTGATAAGTTAGATAAAAAATATTTAATTTTAGAAATGTTAAAAAAGCCAAACTTTTATGATGGTGAAATTTTTTATCAAATTCTTTATGATATAAACAAGTCAATGATTGAAAATGTAAAAGAATATAATTTAAGTATTACCGATTTCAAGGAATATGTAGAAATGTGGATTCATGAAGTAAAGATTCCAGTAGCAAGTTTAACTTTATTAATTCATAACAACAAAAATATGTTTGATAAGAGATATATAGAACAAATTAGAAAGTTAGATAACTATATAGATCAAATTTTATATTTCGTTCGAAGCGAAAATGCCGAGAAAGATTATCTTATCAAAGAAATTGAATTGCAGAAGATTATCAAAGATGTTGCTTTAAAAAATAAAGATGACTTATTAGAAAACAAAGTTAATCTTGAAGTTGATATTCATAATGAAAAAGTTTTAACGGATTCAAAATGGTTAGAGTTCGTATTAAATCAGATTATAAATAATAGTATTAAATATAAAAAAAATAATAACGAGCCAATAATAAAAATCAGTGTAAAAGATGAAAAAGATAAAGTATATCTAACTATTTGGGATAATGGAATAGGAATACCTAAAAATGATATAAAAAGAGTATTTGATAAATCTTTCACTGGTGAAAACGGTAGAATAATGGCAAAATCAACAGGTATGGGACTTTATATTGTCAAGAAATTATGCGATAAATTAGGACATAAGATAATTATTGAATCTGAAATACATAAATATACAAAAATTACAATTATCTTTTATAAAAATGATTTTTATAAAGTTGATTAAAGTTTATGCAGATTTGGATACTAAAAATAAATATTACAAAATTGTAATATTCTGTAATATTAGAATAACGACTAATCCTATCTTTTATATTACAATGTAATCAGAAAGGAGAAAGATTATGGAAAATATCTTAAAAATTGATAAAATTGAAAAATATTATGGCAATAAATCTAGTCTTACAAAAGCAATTGATAACCTATCATTTGATGTTGAAAAGGGAGAATTTGTTGCAATAATGGGAGCAAGTGGCTCTGGAAAGACTACTCTTTTAAATTGTATATCTACAATTGATAAAGTTACATCTGGACATATTTATGTAGCAGGTAATGATATCACAAAATTAAGAGGAAATAGTCTAAATAAGTTTAGAAGGGAAGAGTTAGGTTTTATATTTCAAGATTTTAATTTACTTGATACTTTAACTGCTTATGAAAATATTGCTTTGGCACTTTCTATTCAAAATGTGAATTCGAGAGAAATTGATACAAGAATTAAAAAAGTTGCAAAAGAACTGGATATTGTTAATGTACTTAATAAATATCCATATCAAATGAGTGGAGGTCAAAAGCAAAGAGTCGCTAGTGCAAGAGCAATAATTACTAATCCAAAGTTAATTCTTGCAGATGAACCAACAGGTGCATTGGATTCAAAGTCAGCTAAAATGCTTTTAGAAAAATTTGATTATTTGAATAAAGAATTACAAGCAACAATTCTTATGGTGACACATGATGCGTTTACTGCAAGTTATTCTTCAAGAGTCATATTTATCAAAGATGGCAAAATTTTTAATGAAATAATTAAAGGAACAAATTCTAGAAAAGAATTTTTTGATAAAATAATAGATGTTGTAACATTACTTGGTGGTGACTTAAACGATGCTCTTTAAGTTATCATTAAAAAATATTAGTAAGAGTATAAAGGATTATGCCATCTATTTCTTTACTCTGATACTAGGTGTTGCGATTTTTTATGTGTTCAATGCAATAGATGATCAGTCAGTTATGATGAAGGTATCATCAACAACAGCAGAAATAATAAAATTTATGACCAATGTTCTTTCTGGTGTTAGCGTGTTTGTATCTATAATATTAGCGTTTTTAATTGTTTATGCAAGTAGATTCTTAATAAAAAGAAGAAATAAAGAATTTGGAGTTTATTTAACGCTTGGAATGAGCAAAAAGAAAATATCCTTAATATTATTTATTGAAACATTAATAATAGGTATAGTTTCATTGGTAGTTGGTTTAGGAATAGGTTTTTTATTATCACAATTGATGAGTATTTTGGTTGCTAATATGTTTGAAGCAGATTTAACTAGATTTCAATTCGTATTTTCAACAAATGCTTGTATTAAAACTTTGATTTATTTTAGTATTATGTATTTTGTAGTTATGATATTTAATACTATAAATATTAGTAAATGTAAATTGATAGATTTAATGCATTCTAACAAAAAATCTGAAAAAATAAAATTAAAAAATCCATTGTTTTGTACAATAGTGTTTATTATTTCTTGTATAGCATTAGGATTTGCTTATTATCAGGTTACTGGTGGTATTGAGAAAATGGCTAATGCAAATAGTATTTTTGTTCCTATAGGAATAGGTGCTGTTTCAACTTTCTTTGTGTTTTGGTCTTTATCGGGATTGCTTTTAAAAATATTTATAAGTATGAAGAACACTTATTATAAAGGGTTAAATAGTTTCACCCTTAGACAGTTTTCAAGTAAAATAAATACTATGACTTTTTCGATGACAATAATATGTTTGATGTTATTTATAACGATTTGCGTGCTATCGAGTGCAATGTCTATGAAAATATCTATGACAAATAATTTGAAAAAATTGGCTCCAGCAGATGTTCAAATTGGTAAGTTTATAAATGTAACTGATTATGAGTATTATTCTGAAAAACAAATAGAAGATTCAAAAATTTCAATATATGATACACTTGAAAAATTAGGCTATGATGTAGATAACAAACTTAAAGATATAGTAAAACTTGATGTTTATAACTTTGATAATATTGACTTAAAAACCAGTATTGGATCTTACTATGATATTGCAAAGGATAAATATCCTTTAATGCCATACAATAAGAAGGAAAGTATTGTAAAGATAAGTGATTACAACAAAATTGCAAAATTGTTTGGACTAAAAGAATATACATTAAATGATGATGAATATTTTATTGTTGCTAATTATTCAGAATATGTAGAATTCAGGGATGAGGGACTTAAGGCATATACAATACTTAATATAAATGAAAAGGAATTAAAACCAAAATATGATAGTTGTGTAGAAGGTTTTATTGCAATGAATTCAACATATTCAAATATGGGAGTTTTTGTTGTTCCTGATAATGCAGTAAATGATTCAATGAAAAAATATGAATATTTAACTGCTAATTATAATGTTACAGATATAAATGAGAAAAATCTTTCGGAAAAAGAGTTAAGTGAAATTTGCAAAGAAAATTCTAATAATACTGTTATTGATTTTGATTCTAAAATGACAATTAAAGAAAATAGTATTGGACTAGGTGCAATGGTTACCTTTATAGGATTATATTTAGGTATTATATTCTTAATTTCTTGTGCTGCAATTCTAGCACTTAAAGAATTATCGGAATCAAGTGATAATGTAGAAAAGTTTAATATGCTAAGAAAAATAGGCGTAGATGAAAAAATGATTAATAAAGCATTGTTTAGACAAATTGGTATATTTTTTATGTTTCCGTTATTAGTTGCAATTATACATTCTGTATTTGGAATTAAATTTTGTAATTTTTTGTTAAGTGCCTTTGGAGCCGCTAATTTAGTATCATCAATAATTGGTGTTGCAATATTTATTGTTGCAATTTATGGAGGATACTTCTTAGTAACTTATATTTGCAGTAAAAATATAATTAAGGAAAAATAATATATCTGATAAAACGATAAAAGAGGCTATTACAAGCCTCTTATTTTAATACTCCAATTTCTCCATATCAAATAATGGAGAGTCATAAAAATCTTTAAGTTCTATTTTTAAAGTTTTACATATTTTAAAGATAATTGTAGAACTTGGATTATCTACATTGTTTGCCAATAATGCCCTTAATGTTGATGGTGCAATAGCAGATAATTCAGCAAGTTTATTTGGAGTGTAATTATATTTGTTACATAATTCAAGTATTCTTAAAGTAATTGCTTCTTTAAATAACATTTTAAAAACCTCCTTAACACTACAAAAATTCTAGCAGAAATCGGTTGAAATTATACGCCGATATCGGTTAACTTTTAGAGGCTATAATGTCAATGTAGTTAAATAAAAAGATAAAATTTATAATTGATTAAGCAGTACGAAAGGATTATAAAAGTTTTTTTGTATTGCTTTTTTTATCAAAAAATGATGGAAATAAATGGATAAGGGAAAAGAAACAATAAAAAATAACGATACTGATTGGATGAATATATTTAAAAAGAAAGAAAAAATAAATGAACTAAATAGATTATTGATGGATGAGTTAATTGAAGATATTGTTGTTAGTGAAGATGGTAATATAAAAGTAATATTCAAATATGAAGATAAATATTTTGAGGCTCTTGGCTTTATAAATAAACAAAAATATGATATAATACTTTCAAGTTAAAAACGAAAAACAAATACTTTTAAGTATTTGTTTAAATGATAGAATAGAAAGAAGTGAAAAAAATGGACATGTATCAAAAAAGAAAAATCAGAGCAGAAAAGAAAAATAATGATAGTCAAGAAAGTTTTTCAAAAGTTTCCATTTCGTGGTATCCGGGACATATGGCTAAAACGATGAAGCAGCTTGAAACTGATTTGAAATTAGTTGATGTAGTAGTAGAAATACTTGATGCAAGAATTCCAGTTTCTAGTCAAAACCCTGAAGCTCAGAAATTAATAAAAAATAAGAAAAAAATTGTTGTGTTAAATAAGTCAGATTTAGCAAATGAAATTGAAAACAAGAAATGGCTTAAATATTTTGAGAAAAAGCAGATACCAGCAATATTATGCAATTCAAACAATGGAGAAGGCGCAAATAAAATAATAAATAAATTAAATGAGATGATGAGTGAAGAGAAAAATATTGCACAACAAAAAGGTAGAAATAAGATTGTACGTGCAATGATAATAGGAATTCCAAATGTAGGAAAATCATCATTTATAAATAGAGTTTCTAAAAAAACGTCAATGAGAGTGGGAAATAAACCAGGTGTTACAAAGAACAAGCAGTGGATACGCCTTACAAGCAATGTAGAATTATTAGATACACCAGGTGTGTTGTGGCCTAAAATTGCAAATGAACAAACTGCTTTGAATTTAGCTTATACAGGGACGATAAAAAGTGATATAATAGACGAAGTGGAAATTGCTTACAATTTAGTTAAATTTTTAATAGAAAAATATAGGAAAAACCTAATTGAAAGGTATAAGCTAAATTCGGAAATAGTTGAAAAGATTAATAGTAATGATGAATTAGAAGAAAATGAAAAAATAGTTGAAATAATGAATTATATAGGAGAAAAAAGAGGAACTGTATCTAAAGGGAATAATATAGATTTAGAAAAAATTTCTAAAATAATATTGGAAGATTTTAGGACTGGAAATTTAGGAAAAATCACATTAGAAGTGGTAGCTTAAATGGAGGAGAGAATGATTAAATTAATAGAAAGAAAGAGAAACGTGGCAGAAGTTAATACATTATCACCATTAACATGGGCTTATGTTGGGGATAGTGTATTCGAATTGCTTGTTAGAACACATTTAACAAATACTACAAAATTAAAACCTCATATGTTACATATTGAGGCAATAAAATATGTTAAAGCTGATGCACAAGTAAAATTATTACATAAAATTGAAAAAGAATTGAATGACGATGAAAAAAACATAGTGAGACGAGGAAGAAACGCAGAAAATCATCATGTGCCTAAAAATGCAACTGTAGAAGAATATAGTTATGCGACTGCTTTTGAAGCTTTGATTGGTTATTTATATTTAACAAAACAAGATGAGAGGCTAAAAGAAATTTTACAAATGTGTATTCAATAAAAATTAAAAAGGAACTTTTTTGATACATTTTTAATGTACAAAAATTATTTGAATAAAAATTAAAAAAATGGACTTAACTAGTTGACTTGAAGCATAAAAAATGGTATATTAAATAAGTGAATTTTATGGCCCCTTGGTCAAGCGGTTAAGACGCGGCCCTCTCAAGGCCGAATCATGGGTTCGATTCCCGTAGGGGTCACCAGAATAAAGCTATTATTTTAATAGCTTTTATTTTTTTGTTTAAGAGAAAATATTCTAGCGGGAATCGAAAAGGAAGGGAAAAAGCGTCCAGTGGAAGCTTTGACCGACGCGGGTAGATTCATACGTAGGGTCACCAGAATAAAGCTATTATTTTAATAGCTTTTATTTTTGAAACTTTTGCATATTATGTAATTCTAAATAAAAAAACTGTCGATGAATTACAAACAAAATTTTGTAAAAAGTGTTGACAAATGAAAAAATAAAATGTAGTATATATACGAACAAAAATTTGGAGGCTAATAAAATGATTACAACATTACACATAAAAAATATTGGAATAATTGATGATATTGTAATTGATCTAAATAAAGGATTGAATGTATTAACAGGAGAAACAGGTGCTGGAAAAACATTAATAGTAGACTCTTTAGGGATAATTGCAGGGGGCAGATTTTCAAAAGATATGATAAGAAGAGGCCAAAATATGTCTTTTGTTGAACTTGCATTATATTTACCGGATAATCCTAATTCAATTGATGGAAATATTGTAGTGTCCAGAGAAATAAATACATCTGGAAAAAATTTATGTAAAATAAATGGAAGATTAGTAACTGTAAACGAGTTAAAAAACTTTATGAAGAATATAATAGATATTCATGGACAATATGATAATCAAACTCTAATGGATACAGAATTTCATACTAAATATTTAGATAAATTTATTGGCACCAGAATTGCTGAAATACACAAAAAATATGTTGAACTATATACTGAATATATAGAACTAAATAAAATGCTAAAAAATAACTATGGCGATGAGATAGAAAAACAAAGAAAGCTTGATTTATTACAGTATCAATATAAAGAAATAAAAGCGGCTAATCTCAAAAATGGAGAAGATGAGCAACTAGAAGAAAAAAGAAAAATAATAATGAGTTCAGAAAAAGTTGCGGAAGCCTTAAATATTGTTAGTAATAATTTAGAAGGAAATATAATAGATGTAATAAATGATTCTATTAGAGCATTAGAAAAAATCAAAGATGTAAACAGTAAGTATAGTGAAAAATTAGTAGAAATGAAAAATATATATTATGAAGTACAAGAAGTAGCACGAGATATTTCATCAATGAAAGAAGACATTTATTTTGATGAAAGAGAAAGAAATGAAATCGAAGAAAGACTGGATGAAATATATTCACTGAAGAAAAAGTACGGGAATACTATAGAAAAAATATTAGATTATAAGGAAGAACTTGAAAAAGAAATTGATAGAATTGAGAATTTAGATGAAGAGAATAGAAAAACAAAAGAAAAAATAGAAAAAATAGTATCCACAATGGAAGAACTATGTAAACAGATAGAAGAATTAAGAGCAAAGAACTCAAAAATACTGAATGAAAAAATCAATGAAGAACTTGTACAATTAGAGATGAAAAATGCAAGATTCAATGCAAAAGTAATAGAAGATGGAGAATTTTCGATTAATGGAAAGAGTCATGTTGAATTTGTAATTACAACTAATCTTGGAGAAGAAGAGAAAAAATTAAATAAAATCGCATCTGGTGGAGAGATGTCTAGAATCATGCTTGCAATAAAAACTGTATTATCAGATATAGATGAAGTTCCGGTTTTAATATTTGATGAAATCGATACAGGAATAAGTGGAAAAGCAGCAAATTCAGTAGGAAGCAAATTGAAAAAAATAGCAAAAAAACATCAAGTAATAATAGTTACACATTTGGCTACGATTGCGGCTCAAGGGGATTATAATTATTACATATATAAAGAAGTTGCTGCAAATAAGACAAATACAAATGTAAAATTACTGAACGAAAGTGAAACAATTAGAGAAATAGCAAGGATAGCATCAGGAGAAATAACAGAAATATCTTTATCTCATGCTAGAGAACTAAGAAATAAGAATGTATAATAAAAAATAATTAAAAAAAGAATTGAAATAAACTATAAAATAAGTATACATAAACGTGTAAAAATATTTACATATTTATTATTCTAGTATATAATATAAACATCAAAAATGAAAGGTAAAAAATATGTTTAATGTAGATAAAAGAATATTATATATCATAATTGCAATTTTTGCTGTAAGCACAATTGTACAATACATACAAAATCCAATGGAATTATTAGCACTTCTTCTTACTCTACCGGGAGTAATTGTAGCTATAACATTTCATGAATTTGCACATGCATTTGTGGCAGATAAATTGGGAGATGATACTCCGCGAAGACAAGGTAGATTAAACTTAAATCCTTTATCGCATATTGATCCAGTTGGTTTTTTTATGTTGATATTTGCTCACTTTGGGTGGGGAAAACCAGTAGAAATTAATCCAACAAATTTTAATAGAAAGAGGTCAATGTCAGCACAAGAAGCTATTGTCGCTCTTGCAGGACCTGTAATGAATTTAATAATAGCAATAGTATTAACAATAATATTATTTGCAATAAATGCATTTGCATCTACTTTTGTATTTACAACAGTAGGAATGTTAATTTGTTTAACATTACAAATGGCTATTAGTGTAAATATAGGATTAGGAGTATTCAATTTAATACCATTGCCACCATTAGATGGGTCAAAAATTCTAATGCATTTCCTACCATATAATGCAAAAACATGGTTTGAAAATAACACACAGCTGTTTTATGTTATATTTATTGTGTTATGGATAACAAATTTAATAAGTTATATAATAAGTCCAGTAATAGGTGTAGTATCAAATGGAATTTATGCTATGGTATCGGCTCTATTTGGAATTTTTTAGTGATAAGATAGAAAGAATAAAGTATATATGCCTTTCAGAAGGGATGAAAAAGATGAAAGATATATTAATAATGCGGAATTGAATCGAGCTGTGATGAAACATCCGTGTCAATAGTAAAGAATGGAAGAAAAATATTATCAAATGTAATAGATACACAAATAAGTATACATGAAAAATTTGGGGGTGTTGTACCGGAAATAGCCTCAAGAAATCACGTAGAAGCAATTTCTACTGTAATGAAAAAAGCTGTTGCTGATGCAAATATTAATATAAATGATATTGATGCAATAGCATGTACATATGGGCCAGGACTTGTTGGTGCGTTATTAGTTGGAGTGTCATATGCTAAGGCATTAAGTTATGCGTTAAATAAACCTTTGATTGCGGTAAATCATATTAAAGGTCATATTGCTGCTAATTATATAACACACGAAAAATTAGAACCACCATTTTTATGTATGATGATGTCAGGGGGCAATACGCAAATAATTTTAGTAAAAGACTATAATACGTTTGAGGTTCTTGGAAAAACTAAGGATGACGCCATAGGAGAAGCTTTTGATAAAGTGGCTAGAGTAATTGGTCTTGGATACCCGGGAGGTCCTAAAATTGATAAATTAGCACAACAGGGAAAACCTAATATAAATTTGCCTAAGACACATTTTGATAATTTGAATTTTAGTTTTAGTGGAATAAAAACTGCTGTAATAAATCTAAATCACAATAAACCGGGTATAAATAAAGCGGATTTAGCTGTTAGTTTTGAAAAAACAGTTGCAGAAATATTAGTTAATCATATAGAAGAGGCAGTAAAAATAACAAATATAAATAAAATTGTATTGGCTGGTGGAGTTTCTGCTAATACATATATAAGAAAAAGTTTCGATGATTTTGCAATTGAGAAAAATCTGAATATTTATTATCCTGAACTTAAATTATGCACAGATAATGGTGCTATGATAGCATCTGCAGGGTATTATGAGTTTATAGGTGGTAATACATCAAATCTTGAGTTAAATGCAATACCAAATTTAACTCTTAGTTAAGGAGAATTAATAATGTCAATATATGCAATATCAGATTTGCATTTATCATTTAATACAAATAAACCAATGGATATATTTGGTTGGGAAAATTATGAGGAAAGAATAAAGAAAAATTGGTTAGAAAAGGTAAATGAAAAAGATTTAGTATTGTTACCAGGAGACTTTTCTTGGGAAATGAAATTAGAAAATACATATAAAGATTTTGAATTTATAAATAATTTACCAGGAAAGAAGCTTTTGTTAAAAGGAAACCATGATTTATGGTGGACTACATTAAAAAAGATGAGGACATTTTTAGAAGAGGAAAATCTAAAAAATATAGACTTTATATATAACAATAGTTATGAGTTTGAAAATTACATAATAGCTGGAACTAGAGGCTGGAACTTAATATCGGAAGGTGAAGAAGACAAAAAAATAAAAGAAAGAGAGCTATTAAGATTAGAAAATTCTATAAAAAATGGAATAGAAAAGTATGGAAAAGACAAACCAATAATAGTATGTATGCATTATCCTCCTTTATTAAAGGACTTTAAAAATAGTGAATTTACAAAAATATTGGAAAAATATAATACTAAATATTGTATATATGGTCATTTGCATGGAAAAAGTCATGTTAATGTACTCGAAGGCAATATAAATGGTGTTAATTATAAAATGGCTAGCTGTGATTATACTAAATTTGACCTAATAAAAATAGTATAAAAACAAAATCTAAAAAAAGCTTGCAATATGCACAATTTGTGGTATAATAAACTAGCAATTTATTGAAAATTAGAAAGGACTTGAATTAAATGAGTATAAAAATAGAAAAAACAGAAAACAATAATGAGTTAAAATTAGAATTTACAATTGAAGCAAAGAAATTTGATGAAGCAATAATAAAGGTGTTCAATAAAAGTGCAAAGTACTTTAATATACCAGGCTTTAGAAAAGGTAAAGCACCATTTAATATTGTTGAGAGAATGTATGGAGACGAAATATTCTATGAGGATGCTTTTAACGAATTAGTTCCTTCAATTTACGAAAAAGAAATAGAAGACAATAAATTAGATGTTGTAAGCAAACCAGAAATAAATATTGTAAAAATGAAGAAGGGTGAAGACCTTGTATTTACAGCAATAGTTCAAACAAAACCAGAAGTAAAATTAGGCAAATATAAAGGTGTTGAATTAAAAAAAGTTGAATATCCAGTAACAGACGAAGATGTAGAACATGAAATTGCACATATGCAAGAGCATAATGCGAGAACAATAACAGTAGATGATAGACCTGTAAAGGAAAAAGATATAACAGTTATTGATTTTGATGGATATGTAGATGGAAAAGCTTTTGAAGGTGGAAAGGCTGAAAATCACGAACTTGAAATAGGAAGTGGTGCTTTTATTCCTGGGTTTGAAGAACAAATAATTGGGATGAAAACTGGAGAAGAAAAAGAAATAAAGGTTAAATTCCCAGAAGAATATTTTTCAGAAGATTTAGCTGGAAAAGAGGCAACATTCAAAGTAAAGGTAAACGAAATCAAAGAAAAGAAATTACCTAAATTGGATGATGAATTTGCTAAAGATGTTTCAGAGTTTGATACATTAAACGATTTAAAAACAAGTATAAGAGAAAAAAGACAAGCTGCAAACGACGACAGAGCTAAACATGAGACAGAAAATGCTGCTGTTGAAGAAGTTGCAAAAAATACTGAGGTTGATATCCCTTCAGGAATGATAGATAATGAAATTGAAGCAATGATAAGAGATATGGAACAACAATTAGCTTACCAAGGAATTAATTTAGAGCAATATCTAAAGATAATGAATAAAACAAGAAAAGAAATTGAAGATAACTACAGAGAACAAGCAGAAAAAAATGTAAAATCAAGATTAGTGCTTGAAGCTATTATTAAAGAAGAAAAAATCGAAGCTTCTCAAGAAGAAGTTGATGAAAAAATTAAAGAAATGGCAACAAGTTATGGAAGAAAAGAAGAAGAACTAAGCAAGAATGAAGCATTAGTTGAATATTTAAAAAATAGTGTAAAAACAGAAAAAGCAATAGAATTAATAGTAAAAAATGCTAAAATAAAGAAATAATAAACGGAATAGTTAGGGGGGATTTATTTATATAAACTATAAATATTGTTATGCTCACTAACTATTTTGAATTTTATAATAAAAACATTATAGAGGAGGAATTATAATTATGTTTGAAAAAGATAGCTTAGTACCATATGTTATAGAACAATCGGCAAGAGGCGAAAGATCATATGATATTTTTTCTAGATTATTAAAAGATAGAATTATATTTTTAGGAGAGGATGTAAATGCAACATCTGCAGGACTCGTAGTTGCACAGTTGTTGTTTTTGGAATCAGAAGATCCAGATAAAGAAATAGATTTATATATAAATAGCCCCGGAGGTTCTATTACCGATGGTATGGCAATAGTCGATACTATGAATTACATAAAATGCCCAGTATCTACTATATGCGTTGGAATGGCAGCAAGTATGGGGTCAGTATTACTTGCATCTGGTGAAAAAGGGAAAAGATTTGCTACACCAAATTCAGAAATATTAATACATCAACCTTTAATAGGTGGAGGGGGTCTTTCGGGCCAAGCAACAGAAATAAAAATACATGCAGACCATATGGTAAAAACAAGAGAAAAATTAAACAAAATATTAAGTGATAGAACTGGCCAACCAATAGACGTAATAAATAGAGATACAGAGAGAGACCACTATATGACTGCACAAGAAGCCCTAGAATATGGTTTAATTGATGGAATAATGGAAAAAAGAAAATAAAAAATATTAACTCATGAAAATTTAAAGTAAAAAGGAGATTATGGATGCCAAAAGGAGATAAAGACAAGTCTATTAGATGTTCTTTTTGTGGTAAAGGACAAGAAGAGGTCGAAAGAATTATTGCTGGACCGGGTGTATATATATGTGATGAATGTATAAAAGTCTGCACTAATATTATAGAAAATGATTTATATGAAGATAGTGAAATAACATATGAGAATGAAGCACCTACAGACTTACCAAAGCCAGAAGAAATAAAAGAAATATTGGATCAGTATGTTATTGGGCAAGATGTAGCTAAAAAAACATTAGCGGTTGCTGTTTATAATCATTATAAAAGGATTAATGCTGAGAAAAATACAGATAAAGATGATGTAGAAATACAAAAAAGTAATATTTTATTATTAGGACCTACTGGCTGTGGTAAAACACTACTTGCTCAAACTCTTGCAAGGATATTAAAGGTACCATTTGCAATTGCTGATGCAACAACATTAACTGAAGCTGGATATGTTGGAGAAGATGTAGAGAATATTTTATTAAAATTAATACAAGCAGCAGATTATGATGTTGAAAAAGCTGAAAAAGGAATAATATATATAGATGAAATAGACAAAATTTCGAGAAAATCAGAGAATCCATCTATAACAAGAGATGTAAGTGGAGAAGGTGTGCAACAAGCATTATTGAAAATTATTGAGGGAACTGTTGCTTCTGTACCACCACAAGGTGGAAGGAAACATCCTCATCAAGAATTTATACAAATTAATACACAAAATATCTTATTTATATGTGGCGGAGCGTTTGATGGACTGGAAAAAATAATAAAAGATCGTGTTGACAAAAAAACAATGGGATTTGGTGCAGATATAAAGAGCAGTAAAGAAATGAACAAATATGATGTATTCGAATCCTTACTACCACAAGATTTATTAAAATTTGGACTAATACCAGAATTTGTTGGTAGATTGCCTATAGTAACAACTCTTAAAGAGCTAGATAGAGAAGCTCTAATCAAAATAATGGTTGAGCCAAAGAATTCTTTAGTGAAACAATATAAAAAATTATTTAAATATGACAATGTTGAATTAGAATTCGACATTGAGGCACTAAATGCGGTTGTTGATAAGGCAATTGAAAGAAAGACGGGTGCAAGAGGTTTAAGGGCAATTATTGAAGATATTATGAGAGACATTATGTTTGAAATTCCTTCGAACCCAAAGATTGAAAAGTGTATAATAACTAAAGCAACTGTTGAAAATGGAGAGGCACCAAAAATAATAATAAATAATAACCGAGAAATTCCTAAAAAGGTAAAAGCTAAAAGAGCAACGACAAACAAGAAAATTGGAACTGCATAGAATAATAAATAAATTATTTACAAGAGAAAAAGGAATATATGTGCTATACTCCTTTTTCTCTGCATATAGGAATTTACAAAAGAGGTAAAAAAATGAACAAAAAAAGATTGAACAATATATTACCTAATTTATTAATGATTGTTATTATAATTGTTACATTTTATATATATCGAAAATATGATTATAATTATTTTTCAAAGGGAATTTTAGAAAAAGGCAGAACAGAATTTTCAAGAGATTCTAATGTTAAATATTCAAAAGATAGAAGTTATAAAATAGAAAATAAAGTGTCAAATGATGCAATGTTTTATAGAGAAGTAACGGTGAGAAAAAATACACCGTATAGGGTAACCTGTATGGTAAGGACTGAGAATGTTGTCGGAAATGAAAATGATACAATGGCGGGAGCTCAAATTTGCTTGAATGAAACAGATGAACATTCAAATGTAATACAAGGAAATACTAATTGGACTAAAATTGAATTTTTATTCAATTCAAAAAACAATGAAAAAGTAGAAATAGGGTTTAGATTGGGTGGAATATCTAATACTGCAGAGGGTACTGCGTGGTTTTCAGATTTTACAATAGAAGAAGGGTCAACAGACGAAAGTAATATATGGAACTTTGGTGTATTTTTAATAGATAATGTAAATGCTACAATCGAAGGAAAAAAACAAAATTATTCGATGACAACAATGGAAAAAAGCATTGTTGAAAATAATATGCAAAGGTTACAAAATTCAATAGCAGATATGTCTAACAATCAAATGAGCATTACATATGACATTATAGAGATTAAAGAACCACTTACATCTTTATCATATGATGAGGATAATGGATATTACATAGGTGAAAAAGATGTATATAAATTAATTAACAAATATGTTCAACAAAAAGAGTTTGACCATATATTTGTATGTACAAACCTTCCGCTAGAAAGTATTTTAACTAATAACGAAAAAATTTGTGAATGGGTAGGACTCGGAAATATGGTTTATATTGGAAAGGGATTTTCTAATATAAGGGTGGTAAAAAATCAGTATTCATATTCTGCATCTAATACATTTCCAGAAGAAGTATTTCTACATGAATTCTTACATACACTCGAAAGAAATTCAAACGAATATGGATATGAAGTTCCAGTACTACATGATTATCAAAAATATAGTTACACAGATGATAAAAGAGATGGTTTAAGAAAATGGTATATTGATTATATGAATAGAAAAGTAAAATATAAAAATGGAAATTACATAGGATTACCAGAAAAAATATATAGTTTAAAACCAGCAAAAACAAGTGATTTCACATATTCAAACAAATTAAATAAATTAGATGAACCTAAGAATATTGTAGAAATAATTGAATGCATAGTGCAAAAAACTAAAAAAATATTTGAAAAGTCAAATAAAGATTATAATATTGTACAAACAAAAGGAGTATCTGAATAAAAATGGAATTATCTGAATTTAATTATGAACTACCAGAAGAATTGATAGCGCAAACACCAATAGAAAAAAGAGATGAATCTAGACTAATGATACTAGATAAGAATACAGGGAAAATAGAACATAAAATTTTTAAAGATATAATTGACTATCTAGAACCAGGAGATTGTTTAGTAAGAAATAATACCAGAGTTATACCAGCACGTTTATATGGAAAAAAAGAAACTGGTGCAAATGTTGAATTTATATTGCTAAAAAATTTAGAAGGTGATATATGGGAAGCTATGGTTAGACCTGGAAATAAACTCCATATAGGCACAAAGGTTATATTTGGAGATGGACTCTTAAAGGCCGAAATATTAGACATGTTGCAAGATGGGACAAGAAAAGTAAAATTTATATATAATGGTATATTTAATGAAATACTTGATAAAATAGGACTAATGCCACTTCCACCATATATTCATGAGAGTTTGCAAGACAATGATAGATATCAAACAGTGTATGCTAAATACAACGGCTCTGCAGCCGCACCAACTGCTGGATTGCATTTTACGGATGAACTTCTAAAGAAAATAGAGGAAAAAGGTGTGAAAATTGCAAATGTTACACTGCATGTTGGAATTGGAACTTTTAGACCTGTAAAAGAAAAGAATATAGAAGACCACCATATGCATACAGAACACTATTATATTAAATCAGAAGATGCAGAAAAAATAAACTCAACAAAATTAGCTGGTAACAGAGTAATTGCAGTTGGAACGACATCTTGTAGAACAATTGAAACTGTTGCTGACAAAAATGGATTAGTAAGAGAATGCGAAGGAGATACTGGAATTTATATTTATCCTGGATATAAATTCAAATGCTTGGATGGATTAATAACTAATTTTCATTTGCCAGAATCAACATTATTAATGTTGGTATCTGCTTTAGCAGGCAGAGAGAATGTTTTGAATGCATATAATGAAGCTGTAAAAGAAAAATACAAATTTTTTAGTTTCGGAGATGCAATGTTTATAAAATAAAGGAGAATTAATAGATAAAATGAAACAAGCAATAACATATGAACTATTACATGAAGATAAAAATTCAGGAGCAAGAAGAGGGGTTGTTCATACACCACATGGAGATATTCAAACACCTGTATTCATGCCTGTTGGAACACAAGCTACTGTTAAATCAATGACGCCAGAAGAAGTAAAAGGTTTAGGAGCTCAAATAATATTGTCAAATACATATCATTTATACTTAAGACCAGGAGAAAAAATAGTTAAAGAAGCAGGTGGCCTACATAAATTTATGAATTGGGACAAGCCAATATTAACAGATTGTGGAGGCTTTCAGGTTTTTAGTTTAAGTGAATTAAGAACTATATCAGAAGAAGGTGTGGAATTTAGATCTCATTTAGATGGAAGTAAGCACATGTTTACTCCTGAAAAAGTAATGCAAATTGAAGAAGATTTAGGAGCAGATATAATAATGTCTTTTGACGAATGTTGCCCATATCCATCTACATATGAATATACAAAGAATTCAATGGAAAGGACTACTAGATGGGCTGTAAGATGTAAGGAAGCACATAAAAATGTTGAACAACAAGGTTTATTTGGCATAATACAAGGCGGATTTTTTAAGGATCTAAGAAAACAAAGTGCAGAGGACTTAATAAAATTGGATTTTCCAGGATATGCTATTGGAGGAATTAGCGTCGGAGAGCCTAAGGGTGAATTCTTAGATATATTAAGATATACTACTCCATTAATGCCTCAAAATAAACCTAGATATCTTATGGGAGTTGGAACACCAGATTATTTGATAGAAGCAGCTCTAGCAGGAATTGACATGTGTGACTGTGTGTTGCCAACTAGAATTGCAAGAAATGGTACAGCGATGACTTGGAATGGTAAGGTTGTTATAAGAAATGCAACGTACGAAAAAGATTTTACTCCACTAGACCCAGAATGTGATTGCTATACTTGTAAAAATTATACAAGAGCATATATAAGACACTTAGTAAAAACCAAAGAAATATTGGGAACAAGATTATTATCAACTCATAATTTATATTTCTTGACTAAATTAATGGAAAGAGTTAGAATTGAAATAGAAAATGATAATTTATTAAATTTTAGAGAAGAATTTTATAAAAAATATGGTTATACTGACGAAAAAGAATAATGTCTATATGCATTATAGTAATTAAGGGGGAATTTTTAGATGAACATATATGAATCGCAACCGGAATTAGAAAATAATAAAACTAAAACAAAAAAATTAATGATAATAATTGGTGTTGCAATAGTTATATTATTTGTACTATCAATAGGTTTAATATTTTATATATCTTATATAGAAAAAAATAAATTTAAATGCTATATTGATGGCACAAAAATTTCAACAAAATCAGATATGATAGTTGTTGATGAGAACAAAAATAATATTTATGTTTCTCTTGAGGATATTGCGAGTCAAATTGGTTATGCTAAAAATAATGGAGAATATAAAAATCAATATACAGAAGATTTTGATAAGTGCTACTTACAAAATAAATATGAAGCTGTATCATACATAACAGATTCAAATCAAATATATAAAACAATACTATCAGCGAGTCAAGGTGAAGAGAATGACTATAAATATTTTGAAATTGATGAACCTGTAATTATATCTAATAACAAAATGTATACAACCATTAAAGGAATAAGTAAAGGATGTAATTTAGATTATTCATATGATCCAGAGAATAATACTCTAAAAATATATACAATGGATTATTTAGCAAAATTATATGCTAAATCAATACCTGAGAGTGAAGAAATAGCAGAACAAGATAATATAGAGGCTTATAAAAATAGAAAAGCCATCTTATATAATATGGTTGTTGTTAAAAATGACTCAGGAATGTATGGCGTAAAAAAAATCACAGATAATGGAATTGGTACACTTATCGGTGAAAAATATAAATCTATTTCATTTGACGAAGCAGAGGAAGAATTTATTGTTGAAACAGATGAAGGAAAATTTGGAATAGTTGATAATAAAGGAAATAAAAAAATCTCACCAGATTATACTAGTATAAAGCTAATAAGCAAAGATAGAGGATTATATCTAGTATCAAAAAAAACTAGTACTTCAAGAACTCAGTATGGAATAATTAATAAAAATGATAAAGTGATTGTTTATATAGAATATGAACAAATAGGAATCAATAAAAATGATTTTCCTACAAATGATATAGAAAATCCATATATACTATTTGGAAAATGTATTCCTGTAAAGAGATCAAACAAATGGGGATTGCTTGATTTAAATGGTAGTACAATTGCTACATTAGAATTTGATGGTTTGGGTTGCTTATCAAATTCTTCTAAAAATAATCAAGCTAGCAGTTTAATTGTAATTCCAGAATATGAGGCTATAGTCGTACGAAAAGATGGCTTATATGGATTATACAATTCATCTGGTAAAGAACTAATATTACCTCTTGTTACAGATATGTATGTAATAAATAATTCTGGAGAAAATCAATATTATTTAACATATCAAGGTAACACTATGAATGTTATTGAATACTTAAAAAATGTATTAGGGCTTGAGCCTGTTACAAATAATTCTAGTAACGAAAAAATAAATAATAGTAATAATAGTAGTACTAATAGTTCAAATGAAATTGCTAATAATAATGAACTGTAATTTCTAGTAAAAAGAGAAAAAATAAACATAAAAAGCCTTCAATTATAATATATTATAGTAATTTATAATTGGAGGTTTTTATGTATGAAGTTTATAAAAAAGATATCTAAAGAAACATCTAATGCTGAAAGCAGTAACGTAACAAGAATTTTAAGAGGAAGCATTTTATCAATTGTACTTACAATTGCTGGTTTATTAATATATTCTATAATACTTGTAAATACTGAGATTAGTGAGAACACTATTAATTATGTTGTAATAGGCATAGCATCAATTAGTATTTTGATTGGAAGCATATTGAGTGTTTCAAAAATTGCAAAAAAGGGAATTTTTAATGGAGCTATTGTTGGAGGAATATATGTTATTGTAATATATTTATTATCTAGTACAATAAATTCAAACTTTAATATAAATTTAAGTGCAATTATTCTAATGGCTGCTTCAATTATTGCAGGAATGATTGGTGGAATTATTGGAGTTAATATGAAGAGATAGAAATGTAAGATAATATAAACTAAATAAATATAGTAAAAAATAAAAAAATTGAATATAAAAGGTTGATATTTTCTTACAGATAGAGTAGAATTTAACAGTATGGAGGACATATATGGTAACATTTTCAGATGTTAAAAATAACAAGGAGATAAATTATCTAATTGAGAGTTCTCAAAAACAGCTGGATGCCTTAGGTTATACAGAGCATTCTATGAGGCATATTAACATAGTTTCAAATAGAGCAGCGGAAGTACTTCAAAAGCTTGATTACAATGAACATAGAGTGGAACTTGCTAGAATTGCAGGGTATATGCATGATATTGGAAATACAATAAACAGAGTAGACCATGCACATTCTGGGGCAATACTTGCTTATGAAATTTTAAAAAACATGGGAATGAGTTTGGAAGATAGAACAGAAATTATGATGGCTATTGGAAACCATGATGAAGCAACTGGAACTGCTGTAAGTGATATATCAGCAGCACTGATTTTAGCTGATAAATCAGATGTACACAGAAATCGTGTTAGAAACAGAGATATTATTACATTTGACAAACATGATAAAGTGAATTATGCTGTAACCAATACGGAATTTATTATGGACAGAGAAAAACGTAAGGTAACATTAAATATAACAATAGATAATACAATATGCCCAGTACTTGACTATTTTGATATCTTCATGGAAAGAACAAAGATGAGTAAATATGCTGCCAAATATTTAAATATATGGTTTGAACTAATTATTAATGGAACTAAATTATTATAAAATATGGAGGAAAATAAATTGAAAAAAGCAAAACAAAACAACAAGACATTAAAATTATTAGGAAAAATTTCTGTTGTAGTAATAATTTTACTACTATCACTAATTTCATTTGCAGGCATTTATGTAAAAGACAAAAATGCTATGAAAAATGTAATACCAGAGTATAAATTAGGAACAGATTTATATGGAGCTAGAAATATTTTAGTAAAGGTAGATGATAGCACTACAACTAAAAAATATGATTCTAATGGAAATTTGGTAGAAAACAGTTCAGACAAAGATGAAAATAACGAAAATATTACAGAAGTAGAAGAAAAAGTAAATCCAGATGAATTAAGAACAGCTGAAAATTATGAAACTGTAAAAAATATTATAGAAGCTAGATTAAAATATATGAATGTAGAAGATTATCTTTTAAGATTTGATGAATCTACAGGCAATATTAGCTTAGAAGTTCCAGAAAATAGTAGTACAGATTATATTGCTCAATATACAATTACAAAAGGTGAATTCAAAATAGTAGATAACGATACATCAGAAGTATTATTATCAAATGCAGACTTAAAAGAAGCAAAAGTACAATATTCAACAAGTACTTCAGGTACAACTGTATATTTAACAATAGAGTTTAATAAAGATGCTGTAGAAAAATTGAAAAACATATCAAACACATATATAAGTTCAACAGATGCAGAAGGAAAAACGACAACTAAAAAAATAAAAATGACATTAGATGATAGTACAATTATATCAACATATTTCCAAGAAGAAATTTCGACAGGTATAATTCAATTGTCAATGGGGACAAGCACAAACACATCTGAAATACAGTCAAATATTCAATCGGCATCTAATATGGCTGTATTATTAAATACAGATCCAATGCCATTAACATATACAATGGAAACAAACAGATTTGTATATTCAGACATAACAGCAGAAACATTGAAAATAGTGATAGTAGGGCTATGTATAGTAGCATTAATAATGGCTATTTGCATGGTTATAAAGTTTAAGAAAAATGGACTAATGGGCGTAATTGCAGATATAGGTTTTACAGCAGTATTATTACTTGCAATAAGATATGGAAATGTTGAAATAAGTTTAGCAGGAATATTTGCAATTGCAATTGCAGTAATTGTTGAATACATTGTTACAGGATTAATTTTAAATGAATATAGTAAAAAATGTGAAAAAGAGATTTTAATAAAAAACATAAAACATTTGATGGGAAGAATTGCAATTTGTTTAGTTCCATTTGTAGTAATGGCTGTTACATTTGCATTAATTAGTTGGGAAGAAATTGCAAGTATTGGAATGATACTATTCTGGGCTATAATAATAATGATAATTTATAATACATTGATGTTGGTATTAAAAATTTTTGAAAGTAATAATGAAAATGAAAAAAACAAAAAAGAAAGCAATCATGATAGCAAGAAAGCAGACAACAAATAAAATAATGTTTTATAGAAAGGAAACAACAATGAAAAAAGTAATTCAAATATTATTAATATGCTTAATAATAGCAGGAACAATAGTAACAGTAACAGTAGGTTTTAATGTTGGGTTAAAATATTCAGAACATGACGAAATTAGTATAAATGTTGGTTCTAAATTTAATGTTGCAGATATAAAAGCAACTGCAAAAGAGGTATTTGGAAATTCCAATGTGTTAGTACGACAAGTAGAATTATATAAAGATATGGTTCAAATAACTGTAAAAGAAGCAACAGAAGAACAAATTACAACACTTAATGATAAAATAAATGAAAAATATAAAATAGAAAATCAACTAACAGATATAAAAGTAGTTCATATACCAAATGTTAGACTAAGAAATATAATAAAACCTTATATTTTACCTCTATCAATTGTAAGTATAATTACTATAGTATTTGCAATGATTGCATTCAGAAAACTAGGAGTTTTAAGAGCTGCGTATGAAATGGCAATATCAATAGTCGCACCACAAGCAATACTAGCAAGCTTTTATGCCGTTACAAGAATTCCAGTAAATAGACTAACAACTATAATTGCTATAATGATATTTATCATATCAATAACATTGCCTATGGTAAAATTAGATAAAGAGAAAGAGGATAAATTAAACAAAGATAAAAAATATAACAAAATATAAATCTAAATAAGTATAGTAAAAGGAATAAATAATATAAAAAAATATATAATTAACCAAAAGATGTTATTAATAATAAAATGTATTAATAGCATCTTTTTTGGGGAGGTATATATGAAATTTAAAAAAATATATAATAGACTGCTTTGCAGACTAGATAAAACAGATTTTACTAATGAGGAAGCTATGGAAATATGTAAAAGAACAAATGCATTGTTAATAGATGTAAGAACTCCTGAAGAATACAGAGAAAAGCATATTGAAGGTGCAGTGAACATTCCAGTTTATGAAATTGATAATATAAAAAATGAGATAATTGACCCAAATAAAGTAATATTAGTATATTGTAAAACAGGAAAGAGAAGCAAGATTGTAAAACAAATCTTGACTCAAAATGGGTATAAAAATGTATATACGTTTAGTGCAATCCTGTAAAAAAAATTAAAAAAATTCAAGTTGCTGTAATTTTCTACTTTTGATATTGATAAGGTTAAAAATTTTAGTAAAATGGAATGTATGTGAAAATTCGTTAAAAATTTTTTTGCTAACTATTGATATACTAGAAAAGATACATGGGTTATCCATAATAAAAGGAATCAAATCGTTAATAAGACCCTTTGGTCTTATTTAATGATTTGTAAATTTTGCAAATTTCACAATCTGTGCAAATTGATGCCGAATTTCCAAATATTACTTGTAAAGTATTAATAAAATCATCTGCAGGACTTATTAAATGAATAATAAGTTTACTAGGTAATAATGTTAATAGCGAATTTAATGCATAATCATTTGTGGAGAAGGAAATATCAGACAAGTAACATTTATCTAAATTGTTTTTGGCAAGAGTGATTACATTTTTTTGTTTATCTAGCAAAATGGCTTCTTCATTAAGATATATTAAATGAATTATTTCTGTACATGGAGTTCTAGAAGAAATATATAATCTTAACATATCAATAAACTCAGCGTATTCTCTATTTACAACAAACTGACTAACCGCAAAATCTAATATTTCATCTAAACAGTTAATATATTCACTAATTCTAAAAGTTATAAAACCATCTAAGAAAATAGCCTTATTGTATGAAATATAACGAAGAACAGAGGCCCAGAGATATTTTTTTCTATTGTTTATATGGTTTTCTATAGAAGCAGTGTCAGAATGATTATTTTCCATTAACAATTTACAATTATCTTTTATGATATTCATATCAATCTCATCAAAATAAAAATAGTTTAATAATAAAAGTTTATAGATGATAGAATCTTCATATTTATCTATAATACAATTTGTTATTATAGAAGCAAGTTCATTATAAAACTCCGGAATATTATTTCCAATATAGTGAACAATAATGTTAGTGTATTTAGAAAAATTTTTTTTTACAAAAACAATGTTTTCCAAATTTATTTTACCAATATGAAGCATTAAATAATCAATTGTAGAATTATTGTTTGTTTTTATGCATAACGAAACCATTATATAAATCCTCCGTAGTATGAACAAAATCTAATAATAGTATTTACTAAAAAGCTTCTGATATACATATAATATTCTAAAAAATAAGGAGTGCAAATTGTCCATATAATATAATGGTTTGAAATATTTTGTTTTTTAAAATTTCGGTATGACGCTCTAGGCCGGGAAACTCCTTCAAACTCCTCAAAAGGTGAGCTTGACCTTATTTTATAAAATAAGGTATTTCAAGTGAAGATTATTTTGCATAAAAATAAGGACGAGCCTTTAGCTAATCCTTATAAAACTATTTATATATTGTATAATCAATTTCAGGGAAAATACAATCTATTTTTGAGATGCTATCTAAGAATTTTTTATCAATTTTATCATCTTTTATTTGTTGATATAATTTTGAAAATCTACCGATATGGTCTTTTATTCTTTTCTTAGCATAGTCTACCATTGTACCATTTGTGATAATAAATAACCAGTCACTACTTTGGGCAAGTAGTAATTCGCGGGCACATTGATTTAATGCTTTTCTCTTCAAACTGTCTTTAGGCTCATCTGGAAATAGATTTGCAAGTTCTACCATCT
>UMCJ01003699.1_pt1 | contig 23232 bp, 15 predicted proteins | sample 1964171 | NCBI WGS metagenome assembly UMCJ01 (sample SAMEA4835962, study PRJEB28245) | human gut metagenome | biome: gut microbiome; material: fecal sample | place: Denmark | collected 2008
ATCTTCCGCAGACAATGCACGCCCCATACCGGGCACGGTGGTGGCAATCACTCGACGACACCGGGGCAGCACCTGACAAAGATAACCGTCAATGTCCTTATCCTCCATCATCGCCAGTACGGCAGAAATGGGACGATCCGTAGGCAAATGGGGCAGCAGCGCCGCAGCACCGTCCGGGTTGTGGGCGCCGTCCAGTAACAAATTTTCACCAAAGCGCTCCCGCCGGGCGGGCAACATAGGCAGCCCCGGCGTGGTATCCACGCCCAGCAGGCGCAGCACTTCCCCGGCCACCGCCAAGTCATCCGCAATCGGGTCGCCCTGCTGGGCAGCTTCCGTCACAGGGCAATGCAGCGCTCGACACTGCTCCAAAAATACATCTTTGGCGGCAATATGGGGGTACAGCACCACCGGGCAACCGGGCTTAATAATGCCGCTCTTTTCCCGGGCAATGGCTTCTACCGTATCGCCCAAAAACGCCGTATGGTCCAGCGCTACCTTGGCAAAGGCGCACACTGTGGGGTGAGTCAGCACATTGGTGCAATCCCCGGCGCCGCCCATACCGCACTCTACCACAGCGTAATCCACCCCGCAACGGTAGAAGTACAGATACATCACGGCGGTGATCAGCTCAAATTCCGTCAGCGGTTCCTTCGCAAAGACCTCTACACAGTCCGCAAAGTCCTGCTTGGGAATCATACGGCCGTCCACGGTGATCTGCTCGCGAAAGTCCGTGACCCAAGGGGAGCTGAACACGCCCACCCGGTACCCGGCACGGCGCAGACCATCGGCCACAGCAGCACAGACGGTGCCCTTGCCGTTGGTGCCCGCCACATGGATCACCTGCAATTTGTTTTGCACATTGCCGGTCTTTTCCATAGCCGCCAACATGCGGGAAAGCCCCGGCTGCACGCCGAGGCTTTGCTTTTGTTTGATCAATTGAATTGCTGCTTCGTAGGTCATTTTACTTGCCCAAATTTTCCAGGGAGGAGCGCAAGTTGGCGATCTTTTCCGTCAGCTTAGCAGCCTCGTCCCGGTTCTGCTGTACCACTTTCTCCGGTGCTTTGTTCACAAAGCCCGGGTTGTCCAGCTTCTTGTTGATAAAGGCCAGCTTTTCCTCGGCAGCAGCCAGTTCCTTTTGCAGGCGCTTGGCCTCTGCCTCAAAGTCCACCAGATCGCCCAGAGGAATATAAATCTTGGCGTCGTTGGTAACAATGGTCACCGTGTTGCCCAGGTCACCAAAGGCGTCTGCGATCTCCACATCGGAAGCATAGGCCAACCGCTTGATAAACTCACTGCCTACGGCGAACACATCGGAAAAGGCGGTCTCCACATAGACCTTGGACTTTTTGCTGGGGGGGATATTCATCTCCGCCCGGCGGTTACGGATGGCCCGAATGGCGTCCATAATCTTCTCCATCTGGGCTTCCTCATCCGCAAAGGACAGCGTCGGGTCATATTCCGGCCACTTGGAGATCATAATGGACTCCGTATCGTGCGGAATAGCCTGATAAATTTCTTCTGTAATAAAGGGCATAAAGGGGTGCAGCAGCTTCAGAATATCTGTCAACACATACACCAGCACCGCCTTGGCGGTATCGGCGCCCTCGCCGGACTGCAAACGGATCTTGGCGATCTCAATATACCAGTCGCAGAACACATCCCAAATAAAATCATACAGCTTGGCAACGGCGATACCCAGTTCAAACCGCTCCAGGTTGTCCGTCACTTCCTTAGCCAGGGTATTGACTTTGGAGAGGATCCACTTGTCCTCAATCGCCAGATCCTTCGGTAGGCCCGGATAGCTGTAATCATTGCCCAGATACATCAGCACAAAGCGGGCGGCGTTCCACAGCTTGTTTGCAAAGTTGCGGGAGGCCTTTACCTTCTCGTCGGAGAAGCGCATATCGTTGCCCGGCGCATTGCCGGTAGCCAGCGTAAAGCGCAAGGCATCGGCGCCGTACTGGTCGATCACCAGCAGCGGATCAATACCGTTGCCCAGGGACTTACTCATCTTGCGACCCTGTGCGTCACGCACCAGGCCGTGGATCAGCACCGTGTGGAAGGGCACCTGGCCCATGTGCTCCACGCCGGAGAAGATCATTCTGGCCACCCAGAAGAAGATAATGTCGTAGCCGGTGACCAGCGTATCCGTGGGATAGAAATACTCCAGTTCCTTGGTATCGTCCGGATAACCAAGGGTAGAAAACGGCCACAAGGCGGAGGAGAACCAGGTATCCAGGGTGTCCGGATCCTGGTGCACATGGTTGCCACCGCACTTAGAGCAAGCATGCACTTCCTGGGCAGACACCATCACCTCACCGCAATCGTCGCAGTAATAGGCGGGAATACGATGACCCCACCACAGCTGGCGAGAGATACACCAGTCCTTAATATTCTCCATCCAGTGGAAGTAGGTCTTGTCAAACCGCTCGGGAACAAACTTCACTTCCCCGTTTCTGACCACCTCCACAGCCGGTTTGGCCAGCGGCTCCATCTTCACGAACCACTGCTTGCTAACCCGCGGCTCCACGGTGGTGCCACAGCGGTAGCATGTGCCTACATTGTGGCTGTAATCCTCAATCTCCACCAAAGCGCCCTCGGCTTGCAGGTCCTCGACAATGGCCTTACGAGCCTCGTAGCGATCCATACCGGCGTACTTGGGATAGTCATCCACGATCTTGGCGTCCGGGGTCAGAACATTGATGACCTCTAAATTGTGGCGCAGCCCCACCTCAAAGTCGTTGGGGTCATGGGCCGGGGTGATCTTCACAACACCTGTACCGAACTCAATATCCACATAATCATCGGCAATCACGGGAATCTCTCTATGCACGATGGGCAGGATCAGGGTCTTGCCGACCATATCTTTATAACGCTCGTCATTGGGGTTCACCGCCACGGCTGTATCGCCCAGCAGGGTCTCCGGTCGAGTGGTGGCCAGCTCCAGGTAGTCGCTGCCGTCCTTAAAGGGATAGCGCAGGTGCCAGAAGTGACCGGCCTGATCCTCGTACTCCACCTCTGCGTCAGAGATCGAGGTCAGGCAGTGGGGGCACCAGTTAATGATGCGCTCACCCCGGTAAATCAGGCCCTTATCGTACAGCTTGCAAAAGACCTCGCGCACGGCCTTGCTGCATCCTTCGTCCAGAGTAAAACGCTCCCGATCCCAGTCGCAGGAGGAGCCAAGCTTTTTTAGCTGCTCCACAATGCGGCCGCCGTACTGGGCTTTCCACTCCCAGGCACGCTCCAAGAACTTCTCCCGGCCGATCTCCTCTTTGGTGATGCCCTCTTTGCGCATGGCCTCTACGATCTTGGCCTCCGTTGCAATGGACGCGTGGTCCGTGCCAGGCAGCCACAGGGTCTCGTAACCCTCCATACGGCGCCAGCGGATGAGAATATCCTGCAAAGTCTCGTCCAACGCGTGACCCATGTGCAGCTGGCCGGTAATGTTCGGCGGTGGAATCACGATGGTGTAGGGTTTCTTGTCCGGGTTCACCTCAGCGTGAAAATACTTGTGATCGCACCAGAATTTATAGGTGCGGTCCTCCACATTTTGGGGGCTGTACTGTTTGTCCAACTCTTTTGCCATATTTTTTTGCTCCTTACAAAAATAAAAAAGCCCCGTCTCATAATGAGACGGAACTGAACTTCCGCGGTACCACTCAAATTGCGCGCCAAAGCGCGCCGCTCTTGCCTTAACGCGGCACACGGGTGCGACTACTGCCTTTCACCGCACCGGCTCCCGGACTACCTTCCCGCACTGGGCGCGCCTGTTTGCACCGACCACAAGCTCTCTATGCCGCCGTCATGGGGTACTCCTTCCGTTCCTAGCCGTTTCTATCGGTATTATAGTACCAAAACCGCCGCCCCTTGTCAAGCGGCAGCCGGGATTTTGCACCCACAAAAGTATGCAAATCGGTTAAAGGAATCACATAACACGGATAAAACAACAACAGCCGCAAACAAAAAACAACTCCGGATGCCTTGCAACACCCGGAGCGTATGTCCACTTATTATTTAGTTTTTATTTTCGGCACATAACGTACACACTGTTTAGCCCATTGGACCGTACCTCGTTTTTTAGATTTTGACAAATATTAAAGTTGAAAAAACGAAATTTACTTCTCCATTGGAATTCACCTGGTCGTAAAATACATCATCTATGAAAGCACCGCCTGGCGGTACTCCCAGGTCACTTGCAGGTAGATGACCGATATATACCTTTACTATTCAGTTGAATCAGCGCCTGCCGTTCCAATCAATCCTGCATGATAACTCTTACTTTGCTCACTTGAGCTTGTGTGCGCCGTGCAATTCCGATTTGCACTCTGTCCATACACAAATCCGTTATACTCTATTGACGAGCGGTACAGGCGGTCTGCTGAAAGGGTTCACTCTCCATTGGACCGACCTCCTTATTAGATTGAACACGCCTTAACTACTTCCTAAGGCTTATCTCCTGTGTTCAACTACATAGTAGCACCAAAGTTGGCAGTTGTCAATAGGTTTTTGCATATTTTTTTGATTTTTTTGTGCATTACTGATAATGATTTTCCACATTACGCAAAATATGGGGTTTGTTCCCTGCCAACCACAAAATAGCCATTGACGGCAATGGGCAAATAGAGTATAATGCAAAAAGAAAGGCGTGAGAACTATGAGCGATAATAATGAACTGTACGAACCGGACCTGATCTCCGTGACCGACGACGACGGCAACGAGATTGTATTTGAACTGCTGGAGCGGTACGAGACGGACGACGATGTGTATGTGGCCATCACCGAGTACCACGATGAGGCGGAAGAAATCGTAGAGGCAGACAACGAGGTCATTATTCTGAAAGTGCTGGAGGAAAACGGCGAGGAATATCTGGCCGAGATCGAGGATGAGATGGAATTTGAGCAGGTCTCCGATATTCTGATGGCTATGGTAGAAAAGAAATATGATGTAGAATATTTTGAGCCGGAGCAGTAAGAATAAAGAACAGAACATCTGTTCTGCCCTTCTCGACAACCGTGTGATTTAATAACCCGAACAATTTTTTACAAGGGTTTCCTGCTCGGTCGGCAGGTATGCAGGCCTCCCCTGCGGGGACGATGGAAGCACAAAACCGAACGGCGGTCACCCACCTGCTTGAGATGCAGGTTATTCTCGTCACACGGCGGCTGGGCGGAATAAAGAGCGGAGCTTTGCGGCTTCGCTTTTTTTATACTTGATTTTTTTGGCACAAAATGCTAAAATAAGAGCCGTTATGCGGGTATGGTGGAATTGGCAGACACGCAGGATTTAGGTTCCTGTGGGCAACCGTGCAGGTTCGACCCCTGTTACCCGCACCAAAAAGCACGACAGTTTCAGCTGTCGTGCTTTTTGCATTTCTATTTCTTTTTCCCGGATCGGTTGCCATAGGGTTTACGCTTGGCGGACTTTCCGTTAAAGCGATTGTTTCCGCCAACCGGCTTTCCGTAGCCGCGCACACTCCCCTTTGCTTTACCACCGGAACGGTCATCCGGTCGTCCGCCGGGCGGTGCTGCCGGGAGCAGACACTTAGGGCCATTGCCGATCAGATCTGTACGATGGGCTCGACGCAGAGCCTGCGCGCACAACGCGTAGTTCTTAGGATTATAATACTGAAGCAGCGCCCGCTGAAGTGCCTTGTCATGGGAGCTCTTGGCCACATAGACCGGTTCCATGGTGTACGGATCCAGCTCCGTATAGAACATACAGGTGGAGATGGTGCCCGGGGTGGGATAAAAGTCCTGCACCTGCTCCGGGCGAATATGATTTTTCTTTAAGAAACACGCCAGTTCAATGGCATCGTCCAACCGGGAGCCGGGGTGCGAGCTCATCAGATACGGCACCAGGTACTGCTCCTTTTGGATTTGGCCGGTGTAAGTAAAATACCGGCGGGAAAACTCAATATACGCTTCAATATGGGGCTTGCCCATTTTGTCCAGCACCGCAGCGGAGCAGTGCTCCGGTGCCACTTTCAGCTGGCCGCTCACATGGTGCTGCACCAACTCCCGAAAGAAGCTGTCATCCGGGTCGCAAAGCAGATAATCATAGCGAATACCGCTGCGGATAAACACTTTCTTGACTCCATCCACCTGCCGCAGCGCCCGAAGAATGTCCAAATATTCTCGGTGATCCGCCTGCAAATTAGGGCATGGTTTCGGCGCCAAGCATTTTTTGCCCTTGCACAGGCCGTGCTGCTCCTGCAAGGCGCAGCTGGGGTGGCGGAAGTTGGCGGTGGGGCCGCCCACATCATGAATATAGCCCTTGAAGTCCGGCATTTGGGTAATCTTTTGCGCTTCAATCAGCAAGCTTTTTTTGCTGCGAGAGGTCACATAACGCCCTTGGTGGAATGCAATGGAACAGAAATTGCAAGCGCCGAAACATCCCCGATTGTGGGTAATGGAAAAGCGCACTTCTTCAATACCCGGCACACCGCCCAACTTCTCATAACTGGGATGGTACGCCCGCATATACGGCAGACTGTATACCCGGTCCAGCTCCGAGGTGGTCAGCGGCTCCATAGGCGGATTTTGCACCACCATCACCTTGCCATGGCGCTGCTTGAGCAGTTTGCCCCGCACATGATCCTGCTCATCCTGCTCCAGTCGGCAAGAGCGGGCATATTCCTTTTTAGAGGCACACACATTCTCAAAGGAGGGACACTCTACCCCGCCAAAGGGTGTGTCTTTGGTGGGCACCGCATACATGGTGCCCCGAATGTCATGCATACTGCCCACCGGCTCACCCGCTCGCAGGCGGCGGGCAATCTCCGTTATCTGCTTCTCTCCCATACCGTAGATCAGCAGATCAGCGCCGGAGTCCACCAGCGCAGAGGGTCGAATGGCGTCGTCCCAGTAATCGTAATGGGCAAAGCGGCGCAGGGACGCCTCCAGCCCGCCTAAAATCACCGGACAGTCCGAGTAGGCCTCTTTTGCCAGGCGGGTATACACATTCACCGCCCGATCCGGGCGCTTGCCGTGCTTGCCACCGGCAGTATATGCGTCGTCGTGGCGCAGCTTCTTAGCGGCGGTATAGTGGGCCACCATAGAGTCAATATTCCCGGCAGTGATCAAAAAAGCATACTTGGGCCGCCCGAATTTCTGAAAGTCCCGCACGCTGTGCCAGTCCGGCTGGCTGAGCACCACCACCTTGAACCCCTGGCTCTCCAGCAAGCGGGTAATGATGGCAGCGCCAAAGGACGGGTGATCCACATAGGCGTCACCCGTCACATACACAAAATCCGGTTGTTTCCACCCTCGCTCGCGCATTTCTGCCGGAGTAATGGGTAAAAAATCATTCTGCATCGGTTTGGTCCTCGTCTGGCTCCGCTTCCTCAAAGCGCATTTGCTCAGCGGTCTCTGCATTCATTTTCGGCGCCGGGCCTTGGTTCTGCATTTCCAGCCACTGCTGTTTGTTGATCCGCACTTCACGCTTTTTAGCGCCGTCCTGGGGACCGATGATCCCCTTCTCTTCCAGCTGGTCCATAATTTTTGCCCCGCGGGCATACCCTACGGACAACTTGCGCTGCAAAAAAGAGGTGGACGCGGTACCGGTTTCCAGCACGATCTCTACCGCTTCCTCAAAGCGGGGATCCAGCTGTTCCGAACTCTCGTCGCCCTCAAAGGGACTTTTTTTATCCTGCACGGCCTTGGCCTCAATCTCTTTTTGAATTTCGTCGCTGTACTGACTCTCGCCCTGGCTCTTTACAAAATCGCACAGAGACTCCACTTCTTCATCGCTGATATAGCAGCCCTGCACACGAATGGGCTTGGAGGAGCCGATGGGCGCATACAGCATATCGCCGTAGCCCAGCAGCTTCTCGGCGCCGGAGGCGTCCAAAATGGTACGGGAGTCAATCTGCGAGCTGACGGTCAGCGCAATTCGAGACGAAATGTTGGCCTTGATCAGACCGGTAATTACATCTACGGAGGGGCGCTGGGTGGCGATCACCAGGTGCATACCCGCTGCACGTGCCATCTGTGCCAAACGGCAGATAGAGTCCTCGATCTCCTTAGGCGCCGCCATCATCAGGTCGGATAACTCATCAATGCAAATGACGATCTTAGGCATGGGCTGCATATCCTCATGCTTCTTCACATATTTGTTATAGCCCTCAATATCCCGTACGCCGGTGTCACTAAAGGTCTGGTAACGCTTGAGCATCTCAGACACAGCCCAACCCAGCGCACCTGCCGCCTTGCGGGGATCGGTCACCACCGGCACCAACAAATGGGGAATGCCGGAATACTTGCTAAACTCCACTTTTTTAGGGTCAATCAGTACCAACTTCACCTCATCCGGCTTGGCACGATACAAAATAGACACAATAATGCTGTTCATACACACGGACTTACCGGAACCGGTGGTACCGGCGATCAGCAGATGGGGCATCTTTGCCACATCGCAGTACACCGCATCGCCGGAAATATCCCGTCCAAGGCCCACAGACAGCATCGACCGCTGCTTGCCAAACTCCGGCGTGTCGATCAGCTCACGCATAGATACGCCGCTTTTTACGGAATTGGGCACCTCGATACCCACTGCCGCTTTGCCGGGAATGGGGGCCTCAATACGCACATGGGTGGCCGCCAAATTCAGAGCAATATCGTCGGACAAATTGGTGATTTTAGAAATACGCACACCGGCAGCCGGTTTCAGCTCATACCGGGTCACCGTGGGACCGCGGCTAATGTCCGTAATGGTAGCGTCCACATTAAAGGAATGGAGGGTGTCAATCAGCCGCTCCGCATTGGATTTCAGCTCCCCGCTCACATCTTTTACAGACTTATGCTGGGCAGGGGTCAGCAGGGATACCGGCGGCAGCTTATAATCTGCCACACCCGCTTCCATTTGGGCATCCGTGACGGTAAAGACTTCCGACGGATCCGTTTTCTTCGGATCGGCCTCCTCGGTGGCCTTGTCCACAATCTCATCCAAGGACTTGGCCTTTTCCGGGGCAGACTGTTTTTTCTCTGCTATTTTTTTGCTGTGCTTCTGGTTCAGTTCTTTTACAATACTGTCTGTATCCACAGCGTCCGTATTCTTCTTTTTGCCTTTTTGTGCAGGCGGCTCCTCCTCCGTCTCCTGTTCGCCGGGGGCGTGCGCGTCCAGGGGCACATCAATATTGGCCTGGCGGCGCTCCCGGTACACTTCAATGGCATCCCCTGCCTTTTCATAGGCTTTCTTTGCGGGTTGTGCCGCGCCGTTTAAGAACTGCATCACCGTCAGCCGTGCCAGCAGCATAAAGTCCACCACCAGCAGCACCAAATCCACGATAACGGCCGGTGCCTTGCCAAAGGTCAGCAGTGCCCAACCGATAAGCGCACCGAAAAAGCCGCCGTTAAATTCATAAGGCGCCTGGATGTAGCCCAACTTCACGCTATCTGCAAATTTCAACCCGGTAGGGTTCTCAATAATATGGATCAGTGCTGCAATCAGCAGCACGATAATCACGCTCTCCACACCCTTGGCGATCAGCTCTCGAGGAGACACCGGGGACTTTTGTGCCGCTGTCCCCTCTTCCATCGCGCGTTTTTTGGCCTTGTTCTCCTTGTAGGGATAAAGGAGAATGATCGCCACCGCCAGTATGGGAAACAACACGGCCGCCAACATGCCAAACAGCCCTAAGTACACATTATGTACCACTTTCCATGCGCCGTCGCCGCCGATCACCGCAACGAAGAAAAAAATCACCGACAAGGCAAAAATTGCCACGCCGACAATACGGCTGATGTTCTCCTGACGCTTGGCGGCAGCCGCTTGGGCTTCCAGCTCCATTTGCTCCCAACGAGCCTGTTCCGCCTTGGTGCGCTTTTTTGGCGCCGGAGCAGTCCCGCGGGCCGCAGCTTTCTTTTCTTCCCGGCGATGACCCCGGGCATTCTTCTTTTGTACATTCGCCATCTTATCTGTCCTTAAAAGCTAAAATTATCGTAAAATCAGTTCAAAAATGCCCACCACGACACACACACCGGCCAGGGCAAAATCGTAATAGGCAAACGCCTTAAGCTTGCCCCCGTGCAGGATCCACAGCATCAGCTTCACCATAAAATAGGTCACCGCCGCGCTGAGCACCACCGCCAAAATACCGGCAATGATATTTACATAAGTCACGCAGGTGCAAATTTCCACCACGCCCAGCACCAACAGGGTCAGCACGCTGGACACCGCCGCAAAGCGGTAAGAGATTTTGCGCGCCACGCCCATCATAACACCCAGGCAGAATAGCACGCCCATATAGGACAGCCCGGCAATGGGCAGAGAAAAGGCGGCGGCAAACCCCAAGATTAAAGCGGCGTACCAGTCCACATTCTTTTGGGGACCGTGCTTTTTCATTTGCAGCAGCGCCAGCAGAATAAGCCCGCCTGTGAGGGCAAAAAACACACCCTCGTCCAGCAGTGTGCCGTTATAACCCATGCTGCGAAACAGGCCGTACACATTGCCGTACTTGCCTGCCGGCACCAACAGCAAAACCATCGGCAAAAAGCCCAGCACCGTGCCGAACATAAACCGGCGTACACCGCCGGGGTTTACAAAGGGATTTTGCTTTGCAAACGCATCTTTGAAAAAGGCGATAAACTCGCCAAACAGCCGCACAAACAGCTTAATGAACACCAAGAAGATACCCAGTGCAATACCAATATGTACCAGCCCGGTCAGCTCGCTGCCATTGCCGCTGAACCGACCGGAAAAATCGTGAAAAATCGCCGAATGCCCACTTTCAGACACCGGGAGTACCCAGGTGACTGCCTGTGCGACGGCTTGAAATATCGCAGTTAAAAACCACATGATCCTGCCCTCCGAACAAAGAAGCGCCCTCCAGACTGTACCCGTTGTTCAGGTAGTCAAAAGGGTTACTGGAGCGGGGCGCCCGGCTGCCCTGCGCCGCCTGGTAGAACACATCCGCCTGGCTAATGACCGTCCACAGCATGGTGCTCCTCCTCAATGGTGCGGTTGAGAAACGCAAGTGCGTCACTAAGACCGCCCATTTGGTCAATGAGCCCGCAGTCCACAGCACCGGCACCGTCCAGCACCGTGCCTACATCCATCACCAGTTCCCCGGTCTTCATCATCAGGGCACGGAAATCGTCTGCGCTGATCTTGGCATTATGCGCAATAAAGCGCACGATCCGATCCTGCATTTTCTCAAAATAAGACAGGGTCTGGGGCACGCCCAGTACCAGGCCGTTCATACGCACCGGGTGCACCGTCATGGTGGCGCTGGGCACAATAAAACTGCGCCGACAGGACACCGCCAGGGGCACGCCGATGGAGTGGCCGCCACCCAGCACCAGAGAGGCGGTGGGCGTTTGCATGGTGGACAGCAGCTCTGCAATGGCCAGCCCTGCCTCCACATCGCCGCCCACGGTGTTGAGAATAATCAGCAGGCCCTCTACATCGTCGCTTTCCTCAATGGCCACCAGCTGCGGGATTACATGCTCGTACTTGGTGGTCTTATTTTGACTGGGCAAAATATAGTGGCCCTCGATCTGGCCGATCACCGTTAAGCAGTGAATAAAATGGCCGTCCTTCTGTACCGTGATGGAGCCGGTCTGCAAATTGGGTTGCAGATCTTCCGTCTGCGCTTCTTCGTTCTCTATTTCCTTTTCTGTATCCTCGTTTGTGTGCGGCATACCATTCCTCCCGGAATTAGTATGCCCGTTTCTCCACATTCAACGATAATTTTAGCATAAGGCGGGCAGAAATTCAACAATATAATGGAATCTAATTATTAAATCTTTATTCTAATTGACATTGCCGCCGATTTATTATAAAATGGGGTTTGACAATTCTTTGAACAACTCAGGAGGTTTTTTGAACAATGGGTCTTACACTTGCACAAAAATTGATCAAATCCCACCTGGTCGAGGGTGAGATGATCCCCGGACAGGAAATTGGGCTGAAAATTGACCAAACCCTTACGCAGGACGCAACTGGTACCATGGCGTACCTGGAATTCGAGGCTATGGGGGTCGATCGGGTTAAAACCGAGCGCTCCGTGGCGTACATCGACCACAACACCCTGCAAACCGGCTTTGAGAACGCCGACGACCACAGATACATTCAGACCGTGACGAAGAAGCATGGCATTTACTTCTCCCGCCCGGGCAACGGCATTTGCCACCAGGTGCACCTGGAGCGCTTTGGCATTCCGGGCAAGACCTTGATCGGCTCTGACAGCCACACCCCCACCGGCGGCGGTATCGGTATGCTGGCTATGGGCGCAGGTGGTATGGATGTGGCCGTAGCCATGGGCGGCGGCACCTACTATATCCCCATGCCCACCATGACCCGCATCAATCTGACCGGCTACTTAAAGCCCTGGGTCTCTGCCAAGGATGTGATCCTGGAAGTGCTGCGCCGTATGACTGTTAAAGGCGGCGTTGGCAAGATCATTGAGTACGGCGGCGAGGGCGTAAAGACCCTGTCCGTACCGGAGCGCGCCACCATCACCAACATGGGTGCGGAGCTGGGCGCTACCACCTCCATCTTTCCCTCTGACGAGATCACCCTGGCGTTTCTGAAAGCCCAGGACCGCGCAGACGACTGGACGGAGATTCTGCCGGATCCGGACGCGCAGTATGACGAAGTGATCGATATTGACCTGTGCGCACTGGAGCCCATGGCTGCCTGCCCGCACATGCCCGATAAAGTCAAGACCACCGAGGAGATCGGCAAGATCAAGGTGGATCAGGTAGCCATCGGCTCCTGCACCAACTCCTCTTTTGTGGATATGATGAAAGTTGCCAAGATCTTGAAAGGCAAAACCGTGTGCCCCACCGTTTCCCTTTGCATTGCCCCCGGCTCCAAGCAGGTTCTGAATATGCTGGCTATGAACGGCGCACTGGGCGATATGATCGGCGCCGGCGCCCGCATTCTGGAGTCTGCCTGCGGTCCGTGCATTGGTATGGGTCAATCCCCCAACAGCGGTGGCATCTCCCTGCGTACCTTTAACCGGAACTTTGAGGGCCGCAGCGGCACAAAAGACGCCGGTATCTACCTGGTATCTCCGGAAGTGGCGGCAGCCTCCGCCCTCACCGGTTATCTGACCGATCCCCGAGATCTGGGCGAGGCTCCCACGGTGGAAATGCCGGAGCACTTTACCATTAACGATAATATGATTGAGCCCCCGGCCAGTCCGGAGGAAGCCGCCAGCATAGAGGTACTGCGTGGGCCCAACATCAAGCCCTTCCCCAAAACCGAACCGCTGCCGGAGAGCATTACCGCTAAGGCTGTGCTGAAAGTGGGCGACAATATCACCACTGACCACATTATGCCCGCAGGCGCCAAGATCCTGCCCTACCGTTCCAACATTCCGCACCTGAGTCAGTTCTGCTTCGGCGTGTGCGATGAGAGCTTCCCGGAGCGCATTAAAGCCGAGGGCAAAGGCATCATCATCGGCGGCGCCAACTACGGCCAGGGCTCCTCTCGTGAGCACGCGGCACTGGTGCCCCTTTATCTGGGTGTAAAAGCGGTCATCACCAAGTCCTTCGCCCGTATCCATGTGGCCAACCTGGTAAACGCCGGTATTCTGCCTTTCACCTTTGCCAATGAGGCAGATTATGATCGCATTGACCAGATGGATCAGCTGGAACTGGCAGGCATTCGCACCGCTATGGAGAACAACACCCCGGTGGTACTGAAGAACCTGACCAAGAATGAGGAATACCCCCTGGACGCCAGCCACCTGTCTGCCCGTCAGCGCGCCATGCTGCTGTGCGGCGGTCTGCTGGACTACACCAGAGAGAGCAATAAATAAGCAATTTTACAGATTGGAGAACCGTTATGACTGATGAGAAACAAGCCATTGACGCGGCAGTAGAACAGTTCCGCTCCCTGATGGAGAGCCAGCTGGCCCGCGCCAAGAGAATTCGTGAGGATAAGGAATTTACCGACTTTGATGCGCTGGACACCATTGTGATCGGTATTTGCGGCGGCGACGGTATCGGCCCCGTCATTACCAAGGAGAGCGAGCGCGTGCTGTCTTTCCTGCTGAAGGACGAAGTGGCCAGCGGCAAGATCCGGTTTAAGGAGATCGACGGCCTGACCATTGAGAACCGTGCAGCCTGCAACAAGGCCATTCCGGACGATGTGCTGGCCCAGCTGAAAGCCTGCAATGTAATTTTGAAAGGCCCCACCACCACGCCCCGCGCCGGGGATCCGTGGCCCAATGTGGAGTCTGCCAATGTGGCAATGCGTAAAGAGCTGGACCTGTTTGCCAATATGCGCCCGGTTAAGGTGCCGGAGCAGGGCATTGACTGGACCTTCTTCCGTGAGAACACCGAGGGCGGCTATGCCATCGGCTCTTACGGCGTGAACATCACTGACGACCTGGCCGTGGACTTCACTGTGGCCACGCGGGAAGGCTGCGAGCGTATTGCCCGCTTGGCCTACGACTACGCCCAAAAGAACCACAAGGGTAAGGTATCCATCATTACCAAAGCCAACATCATCAAGACTACCGACGGCAAATTCTTAAAGACTGCCCAGATGATCGGCCAGGAGTACCCGGAGATCGTCACCGACGACTGGTATATAGATATTACCACCGCCAAGCTGATCGACCCCATGCGCCGCAAGGACTTTAAGGTCTTTGTGCTGCCCAACCTGTACGGCGACATTATCACGGACGAGGCTGCCGAGTTCCAGGGCGGCGTCGGCACTGCCGGTTCTGCAAACATCGGTAAGAAGTATGCGATGTTTGAGGCCATTCACGGCTCCGCACCCCGCATGATCAAAGAGGGCCGCGGCCAGTACGCTGACCCCTGCTCCATGCTGCGTGCCACCGTTATGCTACTGTCCCACATTGGGTACCAAAAGCAGGCGGACGCTCTGGAGGCTGCGCTGGACAAGTGCATGTTTGAAGAAAAGAAGCTGGTAATCACCGGCCGTGCGGACGGCTGCACCTGCAGCGAATTTGGCGACTATGTGATGGACACCATCACCCGGATGACCAAATAAAATCGTTCTTTTGAGAGGGATGAACCCTATGGAAAAAAGAGAAAATATATCCATGTCCATCATCAAGCGTCTGCCCCGATACTATCGATTTTTGCAGAGTTTGAAGGACAATGGCATTGTGCGCATCAGCTCCAAGGAGCTGGCGGACCGTATGGGCCTGACTGCCTCCCAAATTCGCCACGACTTTAACAGCTTTGGGGGATTTGGCCAGCAGGGTTACGGCTACAATGTGCCGGAGCTGCAAAAGCGCATTGGCGAAATTCTGTGTGTGGATAAGGAATTGAAAACCATTTTGATCGGTGCCGGCAACCTGGGTAAGGCGGTATCCAACAAGATCTTTATCCGGCAGAGCGGCTTTAAGCTCATTGGCATTTTTGACAAGAACGAAGCCATCTGCGGCAACATGATCAAGGGCATTCCTGTGCGCCACATCAATTATTTGGAGAACTTCTGCATTGATAACCAGCCGGTGTGCGCTGTAATCTGTATTCCCGGCAGCGATATGCAGGAGATCACGGATATGCTGGTGCGCCTGGGCGTGCGGGCCTTTTGGAACTTTAGCAATTACGACATTGCCATGGCCCACCCGGAGGTGCTGGTGGAGAATGTGCACCTGAACGACAGTCTGATGACCCTGGGCTACCTGACCAACACCTCTTTGGCAGAGGACGAAGCGAGGTAACACAGTGAAACAGATTAGCACAAAAGAGATCGTAGATCTGTTTGCCTACAACAAGGACTCTGCGGTTTTGGTAGAGAAACGCCCCCTGCCCGGCAACGCCCAATACAAGGTGAACTACTCGGTGGTGAACTTTGCCACAGGCGAGCAGGAAGTGATCACCAAAAGCGCCTACCTGCTGCGCAAATTTGGCTCTGCATTCCAAAAAATCAGTACCGAGATTCCAAACTTTGTTCAGTGCGACGCGGCGGTGCTCTATGACCGGCGGGTACTGGTGATCTACCCCAACGGCGAGGCCGGTATTTTTGACCGAGAGGGCACGCTGGAATGGAACGGTATGTTCCAGTACCACGACGCCCCGGTGAAGCACCTGGCGCTGGAGGAGAAGTATTTTTGGAGCGTTTGTCCCGGCGAGAATGCGGTGATTCGCTACGCCTGCCAAAATATGAAGGTAGACCTGCGCATCGGCGGCAAGGACGCCCAAACCTTTGTTAATCCTCAGCATATCTGCCAGTACAACGGCGATCTGTATGTGGCCTGCGGCGGCAACAAAATCCGTAAGATTGATGGTATGGACTATACCGTGTCTGACTACCGCACTTTTTCTCAGCAGGTAAAAAGATACCACAAATTCGGTCAGTACGCCCTGGTGGTGCTGGAAAGCGGCACCTACCTGGTGGACGAAACCAAAGAATGACCCTTACATAAAAACAAGGCATACGCCCGCAGGTGTATGCCTTGTTTTTATGCCATTAGGGCGCAAAAAAGCCGCAGGCAATGCCTGCGGCTATCTTATTTAATTACAGCTTTACCCTCTGTCCATACCGATCTCTTCGATCATCTCGTGGATCACATCGGCAGAGGCGGCAAACTTGGCTTTTTCTTCCTCATTCAAGTCCATTTGGAGCACCTCACGCACACCGTTGCGATTCACCACCGCAGGCACGCCGATATAAATGCCCCGCTGACCGTATTCCCCTTTCAGGTACGCAGACACGGTAAAGATAGAATTCTCATCAAAAAGGATGGCACGGGTCAATCGTGCCAGCACCATACCGATACCGTAATAAGTGGCCTTTTTGGCCTTGATGATGGCATAAGCGGACTCCTTTACATCCACGGCAATCTGCTTCATATCCTCATCCAGGGCAGGATGCGTGGCCTTAAAGTCGTCCAACGGTTTTACGCTGATCAGCGCCTGGCTCCAGGGCACAAACTCCGAGTCCCCATGCTCGCCAATCACGTAGGCGTGCACATTGCGGGGGTTCACATGGAAATAATCGCTCATCATATGGCGCAGGCGGGCGCTGTCCAACGAAGTGCCGGAACCCACCACTCGATTGGCCGGAAAGCCGGACAGAGTATAGACCACCTGGGTCATAATATCCACCGGGTTAGAGGCCACCAGGAAAACGCCGTTAAAGCCGCTGGCAATAATGGGCTGCACAATGGAGCTGAAAACCTTGTAATTCTTTTGCAGCAGATCCCGGCGGCTCTCACCGGGCAGCTGGGGCGCACCGGCACAGATCACAACCAGATCTGCGTCGCTGCAGTCGCTGTACTCCCCTGCTTTGATCTTCATGGAACTGGGCGCAAAGGGCAGACCGTGAGACAGATCCGCAGCCTCACCCCAAGCGCGCTCCTTGTTGATGTCGATCAGTACCAACTCATCGCAAATATTCTGGTTCAGCAGCGCATAAGCAAAGCTCATACCTACCATACCAACGCCTACAATGGCCACTTTTTTCTTATCTGACAACATTTGAATGCCTCCCAAAGGACCACCTCTGCTCTATTATTTGAAGAACAAAGGTAATTTTTCCAGGTAAATAATGTCTTTCCGATCGGCAGCGTCGCCCTCAGCCAAGGGCGCGGCGCTGGCCACGATATTTGCACCGAACAGAGCCACCAGTTGCTGCAGCGCCTTTAAGCTGTCTCCGGTGGAGATCACATCGTCCACCAGTAACACGCGCTTGCCGTCCAGCAGATCGCCGTCCTCATGACCCAGGTACAGGGTCTGCTCCTTTTGGGTGGTGATGGAATGCACGGTTACCTTCTCCGGTCGGTCCATATACACCTTAACACCCTTGCGAGCCACAATGTATTTTTTGCCGCTTTGGCGGCTCATTTCGTAAGCCAGCGGAATACTCTTGGCCTCCGGAGTCACAATATAGTCAAATTCCGGCACCTTTTTCAGCAGCGCTTCAGCGCAAGCCTTGGTTAGCTCCACATCACCAAAAAAGATAAAGGCCGCAATGTCCATACTGTCAGACACGGGGAAGCGCTTTAGCTGCCGCTCCAGCCCGGCAATATGTAAGGTATAATATGCATCGCTCATAAAATCTTCTCCCCCAGTTCCGTACCGCCGATCACATGAAAATGCAGGTGCATCACACTCTGCCCTGCATCCGCCCCACAGTTGGAGATCACTCGGTAAGAGGTAATCCCCTGGGACGCTGCGATCTGCGGGATCGTTTCAAAAATATGGGCAACCACGGCACTGTTGTCTGCCGTGATGGCGTTCACATTCTCAATATGTGCTTTAGGCACCACAAGAAAGTGCACCGGTGCCACCGGGTTCAGATCCTTAAAGGCCAGAATTTGATCATCCTCATACACCTTGGTGGAGGGAATATTGCCGCTGACGATCTCACAAAACACACACATTTGCACTGCTCCTTACTGGATCATATCCCGTACCAGCGCAGCAGCCTGAGCCATTGCATCCGGCAATTTGTCTACATTCTTACAACCGGCCATGGCGCTGTCCGGGCGACCGCCGCCGCCACCGCCGGCCAGCTTGGCAATCTCACGCACCACATCGCCGGCCTTTACGCCGCGGGCAATGGCTTCCTTGCCGCAGACGGCAACGATATTGGCTTTTTCGCCGTTAACACCGGCCACCACAGCCACCACATTGTCGCCTTTGTTCTTTAATTCATCGCCCATAGAACGCAGCGCGTCCGGAGCCACATCCGTCAAAGTGGCGGTATAGAATGCCAGGCCGTCCAGGTCAACTGGTGCGGCAAACAGGTCTGCGCTCTTTAAGTGCGCCAGTTCCTCTTTCAGGCTCTTGATCTCCTTATCTTTGGCCTTATCGCTGTCTGCCAAGGCGGCCAGCTTTTCCGGCAGGTCGTGAACGGCGCTCCTCAGCATTGCCGCAGCGCCGGACAGCATACCGTCCGCCTGATAAATATGGGCCAGTACATTGTTGCCGGTGAGTGCCGTAATGCGGCGCACGCCGGAGGCCACAGAGGCCTCGCTGACAATATGGAACAGGCCGATCTGGCCGCTGTTGCTTACATGGGTACCGCCGCAGAACTCGGTGGAGAAATCGCCGGCTTTGACCACCCGCACAATGTTGCCGTACTTCTCGCCAAAGAGCATCATCGCCCCCAGCTTCTTGGCCTCATCAATGGGCATCTCCATGCTCTCTACCGGGTGGGCGCCCATAATAAAGGCGTTAACCAGGTGCTCCACTTTCAGCAGCTCATCCCGGGTCATGGCGTTAAAGTGGGTAAAGTCAAAGCGCACTTCTCGCTCGTCCACCAGCTGCCCGGCCTGCTCCACATGGGTGCCCAATACCTGGCGCAGGGCTGCCTGTAATAGGTGCGCAGCCGTGTGGTTGCGCATAATGCTGCGGCGGCGCTCGGCATTGATATCCGCCTGTACCGTATCACCCACGCTGACAATGCCGCGGGTCACTTCGCCGCGGTGCAGAAAGATCTTGTCCGCATTCTTGACCGTATCCGCCACGATAAAGGCATTGTCCGCACCGTTCTTGATCACGCCGCTATCGCCTACCTGGCCGCCGGACTGGGCATAGAACGGGGTCTTATCCAGCACCAGCGTGCCGCTATCCCCGGCGCCCAGCATGTCTACCAACTCGCCATCTGCGTTCACAATAGCCAGCACCTTGGCATCGCAGGCAAAGTCTGTATAGCCCACAAAGTCCGTGGCCGATGCATTGATTTTTACGCTATTGCCCTTCCAAGCGTCTGCACCGGCGTCCTTACGGGCGGCACGTGCGGTTGCTTTTTGGGCAGCCAGCAAGGCGTTGAACTTATCTTCATCCACGGTAATGCCCTTTTCCTCCAAAATATCCTTGGTCAGGTCCAGGGGGAAGCCGAAGGTGTCGTTCAGCTTAAAGGCGTCCTCGCCGGAGAACACATTGCCATCCAACTTGCTGATATATTCGTCCAGCATAGCCAAACCGGCGTCAATGGTCTTGCCAAAGGACTCCTCCTCGGACAGAATGATCTTTTTGATCAGCTCTGCCTTGTCGGCCAGCTCCGGGTACGCCACATGGTTCTCATGGATCACCGTGTCGCACACTTTATACAGGAACGGTTCGTTCACGCCCAGCAATCTGCCGTGGCGGCAAGCCCGACGGATCAGGCGGCGCAGCACATAGCCCCGGCCGTTGTTGGACGGAATGACGCCGTCGCCGATCATAAAGGTGGCGGAGCGCACATGGTCGGTAATGACGCGCAGGGACACATCCTTTTGCGCGTCCTCATGATATTTGGCACCGGAGATCTCGCTGATCTTCTTCATAATGTTCTGCACGGTGTCCACTTCAAAAATATTGTCCACACCCTGGAGAATACAGGCCAGACGCTCCAGACCCATACCGGTATCAATATTCTTCTGCTTCAGCTCCGTGTAATTGCCGTTGCCGTCGTTATTGAACTGGCTAAACACATTGTTCCAAAATTCAACATACCGGTCGCACTCGCAGCCGGGTCCGCAGTCCGGAGAGCCGCAGCCATACTTTTCGCCACGGTCAAAATAAATCTCCGAGCAGGGGCCGCAGGGGCCGGAGCCGTGCTCCCAAAAGTTGTCTTCCTTGCCCAGGCGCACAATGTGGCTGGGATCAACTCCGTTTTGCTTTGTCCAAATCTCGAAAGCCTCGTCGTCGTCCTGATAAATGGTCACATACAGCTTGTCCTCCGGCATTTCCAGCACCTTGGTGCAGAACTCCCAGGCCCAAGCGGTGGCCTCTTTCTTAAAATAATCGCCAAAGGAGAAGTTGCCCAGCATTTCAAAGAAGGTACCGTGACGGTCCGTTTTACCCACCTGCTCAATATCCGGGGTGCGAATACACTTTTGGCAAGTCGTCACCCGGGTTCTGGGGGGTGTGACCTCGCCGGTAAAGTACTTTTTCATAGGAGCCATACCGGAGTTGATCAGCAGCAGGCTGTTATCCCCCTGGGGCACCAGCGAAAAGCTTGGCAGCCGCAGATGGCCCTTGCTCTCAAAGAAAGACAGGTACTTCTCTCTCAAGTCGTTTAATGATGTCCATTCCATATCTAAAATTCACCTTTGAATAGATTTGTTACCAAAGGGCACCCACCGGGTGCCCTCTCACCTTGCTTAGAGTTTTTCAACCAGATTTTTCAGCTCAACGATCTCTTCCTTGGTAAAGGTCAGACCTTTGCTCATCTTGGTGTGGTCGGGTGACCAGTCTCTCACATCGATCTTCGGCTCGCGGCCGTTCCAAGAGATCATATTTACCTCTCGGGTCCAGCCCCGTGCTGTCTCAGAGATCACACCCAGGTGCTCCGTAATCTCATACTTAATTTCCGGCATATTCGCTCCTCCTTTGCTGATAATATTGTATGTAAAAACAGAATTTACAAGCGCTTATTTTTGCAGGCTTTCTACAACCTTTTGGGTCTCCTGCGCGATCACCAGCTCCTCGTCGGTAGCCAGGATAAACACACGCACCTTGGCACTGGGATCGGTCAATTCCGCCTCGGCGCCCTTCACGGTGGCTTGGTTCAGTTTCTCGTCGATCTGCACACCCATATAACCCAGGTAAGAGCAGATCCGAGAGCGCAGCCAGTGGCCGTTTTCGCCGATACCGCCGGTAAACACAATGCCGTCCACGCCGTTCATAGCGGCAATATAGGAGCCGATAAACTTGGCGATCTCATAGGCCTGCATCTCATGTGCCAGGCTGGCACGCTTGTTGCCGGCATTCTGTGCGGCGCAAATGTCACGGTCGTCGGAGGACACACCGGAAATGGCGTTCACACCGGACTGCTTGTTGAGAATGGTGTCCATCTCATCCGGGGTCAGACCCAGCTTTTTCATCATAAAGGTGACCACAGAGGGGTCCACACCGCCGGAGCGGGTGCCCATCATAAAGCCGTCCAACGGGGTAAAGCCCATGGAGGTGTCTACCACTTTGCCGTGATCCACTGCAGCCACGGAAGAGCCGTTGCCCAGGTGGCAGGTGATCAGCTTCAGATCTTCAATGGGCTTGCCCATCTTGTCTGCACAGCGGTGAGATACATAAAAGTGAGAAGTGCCGTGGAAGCCGTAGCGGCGCACGCCGTACTTCTCGTACCACTCATAGGGTACAGCATACATATAAGCCTTCGGCGGCATGGTGCTGTGGAATGCGGTATCAAACACCACTACCTGGGGCACATCCGGACCCACAACGGCCTTGCAGGCCTCATAGCCCTGGATATGGCCGGGGTTGTGCAGCGGCGCCAGCGGAGACAGCTTGCGCAGGTTCTCCACTACCGTGTCATCCACCAGCACACTGTGGGTGTAAATATCGCCGCCCTGCACGATGCGGTGGCCTACGGCGTCAATCTCTTTCATAGAGTCGATCACCTTGTGCTCGCTCTCGCACAGAATGTGCTTCACTTCGTTAAAAGCGTCCGTATGGGTAGGCAGCTCCTTGTCGTACTCAAACTTCTGTCCATTCACCTTAACAGACACATTCTTCTCGCCGCCGTTGATGGTCATACCGATCCGCTCAATGACGCCTTTACACAGCACGGACAGATCGCTCATATCCATCAGCTGATATTTTAAGGAAGAACTACCGCAGTTAATAACCAGAATTTTCAAAATTTATCCCTCCAAATCTTGCAATAGAATTCTACAGCCATTATAATAATATATATATTATAATATTGTCAAGGGAAAACGGGATTTTTTTATGATCAGCGGTATAATTTGTGAATTTAACCCCTTTCACGCCGGGCATAAACACTTAATTGACCAAGTGAAGTGCCACCCCGGCGATGCTGTGGTATGCGTCATGAGCGGCAACTTTGTGCAGCGGGGCACCTTTGCGGTGTATGACAAGCGCACCCGCACGGAAGCAGCGCTAAAGGGTGGCGCCGACCTGGTGCTGGAGCTGCCCACCGCCTACGCCACCCGCTCAGCCGAGGGCTTTGCCCGGGCAGGGGTGCAGCTGCTGGAGGCCACCGGTGTGGTGGAGCGACTGGCCTTTGGCACCGAATGCGCCGATTTGCAAGCGTTGACGGCACTGGCCGGAGAAATCAAGGCCCACCAAGGGGAGATCGCACAAGTGATGAAAACCGGGTGCTCCTACCCGGCAGCTCGGCGCAAAGTCATCGACAGCCCGCTGCTGGACACGCCCAATAACATTTTGGCACTGGAATATATGGAATGCACCCAACTACCCTGCACCTGTGTGCAGCGGCTGGGGCTGGGGCACGACACGACGGACCCGCTGTACAGTGCCTCAGCGATTCGCGCCACTCTCCCGGCAGAGGCAATTTACAGTATAGAGCACTGCCAGCGGGCGGTGCTGGCG